>Ga0272448_1008443_pt1 | contig 10711 bp, 8 predicted proteins | sample YNPCB0191_FD_202220 | JGI IMG/M metagenome (GOLD analysis project Ga0272448, IMG submission 202220) | Hot spring sediment microbial communities from Yellowstone National Park, WY, United States - YNP-CB-019-1 | ecosystem: Environmental > Aquatic > Thermal springs > Hot (42-90C) > Sediment... | reverse complement strand
CCTGAGGTAGCTCGAGGGCTTGGGCGATCAGCCGCGCGTACTCGGCGACCCGGTCTGAGTGGTCCAACGTGTGATGATCGCGTTCGTCGATTACGCGGACGAGCGCGAGGAGGGCACTGTGAGTTTGGCTTTGCAACTCGTTCGCGATTTTGTGGGAATGACGGACCACCAATAATGGTAAAATAGCCAAGATTATGCTGATCGGGTTAAACCGCCAAAGAACCGCGAGGAATGAACCAAGCGGTATCATGCTGAGTTCGTGCCAAACAATTTGCCGATTGTTCCGCAGGAACACATATCGAAAAGATAGTTGCGCGGAAAGAGCGATTATTACAGCGACAAGAATAGAGTTCATAACATAATCTGTCAGTCCAGACACCACAAGCGCAAAGACGTTCTGGAACGAACCAAAGTAGTCTACTTCAGATTGACGCAAGACAAGATAGACCCACGCAACCACAGGCCAAGTGACTGTCATCACAGAAATATTGAATAGCTTCTTGACCCAAGGTCGGCGGGCAGGGATTTCGCCTAAAATTGTTCCAATGAACACTCCCAGGGTGACTACAGGTGCGGGGAAAAGTAGTACGGTGGCGAATTTCGCAGAACTCGAGAGCGTCACTTCAACTTGTTCACCATAGAGATCAATGGGAACGGCGTCAAGGATGGCAATCCCTACTCCAACGCCCAAAACTGCAATCCATGGAGTCAGATCGCTCCCTAGACTGAGAGTAGAAAATAAAACCGCGCTCGCCATAAGCGCGGTAAGAACAAGAATATAAATGCGCGCTTTCCAGGGGAGTGAAATCATCAAGTCTTCAAGCCGAAAAACGTAATCTGACTATGCATCGGATAAGGGCAAAACCCACCGGCGAACTTGCGGAGTCAATCAATTCGAGTCTAGTTCCACTTCTGTTCGGCCGCGATGGCCAGAAGCAAACTCGCGATTGTCGCCAAGGTCAGCAACGCTTGCGCGAGGCGCCACTTCACTAAGACTCACTTCCCTTCTTTGGGGATTTGATCGCCCTACTGCGATCAGTGTACCCCTTCGCTTCGCTTCTTCTCACGCAAGTTCGCCGGTTATAGCTATTCTAACACAGACTAACCAATATGGCAATATCCAATTTGGTCAAAGAATCGACCTAATCGTTGTCGCTTTCCCTCGGAGACTGGAGCGTCAGATTGTGGATCCGCCGATTCAACGCATCCAGCGTCGCCCGCGCCGCGGACTCGGCAGGACGGTTCCCCGCGAAACTCGCGCCGACGAACGTCTCCTCTCGATCTTCGATCTGGCTCGTCACGATAACGATCAAAACCTCGCGCGAATCGAAGCGGAACGTGGTCACATTCTCCAAGCGGACTTGGATCCGCTGATCCAGCAGCTTTTCCACGGCGTCAATGGTCGCCAGTGCGGCAGTTCGAATAGGGACTGGGTTATCAATTCTCTCTTCGGCATGCCCGACCGCAATTTTGCTGGCTCCTTGAATCTCGACCCGAAACCGTTTCCGGTCCCCCCGGGCTTCTTCCACGACCGCCTTGATTTCCGGACGCGCAATCGGAATGCGGAGCAATTTTTCGTCGGACAACTGGACCAGACTGATCTTTCGATAGTCCACCTTGACCCGATGCTTGACGAAAAGGAGCGTCTCGACATCGCGCACAATCTGCTTCGGCTTGCGCTCATCCGAAGCAACAATGTGAATTTCGTCCAAATCCCGGTTCGGATCGAGTATTACGCAGGAGGCATAGATCCCTCTAATTTGAGAGAGCGATAGTTCCAAGTCATTCGCGGATGGCTTGGTCGGTACCACCGAAGATGAATCGGTCAACGCGATCCTCCTCAATCAAGGTATGCCCGGTCAAAGCAAAAACGTGCCACGGCAAGTGAACACACAGCTCCAATACCAATTCATCGGTATCTCAGCGTGAGGCTGCGTGAGGCGCGCGACGTTTCATGATACCGCACTGGTGCAGCATCATGAAAAAGTTGCATACCAGCCCCACGCGGAAACATCGACAAATGGCGCTTGAAATCGCGTATTCACTACGCACTTTCACGTTGATGCACTACCAGTTTACCCTCAGGTACTCACGAAACTCTCACGAAAATCCCCACCTCCCGCTTCCCACGCAAATGCCAAGCCACTAGTGCATCAACCGGACACCTGCCACCTGCCTCGCGCCGTTCGCGGGGTGCGCGGGCAGTGCCAAGGGGAATGGAGGCTGGGGGCGGTACCAGGGAGTGCCAGGGTGTTGCTGCACTAGCCCATCGGGAGCTTGATTCTCGCCCGCTTGGCAAACTCGATTGCCTCAGGATAGCCCGCGTCCGCGTGGCGGATCACGCCCATCCCCGGATCCGTCGTCAGCACGCGCTCCAAACGCCGCGCCGCCGCAGGCGTACCATCCGCAACGATCACCTGCCCCGCGTGGATCGAATAACCGATGCCGACGCCGCCCCCGTGGTGGATCGAGACCCACGTCGCGCCGTTCACCGCGTTGATGAGCGCGTTCAGCAGGGGCCAGTCCGCGATCGCGTCTGAACCATCGCGCATTCCTTCCGTTTCGCGCCGTGGCGACGCCACCGAGCCGGCGTCGAGGTGATCCCTGCCGATCACAATCGGCGCGGAGATTTCGCCGCGCGCGACGAGTTCGTTGAACCGCAAGCCTGCCCGCGCGCGTTCACCGTAGCCGAGCCAGCAGATGCGCGCCGGCAAGCCCTGAAATGCCACGCGTTGCTGCGCCATACGGATCCAGCGCGCCAGATGTTCGTTTTCCGGAAACATTTCCAGAATCGCTTCGTCAGTGCGATACAAATCTTTCGGATCGCCGGAGAGCGCGACCCAGCGAAAGGGTCCCTTGCCTTCGCAGAAGAGCGGACGAATGTACGCCGGCACAAAGCCAGGATAATCGAACGCGTTCTGGACGCCGGCATCGAACGCGCGTTGGCGCAGATTGTTGCCATAATCGAACACCACCGCGCCGCGCTTTTTGAATTCAAGCATCGCTTGCACGTGCCTCGCCATTGCCTGCATCGAACGGCGTTGGTATTCTGCACGGTCCGTCAGACGCAATTCGTTCGCGCGCTCGAGCGGCATCTCCGGCACGTACATCAGCGGATCGTGCGCAGGCGTTTGGTCGGTGACGACATCCGGCGTGACGCCGCGCGCCGCGAGTTCAGGGAAAACGCTCGCGGCATTTCCGATCAAGCCAATCGATTTGGCTTCGCCCTTTCTCAGCGCGTCCTCCACGCGCGTCATCGCGTCTTCGAGATCGTCGGTCAGTTCGTCGAGATAGCGCGTGGCGAGCCGCCGCTGCGCCCGCGCGCGGTCGACCTCGACGATGAGCGCGACGCCTTCGTTCATCGTCACCGCGAGCGGCTGCGCACCGCCCATTCCGCCCAAGCCCGCGGTCAAAACGAATTTGCCTTTGAGCGAGCCCCAGCCATTCTGCTGCGCCAGCGCGCCGAGCGTCTCGTACGTGCCTTGCAGGATTCCCTGCGTGCCGATGTAAATCCAACTGCCCGCCGTCATCTGCCCGAACATGATCAGTCCGTCGCGCTCCCACCGGTCGAAATTCTCCTGGGTCGCCCACGCGGGCACGATGTTGGAGTTGGCGATCAAGACGCGCGGCGCGTCGGGATGCGTTCTGAAGATACCGACCGGCTTGCCGGACTGGACGAGGAGGGTCTCGTCATTCTCAAGCTCGCGCAACGATTTGACGATCGCGTCGAACGCGTCCCAGTTGCGCGCCGCTTTGCCGCGCCCGCCGTAGACGATGAGGTCGTCCGGCTTTTCAGCCACATCGGGGTCGAGGTTATTCATCAACATTCGCAGCGCGGCTTCCTGCAACCAGGACTTGCAGCTGATCTGAGTGCCGCGCGGCGAGCGGACGATTCGTGACGTGGTCATAGGGACACCTCCTTGTGCCAGATGAAACAATTATAGCCCTTCGCAAGGAGTGTGTCAAAACATTTTTGCCGATACCCCCTTGACACCCAGCCGGCGGAGGGCTAGAATTAGCGTGCTTTGATCTCAGCGATCATTTGCCCTGCGTGAGGACGCGCGGGGCACTCGCCGTTGTTGTCCGACGGTGTTTTGCATTTTTCCACCGCGCGAGATAGCGCGTTTGTTCCGCACGGATTCGCACATGGTAGAACGTGAATAGGGAGGTGATGCAAGCCACACGACTCCATGCCGACATCTGATATTCTCAACGTTTCGAATGACCAACCCACATCCTATGTTCCAGAGGAGAGTCCGATGAAACCCTATCGTGTTTGGTTCATGCTCGCGCTGGCGCTCGCTTTTGTGATCGGTCTCGCCGGCTCAGGCGTACCCACCGCCTTTGCGAGCCAGCCGGCGTACGATATCAACACCCTCGCCGGCAAGGTCGCGTCTGTCAATGGTACCGCCGGTTTGCAAATTCGCTTCTCGGCGTTCATCGAGGAGGAAGCACAAATTGAGACAGCGAACACTACGCCGAGCGCGCCGATCACACCAAAGTTTGTCCTCTCCAGCCCGCTCGACGGCAACACGGTTGCCGCGCCCGGCGTGACGGTCAACCAAGACACCGCTGGCGCGCCGCAGAATGAAACCGCCATCGCCGTCGATCCGAACAATCCCCAACGCGTTGTCGCGGCGGCAAACGATTACGTCGCGCGCACCTGGGCGTGCACGATCAATGGTACGCCATGCAGCGCGCTGGGCGACGGCTATTCCGGGACGTACTATTCGAACGACGGCGGCGCGACCTGGTGCTGCACCAGCAGCGATCCGCAGCATCTCGGCACACTCATTCCAGGCGTCACGCGCTTGACCGGCGGTCCGTACGACGCGGGCGGCGATCCAGCGGTAACATTCGATAGTCGCGGTAATGTGTACTACGCCGGGCTTGGATTCGACCGCGCTGCCCCGCCCAACACGGTCGCCGTGAACAAGGGGACATTCGACGGCAGCGGCAAACTAACGTGGAGCGCGCCTACTTGGATCAACCCGACCACATCACCGTCAGTCTTCAACGACAAGGAATGGATCGCGGCGGATTGGCACGCCTCCAGCCCATTCCGCGACCGCGTGTACGTGTCATGGACGCGGTTCATTTTCAATCCACAAAATGGCGCGTACGTTCAATCGCCCATCTTCTTTGCATTCTCGAAAGACGGCGGTCACACTTTCAGCACCCCGCAGGCGATCTCCGGCAACGTGCTCTATTCGCAAGGCTCGCGCCCGGTCGTGGCTTACGACGGCACCGTGTACGTCATCTGGGACGGCGCAACGCGGTTGGGCGCGCTCGACGGCACCTACGTCGTCAAATCGACCGATGGGGGTGCATCGTGGAGCAAACCCGTGCTGATCTCCACGCTGTCAGAGGTCATTCCATTGAAGAACACGGCATTCCGCGTTAACAGTTTCCCGGCGGGTGCCGCTGCGCCGAATGGCGATCTGTATGTCGCGTGGTCGACCGAAGTCCCGAACAGCGGCAGCACATACGGCGGCACAACCGGCTGCGAATCGTTCTATGCCGGCACGGCGGCGGTCTACGCCAACTGTCACTCGGCCGTCGTGTACAGCAAATCCACCGACGGCGGCAAGACTTGGAGCACCCCCGCGCCGATTTTCGCCGCGCTCGATGCAGCGAGCCAATCCTCGGCGGGTTATCCGGTCACGCAGCCGAATGGCAGCACGCTCAATGCCCCTGCCCCGCGCCGCGTCGACATGCTCTGGCCCGGCGTCGCGGTTTCGCCTTCCGGCCGCGTTTACATGTCCGCGTACGCCACGGATGTGGTTTCGCCGTGGCAAACGTGCGCGAGCGGTCCGGTGCCACCGGTGGGCAGAATCACCTGTGACACACTCGGCAACTACATCCACAACGCGCGGTTGGACTATTACGTGACGAACGTCGGCTCCGGCGGCGTACAGAAGGTCACCGGCAATCCGATCAACACTTACAACGGATTCGGCGGCGGCTTTATCGGCGACTATACCGATCTCGCGGTGGGTTCGGACAATGTATTTCACGCGTTCTGGACCGACACCAACAACAAGCAAACCGTCGTCTGGTTCTACGGCTTTGAGTTTGTGCCGACTCCCATCAATCAGGAAGATGTGGTCGTCGCAAACGGGACGATACCGTAGCGCCGACGCGTCCACAAACGAAAAAACACACGCCACGAAATAGCGTGGGGAGCGACGAAAAGTCGCTCCCCACCTTTTGTTTTGTACGCCAAATTTCTACCGCGCGCCAGCCAAGCGCCGCCCCAGCGCCAGTTACACCGCGCGCCCCGCAGGGTGATCGCAAAATAAGAACAGAGGCGGGAGTGGCGCTCCCCGTCTCTGTCTCTCCGGGAAAGGAGTGGCGCTGCCCGTCCCGGCGATGGTGTATTTGTACTATAAGAGCGCGATGCCAGGCAATTTGATACATACGATGCCGCCACGCGGACAAGCCGCCAGCCCCGGAACGCCTCACTGAATCGGGGCGTTGTTATTGAGACTGGCTTGACAAAGTGCCCCGTCCGCCATATAATTGTATTAGTTTAATTAATACAATCTGGAGATGCCCATGGAGATCCGCATCGACCCTGACAGCGCGGTGCCAATCTACCTGCAGATCGTCCACTCGATCAAGCAGCACGTGGCTACCGGGCGGTTGAAACCGGGCGAGCAACTGCCGACTGTGCGCGAGCTGGCAACCAATTTGCGCGTCAATCCCAATACCGTGGCGAGGGCATACGATATGCTGGACAGCGACAATGTGATTACCACCCAACAGGGACGCGGGACGTACGTCCGCGAACACCCCGACAACGTACACCTGACGCGCGTGAGGCAGGAGCAACTGAAATCGCTAATGGACAATACCGTCGCCAAGGCGCTCAGCCAAGGATATACCGCCGAAGAAATCGAAGCGGCGTTCAACGCGCAGCTGGCGCGCTGGGTGCGGATGAAAAAATGACTGGAGGAATCACCATGAGAAACAAAGCACTCAAGAATGTGTCGGTGAGCGATCTGAAGCAGATCAATCCGATCTCGGTCGCTGTGTTCCTCGCCCTGTTCCTGATCGGCATCATCCTGAGCGCACTGACCGGTCAGTTCGCGCGAGGCAATGTCCCGGTATGGATGATCCTTTCGCTCATCGTCGGCGCGATCGAACTGTTCGCGCTCAAGATCGCCAATCAGTGGGAAAAGGCAGTCGTCCTGCGCTTTGGCAAGTTCAACCGGCTAGCCGGACCGGGAGTATTCTTGATCGTTCCGCTCGTCGAGACGATCCCTTCCTGGATCGACCACCGGGTCATGGTCACGCCATTCGCCGCGCAAAAGACATTGACCAAGGACACCGTCCCGGTCGACGTGGACGCGGTCCTCTTTTGGGTCGTCTGGGACGCACAGAAAGCCGCACTCGAAGTCGAGAATTACCGCGTGGCAGTTGATTGGGCAGCACAAACCGCGCTGCGCGATATTATCGGCAGGATGATGCTGGCAGATATTCTCGTCGGGCGCAGCAGCATCGATAAAGAATTGCAGCAGGTCATCGATCAGCGTACGACGCCGTGGGGCGTTACCGTGCAATCGGTGGAGATCCGCGACATCGTCATTCCGCAGGAACTCGAAGACGCGATGAGCCGCCAGGCGCAGGCAGAACGCGAGCGCCAAGCGCGCGTGATCCTGGGCGAATCGGAAAAGCAGATCGCGGCGAGTTTCGCCGAAGCGGCGCAGCAGTACGCCGACAACCCCACCGCGCTGCATTTGCGCGCGATGAATATGCTGTTCGAGGGTCTCAAAGAAAAAGGCGCACTCGTGATCGTGCCCAGTAGCGCGGTCGACACGATGAACTTGGGCGGTCTGAGCGGTTTGACCGCGCTCGCCAAGAACGCCGCGAACACGCCAAAATGATCGGGGTGGCAAAATGGCTGACCAGAGCAAATGGGAATATCGCGTCATCACGATTGGCAGAATTTGGGGGACGAAGGACGAGCAAATCGCGGAGACGCTGAACGAATGGGGCGAAGAAGGTTGGGAGGCGGTGAGCGTTTACACACCCCAAGGCAGCGGCAAAGTAACCCTGGTCGCCAAACGACCGCTGACGCCGGAGGTGCGTCGCCGGCGAACGATGCCGGGATACGGATGAGAAAATGAAATCGCAAGCCAAGTCCATAACTCTGAAAGGATGAAATCACGATGGACACTGTCACACTTACTCCCGTGGCGCTGCTCGGAGGCACGGGCATGATGTTGGTCGCGCTCGGCTTTGTGATCTATGCCGTACGGCGACGATTGGGGATCGGTTATCTGGCGCTCGGGGCACTCGCGTGGATTGTCACGGTCGCGGTGAAATTCTTGTGGGCACTTCCCTTGAATCCGCGTCTCTACGCGGCGATCACCGGCGCGTTGCCCGGCGGAATCGGCGCGGGCGTGTTCGATCTCTACGTCGGACTGCTGACCGGCTTTACCGAAGTCGCGATCGTGTGGCTCGTTTTGCGTTACACTCGATTGGGACGCGTCGCGTGGGAACGCGCGTTGGCGTTCGGCATTGGCTTTGGCGCGGTCGAGGCGTTCCTGCTGGGGCTGAGTTCATTCGCCACGATGCTGACGGCGATGCTGGCTCCGCAATTGATTCCGTCGAGCACGCTGTCTCAGTTGGTGGCGGCAAATAACATCGTTTATTCGCTCGCCCCCATCGTCGAGCGATTCTTTGCGGTCTGGGTTCACATCTTTGCGAACGTGTTAATCTTTCTCGCCGTCATCAAGGGGCAGGTGCGTTGGTTCTGGCTTGCCTTCTGGTTCAAGTCTCTGATTGACGCGTTGGCGGCTTTCGCGCAAATCTCCGGCGTGATCACAACCCTCGAAGGAATCTGGGCAGTCGAAGCGGTCGTCGTCGTGTGGGGCGCGTTGGCGTGGCGGGGTGTGCACTGGGTGAGACAACGCTATGATGTATCGACACCGGCAGAAAGTGCGAAACACGCAACCGCCGGCGGACTTGTCACAACGGGCATCCTCGTTCTCGTACTCGTGGCGATGACGGCGGGCGCGGTCTTCGTCGCCGTCGCGCCGAGCAGCCAACTGACCGGCAGCGAAAAAGACGCGGTGCTGGCGTACAGCGAGTCCAAGACCGACAACTTGCTGCAAGGTCTCAACAACAACGACTATGCCGTTTTCGCGCGCGACTTGAACGACCAGATGAAAGCCGCGATTCCAGAGACCACGCTGGCAAAGATGCGGACTCAAGTCAGTGATAAGATTGGCAACTATGTTTCGCGTCAGGTGCAGAGCATCTCGCGGTCCGGCGATTCCGTCACCGTCATCTATGCCGCCCGGTTTGCGAACGACGATCAAGTTACCCTGCGCGTCTCGTTCGAAGCGGCAGAGCCGCATCGCATCAGCGGCTTGTGGTTCGATTCGCCGCAACTGCGCCAACCGTGAAACGAGACCGACGTTACAACAGATGCGGTAGCCGATGTTCCATCAAACCACCGATGCCTAAAAGCGGAATCGCGGTTATCCTGTTCGGGAACAAGCGCGGAGGAGGCAACCATGTTGAACGAGAATTTGATTCCGAAAGATGAACGGGTGAACGCCACGCTCGCACACGCGAGCATCGTGCTCGGCGTGTTCAGCCGCGGCGTGCTCGGCATCGTGCTGGCGTTTCTGATCTGGGTGACGCAGCGCGGCAAATCGAAATTCGCGGCGCGCCAAGCCGCACAAGCCGTGATCTACCAACTGCTCGGCATTGCCGCCGCGCTCCTCGCGTGGCTCGTGTGGGGCGTGCTGGTTTTCGGATCGATCTTCGTTCCCGTACTGATCAACCCGAACCATCCCGAGCCGATGATGCCGTACACGATGATTCCGGCATTCGCGCTGATCCTCGTGCCGATTGGCTTGATGCTCGCCTGGTTCGCGTACGGTCTGTACGCGGCATGGCAAACGTGGCACGGCAAGGATTTTTCGTACCCGCTGATCGGGCGGTGGGTTCGTTAAACGTTCATGGCGCGTCGATGCTGACGCGTCGCGCAATTTCACACGGCAGCGACTGATGATCGAGACCAACGGACTCACCAAGTATTTCAACGGCATCCACGCCGTCGAGGATTTGGACTTGCAGGTCAAGCAAGGCGAGATCTTTGCTTTCCTCGGACCGAACGGCGCGGGCAAGACGACGACGGTGCGGATGCTTGCGTGTCTCATCGCGCCCACGCGCGGCGAAGCGCGCGTCGCGGGCTATGCAGTCGGACGCGAGAGCGATGCGATTCGCGCGCACATTGGCATCCTTACCGAATCGCCCGGGCTGTACGAGAAATTGAGCGCGCGGCAGAATCTCGATTTCTTCGCGCGGCTCTACGGCTTGTCGAACAGCGCGCGCGACGACGCAATCAAAAAGCATCTCGAAATGCTCGGCTTGTGGGAACGGCGCGACGAAGCGGTCGGCGGCTTTTCAAAAGGGATGAAACAGAAACTGGCGATTGCCCGCGCGCTGCTGCACGACCCGCAAGTCCTCTTCCTCGACGAGCCGACGAGCGCGCTCGACCCGGAAGCCGCCAAGATCGTCCGCGACTTTATCGCGGAGCTAAAGAGCGAAGGACGTACGATTTTCCTCTGCACGCACAACCTCGACGAAGCGGACCGGCTTGCGGACCGCATCGGCGTGATGAAGCAGCGGCTGATCCAGGTCGATACGCCGGAGAATCTGCGGCGCAAACTGTACGGTCGCCGCGTCGTCG
>Ga0272448_1008442_pt1 | contig 10711 bp, 7 predicted proteins | sample YNPCB0191_FD_202220 | JGI IMG/M metagenome (GOLD analysis project Ga0272448, IMG submission 202220) | Hot spring sediment microbial communities from Yellowstone National Park, WY, United States - YNP-CB-019-1 | ecosystem: Environmental > Aquatic > Thermal springs > Hot (42-90C) > Sediment... | reverse complement strand
AGCGTCGCGTTGCCCAAAATGCTCAGCGCATACAGCCCCGGCTGACAGACCCGAATCGTCCGCGCCCAACGCAATTGGTGTCGCCACACCTCGCCCCAGCGCGCGGGCGGCGACCAGCACTCCACCACCACCGGGCACAGCACCACACGCCGACCGATGCGTGTGATTTGCCGGCCGAGTTGAAAATCGTCCGCCAGATAATCCGCCAGGGCGCGAAACCCGCCGATGCGACTCAAGTCACCGCGCCGCAGCGCCATCACCGCGCCGAGCGCGAAGTCCAGCTCGCGAAACGTCAGGCCCTGCAACACCTGACTCCAAAAATCCGCGTTCACCGCCACCGCCTCCCACCGCATTGCCGGCGTGAGCACCCCCGACTCTGCAATGCGATAAAAACACGTCACCAGCCCCACCGGGCGTTGGTCCGTGGAGGCATCTGCGGCCGGCGCCGCCGGCTCTTCCAGCAACGCAACCAGATTGCGGAGCAGATGCGACGGCGCGCGAACGTCCGCGTCGCTCACAACCAGAATCTCATGTTTGGCCCGGGCTTCGAGCTGGATGAGTTGCGAGACCTTGGCGTTGGCGCCGAGGCGCTCGGGGCAAATCACCAGTTGCGCGTCGCGATTCGGAAACGCCCGGAGCAGTTCGTGAACGACCGCGACCGCCGGATCATCGGCATCGGCCACGCCGAACAGCACCTGCACCTCGCCGTCGTAATCCTGCTCCAGCCAGCTCCGCAGATTCGCCGCCGTGAACGGGTCGGCCCCCTTGAGCGGTTTCAGGAGCGTCACGGCGGGACACCGAGACGGCGGCGGCAACGGTTGATGCAGCGGAAAACGTCGCGCCGCGCGCCATTGCCAGAGCGTGGAAGCAACGCTCCCTGCCGCGAGCGCGCCCAAAATCCCAAGCGCCATCACCGCCCGTTCCTAGACGGCGCGCCCAATCCCTGCAAGCGCAGACTTCGAGACAACGTGCGGATCGAGGCGACGCATTTGCACTCTGGTCAAAGCCCCGGGCTCGCGGCGCCGAGCCGTTTGAGAGACTGGATTCATGCCGGGAGCCCGGAGAGCTTCCGCAGCAAACTCAGCAGCATCAAACAACCCGCGTGCCCCAAATCGCTCAGGGCTGCAGAAGAATTTTCGGGACTCGCCTGATTCAGAAGCCTGGCACACAGCCGGTGCGAGGGCGGAGGCGACTTTGCTTGCGGCGGTTTTGACGATTGCGTTCCATAGCCCCATGAACAAGGCATTGGATCGCCGGAGGTTTCTGTCTCGCACCACCGTTGCCGCTGCCGGCGCGGCGACCCTGGGCCGATTCCAAATCCTGCGGGCGGGTGAGAGCCCGAACCAAAAGCTGCGCGTGGCGGTGATGGGCTGCACCAACCGAGGGATGGCGCACATCGAGGCGTGGTTGAACGTGCCCAACGTCGAAGTCGCCTGGGTCTGCGACGTGGACCGGCGCGCGCTCGAAAAGGGCCTCGCCGCCGCGGAGCGCAAACAGGGTCGCAAGCCCAAAGGCCACAAGGATATTCGGCGCGTGCTCGAAGACCCGGAGGTGGACGTGCTCTCGATTGCCACGCCCAACCATTGGCACACGCCCGCCGCAATCTTGGCGTGCCAGGCCGGCAAGCACGTGTATGTCGAAAAACCCGGCAGCCACAACCCGCAGGAAGCGGAGTGGATCGTCGCCGCCGCCCGCAAATACCGTCGCCAGATCCAAATGGGCAACCAACGACGCAGTTGGCCGTGGATCATCGAGGCCATCCAACGACTCCACGCCGGGGAAATCGGCCCGGTGCGATTTGCGCGCGCCTGGTATTACGCCAGCCGCGGTTCGATTGGTCGCGGACGCGCTGTGCCGGTGCCCGAATGGCTGGATTTTGATCTGTGGCAGGGGCCGGCGCCGGAACGGCCTTACGTGGACAACCTGGTTCATTACAACTGGCACTGGCGCTGGCACTGGGGCAACGGCGAAATCGCCAACAACGGCGTGCATTTCCTCGACCTCGCCCGCTGGGGGTTGCAGGTCGGCGCGCCGCGCCGCGTCACCTGCGGCGGCGGACGCTACCGTTACGACGATGATTGGGAAACGCCCGACACCTGCGCGCTCACAGTGGATTTCGGCGACAAGGGCGTGGTTTTTGAAAGCCACAGTTGCCATCCGCACCGGGAAGCCGGCGGGCGCACCGGCGTGATCTTCTACGGCGACACGGGCACGATGGTGTTCGCCGATTTGACCTGCCGCATCTACGACCGCGAGGAAAAACTCCTCAGCGAGGTCAAAGGCCAGCCGACCGACGTGCCCCACTTTCAGAACCTGGCCGATGCGATTCGCGAGGGGACGCCGTTGCGCTCCGAAATCGCAGAGGGCCAGAAGGCAACGATGCTCTGTCATCTGGCCAACATTGCCTGGCGCACGGGCCGAACGATTGATCTCGACCCCGCGACCGGTCGCCCGAAAAACAACCCGGACGCCGACGCGCTCTGGCGACGTGAGTATCGGCCCGGCTGGGAACCCAAGATTTGAGGCCGCACCCTGCCGGTGCCCGTCCACGAGCGATTGTTCTGCCATCGCGCTGCAAGATCGCCGCGCGACTCGGACCACCGCCGAAGCAGCGCCGACCTGCAACTTGCACCGGCTTGCGGCGCCTGGCCCGGACCAGACCGTGCGCACCGAAAAATTTTCCGGGAATTACGGGAGGGCGATCTGAGGAGGATGCATCAGAAGCGTGCGCCCAAAAGCGCCGCTCGGCTTACACGCCGCCAATCCAGCGGCGGTCCTCCCACAATGCCTTGAGCGAGGTGAGATTGCGCGGATCGAAGGCGTGCTTTGCGGCGGTGAGGAGGCGTCCGCGCCGCAGCGCGTGCCAGGCATCGCTGGCGTTGACGGCCACGCGCTGAAGCACGCTCGGATCGCGATAGCAGTCAATCATGCAACGCGTGCAGTCGTCCCGGATCAACTTCGAGTCGTCCCAGTCATACACCTTGCACATGGGCCGCTCCCAGAAATGGCAGCGATACAGGTCGAGATTCCAGTCCAGGTAAAAATACTTGTGCCCGCCCAGACAACCGAACCGCTCGCGTTCGCCGCGCAGATGCCGCTGCATCTCGGTGAGCGATGCCATCGGGTTCACCACGGGGAAACCATTGCGGCGCTTGAGAGTCTTGATTCGCTCGAAGACCTCGACCAGCTCTTCGCGACTGTATTTGACCAGGCCGCTGTCGCTGAAGCTCAGGTAGCTGCTCGCCAGCGAGGTGAGCGGGTAGCTGAAGGTGCAGCTCCGGAACCCGAGCGATTCGAGGAACGCGGGCAGTTTTTCGTAATCCTCGATGAGCCGGCTGGCCGTGACACTCGCCGTGGTTTGAATGCCCGCGTCCTGAAAAAACGCGTTCGCGCGTTTGATCTTGCGGCACACGTCGGGCAGACCGCGATTGGCCTCGTGGCGCGCGACGTCGTGCGCGTCAATGGACATGATCACGCTGGTGAGACCGTCGTCGGCCAGCGCGCGCATGTTTTCCTCGGTCCAGAGCGCCCCGTTGGTGCAAATCATCGGGCGCAGGCCGCGTTCGGCGGCATAACGGACCATGGCGCGCAGGTCGCGGTGCACGAGCGGCTCGCCGCCGACAAAGAGCAGGTAGCCGATGTGGTTTTTGACGGCGATGTCCACGACGTCGAGCGCTTCCTCCAGCGTCACGCTGCGACGGGCTTTGGGATTGAATTGGGAGCGGGCAAAGCCGCAAAAGGCGCAATCCGCGTTGCAGATATTGGTGATGGCGAACTGGAGGTAACCCGGGCCGCCGTGTTCGAGCACCTCTTTGAACAACTGCCAGGCGGTTTTGCGGGGGCGAACCACGGGCCGCGAAAAATCCAGCGTCCGGGGCGGTCGGGACGCCATTGCCGGGCGCGTTTCGGGCGCTGTCGCTGTCGAATTCATGCGGACTGGCCGGAAACTGCCACGGCAGGCGGCCCGCGGCAACGATTCTTTGCCCGGGAACACGGCCAATTCAGGAAAGGGATTGGAGGCTGGGGCAGACCCGGAAGGATGAAAAACCTCTGGGGCGATGTTCAGCATTCACAGCCAACTCTCGTTCCCTCAATCACGAACCAACGCAGGAGAATTGGCCGTGCGGCCGGTCTTACTCCGGTCCCGGGCCGGGCACATCGAGGGGAAATTTTTTTAAGCCGGTGATCTGGCAGAAGGCCAGCCACAGGAACTGCGGGTTGGTGGTCAGGTAACGGCGCCAGAGGCGGCGCGGCTCGGCGCACAAGCGGAAGAACCACTCCAGGCCCGCCTGCTGCATCCAGCGCGGGGCCTGGGCCACGCGGCCGGAATGGAAGTCGAAGGCCGCACCCACGCCGATCATGACCGTGGTGTCCAGCCGCCCCAGGTGCGCGGCCATAAAGTGGTCTTGCTTGGGCGAACTGATGCCCACCCAGAAAAAATCCGGCCGCACCGCCGCCACTTGCGCCGTCAACTCGCGCTCTTCCGCCGCGTCCAGCGGCCGGAACGGGGGCGTGTAGGTACCCACGATGCGGGCCTTGGGAAAGCGTTCCAGCAACCGCGCTCGCAATTCCTCGGCCACGCCCGGACGGCCCCCGAACAGAAAATGCGAATGCCCGGTCTGCTCGGTCCAACGGAACGTGTCCAGCATCAGGTCCGGCCCATACACGCGGCCCATGTCGCGGTAACCGGCCAGTTTGCCCGCCCATACCAGCGGCATGCCGTCGGGCGTGGTCAGCAGGGAGCGGTTGTACACCGCGCGCAGGGCCGGATCGTGCCGGGCCGCGATGATGCAGTGCACTGTGGTCACGCAGACGTACCCGCGCCGCCCTTCCTGCACCGCAGCCTGCAAGGCGGCCCGGGCGCGGTCCAGATTCAGGACGCTGACCCCCACGCCCAGCACGTTGACCCGAGGGATGTTCACCTGCTAGCAGGCTAGGAAAACGAGCCGTTTCGGGCAAGTGCGCAACTCCGCATGAGCATGGGCGACAATTAGGCCGCCCCTCCTACGCCCGGTCCTCTGCAGGCGTCAACCGAAACCTGAGCCGCGGCCCGCCTGGAGCACGGCCAATTCAGGAAGGGGATTGAAGGCTGGGGCAGGCCCGGAAGGATGAAAAACCTGTGGGGCGATGTTCAGCATTCACAGCCAACTCTCGTTCCCTCAATTACGAACCAACGCAGAAGAATTGGCCGTGCGACCGGAAATCGCGCCGTTTACGGGGGGGGACGGACGCGGTCGGCAGAGGGAATGAATTTGGGCTTGCGCGGACGGCGGTTTGCGGCTTACTTATGCGCGAGTTGGTTGTCCGGCGAGGGCCGGCAGTGTGATGTTGCATCAGACATGAAGCTTCAACCGGTGAGGGCGTCTTGAGCCGCCCTTTTTCCTCACGTCATTCTTCGTACGCCCCGATGCCGCGCATCAACGGCAAAATCCGCGCCCGGGAGGTGCGGGTGATCGGGATTGATGGCAAGCAAGTGGGCGTGGTCTCGCTCAACGAGGCGTTGGCCATGGCGCGCGCCCACGGCGTGGACCTCGTCGAGGTCGCCCCCAACGCCAATCCGCCCGTCTGCCGACTCGTGGATTACGGCAAGTACCGGTACGAACAGGCCAAAAAGGAAAAGGAATCGCGCAAACATCAACACGCCTCCCAGGTCAAGGAAATCCAGCTCAGCCCGCGCATTGATTCGCACGACCTGAAAATCAAGATTGGCCACGCCATTGATTTCCTGTGCGACGACATCAAGGTCAAGGTCGCCCTCAAGTTCCGCGGCCGCGAAATGGCGCACACCGAGTTCGGCTTCGACGTGGTCAAGAAGTTCCTCGAGGCGATTGCGCCCTACGGACATCCGGACTTCGAGCCGAAGCTGGTGGGACGCGGCATTCACGTGATGGTCAGTCCGCTGCCACGGAACAAGCGCGCGAAAAATCCGCGCGAATCCGAACGCGAGCCTGCCGGTCAAACTGCGGCGTCTGCGCCGCAGCCGCGCACCACGCCCTCAGCACCGCCGCCGTCCCCGTCCAACGCCAATCCGACAAACGCCGGCCCGCAGGCCGAGCGCGCGTTCGGGCACAATCCTTTCGCCGACCTGAATCTGCCCGGCACGAGCACGCCGGTGGAAACGCAGGAACGATAGCGGGGCGACCGCGTCGCGTCGGCGGAGAGCGGGACTTCATTCCAACGCCAAAACCGGGCCACGTTTGGCATTGTCTTCAAGCGCGGGCGGCGACACTTTCGACGCCATGAAGCACGGCCATCTGCCGGTCAAAAAAACCTACAAACTCTACATCGGCGGCAACTTCGTGCGGAGCGAGAGCGGGCGCTACCTGCCGGCGCGGTCGCCCCGGGGTGCGCATCTGGACAATGTCTGTCACGCGTCGCGCAAGGATTTCCGGGACGCCGTGCGCGCCGCGCGTTCGGCGCAGAGCGGCTGGGCGAAAAAGTCCGCCTACCTGCGCGGCCAGATTCTTTACCGGGCTGCCGAGATGTTGCAAAACCGCGCCCCGGAACTGACGAGCGAAATTGCCCGCTCGACCGGCGCCAGCCCGGCGCGCGCCCGACGCGAGGTGACGCTGGCGATTGACCGCCTGGTGCACTTTGCCGGCTGGACGGACAAGTTCACCCAACTCTTCGGCAGCGTGAATCCCGTCGCCACCTCCCACTTCAACTTCACCACGCCCGAGCCGACGGGTGTGGTCGTCGTGGTCGCACCCGACGAGCCATCGCTCCTGCCGCTGGTGACGCTGCTGGCGCCGGTGATTTTGAGCGGCAACGCCGCTGTTGCGCTGGCGTCGGAACGTTTTCCGCTCCCCGCGGTCACGTTCGCCGAAATCCTGGCCACGAGCGATCTGCCCGGCGGCGTCGTCAATCTGCTCACCGGCCGACGCGCCGAACTGGCGCCGCACTTCGCCTCGCACATGGACGTGAACGCGATTGTGGACGGCGCGGGCGACGCGGCGCTGAGCGCCACCCTTCAGGGCGGCACGGCGGTGAACCTCAAACGCTACGCGGCCCGGAGGCTCGCGCCCGCCGACTGGTTCACCCGCAAGGCCGAAGACCCGTATTGGATTCTGGACACCATCGAGTTCAAGACGGCGTGGCATCCGATCGGCCTTTGAACGGCGCGGTGCGCTGCCGGGCGCATTCCCCCGTTGCAATCCGTTCGTAAAACGGGGCCGCGGCGCGCCCTTTTGGCTTTTCAGCGCGGCGTGTCTCGTGGTTGAGTCGGCGTGTGACCGGCGCGGTTCTCAACGCAGCGGGCATCGTCATTGGCGGCGTGATCGGTTTGACGCGCCGCACACCGCTCTCGCCCCAAACCCAGGCGTTCCTCAAGCTCGCCATCGGCCTGTTGACGATGTTTTTCGGGCTGCGACTCGCGTGGTCGGGCTTGAGCGGCGACCTGTGGCGCGTGCTCAAACAAATCGCCATCGCGCTGCTCGCCATCATGCTGGGCAAGCTGCTCGGGCAAGGGATCGGCCTGCAACGGGTTTCCAACCACCTCGGTCAATACGCGCGGCAATTGATGGATGGCGCGCAGCCCGGCGATCCGCGACGGTTTCAGAACGGCCTGACGGCGTGCTCGATTCTTTTTTGCGCCGCGCCGCTGGGATGGATCGGAGCGGTGACCGACGGGTTGTCCGACGAGTTTCACCCGCTCGCGGTGAAGGCGCTCATGGATGGGCTGGCCATGATGAGTTTCGTGACCTTGTTCGGCTGGGGCGGGATGCTTTCGGCGCTGCCGGTGTTTCTGCTCCAGGGCTCGATTACGCTCGTTTGCGATCTCGTTGCCGGGCCGTTGCTCCGCGAGCAGGGCCTGGTGGAATCGGTGAACCTCGTGGCAGGACTGATCCTCTGCGCAGTGGGTCTGGTGGTGTTTGAAATCCGGCGCGTGCCGTTGGCGGATTTTCTGCCCGCGCTGGTTCTGTCCCCGCTGCTCACGTGGCTGTGGCGGTGAACGGCCGGGCTGGCTGAGCCCCGGCAAGGAAGTGGTCATCAGCCGGCGCCCGTCCCGGCGATGGGCGTGCGCTCTGCGGCTGCGGACGACCAAGTTTCCCCCTTGCCGACGGGGCGAACGGCCGCGCCAACCGGAGTTCGTCCGGGCCTGAAGGCTATGTCAGCTTGGCTCTCAACGCCTCGGCAATTTTCAGAAAAACCTGCCCCGCCGGTTTGTCCGGCGCCGAAATCACGATGGGCACGCCGCGGTCACCGCCTTCGCGAATTTCGGTGTAAATGGGAATTTCGCCGAGGAACGGAATCCGTTGGCGCTCGGCCTCGGCGCGTCCGCCGCCGTGACCGAAAATCTCGATGCGCTCGCCGTTGGGCGCGAGGAAATAGCTCATGTTCTCAACAAGGCCCAGAATCGGCACGTTGACCTTCTCGAACATGGCGATGCCCTTGCGCACCACGCCCAACGACGCTTCCTGCGGCGTGGTCACGATGACCCCGCCGTCCAGCGGCACCGTTTGGCAGAGCGTCAGTTGCGCGTCGCCCGTGCCCGGCGGCAGGTCCACCAGCAGAAAATCCAGTTCGCCCCAATCGGTCACGGTGATGAACTGCTGGATGGTGCGCTGAATCATCGGCCCGCGCCAGATCACCGGTTGATCGTCGTCGAGCAAAAACCCGATGCTCATGAGTTTGACGCCGTGGCTGGAGGGCGGCACGAGCTTTTCGTCCTCGCTCAAACCCGGCCGCTGATGAATCCCCATCATCAACGGAATGCTCGGCCCGTAAATGTCGCAGTCCAACAACCCCACGCGCGCGCCCAGATGCCGCAGCCCGCACGCCAGGTTCACGGCGACGGTGGACTTGCCCACCCCGCCCTTGCCGCTGGCCACCGCGACAATGCGCCGGATGCCCGGCACGCGCGCCTGATGCGCCCACGGACTGGCCGCCGCTGCGCCCGGCGGCGCCGCCGGTTGGCGCACTTCCACGAAGACATGCGTCACGCCGGGCAGCGCCTTGAGGACGCGCTCGCTCTCGGCCTTGATCTGTTGCGCCGCCTGCACGTTGCTGGAGGAAAGCTCCATCAACACGCTCACCGCGCCGTTGGCGGCGTGCACTTGCTTGACCAGACCAAACGACACAATGTCCCGCGAGTAGCCGGGATATTTCACGGCTTTGAGCGCGGCCTTGATGGCATCCTCAGACAGGGAGCTCATGGACACCATCAAGTTGCCCGGTGCCGCTCGGAACGCAAGCGCGCCGAGTCGAAGGCGACGGTTTCCACGCCGCGTCGCCGGCCTACCGCGAACCGGTGACCGGCCGGATGATGAGCGTGACCGCGGCCTCTCGCACCGGCTCGGCCAACGCGATGCCGAGCCGCACCGGGCGCGTCGGCGTGGGCACCTGTTCCTCGATCGTCTCCGACCGAACGGTGAACGCCCGTCCGCCCGTCTCGATCCGCACCCGCACGGCGTCGTCGCCATCGCTCACGCGCAGCACGTTTTTGGTTTCGCGCTCCCAGCGTCCCCAGGTGACGAGCGCGGTCTCGAACGCGGCCGGTTCGCTGAACGCGACTTCGTCGCGGACGGTGAGCGACGCGGGCCGCGCGCGCTGGAACACAAACGTCCGCTCCAGCTTTTGCAAGGTCGGCACGGCGTAGGCCGAACGCAGGTCGAACACGAGGGTGTCGGCGCGTTCGGTGAAATTCGTGCGCAGCACCACCGCGCGCGCTTCGTGACCGGGACGTTGCAACCGGCCTGCCACGACCGGCACGGCGTGGCCGTAGGAGTTGAGCACCTTGCTTTCGTAACGTTGGGCGCTGAAGGTTCGCCGCGTGTAAACCTCCGCCCCCGGATCGCACAGCACCATCGTCCGGCCCGCCACCACGCTGAAGCTGCCGAGGTCGTTGTGGTTGTGGTGCTCGGCGTTGTGGCCGCCCTTGAGCGCCGCGGCAAACGCGGTGCGCGAACCGGGAGCGGGTCGGCAGATGAGCACGCCCCCGTCGGGAAACCAGCTTCGCTGCGCGGCCGCACCGTCCCATTCGGCGCGTTGCGCCACGGGCAACGTGTCCGGCAGAAACGCAAACAGCACGGTCGAAACCAAACTCCGGTCCGGCTTCAGGAACACGGCGTCCCGGCCGCGGACGGGCAGACCAAATCGCTCGGCGCAGTAGCGCCAGAGCTTGGCGCCCGGTTTGGTGTTCGGGAAACAGTCGGCCACGGTCAAATACACGCCGTTGAGGATTTCCGCCCGCAGCGGGAACAACGCGGGTTGGAGCGCCGCCGGGTCGGCGAGCAATTCCACCCGCCCGTCGGTCGCCTGCCGCAGCGTTTCGGCCAGCATCAGAAAATGGCCGAAGCCGTAATTCCAATACCCCAGGCCCTCGCTGCAGTAGCCGTCGGGCGTGAACCCCTTCAAGAAATGCGGGATGTAACGTTCCGCGGCGGCGATGGACCACGCGCGGCGTTCGGGCGATTCCTCCAACGCCAGCGCCGCGCCCGTGACGCCCGCCAAACAGACCGCATTCCAGTTGTGCGTGGCGCGCAACCAGAAGTTTTCCGGGCGACGTCCCTCAACCATGTCGCGAAACGGCCCCAGAACGCGCCGTTCCACGTTGTCGCGCAGCACCCGCCGCGTTTCCGATGGCAACCGCTCGCCCAAAAGCGCGTCCACCGTGGCCAGATCCCACGCCGTGTGGGCCACCCACAAATCAATGTCCACCGCCTCGCCCCGAAAGTTTTTCAGCTCCGAATCGTGCGCCGGGAACATCCAC
>Ga0272448_1008441_pt1 | contig 10712 bp, 7 predicted proteins | sample YNPCB0191_FD_202220 | JGI IMG/M metagenome (GOLD analysis project Ga0272448, IMG submission 202220) | Hot spring sediment microbial communities from Yellowstone National Park, WY, United States - YNP-CB-019-1 | ecosystem: Environmental > Aquatic > Thermal springs > Hot (42-90C) > Sediment... | reverse complement strand
CTACCAGGAAGCAGTGAAACACGGTGTCAAACCCATCATTGGTTGTGAAATGTATCTGGCACCTAAAAACCGAAAGGAGATAGGTTCTACCAGCAGTAAGGATTCTTCTTTTCATCTGACGCTTCTGGCTGAGGACGAATCCGGCTATCACAATCTTTTGCAGCTTTCCACTGCCTCCTACCTGGAAGGATTTTATTATCGGCCGAGGATTGATTATGAGCTTCTCACCCGGCACAACAAGGGATTAATTCTTCTCACAGGATGCCTGAAAGGTGAGATTGCCACCTTTCTTTTAAAGGATGAGATGCAGAAAGCTGTGGAGATTTTAGGTCGTTACCAGGAGATTATGGGTAAAGACAATGTCTACCTGGAACTGATGGACAATGGTATGCCTCAGCAGCGTCAGGTGAACAGTTTACTTATAGAACTGGGGAAAAGACAGGGTGGGAAACTGGTGGCTACCAATGACTGCCATTATCTCCGGCAGGAGGATGCCATGGCCCATGAAATTCTCCTCTGCATTCAAACAGGTACCAATCTTGATGACCCCCGCCATTTTAAATTCCCCACGGACCAGTTTTATTTCAAATCACCGGAAGAAATGAGACGCAGTTTTGCTGAGGTCCCGGAAGCTTTACGCAGTAGCTGTGAGATTGCAGAAAGGTGTGCCGTGAAGATGGATTTTGACACCTATCATCTGCCTGTTTTTCAACCACCGAATGGTGATACCGCGGAGGTTTATCTGGTGAAGCAAGTACAGCAGGCGCTGAAGAAAGAGTTCGGGATTGACTGGGACGGTTCCTTAGAAAAGGTAGCCACCAATGAAATTGTGGAACGAGCCCGTTACGAAGTGAAAACAATTATCCAGATGGGTTTTCCCAGTTACTTTTTAATTATTCAGGACTTTGTGCAGGAAGCCAAAAAACGAGGAATAAGGGTGGGCCCCGGTCGTGGTTCCGCTGTAGGTAGTCTTGTTTCTTATCTCCTGGGCATTACGGAGATTAATCCCTTGAAGTATGACCTCTTTTTTGAACGTTTTCTGAATCCGGACCGTATCAGTCTTCCTGATATTGACGTGGATTTTTGTGATTACCGGAGAGAGGAAATCATCCAGTATTTAAAAAATAGATACGGGGAAAACAATGTGGCTCAGATAGGTACCTTTGGCACTATGGGTGCCCGGGCTGTGGTCAAAGATGTTGGCCGCGCCCTGAATATCAGTTTCAGTGAGCTTGACCGTCTCACCAAATTGATTTCTTCAGAACCAGGGACCAGTTTGAAAATGGAATTGCAGCATAACAGCGAAATCAGGAATCTGATAGAAGCCGATACCAGGATGAAGAAGCTTTTTGAAATATCACTGAAACTGGAAGGACTGGCCAGACATGCCTCCATCCATGCAGCAGGTGTGGTGATTACTGATAGACCGGTCTCGGAGTGTGTGCCGCTGTTCAAGAATGCTGCGGGAGGGATAGCCACCCAGTTTGATATGAACCAGGTAGCGAGGGTAGGGTTACTGAAAGTGGATTTACTTGGCTTGAAAACTCTTTCTGTGATTGAAGAAACAATCCAGCTGGTGAAAAAGCATAAAGGGGTGGTTATAGAAGATTTTCCCTTAGATGACCAGAAGACCTACCAGCTTCTCTCCCGGGGTGAATCGTCAGGAATTTTCCAGCTGGAAAGCAAGGGTATGCAGGATGTGTTGAGGCAGATAAGACCGGAGAAGTTTGAAGACCTGATAGCAGTTCTGGCTTTATACCGGCCAGGGGTGATGAAAAGTGGAACACTGGCTACCTACATTCAAAGGAGAAAGGACCCTTCTCTGGTGGAATACGACCATCCTCTTCTGGAACCAATCTTGAAAAGCACCTATGGTGTCATCGTCTATCAGGAACAGGCGATGCAGATTGCTCATCAGTTCAGTAATTTCACTATGGCTGAGGCTGACCATTTACGAAAGGCGATGAGCAAGAAAGACCAGGAAGAGATGGAGAAGTTGAAAGCGAGCTTCATTAGCGGTGCCCGGAAGAAAGGCGTACCGGAGAAGATAGCCGAGAAGGTTTTTAACCAGGTGGAAAAATTTGCCGGTTATGGTTTTAATAAATCTCACAGCACCGGCTATGCTCTGCTATCCTATCAGACAGCATATCTGAAAGCCAATTATCCATTAGAGTTCATGACAGCATTGCTTAACAGTGAAATAGGTGACCCTGAGAAAGTGGCAGAATACATCGCGGAATGTGAACGAATGAATATCTGGATTCTACCACCTGATGTGGAGGAAAGTGGAGAAAAATTCAGGATTTTAGGTAATGACATCTTATTCGGACTTTCTTCCGTGAAGAATGTCGGTTCCGGAGCCATCAGGTCTATTGAACAGGCGAGAAAAGAAGGTCCGTTTAAGTCTCTCTTTGATTTTTGTGAAAGGGTTGATTTACGCCTGGTGAACAGAAAGGTGATAGAAAGTTTGATTAAGGCTGGTGCCTTTGATTTCCTGGAGATACCTCGTTCCCAGCTTTTTGCCCTGATAGATGATGCGGTGGAGCACGGCAGCCAGGTTCAGAGATTAAAGTCTGGCAGCCAGATGGTGATTTTTGCTGGTGCGGAATCCCGGGTGGTTCCACCTGTGAGCCACCAGGTTATCAGAAGCCTTCCTGAGTGGTCGGAGACCAAACTTCTTGCCTATGAAAAAGAAATGTTAGGGGTTTATCTTACCGGGCATCCTCTGGAGAAGACACTGCCATTGATTCAGATGTACTGTCCACTTTCCCTTTCTCAGGCAGCACAGGTGAAAGAAGGAAGTTGTCTCTGGGTAGGGGGGATTGTAAGTTCTCTTCGCAGGACTAGTACCAGAAAGGGAGAACGTATGGCAGTAGCGGAACTGGAAGACATCGGCGGGAAACTGGAGGTTGTTTTCTACCCAAAAGTTTTTGAAAACTTTTCCAGTTTACTCCGGGCCAACGCCATCATCTTTGTTAAGGGAAGGATAGAACATCGCGGGGAATCTGCCAAGATGGTAGGTGAAGATGTTGCCACCGTTAATACTGTTGCGGAGAAGGTGAAGAATGAGGTGGAAATAAAATTAACCCTTCCTGTAGTCAAAGAAAAATTGGAAGCCATCCGGCAGGTCTGTCTGAAGCACCGGGGAAGCTGCCCTCTTTATTTTTACCTGGTTCAACCCAGGTACGGGAGCGTCAGAATCCGTTCCCGGAGCATGACTGTCAATCCTACACTGGAACTGGTGGAAGAATTAAGGTCTCTGTTAGGAGAAAACTGTGTCCGGGTAGCTTAGTTCTTAAACCAGGAGGAAGATGAAAACGTCACTTCCGGCTGTACCTGTGAGGACACTCTGGTGGGAAAAAGAATCTCTTTATCTTCTGGACCAGCGTCTTTTGCCACGGCAGGAGAAGGTAGTAAAACTGATTACTGCCAGACATGTTTACCAGGCGATTCGTTCACTTCAGGTGCGCGGTGCACCGGCGATCGGGGTGGCAGCTGGTTACGGCGTGGTACTGGAAGCCAGGCGTTACCGGAAGGCTGGTCTCCGCAGACAAAGACAAGCAGTCCAGAAAGCGATTCGTTTGCTGCAACAAGCCAGACCCACAGCTTATAACCTTTTTTTTGCACTCCAGCGGATGGAAAAAGTACTCTCCCGGTCGGCAGTAAATTCAGAAGAACTTTACAGCCATCTTCTTGCTGAAGCCACTGCTATTTACCAGGAAGACCTGAAAGCATGCTGGAAAATAGGTGAGCATGGTTACAGTCTCATCAGTTCTGGTTTTAACGTTCTCACCCATTGCAATGCCGGGGGGCTGGCCACTTCAGGATACGGAACAGCACTGGCAGTCTTTTACTCTGCCCGGAGAAAAGGTATAAAGTTTCATGTCTATGTTGATGAGACAAGACCGGTACTGCAGGGTGCCAGATTGACAGCCTACGAATTGAAAAAGGCAGGAATTCCCTGTACTCTCATCTGTGATAATGTAGCCTCCTTTTTGATGGCCCAGGGGAAAGTAGACCTAGTGGTAGTTGGTGCAGACCGTATTGCCAGAAATGGTGATACAGCGAACAAAATTGGCACCTACGGACTGGCAGTAAGCTGTAAGTACCATCATATTCCTTTCTATGTTGCAGCACCACTTTCGACTTTTCATCTCCATCTTTCTGATGGTAAGGCTATACCGGTAGAAGAAAGAAATGCTGAAGAAGTGACCTGTTTTGCCGGAAGGCTGGTAGCACCAGAAAACATCAGTGTTTACAATCCAGCTTTTGATATCACACCAGGCAGATTGATTACAGGATTTATAACAGAAAAAGGGATTCTCCGGCCACCTTATGCCTCCAGTTTACGTCTGCTTTGGAAAGACTGAAATTTGCCTGTCAGTTTTACAGTTTTTCTCGTTCAGGTTAAACTATTCTGGCAAAAATTCGGGCGGTTGGCTCAGTGGATAGAGCGCCTCCCTCACACGGAGGAGGTCACAGGTTCAAGTCCTGTACCGCCCATTTTCTTTGGTTGATAAGATATGGCTAAGAAAACATCTGAAAAAATAAAAGAGGCAGTGGAAAGTATAGCCAAGCCGGTAACTCTTCCCTTTTCCTTTATGTGTGACCGCTTGAGCGAGCTGAAAAAGAGATGGGAAAAGGCCCCTACCAAAAAGGAAGTGGTCTCCACTGTTGATGGTTTTGTGGACACCTTGATTGAAGAGGCAGCGGATGCGGAGAAGGGATTGTTTGCCTTTTTCAGCGAGATGCTTTTTGTCCAGAACCTGGCAGAAGAGGTAGCCAGTCTGGAAAACGAGCTCACCCTGATGGAAATTCTCGGAAGGCGTACTGTCCAGTTCCTGCAACCTGATTTTGTCCTGGCCTACAGCAAATCAACCGGAAACAATCTTACACTGGTCTTTCGTTATCCCGGGGACCAGGGTAAACATTTCCCTGTTTTGGACAAAATAGCGGCAGAAGACCTTGCCCGGGTTGGTGAGTTTCTCCATGAAAACATAGAAATTGATCGCCGCCTGTATACAGTTGTTTCTGTGCCCCTCCGTTCCACTTCAGAACAGTTTGGCATTTTACTTATTGGCAGGCAACAGGAGAAAGCCTTTCGTCCTCATGAAATCAGCCTGGCTGTAGCGGCAGCCGCAGTGGTGGGTTTTATGTTGAGTAACATGAAACTGCACCAGCAGATTCTGCGGGATAAACAACTGGTGGCGGTGGGTGAGACCATGGCGGGACTTTCCCACGATATCAGAAATATCCTTACCAACCTGGAAGGTGGATTACAGCTTCTGGATTTGGGATTGAGGGAGAAAAAGCAGAAAACAATCAACCAGGGATATTCTATTGTCCGGCGGAGTTATGAAAAGATGAAGGAACTGGTACTGGCTATGGTGGACTTCTCCCGGCAAAGAGAGCCTGACCTTACACCCACCAGGTTGAACGACCTTTTAGCCGATATAGTGGCCAGTCTGAAGGAAAGATGCAGGGAGAAAAAGGTAAAACTGAAACAGCAGTTAGATGAAAATGTGCCTGTGATGCTGCTTGACCCATGGCGTATGGAAAGACTGGTCAGCAACCTTCTTTTCAATGCCCTGGAGGCAGTGGAAGAAGGGAAAGGTTTAATCTTGATTGGTACAAAGTACTATCCTGAAGAAAGCATGGTACATCTCTGGGTAAAAGATAATGGCTGTGGTATCCATCCTCAGTTACAGGATAAAATTTTTGATATCTTCTATTCCACCAAAGGTGCCCGGGGCACTGGTTTTGGTCTGGCAATTGCACAGAAGGTAGTCAGGGAACACGGAGGGACAATCCAGGTTCATTCGCAACCGGGCAAAGGTGCTACCTTTCTGGTGAAACTACCTGTTCGTTTTCCTGAAAAATAGGGTAGTGCCGAAGTGGGGAGTCGAACCCCAACGGAGTTTCCTCCACTAGGTCCTGAACCTAGCGCGTCTGCCAATTCCGCCACTTCGGCGCCAGTTACAACCTAACCTGGTGCTGACCACATCAACTCAGCAAAAAGGTACTCCAGCGCTATGCGCAGATTAATATTTAACCGCACTTTCTGTTTCATCTCCAGAACAAGCTCGGTTTTATCCAGGAGATCTCTTCTTCCTTTTAGTATATCACAGGTTTCATCGCTCACCAATAAATCTTCTTTTACCTTTTTATCCCTGAGAAGCTGGTCCCGGAATAACCAGAGGATATTCTCCAGCCATTTTTCCACTTCGTTTCTGTCAAGATTTTTCACCAGGGTATCCATCCGGTCAAAGAAATTCTGAAACTGATTTTCCTGTAAACTGGTAAGAAGAGAAACACAGAATTTCCAGCTTTCCTTCATGGCTTTATTTTGTTCTGGCAGGGTAAAGTTTATTTTCAATTGCTGGCAGCGGGAGACAATGGTAGGAAGAAAATTATGGATGTTGGCGGTGATGATAACTATGAATCCGTAAAAAGGGGGCTCCTCCAGGATTTTCAGAAAGGAGTTAGCAGCTTCCTCTTTCATGTGATCTATGAAAAAGAGATAAGCCTTTCTTCCCCCGGAGAATGGTTTCAGGTAAATCTCTTCCTTTACTTTTCTCACTTCATCAATTCCCAGGTTCCCTTTTTCTGGAATAATCCACTGGATATCAGGATGAAGATTTTTACTCACCTGGCGACAGTGAGTGCATTTACCGCAGGGTTTGTTATCAGTTTTTGCGCAGACCACCAGCTGAGAGAAAAAACTGGCCACATCTTCTCTTAAGGCAGGAGTTCCGCCGGTCAAAAGATAGGAACTGGCAAGTCTCCCCTTTTTTTCTGCCTGCAAAAGAAGAGTTTTAATCTGTTCAACAGTCATGCTTTTTGCTTCTTACCTGCTGGAAAAATTTTTCCCACTCTGTCAGAATTCTTTCTCTGGTGCGTTTTATATCCTGCCGCCGGATGACGCAGACATGATTTTTATTCTCACGGGCTAAGATTAGATAGCCGCGACGGACACGCTTCTGAAAACTTAATGATTCTTTCTCCAGGCGGTCAGGTCCCTTGGCAGAAAGGATTCTGGAAAGTTCTTCTGGCCTGGCATCAAGAAGAAAGGTAAGGTCTGGTTTAAGGGTACCGAGGAATTCGTGATGGGCTTTCCGGATAAAGGGAAGTGGTAGCTTCCTTCCGTATCCCTGATAAGCCAGGGTAGAATCCAGGTACCGGTCCAGGATGACCACTTTGCCTTTCGCCAGAGCAGGACGGACAACTTCTTCTACCAGCTGAGCACGACTGGCGAGGTAAAGAAAAAGTTCACTCCAGGCTGAGATAGACTGCTGGCTGCGCAGGAGAAGTTTTCGGATTGCTTCACCGAGAAGTGTACCACCTGGTTCTTTCAGAAGAAGAACCGGAATTTTTCTCTTTCTCAAAAAGCGATAAAGAAAACGCGCCTGCGTAGTTTTACCGCAACCATCAATACCTTCAAAAGTAACAAGAATTCCACGGGTCATCATCAAAAAAATTTGTCCGGTTTTTCAGTCCACAAACTGAAGGTAAACGTTGCCGAGAACTTTCTCGCCCTGTTTGAGTTCCACCTTGAAAAGATTAGTAGCCCTGTTGACGGCTCTGGCTTTATCTATTTTATCGTAGGTTATCTGAGCACCAATATCCTGACCATCGTTGTAACGAGGGTTAGCAACGAAACCAACAAGGTTGGCTTTCAGTGGCTGGCTGGACTGGCTGTAATTTACCCTGACAAGTTCAATGGTAGCAGACTTTTTGATTGTTAACTCATCACCGGCTTCTGCCAGTATCTCCTGGCCGTTTACCTTCATTACCAGTTGAGGATGAGTGGGAGAGGAAGCAGGGACAGGCGACAGACTTTCAGGGGCAGGAGAACGCAGGGTTTCAGCAGGTGGGGGAAAAATTAGCACCAGGTAAGCATAGTAGCCAGCCACCCCCAGATAAAGGAGAGAGATTATCAGGCAGACAGAGGCTTTCCTTCTGTTAAAGAAGAAAAAAATGGTACTGACAGTAACAAGGACCAAAGCAAGACCCAGCAAAAAGAAGACTGTTCCGTTATACTTCATTGTTGACCTCCAGAATTTGATGGTAAATTATGGTTCTATCCTTGCCCTGGGACTTAGCCCAGAAAAGGGCAGTATCGGCTGCTTTCAATAATTCTTCTTCTGTCTCACCGTGCTGAGGGAAATTGGCAATGCCCAAACTCAAGGTCAGGTGAACAGGTTCGTCCTCCGGGGAATTCTGAAAACGGGAACTGGCAATGGCCTTTCTGATACGGTCAGCCACAACTTTTGCTTCTTCTGAAGTGGCATAAGGCAGAATATAAGCGAACTCATCCCCGCCAAACCGGCAGACAATATCGCTGGTACGGACAGCTTTTTTCACCAGGCTGGCAGCCTCAGCCAGAATCACATCACCCCGGGGATGACCGTAGGTATCCACATATTTTTTAAAGTTGTCCAGGTCAGAAATCATTACTGAGACTGGATAGCCAATTCTTTTGGCTTCCGCAAAAGTTGTTTTCAGCCGGGAACGGAAGTAACGGCGGTTATAAAGAGAAGTCAGGGGGTCAGTGATGGACCTTTCATTGACCTCCTCATGAAGCAGTGAGTTTTCAAAGGAAGTAACCACATGGGATACCAAAATAGAAATAAGAGAGTTCAATTCCTGAAGAATTTTTCTATCAGTGTGATTGCTTCCGATGATTGCCAGGGCAACTGTTTTTTCCTCATTATAAAAGGGCACAATCAGCACCGAAGGGAAGGAGGTAAAATCGTCGTTTTTAATCAGTTGTTCCACCAGCTGGTGGTGCTGGTCAGAGATGCGGCCAGGCGAATAGATCTGGTAGCGGTAGTGAGAAAATAAAAAAGGTCTGGGGTTACTTCTGGTAATGGAGAAAAACTCCGTGGTAGTATATTTTTTTAACGCTTCATCTGTCAGTAAAAACAGACCTTTAGCGGCCCTGGTAAGTTCCATAAGAATAGAGAGAGCCTCAGAACAACGATGTTCTAAACTGAGATTGGTGTTAAGGTGGATTAAGGATTGGTGAAGTTTGGCCAGATTCTGCACCTGCTGGTGAAGCTGGAGATAGTAATAGTCTAACACCTTGAAAATCATAATAAGGACAGCAGTGAAAAGAATCAGGGGCCAGGATGTTTTCCAGAGAATTATTTTTACCGGTAACTCCGGGACAATCCAGGCACTATTGATTACCACAATCAAACCGCACAGCACAATGAGAAGTGCTGCCACCAGCCATAAAAGTTTTCTTTCCCACATACAATTACTCGCTTACCACCTCATTCTATCATTTACTTTTCCCTAAAACAATAGTTTCCTTTGTCACCTGCAGTTTCAGCCCTGCTTTGACAGGGGTTTTGCCTGTTTTTCCCTTCTGGATTAAAAGGCGAATGTTTTCCACAGGATAGTAATTCTGGTAGGGGGTACCTCTTATTTCCTGGCAGAGACAGCTGATAACTAACCGCTGGATAGCTACAGGCAACTGAAGAAAAAGCCTCCGGTCAAAAAAATAACCCTTTTGACAGCTGTGGCACAGTTTGATTTTAGCCTGCTGTGCCTGGCTGGTTATAATCTCCAGGTCATCCCTGACCAGAGTAGCAATTCTTGCCAGATGTTTTTTCAGGTGAGGGTTAAAATTTTCCAGGTAGGGGAGAATCTGATGCCTTATCCTGTTGCGGAAGAAATCCAGATTCAGGTTGGAACTATCTTTCAGAAACAGAAGATTATTCTGGAGCAAAAAATTTTCCATCTCCTGCTTGGTTAAAACAAGCAGGGGTCGGATCACAGGAACATTACAACCTGGCAGGCACTCCACATAAGGCTGAATACCTCTGAGACCGGTGATACCGCAACCTCTTAAAATTCTCATTAAAACTGTCTCAGCCTGGTCATCAAGGTTGTGTCCTGTAGCAATGAGATGGCATCTTTTCCTTCTGGCGATTTTAGCCAGGCAGCTGTAACGCGCCAGTCGGGCTTTTGCCTCCAGGGAATTTTTTCTTTCTAAAGATAGATGCCAGCAGGAAAAAGGAATTCCTTTTTCCCGGGCAAGGTTTTGGACAAAATCCAGTTCTTTATCTGCCTCCGGTCTTAAATGGTGATGGACATAAGCGACCTGCAGTTTTATTTCTTTTTCCTTAGAAAGAGTGCTGAGAAAGTGCAGAAGAAATACAGAGTCAGGACCGCCAGAACAGGCAACAAGAATCCTGTCGCCTACGGAAATAAGGTTGTTTTCCTGAATAAACGATAACACTTTTCGGAAAAGAGCGTTCATCAATTATAAGATTAAATGAGAGGGGCATCTGCGGTCAAGTATTTCCAGAAATATCAATTTAATGGTATACTATACAGGGGAAAATGGGAAGAAAAAAAGGCGTAGCTTTAATTGTTGTAATGGTAATGGTTTTGGTTTTCCTTTCCATTATAGTGGCCGTTGTCCTTTCTGCCACATCTGCTATCAGGCACGCCAGTTACACCAGGGACAAACTCATAGCCTTACAGATTGCGGAATCCGGGATTCAGGATTGTCTTTACTGGATGAACTATAAAGGTTACTGGAATCACCACTATCCTTCTTACTGGGGTTCGCTGGTTTACTTCCGCGGTTCAGACTATGCCGGGACTGATACCTGGGTTTCTTCTGAGGTCTGGTTTCAGCCAGGTGGTTTCCCGGAGGGTAAATGCAGTCTTCGTCTGGAAGACCGTACAGGGTATGA
>Ga0272448_1008440_pt1 | contig 10713 bp, 8 predicted proteins | sample YNPCB0191_FD_202220 | JGI IMG/M metagenome (GOLD analysis project Ga0272448, IMG submission 202220) | Hot spring sediment microbial communities from Yellowstone National Park, WY, United States - YNP-CB-019-1 | ecosystem: Environmental > Aquatic > Thermal springs > Hot (42-90C) > Sediment... | reverse complement strand
ATAATCATTATCCACGGCAAAAAAAGGAACTGCCAATCCCCTAATAATGCTTTGTACCGTTTCTTTATCTCTTACTGGACTCATATTTCTTGTAAGCAGATTTGCAACTTAGAATTGCCAAAAAAATCCTGGTCTTCGATAATATAATACCAAATTATTTCGATAATGCAACCAAATTTTTTTTCAATCTTGCAAACCAATCCAATCCCGGTAAAGACAGGCGGTAGCGTAAAGATAGATAGGAAAAGTAAAAACTATTCCAATCCCTAAAATTAACAATCCGGAAATACCTACCAAAGAACCAATCACATAAAATGGAATTAGCTCGGACCATTTTTCCCGAAAAAGCAGGAGACTTTCTTTGATTGCCGCGAGGAAAAAAATCCTTTTCTCGATAATCAAAGGTAATACAAAAATAAAAGGAGCTCCGGCTAATAAACTCAAAATAAATCCAAAGAAAGGGACTAAACTTAGCAAAAAAGTTACTCCCAAAATAACGATCCACCCTAATAGAGCGTCCCATAATACCTCAAAACCCTTAAATAAATCTCCAGTAGTAGCCGACTTCCCCTTCATCCGCTGAAAAATTATATAATAAAAACCGGAGAATAAAGGGCCAAGTAAAACCACCCCGATCACGGTAAGCGATACCCCCACAATAATTAGCATCGGCAAAATATAATTAGCGAAATCAGTTTTTACTGCCTCGTATCCTTCCTTAAGCCATTCGCCAATTTTAACCTCCCGCATAATTCCTCCTATGGTCTAAGATAAATTTAAATTCTCATCCATTCCAATTTATTAATTAACCTTTTAAGCTCCCAAAAGTCAATTAAAACCAGATTTGCCAATAAAATTTAATTCCTTCTTGGTTGCGATTATCAGAAGGATAAGGTATATTATTTTACCGCGAGATAAGTAATTTTCCATTATTTAATATGAAAATGATGGGGTTTAAATTATGATTAAGAAGACAAAATTGAACCATCCAGTTTTAGTGGCTGCCTGGCCAGGAATGGGCAATGTGGCTTTAAGAGCAGCAAGCTACCTTCGGGAAGAGCTGAATGCCGTGGAATACGAACAAATTGAACCGCAGGATTTTTTTTCTGTTCCCACCGTCCTAATCCGCAACGGCTTAATCGAAAATATTAAGTTGCCGGAAAGTAAGTTTTATTTTTGGAAAAACGAAGGAGGAAAAAATGATCTCCTTATTTTCCTAACTGCAGCTCAACCCATTGGAGGAAAAGAAATTATTTTTTCTCAGCTTATTCTCGAGATAGCGAAAAAAGCCGGGGTGGAAAAAATTTTTACTTTTGCGGCTATGTCGACCACCATTGATCATCGGACCCAGCCGGCAGTTTGGGTTACTGCCACTTCTCCCGGTATTTTGGAAGAGCTGAAAAAATTTAGTTTAAATACTATGCAGGAAGGTTATATCGGAGGATTAAACGGCGTTTTTTTGGGGGTAGCAAAAAGTGCGAATTTTGAAGGAGCTTGCCTTTTAGGAGAAATTCCTTTTTATGCTACTCAAATTGAAAATCCCAAAGCTTCGTTAGCAATACTCGAAATATTTAGCAAGCTTTTTGAAATCCCTCTGGACCTTTCTAAACTTTCTACCCTCGCCCAGTATATGGAAAAAGAAATCGACCACTATCTTATCCAGCTTAAAGAAAAACTTTCTCCCTATCATTTCCCGGATCAGGAAAAAGACAAAGGTCCCCAATATATCCATTAAAAATCTTAATTCCGCACAATTATTATGGAAAAAGAGTTATTAGCAATTATTTATGAAAAGGGATTTAAACTTAGCCCTGAACCAACCTTTAAACTTGCTTCCGGACGGTTAAGTAAATATTACATTGATTGTCGGATAGTTACCAGTCTCCCCAAGGCAAAGTATCTTATTTCCCAAATTATTTTAAAAAAAATTGCGGATCTGGATGTGGTAGCAATTGGAGGAATGGAAACCGGAGCAATTCCTATTGCCGATTCAGTCTCTTATGGGAGTTACCTGAAGGGTAAAGAGATAAAATCTTTCTGGGTAAGAAAAAACGCTAAAAACCATGGGCTAAAAAAGTGGATCGAAGGAGAGGTAAAAAGAGGGGATCGGGTAATAATTGTCGAGGATGTAATTACCACCGGGAAATCAGTGCTGGAGGCGATTCAAAGGTGCCAGGATGAAGGGCTGGAGGTAGTAAAGGTAATTGCCTTAATTGACCGGCAGGAAGAAAACGGCAAAGAAAATATTGAAAATCAGGGGATTTCAGTAGAAACTATTTTTACCCTCCAGGACTTAATCCATTTCCCACCCAATCCAAATGAAGGGAGATAATGATGGAGCAATTTCCAAGTTATCTCTCATTGTTTGAATCGGGAGAGCTTTATCAGAGAATCGAGCAATTAATGGAGATCCTTGAGGCTTGCACTCTTTGTCCCCGGCAATGTAAGGTTAACCGAAAAAAAGGGGAAATTGGAGTGTGTGGAGCCGGGTATAAGCTTACGGTTTCCAGTGCATTTCCCCATTTTGGGGAAGAACCACCACTGGTCGGAAGATACGGCTCAGGAACTATTTTCCTTACCTATTGCAACTTAAAATGTGTATTTTGTCAAAACTACGAGATAAGCCATCAAGGAGAAGGGATGGAGTGGAGCGAGGAAAAATTAGCTAACCAAATGCTGATGCTCCAGAATCAGGGTTCTCATAATATCAATTTTGTTACCCCTACTCATTTTATTCCTCAATTAGTTGCTGCTTTACCTCTGGCTATCCAACGAGGTTTCCGTCTTCCTTTAGTCTATAATTCCGGTGGCTATGAACAATTAGCGGTGATTAAACTTTTAGAAGGAATTATTGATATTTATATGCCGGATGCCAAGTTTGCTGATCCCGAAGTAGCGCGAAAATATTGTAATGCACCTGATTATCCGGAAGTTAACCAAAAAGTCTTGAAAGAAATGCATCGCCAGGTAGGAGTCCTTCAAATCAATAAATCAGGTATTGCTGAACGGGGGTTGCTCATCCGGCACTTAGTTATGCCCAATAATTTAGCGGGAACCGAAAAAATTATGAAGTTTATTGCAGAGGAATTATCGCTGGACTCCTATGTAAATATTATGGCTCAATATTATCCCTGTTTTAAGGCTAATCAATATCCCGAATTAAGCCGCCGAATAACCCCAAAAGAATTCCAACAAGCAATTCAAATTGCCCGAAGTTACGGTCTTTATCGTGGCTTTGGAGAATAAATTACCCACAAAAGCGTTTTACTACCTCATAAAGCACCTTAATTCCAAAAACTAAATTTTTTTGAGATATTCGCTCATTATGCCCGTGAATCATATCCTGATGATTTTTCAGTTCCCCTTCGATAAGTAAAGGGGCGAAGCCAAAAGCCGGTATGTTTTTTTTTCGAAAATACCGCGAATCGGTAGCTCCCGAGGAGAAATAAGGAACTAAAACTGCTTGCGGATCATAACGGCGAAGGATTTCCCCAAAAATTGAAAAAAGCGGATGAGAAAAATCAGATTCAGAGGCAATCGAAGTCTGAAGCTCGACCAGAGTATACTGATTAATGTTGCCTAAAATTTTACTTATTTCTTTTTTGACTCCCGTAATAGTTTCTCCGGGTAAGATGCGACAATCAATTTCACAAAAACATTCACTGGGGATAACATTAACTTTTTCTCCTCCTTTAACCACAGTAGGAACAAAGGTATTTTGGGTTAAAGCCAGCAGAAGCTGTCTTATTCCCCCATCAGAAATACTCTTAAAAACATCTTCTCCTTGGTTCGGGTCAAGTAAAAACTCTTTTAAAAGCGGGCCAATTTCCTTATCTTCTGAAAATAATTCCGCTAATTGTTCTATTATTTTGGTAAGATGAATTCGACTTTGATAATTTTGAAGACTTGCTAAGAATTGTCCTAAAGAAAAAAGGCAATTATCTTCCCGGGGAAGAGAACCATGACCCGGAGTTCCCGGAAAAACAATTCGGAACCAACATGCTCCTTTTTCTCCCACCTGGCAGAGATAGTAGTTTTTCCCGAACCGGGGGATGCCTACTCCTCCTCCCTCATTAATCACTGCTTCTACCCGGGTAAATTCGGGATAATTGTGGCAAAGCCACCCTATCCCCCATTCACCTCCTTTCTCTTCATCCGCAGTTGCTGCCATTATTACCCCTCGCTTAAGCGATCCTTTCATTCTCTTTAACAGAATAAGGACCATAGTTTGTATAATCCCTAAAGACTTACAGTCCAAAGCCCCCCTTCCCCAGATTTCTCCTCCAATAACCTTTCCGGAAAAGGGGGAATAACTCCACTTATCCTCTTCCACCGGAACTACATCAATATGATTCAAAAGAAGCAAAGGTTTTCCGTTCCCCTTCCCCGGAAAATGCGCCAGAAGATTTGCCCGGCCCGGTGCAGATTCAATAATTTTATTGTCAATTCCCTCCTTATCCAGAACCTCTTTCAAAAACCTTGCTCCCCTAATTTCATCCCCAGGAGGATTAGTGGTATTAATCTGGAGATACTGGCTTAAATAGCGAGTGGCCTCTTCTTCAATTTCTTTCCAGTTAACTTGATTGATCTCCATAATAACTTTCTTTCCTACCAGTTTAGTTTTCTTTCCTCATCAAACCTAATCCCTTCTATCTCCAAAAGTTTCTGTTTTAGCCGAATCCCTCTATAACCCGAAAATCCTCCCAAACTCCCATCACTCCGAATCACCCGATGGCATGGAACTATTATCGGAAAAGGATTTTTCTTTAAAGCCATTCCTACTGCGCGAAAGGAATGAGGTCTTTTCAGCTGATTACCAATCCACTTATAACTCCTTACCTCTCCCCAGGGAATAGATTGGGTAATGCGCCATACTTGAACCAAAAAATCCGAGTATCCTGACCAATCTAATAAAAATTCTTGGGGGTGGTTATTGCCTTCAAAATAGTTAGATAAAAATTTCACTACTGTGATTAATTGGCAACCACCCTCTTTTGCTTCCGGAAATTCTTGAGCAATTACCCTTTCCACCATCAAAGGCTGGGGATAAGGTAAAATAATTTTTTTTATCCCCTTTTCACCTCCCACTACTCCCACCCATCCTAATCCAGTTTTAAAGATAGTGTAGTTCATAATTATTTCCCCAACCAAATTACCGAACAAAAAAATTTTACCATAATCTCTTTTCATTTAACAACTATAAACTTGACCAATTTCCTCTCCCGTGATATTAAACAAAATAAAATGCAATCGCTTAATTAATCTATGAAAACAAAAAAATTTCCGCTTAATATCGGAATAATTGGGGCAGGAAGCTGGGGCACTGCCTTAGCTCTTCTCCTTGCCTATAAAGAGTATAAGGTTACTTTATGGGTTTATGAAAAAGAGCTGCATGAGAACCTATTAACCCATCAAGAAAACCATATCTATTTGCCTGGCATTACTCTTCCCGATTCGATTTTTCCCACTCAATCTTTTCCCGAAGTAGCGCAAAAAAAAGACCTGGTTATCTCCGCAGTCCCTTCTCATCTGGTAAGAAAGATTGTGAGTAAATGCGTGCCTTTCTTTGACCCTCAGACCACCATTGTAAGCGTCTCGAAGGGAATCGAAAATAACACCCTGATGACTGTTTCCGGTATTTTTCGAAAAATTCTTCCTCCTCATCTTTTTTCCCGTACTGCCTATCTATCAGGACCAAGTTTTGCCCGAGAAGTTGCCCTCCAGCACCCTACAGCAGTGGTAGTAGCTTCGGAAGATCAGGAAATTGCTAAAAAAGTTCAGGAAATTTTTTCCACCCCCTTCTTTCGGGTTTATACCAGTAATGATGTAGTAGGAGTAGAATTGGGAGGGGCATTAAAAAATGTAATTGCAATTGCGGCTGGTTGCTCGGATGGTTTAAATTTTGGGGATAATACCCGGGCCGCACTAATTACCCGAGGTTTAGCAGAAATAACCCGGTTAGGAGTAGCTTTAGGGGCAAATCCCTTAACCTTTGCCGGGCTCTCAGGTTTAGGGGATCTGGTGCTAACCTGTACTGGTGCCTTAAGCCGAAACCGGAAAGTAGGAATTCAACTGGGACAAGGGACGAGTTTAGCCACGATTTTAAAAAATTCTAAGATGGTAGCCGAAGGAATAAAAACTGCTAAATCAGCCTACCAACTCGCCAAAAAGCATCGAGTAGAAATGCCAATTACCGAGCAGGTCTATCGGATCATTTATCAAAATAAAGACCCGCGCAAGGCAGTTGCTGACCTTATGGGAAGAAATCTTCGCTATGAATTAGATCTACCGAATAACTGATAAAGTTTTAGGGAAAGTTATGCTTTTAGGAGGATGAGATGAAAAAAGAAGGTGGATATTTTTTGGGGATTGATGTAGGTTCAATAAGCGTTAATACTATTATTATCAACCCCAGGAAAGAAATTGAAGTAGAACTTTATCACCGCCATCAGGGACAACCTATCCTTACTGTTCATAATATCCTAAAAGAAATTTTTCACTCCCTCCCCCCTTCCGAGTTTAAAAGTATTTCCTTTGTTGGAACCGGAGGAAAAGTATTAGCCCAGCTCCTTAATGTCAATTTTTTTAATGAAATTATTGCCCAATCCAAAGCAATCGAGTGGCTTTATCCGGAAGTAAAAACGGTGATCGAAATGGGCGGAGAAGATTCAAAACTAATTATTCTCGAATACGATCCCCAAACTAAGCAGATGAATCTTCTGGATTTTTCGATGAATACAATCTGTGCAGCGGGGACTGGTTCGTTTTTAGACCAGCAAGCATCTCGCCTCGGTCTTTCCATTGAGGAATTCGGAGCCTTAGCCTTAAGGTCAGTTTCGCCTCCCCGTCTTGCGGGTCGATGCAGTGTATTTGCTAAGACTGACATGATTCATTTACAACAAATCGCTACCCCGGATTATGATATTGTCGCTGGTTTATGCTTTGCCGTAGCCCGTAACTTTAAAAGCACCATCGGAAAGGGGCTTACCTTTAAACCCCCGGTTGCGTTCCAGGGAGGGGTGGCAGCTAACCTTGGAATGCGACGGGCTTTTGCCGAGGTCTTGGAACTTAAACCAGAGGAGTTTATTATTCCTAAATATTATGCTTCGATGGGAGCAATTGGAGCCTGTCTTTTGGCTATGGAAATGCCGAATTGCTCCATTAAGTGGGAAGGGTTGGAAAAACTTGAAAATTACTTATCAACCACCCCGAGCTCGGAACAGGGGGAACCTCCCCTTTCCCTTTCTCCTAAAAAAGCTAATTATTTCTGGATGCCACCTTTATTATCGAAAAAACCTAATGAAAGAATCAAGGGCTACCTCGGGGTGGATGTAGGCTCAATAAGTACTAATTTAGTGGTAATTGACGAGAATAAAAATGTAATCTCGAAACGCTACCTGATGACTGCGGGTCGCCCAATCGAGGCGATTAAGCAGGGACTGAAAGAAATTGCTGAGGAATTACAGGATCAGGTGGAAATTTTAGGGGTAGGGACTACCGGGTCCGGCCGGTATCTAACCGGTGATTTTATTGGTGCTGATGTAGTCCGGAATGAGATTACTGCCCAGGCTACTGCTGCCGCCCATATTGATCCCGAGGTAGATACCATTTTTGAGATTGGAGGACAGGATTCAAAGTATATCAGCCTCAAAAATGGTGCAGTAGTAGACTTTGAAATGAATAAGGTCTGTGCTGCGGGAACTGGTTCGTTTTTAGAAGAACAGGCCGAAAAGCTTGGAATTTCTATCAAAGATGAGTTTTCCCGTTTAGCCCTAAGTGCAAAATCTCCGGTAGCGTTAGGAGAGCGCTGCACGGTATTTATGGAATCCGACCTGGTCCATCATCAGCAGCGGGGAGCAAAAAAGGAGGATTTAGTCGCTGGGTTATGCTATTCAATCGTGCATAACTATCTTAATAAGGTGGTAGGTAAAAAGCTAATCGGGAAAAAAATATTTTTCCAGGGAGGAACTGCTTTTAATCAAGGAGTGGTAGCAGCATTTGAAAAAGTGTTGGGGAAAGAGATAACTGTGCCTCCTCACCATGAGGTTACTGGCGCAATTGGGGCAGCTATTTTAGCTAAGGAGGAGAAATCAGCTGAGCCTACCAAATTTAAGGGGTTTGATCTGAGTGAAAAAGAATATCATCTTTCTTCCTTTGAGTGCAATGGCTGTGTTAATTTGTGTGAAATCCATAAGCTTGAGGTGAAAGGAGAAAAACCGCTTTATTATGGCGGACGCTGTGAACGCTACGAGATTGAAACTAAGAAAAAAGAAGGAAGTCAGGTTCCGGATCTTTTTTCGGAACGCGAAGCCCTTCTTTACCAGTTTAACGAAGCAAACGAAAAACTCCCGGAGTCTGCTCCCACTATTGGTATTCCCCGGGTTCTGTTTTTTCATGACCTTCTTCCTTTCTGGGCTACTTATTTTAACACCCTCGGGTTTCGGGTAGTTCTTTCTGACCCCACTAATAAAAAGCTTATTCGGGAAGGTTTAGAAGCACTGGTAACCGAAACTTGTTTCCCAATTAAGGTTACCCACGGGCATATACTAAATCTAATTCAAAAACAAGTACCAACTATTTTTTTACCCAGTCTTATCAACTTTCCTCCCCTTCAGCCTGAGTTTTCCCGGAGTTTTGCCTGTCCTTATGTCCAATCTTCCCCCTATGCTATCCAATCCGCGATTGATTTTAAAGGCAGCGGGGTTGAGTTTATTTACCTTCCGGTATCTATGGATCAAAATCCAAAAAAATTAGCTAATAATTTACTCCCCCTGGCAAAAAAGCTAAAAAAGAAAAGGAAAGAACATCTTACTGCCTTCTTCGCTGCCTTTGAGGCCCAAAAAAATTTCCAAGAAAATCTGCGAAAACGAGGAAAAGAAATTTTGTCTCAGCTTACCCCGGAAGAAAAAGCTTTAGTAATTGTCAGCCGAGCTTACAATGGTTGTGATCCCGGGATAAACCTCCGCATTCCGACGAAGTTGAAAGAAATGGGGGTAAAGGCAATTCCTTTGGATATGCTCCCCTTAAATGAGGTAGAACTGGCTAAAAAATGGGAAGGGATGTACTGGGGTTACGGACAAAAAATACTGGCAGCAGCGGTGATTATTAAAAATGACCCCCGCCTTTTTCCGGTCTATATCACCAATTTTAGCTGTGGTCCCGATTCCTTCATCTCTCATTTTTTCCGAAAGGAATTGGAAGAAAAGCCTTTTCTTCAAATCGAAATTGACGAGCACAGCGCGGATACCGGAGTAGTAACGCGGCTGGAAGCATTTTTAGATAGTCTAAAAAATATCCGTATCCCCACCAAGGCTCCAAAGATTGACAAACCATTAATAACCATTGCTTCACCATCAGACGGGAAAAAGCGAATTATTTTTATTCCCCGGATGTCCGATCATGCTTATGCGCTGGCCGCAGCTTTTCAAGCTTGTGGTATTTATGCCGAACTCTTACCTGAATCTGATGCCGAAACCGTAAAATTAGGACGAAAACATACTTCGGGCCGAGAATGTTATCCTTGTATTTTAACTACTGGCGATATAGTCAAAACTACTCAAAGACCAGATTTTGACCCTGAGCATTCCGCCTTTTTTATGCCGGCTTCTAATGGACCCTGTCGATTCGGTCAATATTCTCGCTTGCAACGAATGGTTCTCGATGAACTAGGATTTTCGCAAGTACCAATTATATCCATTAATCAAGATGATGGCATTTATCAACAGTGTGCAAATATTGGTAATGAATTTACTCGATTAGCCTGGCAGGGAATTGTAGCTATTGACCTTTTAGACAAAAAATTACGCGAAGTCCGCCCTTATGAAAAACGCAGGGGAGAAGCTAATCAAATATACCAGTATTATCTTCAGGAAGTATTTAATTGTATAAAAAACAAAAAGGAGCTTTCTGAGGTCCTCCGTAATGCACGGGAGGAATTTGAAAATATTCTGCTGGAAAAGGGAATCCAAAAACCGATTATTGGAATAGTAGGAGAAATCTATATCCGTTCCAACCCGTTTAGTAACGAAAATATTGTAAGCCAAATTGAATCCCTGGGAGGAGAAGTCTGGCTCCCCCCAATTAGCGAATGGATTTTATATACTAACTTCACTGCCCTAAAAAGATCCCTTACCAATCGTAACTGGTCAAATTTTTTGCGGACCTTTATTACCAATTTATATCAAAAATTTGATGAACACCATCTGGGTAAAATTTTTGCTTCCCGACTTAAAAACCATCCCGAGCCTCCCATTCGCAAAACCCTCCAAAATGCCCAACCTTACCTTCACCCTTCTTTTGAAGGCGAAGCAATTTTGAGTATAGGTAAAACTATCGATTTTATCCGCAAAGGAGCACAGGGAATTATTAATGTTATGCCCTTTACCTGCATGCCAGGAACTATTACTAACACTATCCTTAAAAAACTTCGAGAAATCGAAAAAGAGATTCCAGTGTTAAATATAGCTTACGATGGCCAAGAAGAAACCAATACCCAATTGCGATTAGAAGCCTTTATGCATCAGGTAAATCAGTTTAAGGATAATCAACTTATATAAAAAGGGAAAAGAGCGATGTTGGAAGAAATCAAGAATCGTCGGAGTATTCGAAGATTTACCCCCGAAGAGATTGATGATCAGGTAATTGACCAGATTATTGAAATGGGAACCTGGGCACCATCCGGGTTAAATAACCAACCCTGGAAATTTGTAATCG
>Ga0272448_1008439_pt1 | contig 10714 bp, 7 predicted proteins | sample YNPCB0191_FD_202220 | JGI IMG/M metagenome (GOLD analysis project Ga0272448, IMG submission 202220) | Hot spring sediment microbial communities from Yellowstone National Park, WY, United States - YNP-CB-019-1 | ecosystem: Environmental > Aquatic > Thermal springs > Hot (42-90C) > Sediment... | reverse complement strand
CGATCTGGAGGCCGAACTCCGACGGCTCGATGAAGAGATTCGCCACAAGAGCGTGCGCCTCGAGAGGGTCGGGTCCCAACTGGCCGAACTCACCAGTCTCCATCAGGACAGGGGCGCGCGAATCGCCGACCTGGAGGACCAAAAGGCCTCCCTGCGGACTCGGAGAGAGGAAAACGCGGCCACAATCGCCCGGCTCGCGCAGATGAGGTCCGAGGAAGAGACCACCCTGGCTGGGCTCAGGGATGTCGTGCGCAGTGAACGAGAGGCGCTCGAGTCCAAGGAGGCGAGCATACGAAGCGCGCGCAAAGAGCTCGAAGGGCTGCTCGAGACGATACGGGAAAAGGATCTTTCCATCGCAGCCTTGGAGGTGAGAAGACAAGGAATCTGCGAAAGGGTACGCGAGAAATACCACATCGATTTGAACACGTCAGGCCCTGAACAGCACGAGCGGACTGGGGGTGGCCTTGCGTCTCTCTCACAGGAGGAGATCAAGAGCGCGCTCGAGAGTGCATACAAGGATCTCGAGCGATTGGGGGAGGTCAACCCCAACGCGATCGAGGAATTCGAGGAGCTGAGCAAGCGGCACGCCTTTTACAGAGAACAGTACGAAGATCTCCTGAGGAGCCTCGATTCGCTGCAGCGACTCATCCAGCGCATCAACCGGCTCACGAAGAAGCGCTTTCTCGAGGCCTTCGAGTGTATACGCGGTCATTTTCAAGCTATATTCCCAAAGCTCTTCGGTGGCGGCAGGGCCTCGCTGGAGTTGGTCGACCCTGAAAACATCCTGGAGACAGGGGTGGAAATCGTGGCACAGCCCCCGGGAAAGAGACTCCAGAGCGTGACGCTGCTTTCGGGAGGCGAGAAGGCACTCACCGCAATCGCCCTGATATTCGCCATCTTTCAGTACAAACCGAGCCCGTTCTGTATACTTGACGAAGTCGACGCCGCGCTGGATGATGTGAGTATCCACCGGTTCAACGAGTTGGTTCGGGAAATGGCAGGTTCCTCCCAGTTCGTGCTCATCACTCATAACAAGCAGACCATGGAAATTGCAGGAACGTTGTTCGGTGTGGTCATGGAGTCCCCGGGTGTATCCAAGATCGTATCCGTTCGCATGGAGTAGCGATCTCCTCTCTTGAGACTCGTCCCGCAGCATCCGCCGCCCCGATCCGGCAGACATCCTCAATAGCCTTTTTTTACCGGTTTGCCGCAAGGCTCGGCAACCACCGCTGAAGAGAAGGAGCATGCCGATGGAGTACATGGAGCCGGTCTTTCAGTGGGTAAGAGTAGTGATCGATTCTCTGGGAATCCCCTGCGGCCCGTCGTGTCCCACAGTTGTGGTATCGGGCTCTGCGGCCCTCCTGCTCCTTCTCGCCCTGGCCGTGGCGATTCGGCTCCTACGCGGCAAGCGCACCGGGAGAGAGGCAGCGCCTTCGAGCCAACCTGTTCCAGAGGAGATCGAGGAGGCCGAAGAAGCGGCCGAGGAGATCGGCGAGGAGGTCGCCGAGGACGAGGGGGAGCCCACTCCGGCTGCGCCCATACCCTTCGAGCCCCCGGTGCCGGTCGAGGTTGCTCCGACCCCTCGAGAGCCTCTCCCGGAGCGTGCGGAGAAGCCGGAAGAGACATTTTTGCAGAAGCTCAAGTCCAGACTCGCCAAGACCCACGACACCCTCGTGGGCAGGCTGGACCGGCTCACGTTGAGAAAGACAGCGATCGACAGGGACGTCTACGAGGAACTCGAGGAGATCCTGATGTCGGCCGATATGGGGGTCAAGACCAGCTATCATCTATTGGCCAAGCTCCAGGAGGAGGTGGAGCGCAAGGCCGCCAGCTCCCTGGACATGCTCAAGGGCGTTCTGAGGGAGCAGATCTATGCCATTTTGAGCACGGATACGCCGCCGATCGATCCCGAGCGCGCCAAGCCCTTCGTGATCATGGTGGTGGGTGTCAACGGTGTGGGAAAGACGACCACCATCGGGAAGCTCGCTGCAAGGCTCGGCGCCGGTGGTTCCCGCAAGGTGATGTTAGTGGCTGCAGACACATTCCGTGCCGCGGCGATCGAACAGCTCGAGTTTTGGAGTACCAAGGTCGGTGCCGACTTTGTGGCCCAAAAACCGGGCTCGGATCCCTCGGCCGTGGCCTACGATGCGCTCCATGCGGCCCGTTCCAGGGGCACCGATGTAGTGATCGTGGATACCGCGGGCAGGCTTCACACCAAGACGAATCTCATGGAGGAGCTGAAGAAGGTAAAGCGAATCATCGCGCGCGAGGTACCCGGCGCCCCTCACGAGATCCTGCTCGTCTTGGATGCAACGACCGGGCAGAATGCCATCATGCAGGCAAGGACCTTTCACGAGGCCCTGCAGGTGACCGGGGTCGTGCTCACGAAACTGGACGGGACTGCCAAAGGAGGGGTGATCGTGGGCATCTCCAATGAACTGAATCTGCCTGTTCGGTACATCGGGATAGGGGAGGGCGTGGAGGATCTCACAGAGTTCGACCCTACAACGTTCCTGGAGGCCTTGTTCTGACGGGAAGATATCGGCGGTAGGCAGACCCACAGGCGCCACCGGCCCGCCTTCCCCTAGGACACCTGACCCTTCAATAGGCCTGCCGCCCGGGCGGTCTCCTGTGCCTGCCCCGGTCGCGGCTGACATGGAGGATCTCCATCATTCGCTTGTGGATCTTTCCATTGGAGACGACGAGGTGTCTCGTCGAGCTGTCGGCCGGGTTTCCGTAAAGATCCGTCACCCGGCCCCCTGCTTCCTCCACGATAAGAATGCCCGCCGCAGCATCCCAGTGCTCGAGCTTGGTGATCCAGTAGCCGTCGAACCTTCCGGCTGCGACATAGCACAGATCGAGGGCGGCGACCCCTGTACGCCGTATGCCCTGGGCGTACCGGAGCATGCGGGTGAATTTTGCGAGATTGGTGTCCGAGGCGTTGTCCAAATCGTTGGGGAAACCAGTGGCAAGAAGGCAGTAGAGAAGTCTGGACTCGCCGCTGGTGCGAATCGGCTTTCCGTTCAGACGTGCGCCTTGGCCCCGGACAGCGGTAAACTCCTCGTTGCGGACCGGGTCGACGACAACCCCCACCTGGGGCAGACCGCAGTGCTCCAGGGCGATGGAGCAGCAAAAATGAGGGACCCCGTGGCTGAAATTCATGGTGCCGTCCAGGGGGTCCACAACCCAGAGATACGGCGACGAGGTGGCCTCGAAAGGGGATTCCTCGAGCAGGAACCCGTGTTCCGGAAAGTGCGACGAGACCGTCTCGACTATGACCCTCTCGCACGCACGGTCGACCTCAGTGACGATGTCCCGCAACCCCTTGAAGGAAACCCTGTGGGGCCTGTCGATCGCCGCCCTTTGGATGTTCGCCGCCTTGCGGGCCGCCTCGATCGCCACATCCCTCAATGCGCGAAGCTCGCCTTTCGCGAGGCCCTGCTTTCTCGAACCCATCGGAACAGACACCACCACGCGTCGCCCTATTGAAAGGAACGCGGGACGCTCGCAGCAACAGGCTGGTAGACCAGATTGAGAAGCTGCCGTGTCTCCTCAGTCGTAAAGTCTTTGGGGATGGCGAAGATGTAGGTCCTGAAGGAGACCTTGTCCTCGACCTTGTCCAGTCTGTGCAGGGCATACCCAGTGGAGGCGAAGGTGCCGTGCAGATTCGGCTCCTTTTCGTCCGAATAGAGGCGGTCGTCGAGGTAGAAAAGCTCCATACAGTTTCTTATGGACTCAGCGTGCATATTGAGTATGTTCGCCCAGCCGCCCTGAGGCCCTACTATCAGTGACCACCGGTAAAACTCCGGGGAGAGGTGGGCCTCTTGGGGCGACATGACGCCGTCGACCAGGCACCCCCCTGTCGCCGCATTCGCAGAGTCGTACCAGAGGAGGCCTGCGGCCTGCGGGGCAAAATCCGTGGTGAACATGGCGTTGATCTTGGAGAGCTTCTTGAGAAAACCGGGGAGGTTCACCTCCCCGTCAAAATAGAAGAACCGGGGATAGTACTGGCTTTCCGTCTCGAGCTTGGTATCCCCTGCCAGCCAGTCCATCTTGAGACCCTTTATCACCACGCTGCTGTGCACCCGTCTGGTCACGCGTATCGGCCCGTCATTATAGCTCAAAACATAAGGCACTATGTTGTTTTTCGGGTCGAGGTCCAACTGCACGCCGAGCACCTTGAGTTGGACCCGCACCCTGAATGTCTGGAGGATGTTCTCGCCACTCCCGCCGGCCCCCTCTGGGATGATCCAGTACCCGTAGGCGAACGGTTTGTCTGCATCGGGGAATCCTGTGACGTAGAAGGTGGAACGGATCTGCTCGTTGTGGCGGGCATCCTTCTTTATGAGTTCGTAACTGACATAGTCGGTCTCGGAGCGTGGCGGCAGGCCTTCTTTGGGCCTCATGAGATAGGCCCATCCCTTTTCCTGGGTCGCAGGGTCCAAGACCTCGATCTCCGAGGCCTTGGCAAAACCCTCGGGGAGGGACGCTCCCGGGTAGCGGCCGCCGGTATCCTTGGCCATGAAGAGCACCTGAAAATCTCCCTTTATGACCGAGGGCTTGTCCGTGTTCGGGATGAAATCGTAGACCGCCTTTTTTCTCACACGATTCACGTACCCTGGCACAACCATACCATCCTCTCCGATAAGGTCGATTTGAAAGGGAATGGTGCGGAAGCCCTGGGCCGTGTAGGCGTACACGGCGAGGTTTTCTATCGCCTCGCCGTCGAACAGGCCGTTGAGTTTTTTCCCCTCGAGGATAACTGGATCCCAGACGCGCCGGAGCGTTCTATCCGCCGCGCTCGAAGGGGGTGAGGCCTGTGCCGACCCAGAGGAGGAGAGTGCCGCAATCGCCAGAGAGACTGAGACAAGAAAAGCAACCTGCACCCTTCCTGCGAGACGTGAAGAGCGGCCGGCACACACAGCGCCGAACAAAGGTGCCCTACCGGCCCTGGTTTGTACGGTCCGATTGCTCCTAAGAGGTCTCATATGACATTCTCCCTCTAGCCATCGAGAAGGAATCAAGTGACGCGCTCTAGAAATAGTAAATCCCACTGGAAATTGCAACTTGGTGGACAGGGTGAGGAAAATCACGGGCATAGCAGGTCCCCCGGGCACTCGAATGCCACTGCCCCGGTCTCGCCGGTCAGGGGAATGCACAACTCGTCTGTGCGGCGCTGAGACGCATCGGCCACAAAGACCTGTGAACAGAGAGCGCCATGGGGGAAATACACGAGATACGCCGGACTGCAGCGAGGCGAGGCGCACGCACATGCCGGTTGCTTTACGCCCCAGGGCTTACTGGCCCTCTTTATGCTAAGAACGGCCCCGCTGCAGGCGAAGCGCATCGCGCTCTCGAGCCCGTAGCCTCGAAGGGCCAGAAGGCTCGAGCCGTGGAGCCTCTGGTTCAGCAACTGGTTCAGCAAAGAGGAGTGGCACGCGCTTTGCGATCTCGGCCGACTAGATCCTTGTCCGGAGGGTGTCGTTGCGATGAAACACAGGACCTCTCAGGGAGCGAGAAACGGCGGCGTGAGCATAGAGCAGATAGCCGCGGTGCTCAGGGAGGAGATCCTCGATGCGGTCGAGGACGAGCACCAGGCAGAGGGCATCTTTGGCGAGCTTCTATTCCACGTCCTGTGCGCCCACGTGGAGACTCTCGATCTGGCCTCCCCGCTATCCCTTTCTCGCCCTCGGCAAAGGGCACGCAGGCCGGGGGTGCGCCTGTAACTGTAAGGATCAGCACTGCGGCAAAAGATCCAGGGTTCGAGCAGATACCCGGGATAGGATAGTCCGGCCGTAGGGATCGCTCCGAACGTGCGGAGTGTACGTCGGAACCATGGGCTTGACCGAGGCCCAGGTGTTGGGGGACAGGGTGTGGGGGGCCGTCACTGATGCGCCCTTTGCGCCGCAACTCGAAACGAGGAGGGATCGATCCCATGGAACAGGCTAAATCGCCCCTGTCGCGCAAGAAGCTCGGTCAGCTTCTCGAAGAGGGGGGCTGGATCGACCCCTCTGAGCTCAAGAAGGCCCTGGCGGCCCAGAGGGGCACGGGAAGGAGACTCGGCGAAATACTTGTCGAGCAAGGGGTTATTGCAGAAAAGATCGTCCTCGACACCCTCTCGAGGCTCAAAAGTGTGGCGGTCGTCGATCTCGACAAGGTCGAAGTCTCCTCTGAAGCCATTTTGGCGCTTCCCTATGAGGCCGCCCGGAAATACCGTTGCCTGCCGCTGAGAAAGGAGGGCCGCACGCTCCATGTCGCTATGGCCGACCCGTGCAACCAGGACCAGGTCCAGGACATCAGTTTTGTGACAGGGATGCGGGTACGGCCCTATCTGTGCTCCTCCAGAGATATCGATGTGGCGATCGAGCACTACTATGGAAGGGAAGGGGCCCTGGAGAACGTGGTCGAAGGCATCGCAAACGAGGCGCAACTCGAGTGGATCTCCGTCACCCTCGATGACCAAGAAGAGGGTGTGGCCGAGAAGGACGCAGAGGCCGGACAGAAAAAAACGCGTCCCTCGGCACCACCTATTGTCAGGCTGGTCAATCTCATTCTGGTGGAGGCGATAAAGAAGGAGGCCAGCGACATCCACTTCGAGCCCGCCAAGACGTGCCTTAGGGTTCGATTCAGAATGGACGGCCACCTGCGCACCCGGATGGAGATCCCGAAGTATCTCCAGGGACCTCTGATAAGCCGGATAAAGGTAATGGCCCGGATGGACATCGCCAATAAACGCACCCCGCAGGACGGCGGCATACGGGTGGCCGTGGCCGCTAAGAGTGTGGACCTGAGGGTCTCGAGCCTCCCGGCCAATTATGGCGAGAAGATAGTGGTGAGGGTCCTCGATCAGGCGGCGCGACAGACAGACCTGGCCGCCTTGGGCCTGAACGCCGGCGACGTGGAGAAGCTCGGTGCGTGCTACAGACGGCCTCAAGGCATGATTCTGGTGACCGGCCCCACCGGGAGCGGCAAGAGTACGACGCTGCACGCCCTCCTCAAACTTCTCCGCTCCGATGCGAGCAACATCGTCACGGTGGAAGACCCCATCGAATACGAACTCGAGGGCGTAAACCAGGTCCAGGTATGTCGGGAGGCAGGGATGGATTTCGCATCCTGTCTTCGAGCGATACTGCGTCAAGACCCCGACGTCATTATGGTGGGGGAGATAAGGGACCGAGAGACCGCAGAGGTCGCCATCAGAGCCTCGCTCACCGGACACTTGGTGTTCTCGACCCTTCATACGCAAGACACGACATCGACTGTGACGAGATTGTTGGACATAGGAATAAAGGAATACTTGCTCAGGTCTTCGCTCGTTGCGGTCATCGCCCAGCGGCTCGTGCGCAGGATATGCCCGGAGTGCCGCATCGACTATACATTGGACGAGGCGACCTACCAGAGCGTCGAGCCGTACGGTCTCAAAGGGCCACACCTCTATCGGGGCAGGGGGTGCCCCTCCTGCGACGGCAGCGGGTTTCGCGGCAGGATAGGACTCTTCGAGGTGATGCTGGTCGATGGGCCGCTCAGAGAGAGCATCGCACCCGGTATTTCAGAGGCGAGACTGCGCGAGCTGGCCAGGGAAAGCGGCATGAAGACCCTGTTCGAGGACGGGATGGAAAAGGTCTCGAACGGGGTCACGACCCTCGAGGAGGTCTTCTCAGTGGCACGGCCCGAGTCGATCCGCTCGAAAGGCTGCCCTGGATGCCGAAGGAGGGTCGAGCCGTCGCATACCTTCTGCCCCTACTGCGGCCGGCGGATCTCGAAAAACTGCAGCACCTGCGGCTTCCTGGTCAAGGACGACTGGAGGATCTGTCCCTCCTGCGCCGCCCCGCTCCACCATGAGGGATCTAGGGTAGAACCCTCCCTTGACAGCCCGTCGCTTGTCCCTGAGACTAGTCAGGATGGCGCCCCGGCATGATACCCCGAGTCAAGGGGCGGGACGACGGCTGCAAAGGAGAGGCTCTCGACGATGAACGCCAGGCGAAGGAGGCAGGTCCCCGCACCTTTGTGTCTGCTCATTGTGACGGCAGCGGCAGCGGTTCTCCTGCCCACGCCCGTTCTGCCCCCTGGTCCTTTAGCCAGGGCGGACCAACCCACCGAGATCGCCCCCACGCCAGGGCCGTCTGATCGGCTCTCTGATCCGGCAGGAAAGGCAAAGATCTACCCGTACGTCCTCAGGTACTACCTCGAGGTCGAGGGACGGGTGAACCTATGGTCCATGAGCCGCTACTATAGGTTTCAGAGCCTCTCCCTCGATGTCGAGGCGACAGAGCGAGATGGGTGCTTCAGGCATCACATCGTCGGGCTTCGCTCAGGACCGGGGGAGCTTAACTACGGGGTGGGCGAGGGGCCCAGGCGGCACCAGCGGTACGTACTTTTGGACAGACCTCCCTCGGAGGAGGAGCGCGCGAGAATCGCTGCCCGTATCCTTTCTGAGGAGCTCACACGGCTCGGAAGGAGCGAGGGCTCCGGGCCGGCTCAGGCCGGACGCGGGGAAGAGGGTGACAGAGACGAGGCAGTAGCCGGGCTCGAGCTCACGGAGGAGGTCGATACGAGCGAGCAGGGTGGCCGGGAGACCTTCGCCGGAAAGAAGGCATATTTCAACTACTACCTCTGGAAGAGGCCCTGCCTGGGCTTCAGCTTCTGCCAAACGAGCACAGGCACGATCACCGGCATAAAGAACGACGTCGTGTTGACGCCGATCGAGACGCCGGGGGGGAAGCGGGCCAACCCTCGCTTCTTCGAGACCCTGGAGTACAGCCTGCTGGCTCTCCCGCCGTTCGCCCATGGGATGCCGGCCGAAGAGCGTGCTCCCGGCTCGGCATGGAAGATCTCCTGCGCGAGTCTCCTCGAGGGCCTAGCCGACCTCTGCAGAGAGGTCTACGGCAAAAAGATGACTATTGTCCAAAGTGACGGTAGAAAAGGAGGTCTCGAGGTTTCATATGCTGCCAGGACCATACCGGGCACGCGAATCCTCGAGATCACAGGGGCCCTCGATCATGGGCCCCCTGTCGGCATCAGGGTGAGCGGGCTCAAAGGCGAGATATGGATCGAATCCCTCAGGCGCCAAGTACTGGTGGACCCGGTAACAGAGAGGATCCTCGCGGACGATTTCCGGATCGATTTCGGCGTGCAGAGAAACACCAAGATCCTGCGAGTGGAAGGCAGAAAAAACACGGTCCGTATCCTCCTTGTCGATCGATGCCTCGCTGAAAAGGGGCTTGGCGAGGGCGGGGCGACACATCGTGCCGCCGAGGCCTGCTACCCTGAAACGCTGCACACTGACTGATGGTCTCCAGGCGGGCAGAAATGCCGCACCCCGGCACGGCCGTCTCAAAAGGCAGAAAGGCCTGTGATGTGCTGGCCGATGATCAGGGTGTGGATCTGGTGGGTCCCCTCGTAGGTCTTCACCGACTCGAGATTGCACATGTGCCGGATCACCGGGTAGTCGTCACAGATGCCGCTGGCACCGAGTATCTCTCTCGCGCTCCGGGCCGTCTCCAGCGCGATGGCCACGTTGTTCATCTTGGCCATGGATATCTCGACATGCCGTGCCTTGCCCTGATCCCTGCGCCTGCCCACGTGATAGGCCAGAAGCTGGCCCTTGGTGATCTCGGTCGCCATCCAGACGAGCTTCTCCTGCACGAGTTGGAATCCTGCGATCGGACGGTCGAACTGGACCCGCTGCCGCGCATAGTCGAGGGCTGTCTGATAACAGGCCATAGCTGCGCCCAGGCTGCCCCAGGCGATACTGTAGCGGGCGTGATTCAAGCACATAAGTGGTGACTTAATGCCCTCGGCGTGGGGCAGCCTGTTTTCCTTTGGGATGCGGCATTCCTCGAAGCACAGCTCCGAGGTGCAGGAGGCCCGCAGGGAGAACTTGCCCTTTATCTCCCGGGAGGAGAACCCCGGCGTGCCTCTCTCCACCAGGAAGCCCTGAATCCCCTCCTTCGCGCGCGCCCAAACCACTGCAACGTCGGCGATGTGGCCGTTGGTAATCCACATTTTTGTGCCGTCGAGGATGTACGAATCGCCGGCCTCCAGCGCCCGCGTGCGCATTCCTGCCGGGTTCGAGCCGAAATCAGGTTCAGTGAGGCCGAAGCAGCCGATAGCCTCGCCCTTTGCGAGCGCAGGCAACCATCGTTCCTTTTGGGCCTCGGAACCGAACATGTAGAGAGTGGACATGACCAGGCCGCCCTGGACCGACGCAAAACTTCTCAAGGCGCTGTCACCCCTCTCGAGTTCCTGCATCGCCAGGCCGTATGCGACCGAGTTGATCCCTGCGCAGCCGTACCCGTGGAGCGTGGACCCGAACAGGCCGAGATCGGCCAACCGGCTCGCCAAGTGGAGAGGGTAGCGGGCCTCGCGATAGTACTCATCGATAATCGGGATGACTTCGCGGTCGACAAACGTCCTGACCGAATCCCTGACGAGGCGCTCCTCTTCGGACAGCAGATCCTCTAATCCGAGAAGGTCCAGGCCCCTGAAGGGTTCCATGGCATATTCCACCCAGGTTGCACTCGAGACAATCGACAGCCCTCGGTGAGCGGTGCGCCGCGCGCTCGAGCGACGCACCCGTAGGCACTGGAGAAATTCATGGAACGAGAAACTTCCTGAGTTCCTCTGCGAGCCTCTTGTTCTCTTCCTCTGTGCCGGGGGTGATCCTGAAAAGGCCCTTCCTCCCGTGGAGTTCCGGCATGGTCTTGATGATAAA
>Ga0272448_1008438_pt1 | contig 10715 bp, 8 predicted proteins | sample YNPCB0191_FD_202220 | JGI IMG/M metagenome (GOLD analysis project Ga0272448, IMG submission 202220) | Hot spring sediment microbial communities from Yellowstone National Park, WY, United States - YNP-CB-019-1 | ecosystem: Environmental > Aquatic > Thermal springs > Hot (42-90C) > Sediment... | reverse complement strand
GCCCTTTTTCAAAAGCTCTAATCCGGCCGGTGGTAATGGATTCCTCGGTCTGACAGGAAAAAAAGAAAAATAAAACCGTTAACCCAAGAAACATCAGCGAAATTTCTCTCAAAATCTGAACCGGCTTCTTCTTTCTCAGAGCTTCCATCTTAAATCTCCAGAAGCAAGCACCCCAAAAACAAAAATCACATTTTCCAGGTCCCAGCCACCAGAAGGTTAGTTCCGGTAATACCAGCCGCCTTTTCTGAAGCCAGGTAGGCAATGGCTTCAGCCACGTCTTCTGGTTTCCCCACCTGACCTGGTTTTAGCTTGGCTGAAGAAGGGAGAACCCCACCTTCCAGGAGTCCGGGTGAAACCATATTTACAGTAATGTTGTTTTCGATTTCCGCTACCGCCGCTGTCCTGGTCAAAATGAGTAATCCGGTTTTGGCTACGGCATAAGGAGTCACTCCAGGGAAAGAGCCCAGATGTTCAACCAGATGAAACCCGATGTTTATAACCCTTCCCCACTTCTGGTTACGCATGGCAGGAAGAGCGTGCTTCAGACAAAAATAGGCACTTTCCAGGTTAGAACGAAACATACTTTCCCAATCTTCCCGGTTGAGCTCATCCCACGGTTTGGTTTTTATTTCCCCTGGCATGTTAACCAGAACATCAATCCGGCCAAAATAGCTCAGGACTCTGTTTACCAGCTCACCAGCACCTTCCTCGGAAGTCAGGTCGGCCTGAAAAGCTGCTGCCTTTTTCCCGACCTCTCTGAGCTCGGACACCAAACGGTCAGCTTCTGTTCTGTTATTAAAAAAATGCAGTCCCAGGTGATTAAAATCCAGGGCCAACCTTTTTGCCACCACCCGGCCCAGATGGCCAGTAGCGCCGGTAATCAGGACCGCTCTTTCAGTCATCAAGACTTCTCTTAACGAGTTTTAATTTTAACCTTAATTTTATTCTATCAAAGATTACTTCAGCTCGCCCGTAACTTTTTCAACTGCTGCTACAATCTCGCCGGACTGCACAACTTCTTTCATCTTGTTAATATCAGGATAAAGCGGACGGTCTTCCTCAAGGAAAGCCACATATTTTCTTATTACTTCATAAGCAGCCTGGACGGCCGGGCTGGGCTTCAGTGGTTTACGGAAGTCAAGGGCTTGCGCAGCAGCCATAAACTCAATTCCCAGAATGGCCTGGGCATTATCCAGAATCTGCCTGGTTTTAAGGGCCGTGGTCATACCCATGCTGACAAAATCTTCCTGGTCAGCAGCCGCCGGGATGGAGCCCACCGCCGCCGGGGTGCAGAGCACCCTGTTTTCGCAAACCAGGGCTCCAGCCGTGTATTGGGTCAGCATCAGACCGGAGAACATGCCAGCTCCCCTGGTTAAGAAAGCCGGCAATCCCACACTCAGATGGGGGTTCATCAGCCGGTTGAGCCGGCGCTCGGAGAGCACGCAGACTGTGGTAACGGCAGTACCCAGAAGCTCCAGGGCAAAAGCCTGCGGCACTCCCTGGAAATTAGCCCCGGTAAGCACCAGGTCATCTTCTGGGAAGAAGATGGGGTTATCAGCTGCACCGTTAAGCTCAATTTCAACCATGTACCTTGCCCACTGCCAGGCATCCCGAGCTGCCCCCACCACCTGCGGTGTGCTTCTCAGGGAATAGGCATCCTGGACTTTTTTGCCGGGTTGCTTGAGCAATTCGCTGCCTTCAGTGATCCTTCTGATATTTTCGGCTGAAGTAATTGCTCCCGGGTAGCCTCTGACTGTGTGAACTCTTTCATCATAAGCTTTCATGTTGGCGTTAAGGGCTTCCAGGGTCATGGCGGCCACAATTTCCGAATTCTTTATCCAAAGCCGGGTATCATACACTTCAAGAGCTCCCAGGCCGGTAATGACGTTGGAGCCGTTAATGGTGGCCAGACCATCCCTGGCCTGAAAAACCAGCGGCTTGAGACCAGCTCGCTCCAGAGCCAATTTAGCCGGCAAACGTTCTCCCTGGTAAAAGGCTTCACCTTCACCCATTATAACCAGGGCTATCTGAGACATGGGCGAAAGGTCGCCACAGGCCCCAACAGAACCTTTTTGACAGATAACCGGCGTAACTCCCCGGTTCAGCATTTCTTTCAGTAGTTCAACCACTTCCAGCCGAAGTCCGGAATGTCCGTGACTGTGACAGCTTATCCGGGAAAGCATGGCCGCCCGCACCACCTCTACCGGGAATGGTTCTCCGTAGCCGGCCGCATGACTGTAGATTATGTATTTTTGAAAGCGTTCCACCTGTTCCGGGGCAAGAACCACGTTAGCCAGCTCCCCAATTCCAGTGTTAACCCCGTACATGATTTCATTTTTCTTTATTTTATCCTCAAGAAGGGCCCGGCATTTTTTGATGCGTTCTACGGCTTCAGGATGAAGCTCGACCGGTTCATTATCTCTGGCCACTTTGACCACTTTTTCCACGGTCAAATGTCCATCAACCACAACGCTCATTTGATCCTCCCGCATAAACTAGTTTTAGATATAGAATTTACTGAAAGTCTGGTCTAAAGGCAAGCAGGAAGTAAATTTTATTTAGCGAGGTTGACATATTTCCTCGGTCAAGTTATAAGTTATTTCTTATTTACCATAAAATTACCCATAAGGAGATAAGATGACTACTGATAGCGAGACTATTCTGGTTACGGGCGCAGCTGGACAGATTGGTTCAGAACTTGTTCCGGCTTTAAGAAAATTTTATGGGGTAGAAAAAGTTGTCGCCTCTGATATCGTCCAACCTTCACCTCAAGTGAAGCAAAACGGTCCTTATGAGCAGCTCGATGTCAACAGCCGTGAAGCTTTAAGCCAGGTCATAAAGAAGCATAATATTAAAGTTATTTACCACCTGGCCGCCATTCTTTCGGCGACTGGCGAAAAATTTCCCCAGAAAGCCTGGGAAGTAAACATCAACGGTCTTTACCACGTGCTGGAAGCCAGCCGGGAATTGGGTATCAGGCAGGTCTTTTGCCCGAGCTCTATTGCCGTTTTCGGCCCGGCCACCCCAAGAATAAAAACGCCCCAGGACACCATTCTGTCGCCGACCACCATGTACGGTGTGACTAAAGTAGCCGGCGAACACCTGAGCGACTACTATGTTAAGAAATACGGCCTGGACGTGCGCGGCTGTCGTTTCCCGGGCATTATCAGTCACCAAACCCTGCCCGGCGGTGGAACCACTGACTACGCCGTGGCCATCTTCTATGAAGCTATCCTCTATAAAAAATATACTTGTTTCCTCAAGCCGGAAACCAGGCTGCCGATGATGTACATGCCCGATTGTCTGAAATCAATCATGAACCTGATGCAGGCTGATTTTTCTAAATTAAAGCACCATTCGAATTTCAACGTAACAGCCATGTCTTTTTCAGCTGAAGAGCTAGCCGCAGAAATAAAAAAACATCTGCCAGATTTTATGATTGACTACCAGCCTGATTTCCGCCAGGCCATCGCTGATTCCTGGCCTGAATCAATTGACGATACAGCTGCCCGGGAAGAATGGAACTGGAAGCCAGACTATGACTTGGCCAGGATGACTGAAGACATGCTCCGGGTCCTCGGGGAGAAAAAGAAGAAGGGACTGCTTCACTATCAAAAATAAATACCGGCAATTTATGATAAAATGGAAGAAATAGAGGGCAAAATCGTCTAAAAAAACAGGAGGCTTAAAATGAAAAAAGCTTATTTACTGATCCTGGTTATGGCTTTACTCAGTCTCTCAGCCATAGCTAAGGATGTTAACGTGAGCGGAGACTGGACTTTTACCATCACCACACCCCAGGGTGAAAGGACCAATGACCTTACCTTCGTGCAGAACGGTGAAAAATTAACCGTGACCATGAAGAGTTCCCGCGGTGAAGTTACCGGAGAGGGAACGGTCAAAGGGAATGACATAGAATGGTCCATAACCCGGGACACTCCGCGTGGTCAATTTACCATGACCTACAAGGGCAAGATCCAGGATGAGAACACCATTACCGGTGAAGTGGAGATGGGCAATTTTGGTACGGCCAACTGGAAGGCTGTGCGCAAAGCCAGCTAAAATTTCTTTGCCAGTTAAAAAAGGGGAAGCAGAATAGACTGTTTCCCCTTTTTTATTTTTTAGCTTTTTTATTATCTGAAATTGATAGTATTATCGTGGGGAGAGGAGGGAAATTTGATGAAAAAAGGCAAAAAAATAATTTTCGCTTCTACTCTTACTCTAATCCTACTGTCTTCTTCGTCATTTCTAAATTCAGCACCGGTTGACAATCAAAATTCGACAAACAGGACCGAAATCAGGCCAGTTACCACCTATTCTATCGTTGCCTATGACCGGGAAACCGGCCAGTTGGGGGTAGCTGTACAATCCCACTGGTTCTCCGTCGGTTCTGTAGTTCCTTGGGCAGAGTCGGGCGTCGGCGCCGTAGCTACCCAATCTTTCGTAGACCCATCCTACGGAGCACTGGGCCTGGAATTGATGCGCGCTGGCAAGACAGCCGAAGAAGCCCTGAAAGGCTTGCTCCAGGCTGACCGAACGCCTGAGGTCAGGCAGGTGGCCATGGTTGATGCCTCTGGCCGGGTAGCTGTGCATACCGGAAAAAGCTGCATAGCTGAGGCTGGACATTACGTCGGGGACGGGTTTTCCTGTCAAGCTAACATGATGCTCAAGAACACGGTCTGGGAAGCCATGGCCAGAGCTTATCAGAACACCAAGGGAGAGCTGGCTGACCGTCTGCTGGCCGCCCTGGAAGCAGCAGAAAGAGAAGGCGGTGATATAAGGGGAAAGCAAGCCGCAGCCCTGGTTGTAGTTAAGGGTAAGTCTTCCGGGGTCTGGTGGAAGGACCGGGTTTATGATCTGCGGGTAGAGGACCACCCCCAGCCGGTAGAAGAACTGAAAAGGCTACTAACCATTGCCAAAGCCTATAACCACATGAACCAGGGCGATGAATGCCTCACGCAAAATAAAGTGGAAGAAGCCCTTAAAGAATACACCCGGGCCATGGAACTTTACAGCGGAAACCCGGAGATGATTTTCTGGCCAGCCGTGACCCTGGCTTCAACCGGCCGAGTAAAAGAAAGCTTGCCGCTTTTCCGGAAGGTATTCGCCATGGATAAAAACTGGGCCCTGCTGCTGCAGAGATTACCGGCTGTCGGTCAGTTCCCGAAAGACAAAAAGCTGATGAAGCAAATTCTGGAAGAGCTGCCCAAAAAGTAGGTTGAGCTTAATTTAACTTACTGAGCCTTTCTACTTGAGTTTTTCTATAAAAAACTGCGGTCGGGCAAAGACCGCGGCGTGTATTTCAGGGTTGTAGTATTTAAGCCCCTCAGGAATTCTCAGGTCTTTTACTTCTCTCGGGTCTATAACATCAGACAGAAAATTGTAACACCAGGTGCCCACTGGATAAGTTGGCACGGGACCAAAGTAGAAAAGCGTATGTTTAAACATTTTTTTCAGAAAACGGTATTTTTGCCCATGTTCTTCCAGGTGAAGAAGCTGGGAACCAGCCTGAGCGGCGATAATACCATCTGGCTTTAAAACCTTTTTCAATTTCTGGTAAAAATCCCGGGCATGAAGAATGGCTGAGGGACCCACCGGGTCAGAAGAATCAACGATAATCACATCAAACCGGTCCCTGGTTTGCTGGATGAAATCAAAGCCGTCGGCAATAGCCAGCTCAGCCCGGGGGTCAGCCAGGTCTGATTCCAGCCAGGGAAAATGCTGTTCGCAGGCTCTGATTACTTCCTGGTCAATTTCTACCAACCAGGCTTTCTTGACCGGATGTTTCAAAACTTCTCGCAGGGCTCCGCCGTCGCCGCCCCCGATAATCAAGACTCTTTCCGGATGCGGATGGCAGGCCAGAGCTGGATGAACCAGCATCTCGTGATAGAAAAATTCATCCTTTTCTGTGGTCTGTACCAGACCATCAAGAAGAAGGACCTTGCCGAAAAACTGGTTTTCAATGATTTCAATACGCTGGAATTTTGATTTTTTCTCCAGCAGGACTTTTCTGGCTTTAAAAAAAATGCCGGAATAGTTAGTTTGATATTCTCTGGCTTCATGACGGTTTTGGTCCAGGGCTCTGTTTTTCAATTTTTCCTCCAGAAAGCTGGCTAAATTTAGCCTGTATTTTAGAGAACTCCTCAGGTTTAGTCAACCCGAGGGAATTGCTCACAGGTAACGAGCAAAGATTACCAGGGCTAACAAGACCCGGTAAATGACGAAAGGAAGAAGATTTTTGGTCTTTAAATAGCCTAACAAAAACCTGATAGAGAGAAAGCCGAACAGAGCAGAAGCGGCCAAACCAGCCAGAAATGGTCCGTTAATCTGGGCAAGGCTAACTTTGGGCAACATCAGCAGAGCGGCACCGGCGATAATCGGGGTTGACAGCAGAAATGAAAAACGGGCAGCAGTTTCACGCCGGTAACCGAGGAAAAGAGCCGCCACGATGGTCATACCTGAACGCGAGGCTCCAGGGATGATAGCCAGGCTCTGAGCCAGGCCAATCAGCAGAACTTGCTTCCAGGTTATTTCGGGTAAAGATTTCTGGTTGGCTGCTTTCCGGTCAGCCAAAAAAATTAAAACAGAAAAAAGCAGCAGGCTTAAGCCTATGACCCAGGGTTCCCGAAAAACAGTCTCTGCTTTATCCTCCAGCAGATAACCAGCCACAGACCCCGGCACTGAAGCCAGGGCTATGTACCAGAGAAGTTTGCCATCGTCAGAAGAAGGATGAGTCAAACCCTGCTTTATAATTTTAAGCCAGTCTTTCCAGAAGACTGAAAGCACCGCCAGCAGTGTTCCTAAATGGAGCATGACATCATAGGAAAGTCCCTGATAACTCCAGTTAAAAAAATAAGGAAAGACAGCCAGATGAGCTGAGCTGGAAATGGGTAAAAACTCCCCCACGCCCTGTAAGATTCCCAGGAAAATAGCCTGCCAATAACCCATTGATAATTTTCTCTCCCAAAAATAATTTCAGGTCAACATCTTGAGCATCAGAAGTTTCTTTTTACTTATAATTGAGAAGGCTGTCAACTAAAAAATCTCTTCTGGTTAAAAGAAGCCAGGTTTATCAGACGCTACGGGCCATGGTTTAAAAAAACTGGGTTGTTTAAAGTATCTGAAGAAAAATGCTTTTTAAAACCAGGAATGTTCCGGGCTTTTATTCATGAACCAGAGCCCTTCTCCTGAATTTTTTCCACCTTTGTATTCCGGTAATAATGAGCGAGTATCTCCTTATAAGTGGCCCCGGCAATGCCCATCCCGTAGGCTCCAACCTGACAGAGGCCGACCCCGTGACCCCAGCCCCGACCGGTGAAAATAAAATGAGAAATGTTCTGGTCTGGCCTCAATTCCCGGTCAATAAAAAACAAAGTGTCCCTTAGGTTAAGCACCCATTTCAGGCGTAAGCCACTAACCGTAATGGTTTGATTGGTTCCGACAATTTGCAACTCCACTACTCGATTAGAAGAACCTCTCTTGAGGACCTTCAAGTCCACCAGCTGGCCAAGCTTCGGATAATAACGAATGATATTTTTCTCCAGTTCGTCTTTCGTTATCCTGACCATCCAGCGATTATAGCGGGAATTTCGGTCTAACACATTGGAATTGGGCGGGTAGATGACTTCCAGCAGAACAACCCGGCCATTAAGCTCCAGCCATCTGATGTTTTCCCCGCCGACCAGAGTGAGCTTGTGAGCGGCAAACCGCCCCTCTTCAATCCGGCGCATCAGGATAGGCTGGTCCGAAAGGTTTAACAACCTTTTTTCGGCTTTTTCCTGAACTTCTATGAGCAGCCCTTTGTGTGACAGAAAAACTCCATCGTGAAAATAGTCATCAAGCCAGTCCAGGCATTTTTTTAAAATGTAAGCATATTCTGCCCTGCTGGCCGGGCGATTTAGATTCTCCTCTTTAAGGTAGCTCGGAAATATTCCAGACTGAAGCAGGTAAGCCAGCATCTTGGCTTCCCCATCCTTAAGTTCTGCTCGGTTCGGTGAATTTTGCAGAAGGAATCTAACTTCGCTATCCAGGATAAAATGGAGGCTTTTTTCCTGCCAGCCAAAATATTCTACCAGTAATCTAGCCAGCTTCTTAAAATCAACGGTCTCATTCTTGTTAAGTAGATCAATTTTTAACTGGCCCTGGTTCAACTTTTTATAACTGAGAATCCGTTCCAGAGAAGAAATAATTTCTTCCGCTTTAACTGGCTGGCTGAAATCATAGGCTGTATCTGCAGCCTGAAAAATACCCAGGGACAGAATCGGAGCCACTTCAGGCAGGACATCCCGGCCTTTTATCTCAACCGAAGGATAATTGAAGGCCGTTTCCAGATTCCATTCCGGTTGTTTTTCATAGAAGCAAGTCGTCGCTCGGAGATAAGGCAGAGGCTTACCAGAAAAAACGTTTTCTGAATCTTCAGTCATCCCGCCACAGGTGCTGGTGTAAAGGGCATCAATCAGCTCACCCCGGTAAACAATGACCTCACCCGCCGTTTCCTCCACCGCTTTGTTGCTAAGGGGATGCTCGACTGACATGCCCCCGTATACCTGAGAGCTTTGAGTATCGGTCAGGTCAAAGTCCAGCTGCTTGTTGCGTCCGATGTTTTTCAGGGCATAAGTTCTGGCTGCTACCGCCTGAGCCTTAAGTGCTTCCAGGGCGTTGAAAGTCACGGGGGAAAGCTCCAGAGGCACCACTCCTCTCAGGTAATCTTCAAGGTTAAGGATGTTAACCAGAGATAGGCTGTGTCCATTTCTTTTCAGCACGAATATTCCCCGGTAAGGTTTGCCATTCAGGCTTAAGTAACTTTGCTGGAAAGCAGGAATGAAGTAGATGTCAGATTTCCCATCGAGCGAGACCAGATGATGATCAATTTGTAAAACTAATTGTCCTGGTTCTGGAAAGCTAACCATTTCTTTTTGAATCCAGATATCCTTAAGCCCCTCTTTTTCCAGTTCGTGGATAAAGGATAAAGCCTGACCCCGGGTGAGAAATTCACCGTATTTTATCAAGTAAATGTTGCTGGCGCCGACACTTCGTTCTTCCAGGGTAACGGGTCCGGTCAACTTCTCTTGAAGGTCGCTGGCCAGCACCTCAGCTTCAGACCGGTTCTGAACCTGGGCCAGAATCAGAACAAATTTTTCGGTCAGGATTTCTTTCTGAATTTTTACCAGGACCTCGCTGGCCTCCTCAGCCAGCAACCGGTATTCACGTCCAATTTCGTAGATTTTCATACCCGAGGAAGAAGTCAGAGACGCTTGTTTCAGGTTACTCAAAAGCCCAACTCTGACCACTGGTTTGGGGATGAGAAAGCCGTGGAAAAATTGATTCTCCCGGCCGAATTCCGGTGGACTGGCTACGATAAGGAACAGCCCCAGGAATATTCCAATAAAATATCTTATAGTTCTCATTTTGATTATCTTAGTTAGGTTTATTTCCCGATTATGAAATAGCCAGAACCAGTAGTTTGGACGGACAGGCCGCTTTTAAAAATTTGGCCTCAAACACTTAAATTACCTCAATATATGCTACCAATTTATTTATTACACATTATGTAGTGTCCCCACGCTTGATTACAATTTACTTGAAGCCCGGGAAAATGTCAAGCTCTGGAAGGAATCCAGAGCCGGCCTAAAACTTCTGCTGAATCAGGGTTAAGGCCGTCCTTGCCTTGTGGTCTGGAGGTCAGGCCAGCTCCAAAAACGGGTTATTTTACTTTCTACTTCCCATCAACCATATCTTAGTATTAACAAGACAAATAATCGTAACACCAATCAGAGCTCAGGGGTAAAAATGGCCACTGCTCCGCCACCTGGAGCCAGGGTCAGCTTCAGGGTTTGGCCGGAGGAAACCGTAATGCTGGAACGACTGTAATCACTGGCCCAGCGACTGGCGTTAAGCCCATCCTGCCAGATTTCTGCTTTCCATTTTTTACCGTCGGCCAGGAAATCCAGCTTAACTTCTACCTCCCGGGCCGTCCAGTCGGTCATAGCTCCCAGGTACCATTTATCCCCGTTCTGACGAGCCACCACCAGGTCATCTCCCATCTTGGCCTCGAGCACCCTGGTTTCATCCCAGACCGTCGGAACTCTTGATAGAAAATCCATCATATCCGGCTCTTTAAGGTAAACAGAAGGAGAATCGCACAGCATCTGTAAAGGTGACTCATAGACCACGTACATGGCCAGCTGGTGGCACCTGGTGCCCTGGCTCATCGGCTGGTCAAACACCGGCCGAAACTGCCTTTCCTGGGCGTTGCGCATGGCTCCGGGCGTGAAATCCATCGGTCCGGCCAGCATGCGGATAAAAGGCAGTAAAAGGTCGTGTTCTGGCGTCACGGTATTAGACCATTTACTGTATTCCAGGCCCATAACACCTTCCTTGGTCAGGATGTTGGGGAAAGCCCGACGCAGGCCCACTGGTTTGTGGGCTCCATGGAAATCTACCACCAATTTTCTTTTGGCTGCAGCGGCAGCGCAACGGCGGTAAAAATTGACCATTTTCTGGTCGTCGCGGTCCATAAAGTCCACTTTTATCCCCTTAACTCCCAGGCGCTGGAAATAATCCAGGGCTGTCTCCATCTGCCGGTCAAGAGTGTACCAGACACACCAGAGAATGACTCCGACGTTTTTTTGCTGGCCGTATTTCACCAGTTCTTCCAGGTTTATCTCCGGGTTTGCCTTGAAAAGGTCAGCCGGGTCCGACCAGCCTTCATCTAA
>Ga0272448_1008437_pt1 | contig 10715 bp, 8 predicted proteins | sample YNPCB0191_FD_202220 | JGI IMG/M metagenome (GOLD analysis project Ga0272448, IMG submission 202220) | Hot spring sediment microbial communities from Yellowstone National Park, WY, United States - YNP-CB-019-1 | ecosystem: Environmental > Aquatic > Thermal springs > Hot (42-90C) > Sediment... | reverse complement strand
TGTTACGTAAATTTCTCCCGCCCGCCAAGAATTCTATTGCTTCACGATTTCTTCGAGTTGCCCAGCAGGAAATGAAGCGGCATATGTTAAACTATGATTTATATCAAGCATCTTGCACGAATGTCTGCCGGCCGGCAGCATCTCTATATTTGATTCGATGCTTGGGGATCGATCTCCAAGAGTACATTTGAGTCGCCGTACACCACAAGGATTAACATTTGGAAAAATGGGTATATTCTTCTTAGCCAGGTGTTGACTGGTACGATATAGGAATAGGAAAAGCGTGTAGAGCTTTTCCTATTCCTACTTTTATATGTGGGGTTGGGAAAGAATAAGCTTTTACTACCCCGGGAGACAGATTGGACGAAAGCATTTTCAGATCTGATATCGGACATCTTCTGCCAAAGGAGTCCATCGAGATACTGCTCTCTACTGCCCTGAGTCTGGGCGGGGACTTCGCAGAAGTATATATGGAGCGAACGCGCAGCACATCGATCCCGCTTGAAGAGCGCAAAATTCGTTCTGCGCAGGTTCGCGTAGGTCAGGGTGTCGGGATAAGAGTAATTTCCGGCGAAAAAACCGGATACGCATATTCGGATAATCTGGATATGGACCGACTCCTTGAGGCCGCGGACGTAGCCGCTCATATTGCGAATGGCCCGAGAGCCGAGCACCCGGTAAGAATCACCGCTCAACTTGCGCCGGACTATTACACTGTCACCATCAATCCCGATGACTGCTCGATAACTTCCAAGACTGCTCTGCTCAAGCGAGCAAACAAAGCTGCTTTTGCCTACGACCATCGGATAAAGCAGGTAGACGCTTATTATCTGGACAGCGAATCCGATGTGATAGTAGCCAATTCCAAAGGTTTGTGGATAGCCGACCATGAAAGCATGATCAGGATAGGGGTTTCCTGCCTGGCAACCCAAGGGAACATTTCGCGGAGTGCTAGTTATGGTGGGGGCGGCCGGATCGGAATGGAGTACTTTGATACGATTTCCCCGGAAGAAATAGCTCGTGAGGCCTGCAGGATGGCTATAGTTCAGCTTGATTCGATCCCTGCGCCTGCCGGTACCATGCCTGTAGTCATAAACAATGCCTGGGGCGGTGTGCTTTTCCATGAAGCGGTTGGCCACGGTCTGGAAGCGGATTTCAACCGCAAGAACATGTCCATTTACTCGGGGCGGATTGGAGAAAAAGTAGCATCAGAATTGTGCACGGTTGTAGATGATGCTGCTCTTCCGAACTTGCGTGGCTCGTATAATATGGATGACGAAGGTACTCCCGGACAGCGCAAGGTCTTGATTGAAAAAGGCATACTGCGCGGATACATGACTGATTATTTGAACGGCAAATTGATGAAGTTACCATTGACCGGCAATGGAAGAAGAGAGAGTTATCACGATATTCCTTATCCCCGAATGAGTTGTTTCTTTATGGATGCCGGGGATTCGGATCCGGAAGAGATCATCAAGTCGGTCGAAAAGGGAGTTTATGCGGCAAATTTCAGCGGCGGACAGGTAGATATTACAAACGGCAATTTTGTTTTTATGCTGACCGAAGGGTATTTGATCGAAAACGGCAAGCTGGGCGCTCCCATTCGCGGCGCAACTCTTATAGGAAATGGTCCGGACATACTTACCAAAGTGGTAATGGTTGGCTCGGATCTAAAGCATGATCCTGGTATCGGCACATGTGGAAAGAACGGCCAGGGAGTTCCAACCAGCGTCGGCATGCCGACGGTAAAAATATCCGAGATGACGGTTGGCGGTACATCTACCGAATAGCGGAAGTTTGCAAAGGTTTATATATGAATTATCAGCAACTGGCACAAGATACGGTACACGCTGCAATTCGCGTCGGCGCGGATGAAGCGGAAGTATTCCTGCAAACCGGGGAAGACTTCGATGTAGACGTCCGAATGGGCGAGGTCGAAACCCTTACTCAGGCAGGGGCAAAGGGCTTGGGCTTACGGGTGTTTGTAGATAAGCGCATGGCTTTTGTCAGCACTACCGACTTCGAGCCGCGTGTCATCGACGAGTTGATTACGGATGCTGTGCGCCTTGCAAAAACCGCCGGGCGAGATCGGTTCAATGGTCTTCCCGATGTCGGGCCTGGAAACTTACCCCACCTCGATTTGTACGATCCCAAAGTCATAAGCGTTTCGGCGGACAAAAAGATAGAGATGGCACGGGAAACCGATCGAGCGGCATTCGATTACGATCTCAGGATTACCAACAGCAGAGGAGCGGGATTTGCCAGCCACTATGGAACGAGAATTCTCGCTAATTCCAATGGTCTTCTTTACGAGAATTCCTATACCGAATGCGGCATTTCATGTGCTCCTGTGGCCGAAGAAAATGGAGAAAAGCAGATCGGCCATTACTGGTCATCGACCCGTTTCTTCGACCGCCTTGAAACTCCCTCGGAAATCGGAAGAATCGCCGCAATGGAATCGATACGCAAGCTTGGAGCGAGGAAAGTCGAAACTCAGAAAGTACCTGTCGTATTCAGTTGGATGGTCGGCCCTACGCTTTTGAGTGCCATATTCAGCGCACTCGATGGCGAAAGCGTCCACCGAGGAATATCGTTTCTTAAGAACATGCAGGGGAAACAAATAGCCTCCGAAAACGTGACGGTCATCGACGATCCTTTGATGCCTGCGGGGCTCGGCTCCATGCCGTTTGACGGTGAAGGAGTGTTGACCAGGACCAAGACAGTGATCGATAAAGGAATACTCCAGCTTTATTTCTATGATGCCCGTACTGCTCGAAAGTACGGAGAGCAACCGACGGGGAATGCCCGGCGCGGTTATTCCGGCACGCCGAGCGTAGGTCCTATGAATTTTTATCTTAAGCCTGCCGATCTGGATCCTTCAGAGATCATTCTGGGAATCGATAACGGTTTCTACGTCACAGATACAATCGGACGAGGAGCAAATACCGTCACCGGCGACTTTTCCGTCGGCGCGTCGGGGATGTGGATAAAGGATGGCGAACTTGCATTCCCCGTGCAGGAAGTCACCATTGCCGGAAATATGCTAGATATGATGAAGAATATCGAGCAAGTTGCAAACGATGCAAAATTCATCTCTTCAATAGTCTCTCCCACATTCAAAATATCCGAAATGACCATAAGCGGCAAATAACCCCTCACCAATCGAACTTCCTGCATCCTCCGTTCGACGTTGAGCGTTGGAAAGGGATTTATTGGTCGAGTAGCAACTCTGTTCTTTCTCAGCTCCAATGCAATCTTTGCGAAAACCTGCTAATTTTCTTCAAAGCCAAAAAAAATATGTGAATAGCCCAGAAGTTCATGGAACAACCCCAGTGTAGTCGGACAAACCATAATCTTGACGTCGATCAGCCCAGGAACACCTATCTACCGATGTCATAGAGCGACGACGGGAACAGGCAAAACCGGCTAACAATCTTAGGGGGTGCATAAGAGTGAAAAGAATGAGAGAATTGAAGAAGGATCAGAAGGGTTTTACGCTCATAGAAATTATGATCGTAGTACTGATCATCGGTATCTTGCTTGCGATAGCAGTGCCGAACTTTGTAAACGCAAGAGACACTTCTAGATCAAAGAGCTGTATTGCCAACTTGAAGCAGATGGATGCAGCGAAAGAGCAGTATGCGATGGATCAGAAGAAGTCGACCAACGATCCTGTAACATGGCCGGGAGACCTTGTGCCGACATACATCAAGACAGAATGCAAATGCCCGGGTGGCGGTACTTACACGGTCAATGCGATCGGTACAGCTCCTACTTGCAGCGTTGGCGGAACACACGTCTTGAACTAAGCTAACTTGATGGTGAGAGCAATCGTCTCGCCATATTGTTTCCAAATACAAAGCCCCTTCACTACTGGTTCTCAGATGTGAAGGGGCTTTGTATGTCTTAGCGATATTTGCAAATAACTGTTACCCAGCTTTAATCATATTACCAAACTCTTCTTCAGTGAGTACCGTTATCCCGAGGCTGCGAGCTTTTTCAAGTTTTGAACCTGCGTTTTCTCCCGCCACTACATAATCCGTGTTCTTACTCACACTCCCTGAGGCTCGTCCGCCGAGCAGCCGAACCTTCTCCTCCGCTTCTTCTCGTTTGAAATCCTGCAGAGTACCGGTGAATACAAACGTTTTACCAGCCACTCCGGTTTTGGCAATAATCTCTTCCAATCGCGGCGCAATTCCGGCATTGCGGAGCTTTTCGATTACGGCAAGGTTGTGAGGATCGCGGAAGAAGCTTGCGATGCTTTCGGCGATTACCGGTCCTATCTCGGAAACTTCACTCAGTTCGCTTTCACTTGCCTGCTTGACGGCATCTAAAGATCTGAAATGCTCGGCCAACACTTGAGACACATGTTCTCCAACATGCCTGATTCCCAAGCCGAAGATCAGTCTGGGCAAAGTCACACTCTTACTTCGATCTATGGACGCCAAGATCTTCGTTGCCAGTTTCTCACCCATTCTGTCGAGTATCAGCAGTTTTTCTAGATCCAGCGAATACAAATCAGCTGGGTCACAAACAAGGCCCTTGTCTGTAAGCTGATCTACTTGTGCCGGACCGATCCCTTCGATGTTGAGTGCGTTTCTGGATGCAAAATGGATTATGCGTTCCTTTATCTGTGCCGGACACGCGATGTTCACGCAGCGGGCAACAGCTTCTCCTTCAGGGCGATCTACATCACCACCGCACACCGGGCAGTGAGTCGGCATTACGAATTCCACTTCGTTACCCGTGCGTTTCTCTTTGATTACCTGGACTACTTCGGGTATTACGTCTCCGGCACGCTGGATTACCACAGTGTCGCCTATTCGTATATCTTTTCTGCGAATTTCATCTTCATTGTGAAGGGTGGCCCTGCTGACAGTGACTCCTCCTACGACCACCGGATCCATAATTGCCACTGGAGTGAGAGCACCGGTGCGTCCTACTGAAACATCGATACGTTCTATCCTGGTGGTTTCCTGGATTGCCGGATATTTGAATGCGACAGCCCACCTGGGACTCCGCGCCACATATCCCAATTGCTCTTGAAAAGCCAAAGAATTGACTTTGACCACTACACCATCAATATCATAAGGAAGAGTTTCGCGCTTTCCTCCCCATTCATCAATGAAACTTTGAACCTCGTTTATACTCTTGCACAAGCGCGTATTCGGATTGACCTTGAACCCCCACGCCTTGAACGCTTGCAGGACTTCATAATGTGTGGTGAAATCCGTGCCTTCCGAGTAACCGAGTCCGTAAAGAAAGATATCCAGGTTGCGCTTGGAGGTTACCGAAGGATCGAGTTGTCTTATCGAACCGGCGGCTGCGTTGCGGGGATTGGCAAAAGAAGGTTCTCCTGCTGATTCGCGCTCACGGTTTATGCGGGCAAACTCTTCGTGCAGCATAAATACTTCCCCGCGTGCTTCGAGAAACGCAGGTATGGGATAGTTGTCGAAGAGATTGTCGCTTTGGGTTTGAGAAGTTATCAGCGAAAGAGGAATAGATTTCACAGTTCGCAGGTTGGTTGTAATATCTTCTCCGGTATAGCCGTCGCCGCGAGTCGCACCTGTAATGAATTTGCCGTCTTGATACGTCAAGGAGATTGCCAAGCCGTCGATCTTAAGCTCGGCAACATATTCCATATTCGATTCCGGGGTTTTGCCGAGCATACGTTTCACTCGTTGATCGAATGCACGTAATTCTTCCTCTCCAAATACATTGGACAAACTGAGCATCGGCTGCCGATGAGTGTACGAATTGAATGCAACAGCCGGAGTCGCGCCGATCCGTTGAGTCGGTGAATCGGGAGTTACGAGCTCAGGATATTCCTCCTCGATCTGCAACAACTCTTGCATCATGCGATCATACTCGGCATCAGAGATCAAGGGCGAATCGAGTACATAATAGCGGTAATTGTGATAATTGAGTTGCTCTCTCAGTCTCTCAGCCGTGGCAGTCGCTTCACGTCGATCCATAGTTCCATCCTCTTTTGAATGTCAGGAGTAATGTAGCATTCCCCGATATGCTCGTCTATTATACATTCACCGACGCACGCTGTACACACGTGCGCTCTCTTCTTCAGTTTCATTATTATTCACAAAAGGGTACTACGGTTTATAGCCGTGTGACTTACCGTCCATCCGGCATGCACGGCTGTTATTTACGATAAATTCCTTAATGCAGCTACACAGCTTGGAGGAAGTGACTTGTCCCGGATATCCAACGAGTACGATATGTCGGCAGTGACCGAGCTTAATAAGTCTCAAGTAGACTATTCCATCATAGTGCCGGTTTACAATGAGTACCAGAATGTCGAACCCCTCTATACCGCGATCAAGAATGTCGTATCGACTATAGACCGCACTTGCGAGATAATCTTCATCGATGATGGAAGCAGGGACGGGACTTATGAGACGTTATGCAAGATACATAACGCCGATCCCATATGTAAAATCATAAGGTTTCGACGCAACTTCGGACAGACCGCTGCCATGGCGGCCGGTTTCGCTCACGCCAAAGGAGACGTAATCATTACCATTGACGGCGACCTGCAAAACGACCCTAAAGATATACCCGTTCTTCTGGACAAGATAGACGAAGGTTATGACGTAGTAAGCGGCTGGAGAGTAAACCGCAAGGACAAGTTTGTCACTCGCCGACTTCCCTCGATCTGTGCAAACTGGCTTATATCGAGGATCACCGGTGTGGAATTGCACGATTACGGATGCACATTGAAGGCTTATCGGCGTGAGGTAGCGCAGAATGTCGGCCTGTACGGTGAAATGCACCGATTCATCCCGGCGATTGCCAGTTGGATGGGGATAAATGTAGCTGAAATTCCGGTGAATCATCATCCGAGAAAGCACGGTCGCTCGAAATACGGACTTTCACGAACTTTGCGAGTAGTCCTCGATCTAGTAACAGTGAAGTTCTTGCTGAGCTATGCTACTCGACCTCTTCAAGTGTTCGGATCCATAGGCTTCACCGCTTCTACTTTTGGGTTTCTGCTTGGCATATATCTATCCGTAGACAAATTATTCCTTGGACATCAACTATCCGCAAGACCTCTGCTCTTTCTTGCCATCCTCCTGATACTTGTAGGTATCCAACTGATCACCATGGGCCTTCTTGGGGAAATGATGGTCAGGATATACCATGAAGGACAGAAAAAGCCTGTTTATGTAATAAAGGAAATACTGGAGTAACCATAGCTATCAATATGGACAATTTTAAGCGCAGGGCCGTAGTATCCCTATTTAGTTCATACGCGTCACAATTTGCTACCACTGCTACCAACCTGGCTACAAAGCTGCTGCTTGCCAGATTGATATCGCCGTCGGATCTCGGCACGTATGCTCTTGCTTTACTTGTACTGATGGCCTGCGATCTGTTTATCGATCTCGGAGTTTCACAGCATCTTACAAGGGAAGAGGAACGACCGTACGGCAATGTACTCCTTATGCGCCTTGTTTCCGCAAGCATTTTGTACTGTCTGATACAACTGTTTGCTCAACATGCCAATTTTTGGGGCACACAGTTTCCCCCGGTGCTGAAAGTCCTAAGCATAGTAATGATCATCAAGGCGGCATCGTGGGTGCCGAATGTGTTTATTGACAGGGAATTGATCATCCATCGCTCGGTACTTCCGCAGTTTGCACGTTTATTGGTAAATGGAATATTGAGCGTATTTCTCGCCCGACTGCACATGGGCGTATGGGCGCTGGTTTATGGAACCATTGCCGGTGAAGTCATATTCGGTATTGCAATATGGAAAGCGGCATGGAAGCGTATCCCATTGGAGTTTACCTGGCGACATACTCTGGCATTGGTCAGCGGATCCAGATTTCTTCTACTCATAGCAATAATGGGGTTTGCTCTTCAGCAAGGTGACATCGCCATTATAGGATCGGTGCTCAACAGCAAACAAGTCGGATATTACACCATGGCCTACACTTTTGTTGTCATGGTTTCAAAGATCATAGAAACATCGATTTACCGCGTGATCTATCCAACATTTTGCGAATATAAGAACAGCGAGTACGACCTGGGTAGAATTTATAGACAGGCAACTTTGATAATCACAGCGATAGAAGCACCGATATACTTCTTTCTCTTTTTTAACGCACAAACACTGGTGCCTGTATTTTTGGGAAAAAAGTGGATACCTGCAGCGGCGTTGATGCAGGGACTCAGCATTACTGGGATCATAAATCCCTTCAGCACGTTTGGAAGCGAAGTGTTGAGGGCTAAAGGTATGGATCGGACGCTTACATTGTCTACGGTCATCAGTGCCGTAACTTTTGTAGTAAGTGGGTATTTTTTGACTCGGCACTTTGGAGCAATCGGCATGGTTGCGGCAAATTACATCATAGTAGGGAGCATTCCGATTGTATGGAGTGTTTATAAGATGCTCAAGACCGACTTTCAAAGGCTCTGCCGCGAACTCGCAATCGTTTACACTTCGGCTTTAGCTGTGATGTGGATAGCCGCATGGGTCTTTTCTTCACATCGGCTAATTGGGTCGGCGGTAGCTGGTTTACTAATGCTGATGTGTTGGTATATTTACTACAAAAAGCTGTTTAACAATGTCGGCAGCAATTCGGTCTCTATGCTATTTAGCTTTCGACGTTCGGAAGCACGCGAAGCCGGGGTTGAATCGTAGAACATACATACAGTCCTCGAAATTCGAGAAGACTTGCAATATCTGCCTCTCCTGAGAAAGTAAAATGCAAAAAGAAGTATCGGTCATTATCGCCGCTTACAACGAAGAAGACTACATAGGTGAGTGCCTTGAAAGTCTTCTCAGGCAGACCCACCCTTCTTACGAATTGATAGTAGTGGATGATGGATCTACAGACCGAACACCGGAGATTGCACAGCAGCTTGGGGTTCGCTTGATAAAAGGGGATCATAAAGGGCCTGGGCTGGCGAGAAACAAGGGTGCGGCGGAAAGTAATGGGGACATTCTGGTGTTTCTCGATGCCGATATGAGCTTTGATCCTGATTTTCTGCAAAAGCTGATCGATCCGATGAAGGATAATGGCGTCGCAGGGACGTTTTCAAAAGAAGAATATGTAGCCAATTGGAATAATCCCTGGGCCAGATGCTGGAACATAAATCTGGGGCTGCCGGATAGAAAGCGGCATCCGGCTGATTATCCCGACTGTGATGCAGTGTTTCGAGCAATCAGAAGACAGGATTTCGTACGGGCGAACGGATATGACGACATGGGTTACTCAGAAGATATGAGCCTGTCCCGCAAATTGAACAAATTTGCCGTGAAATCTCCGGGAGCCATTTGCTATCACCACAATCCGAGCACTCTGCGGGAAGTATTTCAATCAGCCAGATGGTTCGGACGCGGCGATCAGATAACCAGAAATCTCAAAACTTTGCTTAGACATACCATCCCGATCAGCTTGAAAAATGGACTTGGACGCTCCTTAAAGCACAAAGAGCCTCGCTTTCCGATTTTTAAGATTGTATACGATTATGGGGTATTCTGCGGAATGGTTTCCAGAATGCTCAATCCAAAAGCGCACACAAAATGAACGACTATCTTGCGGTGTATCCGGACAAATTGAAAAAAGAGTGGAGAAATCGACTTTGGCACTTACACATTCAAAGATCACAAACGACATAGAATCGACTACCAGGAGAATAATAAATGGACTGCTGCTCCTGTTTGCGATATTCTTCGCCATCGAGGCACCCAGAGGGGCTCACTACTTCGACAAGATAAAATACGATGGGAGTTTGTGGGCGTACGGAACATCGCTGTTCTTCTTTATGGCCGGTGAAGGGGCATTGCTGACTGCTATCTTTCTGGCTTACTACAAGCGTCATGACGAAGGTGATAAACGCTCGGGAAGCTGGCTGCCCTGGGCATCGGCAGGAGCAGCTTTTGTTTGGCTCGGATGCGACAAAATGTTTGCCATACACGAGAGAATCGGAATGGCCATCGCCAGATCTTCACTTGCGCCGTTCAATCACTTTTCCCCCTCAATGTTGGATGGTTTTGTACTTGGCGTTTATGGCATTATGGCGATTATCTTCGCCATAATATTCTTAAAAGGTCCTCTAGTCACGTTGCAGGCTCGAAAGTATTTCATCCTGGGATACCTTTTTATGGCATTTTCTGTTTTTCATGTTGCCACTGAGGGATTTGTCAACTACGACGTGGTCCTGAGAGATTCGGAAATGATGGAAAAAGTCTTTGAAACTCTGTCAGGATGGGCATTCACGGCAACATTTCTTTCTGTAATGAGCATGTTGATGATCAGGATACTCAGACTGCCGGATTACACTGGAGAAGCAGGACGCAAATCGACTTCCAAAACTATTGATACAGCGAAAAGTAAATCGCCCGGGAGTGCATCGAGAAAGTAGATAACCTGCCCACATGAGGAAGAAGCGCGGAACTTCAAAAGGTAAAGCTCGAAAATCAGTCGAGCCGTCCGTCGGTGCCCTAATAGTCACATGGAACCGAAAAGACGATGTGATCGAATGTATCGAGTCGATTATCAACACCGGATATTCCAGGCTGATTATTTATCTGGTGGACAATGCTTCTGCCGACGGTACGGTGAATGTGGTAGCTGATAAATTTCCGGATGTAAGGATAATCCGTTCGGAGGAAAACCTGGGCTTTGCCGGAGGAAACAATCTCGGTCTTTCGTGGATACTCGAAGACGGATTGGACTCTGTGTTTCTGG
>Ga0272448_1008436_pt1 | contig 10716 bp, 8 predicted proteins | sample YNPCB0191_FD_202220 | JGI IMG/M metagenome (GOLD analysis project Ga0272448, IMG submission 202220) | Hot spring sediment microbial communities from Yellowstone National Park, WY, United States - YNP-CB-019-1 | ecosystem: Environmental > Aquatic > Thermal springs > Hot (42-90C) > Sediment... | reverse complement strand
AGAGGGTGTGAAATTATTCAAGAAGAGGTGGGCCAGGATATCTTCCAGAGTATGGCAATAGCGTCTCACAATGATATGAAACGATTAGGTTAACGAAAGAGGGTTAAATAGGCGATGCGGTTTGTGCTCCCCCATTGGTGCCCTTCGGGTAAATCTCCATGAAATTCAGCCGTGAACCGGGTTATCATCGATTCTTCTCCTCTTTGTGGATAACCGATAACGACCCGACCCATCTCCCAATTCCATGCAAACTCCCGAACGGACATTCCGCTTTATCGTACTGACTCCAAAAATTCGTTTGAAATCGGTAACCTCTTGGAAGAGGGGCGATTGCCACGGCTCCAAATTTAGAGCTCCGCGTGATTATTGGCCAGAGAAGGTGATGAGAGCCAGATCACGTCTACGGCTTTCCCATGATGAGATTTGGAAGGAAAAGCGTTAACTCTGGGACGTATGTAAATAATATTAGGCACAGAATCAAAGGAACCAGAAACGGAGCGGAGGCCTTGACCAAATCCTCAAATTTGATATCCACGACCCCTTGCATGACATAAAGTCCTATGCCCATGGGCGGCGTGATAATGCCTATGGTAATGTTAAGATTCATTACAATCCCGAAATGGACCAAGTCTACATTTAACTGATGAAGAACGGGCAGAAAAATAGGTGTGGTGAGTAACAGGACCGGAATAGGTTCCAGCAGACATCCGAGGACCAAAAGAAAAAGGTTCATTAAGAGCAAAACAATGTGTTTGTTACTCGTCAAATAGAGGAGCCATTCGGCCAATTTCTGCGGGGTTCCTTCGAGAGCGTAGATCCACCCTGCCACCGTTGAAACAGCGATGATGTACATAATGAGACAAGTTGAGAGAACCGATTTAGCGAGACAGTCGACCAATTCCTTCGAGGAGGATTCGCGGTAAAAAAGGCCTAAAATTAAGGCGTAGACCGAGGCGAAAATGCCGACTTCTGTGGGCGTGATCACCCCAAATCCCATCCCGAAGACAATGACCACGGGAACGATGAAGGCGGGGAAATTTCGGATGAAACTTTTTCCCATCTCCGAGGCGGACCTTCTCGGCAGCACAGGACAGGGTTCGAGGCCCCTGGCCGCATAATAATAGACCGTTCCCATCATGAACAGACCGATGATAATCCCCGGAATGATGCCTCCAATAAAAAGCCTGGCAATCGAGGCCTGGACGAGAACGCCGTAAAGAACGAGATTAATGCTCGGTGGAATCATAGGCCCAATAACAGAGGCACAAAGGGTAATAGCGGTGCTGAAGGGCCGCCTATAGCCGTGCTTTTCCATGGCGGGGATCCCGATCAGTCCGAGTCCTGCTGCATCTGCAAGGGCTGATCCCGAAATCCCAGCGAAGATCATATTCGCTAAGACCATGACATGCCCCATACCTCCCCGCCAGTGCCCCACCACGCTGAGGGCAAAATCCCAGATCCGGCGACTCAACCCTAACGAATTGAACAGGTTGCCAGCGAGTATAAAAAAGGGAACAGCCAGGAGTGGAACGCTGGTGACCCCTTGAATCATGTATTGGGGAATTGCTACCAGATCCTTACCCATGCAGAGGATTGCAATGAAGGTGGATAGGCCAATCGCAAAGGAAACGGGGACCCTTAAAAACATCAACCCAACAAAACTCACCGTTAAGATCAGAGAGATCATTCAGCTGGCCTCTGAGTGAATTCGGTCATCGCTTTACTTTGAGGATCCACCCTCGTAAGCAGTCTCCCTGCCTTTTCCAGAATGAAGTATAGGGATACCAAAATGGCCAGAATGGACCCTGCGAGAACGGGCTGCACCGTGTAGCTGTATCTGATCGGCAGAAACGGATGTTCCATTGTGCTTGTCATGAAATAGAATTGGATTGCCTTCCATGTCAAGACCGTCAAGAAAAGGAGGATCGCACCTTGGATTAACCACTCGAGGAGCTCCCGCGCCCGAGGGGGCAGGAGGCGAAAAAAATATTCCATGACAACATCCTCTCCCCGCTTGAAAAGGATGACGAACCCAAGGAAGTACATCCATGTCATGAGGATGAGTCCCAGCTCTGCTGAGACCGTTGAAGAGTAGTGCAAAAAATATCTCGTGAAGATCTCAACTGCATACAAAAATACGACGATCAGGAGGAGGAGAATACAGATCACCATCAGGATCTTCTCGAGGAGGGTGAGTGCGTATTGATATCCTTTTAGAAATCGTAGATACATTTTCGCTCCGCTCCCTCAATCCATCCCTCCTGCACGCTCCCGGAGAGGGATGGATTGACGGATGTGAAAAGAAACATGATCCACTACTTAATCGCCTGAATTCTGTCATAGAGTCCTGCAGGAATAAACCCTTCTTTTTCCAGTTGCCGGATCACGGGTTTCATCTTCTCCGCGCATGGCTTCGTATCAATGACGGTATACTCGATCCCATGCTCCCTCTTCATCTTATCGAGATCCTCAGCAACCGATTTGGCTCCAAGGTCCATATAGTAATTTCCAGCTTCATTAGCAGCGTCGAGAAGGGCCCTTTGAAATTCCGGTTTCAGACCATCAAACTTTTTCTTGTGCATCACCACCGTCAAGAGCCCCCAGTATTCATCCGTACGGGCCACGTATTTAGCAACCTCGGTGAATTTCATCGAATAGAGGAGGTCAAAAGGGGAGGTAACCGCATCTACCATGCCTTGCTTCAATCCGAGATAAACATCGGTCCAAGGAAGCACCACGACATTACATCCCAGTGCTGTCCAGGAGCGACGCCAAGTGTCAAGGGGGGCAATGCGCAACCGTAGCCCTTGTAAATCACTACATGACTTCACCGGTCGTTTGGAAACGAGGACCCTGAAGGGGCCCCTTTCCCAGTCCGAATCAAGAACCTTTAGGCCCACCTTCTCCAAAGGATCGATGAAGACCTCCTTCCAGATCGGACTCGCAAGGATCTTCCGGAAGTGAGCCTGATCTTCAACCGAGTAATTAAGTCCCAGAACTTTGAGCCCTGGGCTGAACCGCTCGAACTCCACATTGCCGCCAATATAAATATCCTGGTTACCCAGAATCGTACTGTCAATCATGGCGACAGCCTTACCTAACTGTTCGGAGGGAAACACCTCGACTAAGATCTCTCCGTTCGTTTTTTGAGCCACCAGCTCAGCAAATCTGTCCGCCGCCTTGCCCTCATTGCTCGCTTTGGGAGAAATATGGCCAGCCTTGAGAACCGTTTTTGCTTGGGCGACAGACAGAGACAACCCTATTAGGACACCAACGACAAAAAACAAATAGAATCCCTTTTTCATGTCCTTCTCCTTTCTTCCTCGATGAACGTTTCCATCGTTTCATCGATTCAATGAAACAAACGGTCAGATTATCTCTTCACCTCCTTTCTTCAGATATCAAATTCTACAAGGTTCGAATTTTCTCCAATTCATTCAAGACCTCGGGAGAAAGGGGACGGGGCTCATGCTTCTTCAATATTTCCTTCACCCTTTCCTCCGCCTTTTCCCCAACGGTTTTCCCTCCTTTCTTTTTCCAAATCTCGTAGCGGTCGTTGTTTGCAAGGATCGGCCTCCACAGTTCATTCCTAAAGTGGTGAAGGGTATGTTCATCCATCATGAAGTGCCCCCCGGGACCCACCCTTTCCATAACCTCCACGGCCTGGGTCTCCCGATTGACCACTACCCCTCTACACAGGATGTGCCTCACATAGCCGACGATCTCATCGTTGTAGACAAGGCTCTTCAAACAACCAATCAATCCGCTACCGACGTAGGCGGTATCATGAGCTAAGTTGATACCACAAAGAGAAGCCCAGAGGTTGAGCATAGCAAACTCCATCCCGGCCTGCTGATCAAAGACCTGAGCATCCGTACAACCCCCAAATCCCCAGGTCGGAATGCCAAAATACTGGTAAAACGCCGCGAGAGCGGCCTGTGTCATCAGTCTCCCCGGAGCAGCGTAGACATTGATCGCAGAGGACATATCGAGCCACCCATGAGCTCCACAAAGAATGATGGGTGCCCCTTCTCTTTTCAACTGGTGGATCACCAGGGCGCTCAGGGATTCGGCAATCGATTGGGTGATGGCACCTGCCATCGTGACCGGTGCAGTCGCTCCGGGAATCATCCCCGGCGGATAGACAACCGGGATTTCTGCCTCCGCACAGGCAAAAATCTTCCCTATGGCATCCAAAGAATGCTGAAGCGGCGAGGTGGGTTGGCTGTAATTGATGATAAACGGTTTCTCCTTGAGCTTGTCCATCCCACCCAAAACCACAGCAGCCATTTCAATGATTCGCCTGCTGTCCACGCCGTTATCCGATGTGAATACAATCGGTTTTGTCGAGTTTCGCACCATCTCGAAGAATTCGGTCCGATAGACACGGTCTAGGGAGCAATCTGACGGGATCCCGTATGACATCAAGAAATCAATATTGGGAAGGGCATCTGTAACCCTGGCCATATTGGCAATGTCCTGTGAGACTGTAGGCCGAAGCTCACCCGTGTAAAGATCGTACGTGTTCTTTAGATCGGAACCTGTTCCGTAATAGGTATTCAATCCCCCCGAGTTTCCGCCTCCCAACACCATTGCAATCTTCCCTTCACGATCATAAATAAAAACTCTTTTGGGAGCAGAACGAATGGCTTTCTCCACGAGTCGGGGTGGAATCTTAACTAGTGATTCCGGGTGAACCGAGGCTCCTGCTTCCTTTAAAAGGTTTAAAGCCTCGGGGTGAAACACTCGGACACCGATCTTCTCCAGAACTTCTAAAGCTCCCGAATAAAAAAACTCGATCTCTTCCTCATTCAGAACTGTCATTTTGGGGCGTATGGTAAAGTTCATTCTAAAGTCCATCCTGTTCTCCTAAGAATCCTGCACCTTGAATCGGCGGCTCCTTAACTCGTCTGTCTCGGACCGGTTGATCTGAAACTGGCGGTATCCCTTCCTCTCCACCACAACCCCGTAATACTCCCTGGCGCGCTCAGGGGAGATCAATTCCTCAATGACATCACGGAGAACTCTCTCGGGATCTCGGGTAAAGGGATCGCCCCATCCGCCACCCCCGGGGGTTACGATGGTCACCACCTCTCCCCGCTCGATGGGTCTTGTCATCTTCGAATAGGCCAGCTTTTCCACCTGGCCATCCGAGTGCGCAATGAAACAAGACGAATTTCCCCCTGGCAATCCTCCAAAGACACCCCACGGCTTTAATTTGGAGCGGTCCGTGCTGACGGTCAAGGTCGTTTTTTCGCTTTGGATTTCAATCTCCCGTCTCATCCCGAGGCCTCCCCGAAAACGGCCTGGCCCATCCGAGTCAGGAACAAGGCCATAACTTCTCACGATCAAGGGATAGATCGATTCGATGACCTCTACAGGCGCGTTCCGTGTGTTTGTCATGTGGCACTGGACCGCATCCATGCCGTCCTGGTTGTGCATGGCTCCCTGGCCTCCCGCATAGGTTTCGATATAATTGTAAAGATGGCCGGTCCGAGGATCGAGGCCTCCGATGTTGAAGAGACTGGTAACGCCATTGGATGCTGCCGCCGCTCTTTCCGGAACAGCTTGGACTAAGGCCCCGAGCAGGACGTCAACCACCTTGGGCGCGGTGATAATCGTTGAATTTCCGATCGCAGCCGGAGGTTTAGCATTGATGCAACTCCCGGATGGAGCATGAATACGGATTGGCCTATAAGAGCCCACATTGGGAGGAAGTCCCGGATCGACGAGGACCTTGACGATATAGTAACAAGCCGTGTTGACGCAGGCTTGGTTGCTGTTGATCGAATCGTTGACTTGAGGATCCGTTCCGGTAAAATCGAATAGAATTTCTTCTTGGGTTACCGTGATGGTCACCTTCACTTTGATTAGATCCGGAGTCAGTGCCGTCCCCTCCATGTAATCCTCAAAAGTGTAAGTTCCCGCCGGTATCGTTTTGAGGCCTGCTCGGACCCTTCGCTCCGAATAATCGAACATCTCCCGAATGTATTCGTGGAGGACCTTCACCCCATACCGTTTGCTCAGCTCTTCAAGCCTCCTTCTCCCCACATTGTTACAGGCCATCTGGGCATGGATATCTCCTTCGACCTCGATACCCGTCCGAACATTCTGTTTGATAAAGGACATCAGTTCTCTGTCAACAATTCCTTTTTTCACGATCTTGACCGCGGGGATCTGGAGCCCTTCCTGATAGATTTCTCGTAAACCGAGGGCCATACTCCCAGGGGCGTAGCCACCCATATCCACATGGTGGGCCATGTTAGCTACAAGGAAAGCAATCTTCCCATCAATGTAGACAGGTGAAACCATCGTGATATCATTGAGGTGTCCCGGACCCGTCAGAAAAGGAACGTTGACGATGACATGATCGCCATCCTCGAGATCCTCAAGTCTGAATCGGGCAAAGACATTGTCAAGGGCCGATGGCATGATCCCGAGATGAACCGGGGAGCCCAATTCAGTCTGAGAGACCACTTCCCCTGCAGGGGTATAGATCGCGCAGGAGCAGTCCCGTCGGTCTTTGATGTTGGTTGAATAGGCGGTCCGAATGAGGGCCATGTTCATCTCGTCCGTGATCGAGTGGAGGGCATTCATGATGACCTGGAGCGTCACCATGTCCACCGGTTTCTTCTTGGTTGAAGATCTTTTTTCCCCTTTCATCTCGGTTTACCCTTCCTTTTCAATCACCAGATTTCGATACTGGTCTACGGTCGCCCGGTATCCGCTAAACAGGACCGTTGTGGAATCAAGCTGTTCGATAATGGCCGGGGCATCAATCCGGTTACCGCACCGCAATTCTTTCCTTTCGTATATGGAAGCCTGCACAAACTTCCCATCCATGTAGATTCTCCGTTTGCCCTTTAACGCAGCTTTGGGGTCCGCCCCACTCGGTGTCTCCTTTCTAATCTCGGGCTTGGACAGCCCGCCGATCGCCGTTAAACGAAGATTAACAATCTGAACCGCATCGGGAGACATGCTGTAACCATACTTCTCTCGGTGGACCTCGCCAAGCCTTTGAGCCAGAATCTCAAGATCTTTTCTGGTAAAATCCTTGCTCGGGCCTTGGATCTCCATTTCGTATCCTTGGCCTATGTAACGAAGATCAAGGCTTCTTATGAGCCTTACATCCTTTTTCGGAACCCCTTCATGAACCATCTGATCAATGGCCTTTTGCTCCAAGGTCCGAAAAGCCTGCGTGAGTTGCGCAGGGTCGAGGTTTTTTAAGGGATGGAGAAAGGTCTGCGAATAGTCATGTCGGAAATCGGCCATGAGGAGTCCAAGCGCACAATTGACCCCCGGGCCCTCAGGCACGATCAGCCTTGGAATATTCAGTTCATGGGCAAGTTTAACTGCATGAACCGGACCCGCTCCTCCAAAACAGACGAGGGTAAAATCCCTCGGATCGTATCCCCTCTCAACGGAGACCATCCGGATACCTCGGATCATGTTGGCGTTGACTACCCGTAGAATTCCTTCTGCTGCTTGCTCCAGGGTTAACCCCATGGGCTTCGCCACCTTCTCCAGGATAGCGGCTTTGGCCAAATGAACATGCAGTTTCATCTCTCCCCCGAGAAAATACTCAGGGTTCAAGTATCCCAGCACGATATTCGCGTCAGTCACGGTGGGCTCTTTCCCTCCAAGACCGTAGCATGCTGGTCCCGGATCAGCCCCGGCGCTTTGAGGTCCCACTTGCAGTGCTCCCCCTTGGTCCACCCATGCGATGCTCCCCCCTCCTGCTCCCAGGGTTTTGATATCGATCATTGGAATCTTGATAATATGGCCCCCGATGTCGCTCTCGGTAGTGAAAGTTGGCTGCCCCCGGTAAGCCAGGGAGACATCGAAACTTGTGCCTCCCATGTCGATCGTAATGACATTCTCTTGCCCCACCATCCTGGCGAGGGTTACCCCTCCAAGCACACCCGCTGCGGGCCCCGAAAGGACGGTGTGAACGCTTTTTTGGCTAGCTGTCTCAGAGGTCATCACCCCCCCGTTCGATTGCATGATGTGCAGGCCCGACTTCACTTTGAGCTGTTTCAGGCTTTCTTCGATCTGCTTAAGATATCTCTCAACGATGGGCATCACATAGGCGTTGATCACGGTCGTGCTCATCCGCTCGTATTCCTTGAACTCGGGCAAGACTTCGCTTGAAAGCGATACCTTAAGGCCGGGGATCCTCTCCAGAAGGATCTCCCTCACCCTCTGTTCATGAGAGGGATTAGCATACGAGTGAAGAAGACATACCGCGACGACGCCGATGTCACGCTCTGCAATCTGTTGCGCAATGAACCGTACAGCCTCTTCATCCAAGGGCTTCCGAACCTTTCCCGTGTACAGGATTCGTTCAGGAACTTCGAAACAAAGGTGTCTCGGAATGAAAGGGTCAGGGCGACGTTCGAAGAAATCGTAGAGCTTGGGACGGATCTGGCGGGCGATATGGAGAACATCCCTGAAGCCCTGGGTCACAATAAGGGCGGCTTCAATGCCTTTTCGCTCAATTAAGGCATTCGTAGCCACGGTTGTTCCGTGGATGAGGAAACGAATCTCTGATGGATCCATTGAGAAGAGGCTCAATACCTTCCTGATCCCGTTCAGCACTCCCTGATCGGGTGACCGGGGAGTGGAGGGAACCTTGGTGATGTTGATCCGTTTTGTTTTTTCATCAACCAAAACAAGGTCGGTGAAAGTCCCCCCGACATCCACGCCAAGCTTGATCATTCAAGGCTCCTTTACAGCAGGGCTTCACGAGTGGCTTCTGCTGCCGAATGGGTTAGATAGCTGATGATCCGGTTTTGGAAGAGAATGATATGCTCTATAGAAAGCCTTCCCATCCTCTCCACATCCTTTTTCTCCAAGCACAATACTATCTGCTGGTGGTGACTACAGAGTTTGCTAAGGTGTTCGTCAAGGGTTGTGCTGTTTTCAAAATCACTTCCGATGGAAAGGTAGGCCAGCCGCTCAGCCTTGTTGCGGAGGTCCCTGTGAATCGAAATGAGGTAGCGGTTGTCCGACCCTTCGGCTATAAGTTGGTGAAATCTTTGGTTGCAAGACTCGATCTCCCAGATGTCTCTTTTCAAGACGGCGCTGAGCGTCTCCTGATGGGCCTTCCGGACTTCGTTCAACAGCTCAGGGGTCATTCTCTGGGCAGCGAGGCAAGCCGTCTGCCTCTCCACCAAGGCCAAGGATTCAAAAAGATCCTTAACATCTTTGAGGCTCACCTGTTTGACATAAGCTGACTTGTTGGGAAGGCTGACGATCCAGTCGCCGTTCTTCAGCAAGAGCAGAGCCTCGCGAACAGGTGTCCTTCCAACTTTCAATTCTTCTGCCAGTCGCTTTTCTTCCAGGATCTGGCCGGGTTTAAGGTCAAGCGTAATGATTCTCCGCTTGATCTCCTGATAGATGTTCAAGGCTTGATAACCTTTTTTCCCCTTTTTCCCTTTTTTCAATTGGAACGTGGCTCCAATGAATATATTTCGTGCATGCAAGATAACACGCCTCTCTGGTCTTTGTCAAGAAAAAAATACATCGGCTCTCGGCAACAATTCTCCCGTCCTCTGAAAGGGAAACCTAAAGGAGCCTCTCCTAAGGCGATGGGTCAGGCAACGGTAATTCGGTATTGCTGGGGGCAACGTTCTACGATGAAGGATGGCCATGCAGAGTAAACCTCGGATTCATTTTCCTGGGCCGTTTTACCATGTTATCCCAATAGGGAATCGAAAGAAGAGAGATTTTTGGGATGAGACGGATTTCAAGGAGTTTTTTGCCTATGATTTGAAGTGACACAACAGATTCTCTTTCTCTCTTCATGCTTACGCTTTAACGCAACGTCATCTACACTTTCTGATCCAGCTCGGAGAGGTCCCGTGACCCAAAGGATTCAACATGTGTAAAGCTTATCCTTCATCGAAGGATATTACGGATGGGAGAGCAAATGGAAAGGGTACGTCGTTACCGTGGAAGCCTCCTGGGACTCGCAACGGGAGATGCCCTGGGAACCACCCTTGAGTTCAAACCTCCTGGATCGTTCAAGCCCATACGGAACATCGTGGGGGGAGGGCCCTTTCGGCTCGAACCAGGCCAATGGACAGATGACACCTCGATGGCCTTGTGCCTGGCTGAAAGCCTGATCGAGAGAAAAGGGTTTGATCCGATGGACCAGATGGAGCGATATCTTCGGTGGTACCGAGAAGGCTATCTGAGCAGCACCGGGACGTGCTTCGATATCGGAAGCACCGTAAGGTCAGCGTTGGAAAGATTTGAAAGGATCCGGGAGCCCTTTTGTGGACCAACGGATCCTTATTCCGCTGGCAATGGGTCCCTGATGAGGCTGGCACCGGTTGCTCTATTCTATGCCTCAGATCCCCTCGAGGCGATTGAGAGATGCGGCGAAAGTTCGAGAACCACCCATGGAGCATTGACCGCTATCGATGCGTGCCGCCTTTTGGGAGCGTTGATCGTGGGTGCAATCCGTGGCGTTTCCAAGACAGAGCTTTTATCGGACCATTATTGTCCGGTGCCGGGATACTGGGAGAGGAGGCCTCTCACAGGAGAGATTGACGAGATTGCCGCGGGTTCGTTCAAGCGGAAAGAGCCTCCTGAGATCAGAGGTACGGGATTCGTGGTCAGGTCGCTCGAAGCAGCCTTATGGGCCTTTGACCGGAGTCGTTCGTTTGAGGAAGGGTGTCTGATGGCGGTTCATCTGGGTGACGATGCCGA
>Ga0272448_1008435_pt1 | contig 10716 bp, 10 predicted proteins | sample YNPCB0191_FD_202220 | JGI IMG/M metagenome (GOLD analysis project Ga0272448, IMG submission 202220) | Hot spring sediment microbial communities from Yellowstone National Park, WY, United States - YNP-CB-019-1 | ecosystem: Environmental > Aquatic > Thermal springs > Hot (42-90C) > Sediment... | reverse complement strand
ACCGGTGATGATCCGTATGCCGAGCTTTTGTTCCATGTACGCACGTACTTCACGCCGCACATCAGGATCAAGTATCAACAAAATGTCATCCAGCAGCTCTACCAGCGTCACTTTCACACCGCATTGGGCTGCCATGCTTGCAAGCTCGCAGCCGATATAGCCCCCACCCAGGACAATCATGCTCTCGGGCAACCTGCCCAAATCCAAAAAAGCACGGCTCTCAACCACAAGTGGATGCTTGGGCAAAAATTCGGGCATGACCGAAGCCGACCCGGTGGCAATCACGATCTTTTTGGCGCTCAGTCGGGTCGTTCCGCTCGCGGAGTTGACTTCGACTGTTGTGCGGTCGCGAAAAGCCGCAGTACCGGTAAACTGTTTTACGCCATTGGCGGCGAGCAGTTGGTTGATACCGTTGCGCAATTGTTGAACCGCCCGGTTTTTGTTCCCAACCACAGCAGCATAATCAAGCGTCGCGCCATCCACATTGATCCCGTGCGCCGCCGCAGACTTGACCTGTGAGTAAAGGCTAGCTGCGGCAATAAGCGCCTTTGTCGGTATACAACCCCAGTTTAAACATGTACCACCAAGTTGTTCCCGCTCAACAATAGCAACAGAAGCGCCTAGTTGCGCAGCACGGATTGCAGCCGGGTACCCACCCGGCCCAGCTCCTATCACCACGATGTCAAACGTTTCCATAATTCGAGGTCTTCAAGTTTGGCTTTGATCGCATTGATAAAGTTTGCTGCCAGTGCGCCGTCTATGAGCCTGTGATCGGCCGAAAGTGTCATCTTCATCATTGACCGCACCACGATCTGATCCTCATGCACAACGGGTTGTTTGACCGTACTTGCAACGGCGAGGATGGCCCCCTCACCTGTATTAATGATGGCATGGAAACTTTCCACGTTGAGCATCCCCATGTTCGTGATTGTAAAGGTACCGCCAGTCATTTCGTCGGGGGTTAACTTGCCCGCACGCGCCTTTTCAACCAGTTGCTTTGCACGTGTGCACAACTCAATCATCGTCAACTCTTCAGCGCGATGAATCACCGGCACAACCAAGCCGCCCTCGACCGACACGGCAATTCCAAGGTTCACATGGCTGTGCCAATGGATGTTCTTGCCGTCGGTGCTACTGTTGACAACCGGATACTCTTGCAACGTCAACACAACCGCTTGGGCAATGAAATCCGTAATTGTAAATGGTGCGCCGGCCTCTTTGAGCTGGTTGCGGTACGCAATCAAATCTGTCATGTCAACAGCCACAGTCACATAAAAATGCGGCTGTGTGGTGAAACTCTGAGTGAGGCGTTGTGCAATAACCTGGCGCATCTTGCTCATTGGCTTCGGCCGCTCAGCCAGGGCACGTTGCACATCAGCAACGGTAATCCGCCCTTCTTCACCGCTACCCTCCACATCCAAGATGTCAACCTTCTCTTTCCGGGCCAGTTCAAGTGCCGCAGGTGTAACACGCAACTTGTGGTATCCGCGTGATTCAAGATACGCGCGCACATCTTTCTCGGTAACACGGCCCCAGGGTCCGGTGCCTTTGATTTTATTTGCGTCAATTGCGCACTCTTCGGCCAGTGCTTTTGCCCGCGGCGAAATTCTGAACATCGGCTCGAACGCTTGCGGCACCGGGCCGCCTGCCGCTTGTGCAGCCTCAAAATGCGCCACCACAGATTCACGTTGTACCTGAACCGGTTGCTGCGGCTGGGCCGGGGCGGTGACAACTGTTGCGGTTGCCTTGCTGGTCTCTAACTTTTGTGGCGTGCGCTGTGCTACCACCGGCACACTCTCACCAGGTTGACCTATATAACCCACAACGGTCTGCACAGGTACACTTACCCCAGCCGGCACAACTATCTTGAGCAGCGTGCCTTCCGTAAACGCCTCGACATCCATCACTGACTTGTCGGTCTCGACCGTGAACAGCACCTCGCCTTTTGCAACTTTGTCGCCTTCTTTCTTGCGCCACTCGACGATGGTGCTTTCCTCGGTCATCTGACCGAACTTGGGCATTGTGATCGGGGTTGCCATGGCAAACGTTACATGATTTCGTAAGCTGCATTAAGCAGGTCGTTCACATTCGGCAGAAAAGCAGCTTCCAATACGTGGCTCTGCGGTGCGATGCCATTTTTCGCGCCAACGCGTTTCACCGGCGCATCCAGATAATCAAAGGCTAAATCTTGAATTGTCGAGGCGATCTCGGCCGTGTAACTGCCGATGTGAATCGCCTGGCTCGCAACGATGCATCGGCCGGTCTTTTGTACCGACCGAAGTATCGTGTCAACGTCGAGCGGCACCAGACTCCGAATGTCAACCACTTCGGCGCTTATCCCGCGCTCAGCTTCGAGTTTTTCAGCCGCTTTAAGACAATCATGCACAACCGGCCCCCAAGCTACAAATGTAATGTCACGCCCTTCACGTTTCACATCTGCAACGCCCAGAGGCACAAGATATTCTTCTTCAGGCACGTACCCCTTCAGCCCGTAGAGCGCCTGTGACTCGACGTACAACACGGGATTATTATCGCGGATTGCGGCCTTCATCATGCCTTTTGCATCGTATGGCGTTGCGGGATAAACCACGTACAGGCCTGGTATGTGACAAAAAATTGATTCGAGCGTCTGGCTGTGCTGACCGCCATAGCCTTTACCCGCACCAACTGACGCGCGAATCACAAGCGGTACCTCGATCTGCGCACCGCTCATGTAATGCCATTTCGCAGCCTGGTTACTGATCTGGTCTGACGACATCAGCGCAAAATCCATGTACATCAACTCCACCACGGGCCGTAACCCTTTCATCGCCGCACCGACCGCAGTACCACAAATACACGCCTCACTGATCGGTGTGTTAAACACGCGGTCGCGCCCGAATGCTTCCAACAACCCTTTGGTTAACTTGAACGCGCCCCCGTATTCGGCAACGTCTTCGCCGTATAAAATCACGCGCGCATCGCGTTTCATCTCCTCGACAAGTGCCTCGCGGATGGCGTCCCGATAGGTAATCTGGCCGTCGGTACGTTTTGCCACAGGCGGTTCGCCGACCAACTTAACCCTCTGAAACTCGGGTGGCACAATCTCGCATTTCGTGTTTGTGTACATGTACTTGATTACGTCACGCGGGTCCGGGTCAGCCGCTGCTGCCGCACGCTGTGCCGCACGCGTGTTGCGTTCCCTGACTCGCCGTTCCAGCGCCTCGATCCCGGCCTGATCCAAAACACCGCACTCGATCAATTGTTTTTTGAATGTGTCGATCGGGTCCACCGCTTTCCAGGCCGCTTCCTCGTCTTTGGTCCGGTATTCGATGCGCGGGTCACTGAGCGAATGGCCCCAATACCGGTACGTCTGCACATCAAGCAACACTGGCCCTTGCCCTTTCCGGCACAGGTCAGCCGCACGTCTGACTGCATCACGCACGGCGAGCACATCCATACCGTTCACTATTTCGGCATGCATATTGTTATTGGCGAACCCGGCCCCGCGCCGCGCGAGGTAATCAACTCCCATCACCTCGTTCCGCGTGCGATGTGTCATGCCGTACTGGTTGTTCACAATCAGATAAATGATCGGCAGACCAAACTTGTGATCACCGGCAAGTTCGTTTGTGAACTGTGCCTGGCACGCCCAGTTGAGCGACTCGAGCACAACGCCATTTGCAAATGCACCGTCGCCGGCGAAACAGCACACAACGCTGTCCTGGCGAAGATACCGGATCGCCATGGCTGCCCCCGTTGCAATTGGCACACCACCACCAACAATTGCATTCGCACCTAAATGGCCAACGGTGAAATCGGCTATGTGCATGCTGCCGCCGCGCCCTTTGCAATAGCCGTCTTCCTTGCCGAACAGCTCGCAAATTGTCCGGTAAAGGTGTTCCTCAAGTGCCGCCTCGACCAATTCATCGCGTGTGGTGGCCGTGCAATTCGGGATTCGCCGTTTGAGTTGCTCGATTGACATCGAGCGGATTGCAGTTGTGCCTTTTGCAAGTGACTCACCATGCCCGCGATGTGTGCTGGTTATGTTGTCCTGAATCCTCAGTGCTGAGCATGCGCCTACCGCAGTTGCCTCCTGGCCGACTGATACATGCGTCGGGCCGCGATAATCATACCCGGGCAACGGCTCGTACCCGCCGGAGCGGAGTTTCACAATCATCTCTTCAAGCTCGCGCACGATCAACATGTCCTCAAAAAGCGCAATAGCTTCTTGAGGGGTGATTGTGCCCGCCTGCAATTCGGCTGCCAGATTTCCGTTGTACCTGTAAGCGGGTACCGTACCGCAGTCTATTTCAAACGGCCTAAAGTCAGGCCGCAACTCGCTCAAATATACAGGTGATGTTTGCGTTGCCATGTAGCTTATTGGTTTGATTCTTTCAAGCTCGAACGATCTTAATACCTTTTTTTGCAAGCTCTTTTGCCAGTGCCTTGTCGAATTGTTTGTCTGTAATCAGCACATGCACATTCTCCAACCGACCGGCCCTGGCAAAAGATACCCGGCCGGCCTTGGTACTGTCGGCCAACAAAATCACAAGCCGCACCTGGTTCATGACAAGCTCCTTTGTGAATGCTTCACTCGGGTCTGTTGTGGTCAGGCCGGCCTCAAGTGACAAACCCATCGTGCCCATGAATGCCTTGTCCAGATGCAGTTCTTGTAACAGCCACCGCGTCAGCGGGCCCACCAGTGTCTGGCTAATTCGCCGCAGTTCGCCTCCGATCAAAATCAGTCGCGGCCCCTGCCCCGCCAATTCGTGTGCTGCACGGAGCGAATTTGTGACCACGGTTACATTGCTGCGCTCGCGCAACAACCGGGCCAGCTCGAGGACCGTGCTCCCACCATCAAGATAGATCGTGTCCCCAGGCTCGATGTATTCGAGTGCAGCCTTTGCAATGCGGCGTTTTTCCTCGGTTGAAATTGAGGCTTTGGCGTCGAAAAGCGGCTCGCCCAAACTGCTCTCAATGCATACCGCACCCCCATGCACGCGTTTGATCTCGCCCAGCTCTTCCAGCCGCGCAAGATCGCGCCGCACCGTTGCAGGCGATGCGCGGAGCTGCCGGCACAGATCATCAACACGCACGACTCTGTGCTGGCGCAACACCTGTCGCAACCTGTCCCACCGTTCTGGGGCAAGGTCCCATGTAAAGTTATCGGGCATGATTGATTTCGATTCGTTTAGCGCAAATTCAATCAAAGTCAATCAAAAAAATTCTATCCCATGCTGCGCCAGGCAAACCTCAGCACCACAGATGACGGATTCGGGCGTTGACAAAACGCAAAACTGGCGGACACTTCGTTTGCGCATCTGGTTGAACTGAAATGAGCTTTGCAAAACAATTCCTTGCCGAGGTTGAAACCGTTGCCCGGCAAATTGACGCCGCCGCGGTCGAACGACTGGCTGATAAGCTTGTCGAGGTTCGCCAACGCAGCGGGCGCGTGTTTGTTCTTGGTGTGGGCGGCAGCGCTGCAAATGCGAGTCATGCAGTTAACGACCTCCGGAAATTGTGTGGGATCGAGGCGTACGCACCAACAGACAATGTCTCGGAGCTTACTGCTCGCGTAAACGATGACGGGTGGGCAAGTGTCTTTGTTGAATGGCTCAAAGGCAGCCGACTGACAACAAAAGACGCGCTTTTAATCTTTTCAGTCGGCGGCGGTAACCTTGAAAAGAACATCAGCCCGAATATTGTCGGTGCAATTCAGTTCGCCAAACTGGCCGGTGCAACTGTTCTGGGCATAGTTGGGCGCGACGGTGGTTACACTGCAAAAGAAGCAACAGCGTGTGTTGTTGTACCCACGGTGAACCCCGAGCACGTAACGCCCCATACCGAGGCATTTCAAGCTGTTGTATGGCACTTACTTGTAAGCCACCCGAAACTGAAGGTGAATCCGCCCAAGTGGGAGAGCACCAAGTGAGCGCGCAGTTTCGCGAGACCGGTACCGGGGGAGGCCAGGCCGTTTTCCTGGATCGCGACGGCGTAATTAACCGTGCACTTGAACGGGGCGGCAGACCTTACGCACCCAGTAGCCTAGCTGAATTTGATCTTCTGCCTGGTGTACCGGAGGCTTGCATTCAACTTAAGCGGGCCGGTTTTCTGCTTGTTGTCGTGACAAACCAACCTGATGTCGGCCGCGGCACACTCAAACGCGAGGTTGTCGAGGCGATTCATGCCCACATGCTCAAGCTACTGCCGATTGACCGCGTCGAGGTATGCTATCATTCGGGTACCGAACCGATCGCATGCGACTGCCGCAAACCGAAGCCGGGCATGTTGTTACGTGCCGCAAAAGAACTTGGAATAGACCTGCACCGAAGCTGGATGGTCGGTGACAGATGGCGCGATATTGACTGTGGCCGGGCAGCCGGGTGCAGGACAATCCTGATTGACTACGGGTACACCGAACCGCTCGAACAGCAGCCAGATTTTCGTGTCAAAAGTTTGCTTGAAGCGGCCAGGATTATCATTGAGAAATCAGTCGCTTGATTTATTGTTGCTCAAAAGCCGGTGCCTAAGTTTAACGGGGTTATGAATAGCTTGGCAGACCTCAAAATCAAAATCTTCGCCGACGGCGCGGACAAACAGGGGATGCTGAACCTGAACGCAAATCCGCTGATCAAGGGAATGACAACCAATCCCACTCTCATGCGGAAAGCCGGTATTACCGATTTCGAGGCGTTTGCCAAAGACATCTTACAGGTCATCACGGAAAAGCCGGTCTCGTTTGAGGTGTTCTCGGACGAATTTTCTGAGATGCGGCGCCAAGCACTCAAAATCAGCGGCTGGGCAAAAAATGTCTATGTCAAAATCCCAATCACAAACACACGCGGTGTTTCTTCAGTCCCGTTGATCCGCGAGTTGTCGCGCGAAGCTGTAAAACTCAACATCACCGCAATCTTGACGATTGATCAAGTCAGGGCTGTTGCTGATGCGCTCGATCCGGCCGTGCCTGCCTTTGTCTCGGTGTTTGCTGGGCGGATAGCTGACACAGGCCGTGATCCAATGCCAATCATGCGCGCCAGTAAAGCTGCAATAGCAGGCCTGCCGCACGCCGAGCTTATCTGGGCAAGCGTGCGTGAGGTACTCAATATTTTCCAAGCCGAAGAATGCGGGTGCGACATCGTCACCGTGCCGCACGACATACTCGCTAAAGCGCTTAAACTTGTTGGCATGGAGCTAGCCGAGTTGTCATTGGAAACGGTGAAAATGTTCGCCGCCGACGCCCAAGCCGCAGGATACACGTTGTAACATCAACGCAGACGAAAAATCGTTCAGCGACGCGATTCAGCCGTTCCCACATCACGCCGAGCAAGCCGTTCCAGCCAGTCGCAAACTTTGGGTAAGATCACTTCCCACCTGAATGTCTTAGATCGCTCCCAAGCATTGCGTCGGTAAAAATCGTATCTGTCCGGCGTTTTGACCAGCTTGGCAATTGCCTGCGCAATCGCTTCAGGAGTTTCACTCTCCACAACGATACCAGTTTTATCGTGCAAGGTAGAATCAATCAAGCCACCTACGGGATAAACCACTGCAGGTGTGCCCATTGCATTTGCTTCGATGACGTTTAGTCCCCAACCTTCACGAATTGAGGTGTGCACAAGCAGATGCGCCTGCCTCAGCAAGGCATTTTTCGTGTGTTCATCAACTTGCCCTGTGAAAGTTACGAACTGGGCCAGATTCAGTTCAGCAGCCAACCTCGTCAAATGCGCCCTTTCCTCGCCATCGCCAACAATTGTTAAGTGCGCCCGCGTACCCAGATCAAGCAACATGCGCACGGCATGGAGTGCATGATCAACGCGTTTGTTGGGGGCAAGTCGTACGACCACGATTAATCTCACCGGCTCAACCAGTGGTTTATCCTCGAGCATCGGCAACGGTTCTGTATCCGAACCGTTTGGGATCACCGTGACCGACCGCACACCGAGCTGTTCGAGCATTGTGCGAGTCGATTCTGATGGTGTCCAAAACGGTACGTTGCGGTAAAACCGCAATGTCCAACGTTCCTGCCAGCGGCCAATTGCGCTTAACGGCCAGGAATAAAAAGCATTCCAAATCGGGCCCAAAACCTCGTGGATGTAGGCGACGCAATTTGTCCCGCACCACCAAGGTGCGTACCACGGAATTCCGTGGTGCTGGTCCAGCACAAGATCAAACCGTGGTTGACGGCGATACCATTTCAGTGCTGCCAATACCGATGTACCGCGTCCGCCGCCACGAACAATTCGCACGCCGCGAACTGCATCCGTTGGTTCCGCCCCCGGGAAATTGTTTGCGAACCAATATGCTTCATGACCGCGTTCGACCAGCGCAGCCAAATGCGCCAACGTAACCCGTTCGGCTCCACCTGCCTTCGGGTTGCGCGGGTCGCGCCAGTTTAACATCAGGAACCGCACAACTGAAATCTCCCGCTTACTTGCACCTTGAATCAACCACAAATCCGCATCTCAACCCCGCGAATCGTAAACAGGCAAAGCCGCAAACGCAACCGCTGCCTTACCGGACTGCAACTGCGCATACGTGGCGCGCTATGATTTGCAAAGCCTAACAAGCTTTCCCCCACTAACCAGCCGGTAACGCTGGCCGTACCACTGGATTGTGTTCCCGGCAAATGCAGCCAGCCAAACTGCCAATTGTAAAACGTCTTTCAGCAGTACAGCATACAACAACCAACCGCGCGCCGGCGTGCGCCTCAACAACCGCACCAGGTCAAATGCTGTTAGCACTCTGACAAAAACAATCGCGCCGGCACACCCAGCCGTTACCGCATGCGGGTTCGATACAAACCACAACACCGGCCAGAGAATCGCATTGCTCAAAATGCTGAAAAAGTACGGTACCGGTTTGCACACTCGAATTGTCCGCGCCCAACGCAATTGGTGTTTCCATACGGCCAGCCAGCTCATCGGCCCTGACCAGCACTCAACAACAACAGGGCAAAGCTCAACACGCCAACCTGCCCGCGCAATTCTGTTGCCGAGTTGATAGTCGTCAGCTAAGTAATCCGCCAGCGCAGTAAACCCACCGATTTTATCAAGTGCCTCGCGCCGCACAGCCATAACTGCCCCCAGAGCAAAATCGAGCGGGTTGAGGCTGCGCGCCTGGAGCACCTGACTCCAAAAATCCACGTTCACAGCCACAGCTTCCCAGCGCATTGGTAGCGTTGTCGGATCGGCAAACCGATAGAAACAAGTTGTCAGACCGACGTTCGGCTCGCGTAACGGCACCACCAGGTTCGCCAGCAAATCTGCCGGTGCGCGCACGTCGGCGTCACTCACAACCAGGAAATCGTGTTTTGCCACACGCACCATTTGGATGAGCTTCGACACTTTAGGATTGGCACCGAGCCGTTCCGGGCAGACCAGAAGCTGTGCATCCCGAGCGGGGAACTCGGCAAGCAACTGCCGGACGAGCGCACACGCGGGGTCTGCTTCCGACTCAACACCGAATAAAAACTGAATGTCACCGGCGTAATCTTGTGCGAGCCAACTCCGCAGGCTTGCCGCTGTTGTGTTGTCGGTGCCCTTCAACGGTTTAAGCACGGTTACAGGTGGCGTAAATGAGCTGTCGGCAATCCGCCTGTGTAACGGGAACCGGCGACCAGCCAGCCATTGCCAGATCAGCAGCACAAAACTCAGCACTGCAAAACCGCCCAGAACAAAGCTCGCACTCACGAGTTGTGACTAAACATCGCAGCCGGCTTCGGCAAGCGCAGAATTTCAACAGATCTCAATTCACAAGAGCCGGCTCCCATGTCTTAACCATTCGTAAGTTGAAGTTCGCGCTGAGTCCTGAAAGTATTCCCGTCCACGTCGCAATCCGTGAATGTACCCAAGCCCAGCACGTAGCGTTCCGCACCAGTTTACGAACATGGCAAGCGTCTCGTACAGATCGCTTTATACTCAGTTTCCTTAGCAGGCTACCATTACTGCACCAGCCAAATTTCGCTTGTGCGCACGTCATTCAATTGGCGATGCATGCGGGGCCTTGACCTCGATCCGCTCTCTCACGGGTATTTAACAGGCTTGCAGTTGCAGACGCGACGAAACAACCCTAGCACATCCCGCATCTGCAGGACGAACCTGCTGCCTGGCCGACCCCCCAACCCGGCACGTCGCCCGGGGCCGTTTAAGCGTTCGCGGGCTTGTCACGCAGAACGCGGACGCGATACGGCAGACTTGGAAGTCACCGCTCCGACAAAACGTGCAAAACATCCGGGGGTACGACGAAAAGTAGCAGTTACTTGTTGCCTTTTTGCTGAACCTCACATGCGCTCTGGGCCAGGTTCTGAAACAGAAACTCAGTCGGGAACCATACGCCGCCAGGTATGCTGTCGCGCGGCACGCCCGACAACCCCAGACACAAACGTTCCACAAAGGTTTTATGCTGTGCCATCACTCGGCAAGAACAGCTCAATTTGTGGCAGATTGTTAGGAATGACTGTTATGTGGCGAGCCACGTGCGCTCCCCGGCACAACTTGGTTTTCGGGGCAAATTGACCTCAATTCCATCCAGATCACAGGTTGGCCAATCATAAATTGCAAATCGCTTGAACCTTTTCTGGCTTTTTACATTCAACTGGGTGTAAATGCATGTGGTGGCTGAACGCCAAAAACTGCCCGTGCGACAGGCTAGCCCGCATATTTCATCAGCGGGAACGGGATGATGTTGATGAGTAGGGAATGGCTTGGAAAGGCCAGTTGGAAGGGTGGACCAGCCGTT
>Ga0272448_1008432_pt1 | contig 10720 bp, 6 predicted proteins | sample YNPCB0191_FD_202220 | JGI IMG/M metagenome (GOLD analysis project Ga0272448, IMG submission 202220) | Hot spring sediment microbial communities from Yellowstone National Park, WY, United States - YNP-CB-019-1 | ecosystem: Environmental > Aquatic > Thermal springs > Hot (42-90C) > Sediment... | reverse complement strand
CATCCTGGTGCAGCTCCTCGTGATCAGCGCGGCCCTGCCCAGCATGCGCTCGTTCTTCACTTCAGGCGGCCTATCCGACACCGAGCTCCTGGGCGGGCGCTTCATCCGCCGGCGCCAGTAGCCCCCGTGCTTGGGGGCACGCGCCGACCGTGTCACGGCCCGTGCCCCCATCGCACATCCCCCCTGGCGCAGCGAGAGCGGCGCACAGACGATCCTGTGGGCAACGCCGCATAGCCCCTGGTGGGCATCGTGCGCGGCCCAGCCAGCCGCTCAGGGTGCGCCGCGAGGACGCCGGATCGGTGCTCTAGCCATCGACCTCACGACGCGTGGTGAACAGGGTCAGGATGTTCTCCAAGGGGGTGTCATTCTGGATATAGTGGGCTGCGGCCAGGATATATCCCCCGCCCCGGCCGAGCACCTGGCAACGCTCCCGCACTTGGGCCCGCACCTCCTCCGGCGTCCCGTGGGGCAGCGTCTCCTGGATGTCGACTCCGCCATGGAAGGAGACCCGATCGCCAAACTCGGCCTTGATGCGTGCCAGGTCCATGCCGGCGGCGCGCGGCTGCAGCGGGTTCAGCACGTCGATGCCCATGTCGTGGATCAGCGCCGGGATGAAGGGATACACTGCTCCACAGGAATGGTACATGATCCGGACGCCGAAAGCGCGGATGGCCGCGTTCAGCCGCTGGTGGCGTGGCAGGATGTAGCGCCGCCACACAGCCGGCGACATGAAGGGGCCTTGCTGATGCGCGATGTCGTCCCACGTGTAGACCATGTCGATGCGCCCGCGCGCCGCCTGGAGCACTCGTGTGACGTTGGCGATATAGAGGTCGGTGATGCGGTCCATGATGGCGCAGGGCACTTCGGGGTCCGTCACCAGGTCGGTCAGGAAGCGCTCCATCCCCACCAGGCCCCATGAACGCTCGTAGATGCCCCCCACATCGTAGCACACCCAGTACGAGTCCTCAGCGTCGAGCTCGGCCAACTCGCGCGCCAGATCGCTCACATCCCAGTACTCCGGCCGCGGCCCATCCCAGGCCAGGACATCCGCGGCCGACCGCGCCTCGGCCAGCGGGTAGCCGGCATACTCCTCGTAGCCACCATAGCCGTGGCCCATACGCCGCCGCCAGGTGCCATAGGGCTCCACAGTGATGCCACCCGGCAGCTCGCGCTGCGGGCCTACATACCGCGGCGCGACCCAGCGCACGTCGATGCGCAGGCGCCGCAGCACCTCCGCCCGTGTCGCGCCCCCCAGGTAGTCCTGCAACCGCTGCCACACCTCGGGCACAGCCCACAGGTCTGCAGGAACCCGGTCCGGCTCCCGGTGCGCCAGCGCCATCTGCACCCGCTCGCGCGGCGAAAGCCGCCCACGGCCCAGGTCAGGCCATGGAGCGGGCAGGCCATCCGACTCAAACGCCATCGTCCAACACCCCTCCACACTCTGTCATTCCAAGCACCTCAGTCGCTACTCCACCGCCAGGGCTGCCGGCTCGCTGACCAGCACGGCAAAGGCCACGCCCGCGAGCACCACCAGCACGCCGCACGCAACATACACCGCCGGGATGCCGACCCACTCGGCCGCGCCCGCCGCCAGGCCCATCGATACGAGTCCCGCGATCTGGCCAAAGGTCCCCGTCGTGCCAAACACGCGCCCCCGCAGGTGCCCGGGCGCAGTCCACTGGGCCAGGGTGGCGAGCGCGGCCTGCACGGGCGAAAGCGCAACGCCCAACACAAAGGTGAACCCCACGATGCAGGCGAAGCTCGGCGCAACCCCGGTGAGCCCCAACATCAGCCCCAGTACGGCCAGACCCACCGAGACGATGCGCACCTTACGCACCCGCGCCGACAGCCACCCCACCCCGACCGCGCCAATCGCCATGCCGACGCCCTGCATCGAATCGACCACCCCCAGGCCGTCGGGGCCTACGCCATAGGATCGTGTCAAGAGGGGCACCCACAGCACGTTCACCGCGCCAATGCCCAACTGGAGGATCGACAGGCTCAGCAGGATGCCACGCAGAGTCGCGTTGCCGAACATCACCCGCAGGCCGTGGCTGAGATCGCTCCAGAACCTGCGCAGCGATGCCGCCAGCGAGCCGCTTCCTGTCACCCGGGGCGGCGGCGCGACCTCCCCGATGCTCCAGATGGCCAGGGCCGAGACGATGAAAGAGGCCGCATCCACCACAAAGGCAGCGCCGGGGCCCAACCAGGCGATGGCAAAGCCGGCCAGGGCCGGCCCCACGAGCAGCGAGGCCGTCATGGTCAGTTGCGATAGGCTGTTCGCCGCCAGCAGCTCATCCTCGCCCACTAGCGAGGGGATCAGCGCCGACTGGGCGGGGTAGAAGAAGCGGCCGGCCACCGACACCAGGAACCCTACGACATAGAGGATCCATAGGGTCTGAGCGTCGCGCGCCAACAGGCCGCCCAGCACCAGGCACGCCCTCAGGGTATCTGCCACCAGCATCACGCGCCGCCGCTCCCATCGGTCGACCAGCACCCCCGCCGGGATGCCAAACAGCAGTTGCGGCAGCGCAAAACCCAGGATCATGGCCAGGCCAATCGCCGCCGTGGAGCCGGTCAGCGCGTTGATGAGGATCGGCACCGCGAGCATGTAGAAGTAGTCGCCAATCGCCGAGACGACCTGCCCGACCCACAGGCGCCGGAAGCGTGGCTTTCGCAGCACCCGGATGACGCCGGCCTGCGCCGCTGCCATTTCGCTGGTATGCCTGGCCAAGCGGCTACTGCGCTGCCTGCGCCACTGCCACGCCCGGTGCCTTCACCTGGGTCATGACCACCGTCGAGACCAGGAAGCAGACCCCGAACATGGCAAAGATCACCAGGTAGCCGCTGCCCGGGTTGGCCGCGTTAAAGTAGTCGGCCAATACCCCGCCCAGGCCGGCCCCCACAATCCCCGCACCGGCCCCGGCCACATTCTGGATGCCCAGGAAGCGCCCCGCTTCACCGGCCGGCACCAGGTCGGTGCCAGGGCCCAACTGGCCGTGTAGAAGAGCCCCGTACCCCCGCCGATCAGGCAGCCCGCCACCAGCACCATGGTCACGTTGCCTGCCACCACGAGCAGGAACGTCCCCACCGCCGCCACCACCCCAGCAGCCAGCACCAGGGGCCGGCGGCCGAAACGGTCGGCCAGAAAGCCCGAGACCAGCACCATCACCAGGGTGAAGACGCCGGCCGCCGCCTGCAGGTTCGCCGTAGCCTGCTTGGCATCGGGCAGGTGAAGGACATCCTGCAAGAAGTAGAGGGCAAACGAGAGGATCGAGCCGACGGCAGCCATGAAGGCCAGCCGGTTGACCACCCACCAGGTGAAGGAGACGTGGCGGCGTGCATCGCCGGTGCCGAGGTGCACCGCAGCCCACACCCCGGCGATAATGGTGCCCACCATCGCCACCAGGCCGCCCACGCCGACGGCTACCAGCCTGGCCTCGGCCGCCCCGGCCACCACATACGCCGCGCCATAGGCCAGCCCCCCTACCAGCGCTGCGGCAGCCCCCGCCACGATCGCCCCGACGGCCACACCCAAGAGGAGCCCCAGCGTACGCACCAGGGGCTCGGTCACGCTGCCCGCCGGCGCCTGGCGGAGAGGCGCCTCTCTCACACCCAACACCGTAATGAGCATCGCACCCACATAGATGCCGGCGAGCGCGATGAGGCCCAGCGAGACGTCATCGCCTTTGACCAGCCGGGCGATGGTAAAGGCCACCAGGATCGTCGGCGCCAGGTCGAACAGCGACTTGGCCGCCGAAGCCCGCCCACGCTGGCCCTCCGGGACCACATCGGGGATGATCCCTTGCAGGGCGCCATGGGCGATGTTGGTGGAGAACTGCATCACCAGCATCACGACAAAAAGTGCCCAATAGCTGCGAGCCCCAGCCATGGCAAGCACGCAGAGCGCCGTCAGCAGCGCGCCGACGGCGATGAACGGCCGCCGCCGTCCCCAACGTGACGTGCTCCGGTCACTCAGCAGCCCGGCCGCCGGCTGCACCAGGATTGCCACCGCCAGCCCTGCCGCCCGCAGAACCCCATAGAAGGTGTTCTTCATTCCGGGGTCAACGAACTGCTGCACCAAGAGCGGCGTGATGATCGGCGTGAGGCTGCCCGAGCCCATGCTCAGCGCAAACCAATAGATGTTCTGTGTAATGTAGTCGTACCAGCGCAGTGGCTTCATATGCCCTTCCTCCTAGAGACCGCTCACCCACCGAGGCCCGTCCAGGGCAGCTCACACACAGCTAACCCGCCGCCAGCGGCGGGAGGGGCCGAGAAGTGAAGGGGGGCGCTCCCTCACCGCCCTGTCGCATAGCAGGGCCAAGCCAATCGGCGCGGCTCTCACGCCAAACCGAGCACCAGTCCGCCTGCCTGCAGCGGACTGCTGGGCGCCACGCGCCCCGCCTTCAGATCTCAGGCGTCGCAATGCCGGAAGGATAGATCAGGTACACCGTCCCGGCAGAGTGTTCCAGCCAGATTGTCTCGAACTCGGCGCGGTCGTAGGTGCGCCGCACCTCCGCATCGCTGGCCGCAGCGGGGTCGTTGACTACCGGGTTGCCATTGCCGTCAAAGCCCACCAGCACCACCAGATGCCCACTGCTCGACTCGACCGGCGCGCCAGTGAGCTCGTTCTTCTTCCAGGCGTCGCTCATCACCACCGGCACGCCCGCCCTGACCCAGGGTTCGAGCTGGCGCAGGCTGGTGAAACGCGCCACATAGGCCTCCAGACCATGCGTCGCGGCATACGCAGTGTTGAAGGGCCAGTTGCCGTGCCCGTCATACAGCCAATCGTAGACGCCGGCCACAGCCGCACGCACCCGCGGTTCGCAGGAGCCCGTTTCGCCATCCCAGTATCCCACGACCATGGAGGTCGACGTCGGGCTGCACCAGACGTTGCCGCCATCGGGGTACACCATCTGCGAGCATTGAGGCACGTCGAGCACCACACCGCGCACGTCCCCGGCCGGTTGGAGTGCCTTGGGCTTGTCGGCCGCGGTGGAGAAGGCTACCGAGGCATTGCGCAGGGTTGGCGTCGCGCTGCCGTTGGCGCTGAAAAGCCGCACTCTGAGCTGGAGCGCCGTTGCGCCTGCCTTGTCGCTCACCACCAGGGTGTCGACGGCCACATAGCCATCCTTATCGCCCTGCAGGTTCACCGAGTGGCGCTCGACCGTCGAGCCATCCGACGCCCAGACGCCCATGCTGTACCACTTGGTCCAGTGGTCCCCCACCAAGGCCCGCAGTTGGGCCTCGATCCAGGTGCCTTCGGGGGTGTCGGCGTTCCAGGAGGCAATCGCCTCAGTGAAGGCGAACTCTGCCGGAACCTCCGGGCTGGTCGCCTCGCCGACGAGGAAGCTGCCGCCGTTGTAATAGTTGTGGCCGTTGTACCCGCCGGCGGGGTAGGGGTCCGTTCCTTGCTGTGCACTGCGCGGGTCGATGCGCAGGCAGCCGTCATCGCCGAGCCACAGGCCATCGAGCGACCACGCGGTGAAGCCATTCTCAGCACTGCGCCAGCGCACAAAACCGGCGCGGAACCCCGGCTTCTCCTTCGCCTCCACCGGCGCCACCATGATCACCCCCGCGAACAAGACGACCAGCCATCGGATAACCGCTCTGCAGCCTGCCATCTCGCTCCTCCTTGGTGGTTGGGCACAGATGCCGCCATCCACAAGAACACCGGAACGCACAAACAGTCGCAGGCCTTTTCAAGCTGCGGCGGGCGCTCACCGCACCACCTGTACTTTCGCGGGCTCGCGCCCCCGCCCATCCGCTGTGCCAAACCCCAGAATGCCAACGAGCCTGGCAGCGCCCAAGGCACCCCCGGCTCGGCCGGCGCGTCCACAGTGCACCCTCAGCCCCGCTGAGGCCTACACTCCAACCGCACTCAGCGCCCACTGCGCCCAGGCCATCACCGGCCCTGGCACGAGCCCCAGCACGAGCACCCCCGCCACGCAGAGCACGAGCGCAGCGCCCAACGCCCATCCCGGCCGCGCCTCCGGCACCGCGCCCGCAGGCTCGCGCATGTACATGAGCACTACCAGGTGCAGGTAGTAGAACGCCGACACGACGCTGTTGAGCACCGCAACAATGGCCAGCCACGTCCACCCAGCCTGCACCGCCGCGCCGAAGAGGTAGAATTTGCCCACAAAGCCGGCCGTGAGCGGGATGCCGGTGAGCGACAGCAGGCACAGGCCCAGCGCAGCAGCCATCCACGGTCGGCGAAAGCCCAGGCCTGCCAGGTCGGCCGAGGGCACGCCCGTCGCGCCCTTCTTCTGCCAGGCCGTGACCACCGCAAAGGCACCGAGGTTGGTGAAGACGTATCCCGTCAGGTAAAAGAGCACTGCCGTGCCACCCAGTTGGCTGCCCGCCACCAGGGCCACCAGCACGTAGCCGGCCTGGGCGATGCTCGAGTAGGCCAGCAAGCGCTTGACATCCTCCTGCACCAGGGCCAGCAGGTTGCCCACGGTCATCGTCAGCACCGCCAGGATGGCCAGGATGGTACTCATGAGCGGCATGGCCGGCGCGAGCAGCACCAAGAGCACACGCACCAACGCTGCGAATGCTGCTGCCTTCGAGGCCACCGACATGAACGCGGTGACCGACGTCGGCGCACCCTGGTAGACGTCGGGCGCCCAACTGTGGAAGGGCACCAGGGCCAATTTGAAGCCCAGGCCAACCGTCAGCAGCGCGGCCCCGGCCCACAGCAGTGGATCGCGGGCCACGCCAGCCTGGCGCAGCGCCTGGCCCATCGCCGCCAGGCGAGTGCTGCCCGTGGCCCCATAGAGCAGCGCCATGCCGTAGAGGAAAAAGGCCGAGGCAAAGGCCCCCAGCAGCAGGTACTTCAGGCCGGCCTCCCGCGATGGTGCCTCGCTCTTGGCATAGCCCGCCAGCACATAGAGCGAAATCGAGAGCACCTCGAGGCCGATAAAGATAGCGATCAGGTCGGCGGCAGCAGCCATCACCAGCGCGCCAGCGGTCGCAAAGAGTGTCAACGCATAGTACGCGCCGGGCTCAAGCCCCTCGCGCCGCAGATAGTCCATCGCCAGGAGCACGCTCACCATCGCCGCAGCGGTCAGCAGCACCGCAAAGCCGGCGCTGATGCCATCGGCAGCCAGCATGCCATCGAAGGCCGGCGGGCGAATGCCCCCCACCACTGCCGACACCAGCCCGGCCCCCAGCCCCACCAGCGCCAGCCAGCCCAGCCACCCCTTGCGCGAGCTGCGCACCAGAGCATCGGCGACCATGACCAGCATGCCGGAACCGGTGACGATGAGTTGCGGCAACACACTGCCGACATTCAGGACGGTGTTCTCCATCCGGGTACTCCTTCGAGCCCGGCAGACCTGTGAGGTCTGCCGGGCGATTGGTTCAACGGAATAGCGCCAAAAGCGACCGCACCGCCGGCTCGATGCGGGCAAGGAACGGAGCGGGGTACCAGCCAATGGCCAGGATCAGGACAATGATCGGCGCCAACGTCAGGATCTCGCGCGCGTTCAAGTCCTTCAGCGCCAGGTTGGCCGGCTTCTCCACCGGGCCAAAGAACACCCGCTGGTACGTCCACAGCATGTAGACGGCGCCCAGGATGATGCCTGCCGTCCCCAGCACCCCAAACGGCACCCGGCTACGAAAGGCCCCCAAGAGAATCAGGAACTCGCCCACAAACCCATTGGTGCCTGGCAGGCCGATGGATGAGAACGTGACGATCAGGAAGAGCACCGAGAAGATCGGCATAACCTTCCACAGCCCGCCGAATTCGGCGATGGCCCGCGTATGGCGCCGCTCGTAGATCATGCCCACGAGCAGAAAGAGCGCCCCCGTCGAGAGGCCATGGTTGATCATCTGCAGGATGCCCCCGCTCAGCCCCTGCGCCGTCAAGGCGAACACACCCAGGACCACAAACCCCAGGTGCGCCACGCTCGAGTAGGCCACCAGGCGCTTGACGTCGGGCTGCGTCAGCGCAACCAGTGCCCCGTACAGGATGCCCACCACGGCGAGCGCCATCACATAGGGTGCCACTGTCGCAACCACCTGCGGGAAGAAGGGGAAAGCGAAGCGCAGCAGGCCGTACACGCCCATCTTGAGCAAGACACCGGCCAGCATGACACTGCCTGCCGTCGGCGCCTCGGTATGGGCATCGGGCAGCCAGGTGTGGAATGGAAAGATCGGCACCTTGATGGCAAAGGCCACAAAAAAGGCCAGGAAGAGCCACATCTGCGTGTTGAACGGCAGCGTGCGGGCAAAGGCGCTCAGCGTTGCCAGATCGAAGGTCGCCGTGCCGCCAGCCCGGATGTTCATAAAGTACAGCGCCAGGATGGCCACCATCATCAGCACGCTGCCGGCCATGGTGTAGAGGAAGAACTTGACTGCAGCGTAGATGCGCCGCTCTCCACCCCACACACCAATCAGCAGGTACATTGGGATCAGCGTGGCCTCCCAGAAGACGTAAAAGAGGAGCAGGTCGAGCGACACAAAGACGCCGATGACCCCCGCCTCGAGGAGCAGCATGGCGATCAGATAGCACTTGAGGTGCTTGGAGACCGCGGTCCACGACGCCAGGATCGAGAGCATCGTGAGGAAGGTCGTCAGGAGCACCAGAAGCACACTGAGGCCGTCGATCCCCACATGGTAGGCCGCGCCCAGAGGCGCAATCCACGCCAGATTGGCGGCGAACTGGATGGCTGTTCCCTCCGGCCGGAAGCCGGCAAAGACGGGCAGAGAGAGCAAGAACTCGACGCCCGTCACCGCCAGCGCCACCCCCTTGAGCAGGGCGGGCCGGCGCTCGCTCAGGAACAACAACACCAGAGCGCCCACCACGGGCACCAGGAGGAGCAGAGTCAGGATTTGGGCACCAAACATAGTCATGCCGCGTGGCTCCTTCTCGCCTTGCTATGCCGCACGGATCATCACGAGGGCCACGGTCGCGACGATCACCACACCCACCATCACCGACAGGGCATACCGCCGGATGTAACCCGACTGCCAACCGCGCAACCGCCTGGCGACACCGCCTAGCAGGATGGCCACGCCGTTCACCGCGCCGTCGATGACGCCCGCATCGAACGCGGTCCCCAGCCAGTGCGCCAGGCCCCCGATTGGCCGCACAAAGACGGCCCAGTACAACTCGTTGACATTGTAGCCGTTCTGCATCCAACCGTAGAGGCGGCCCATGCGCGCGGCCACAGCCTCCGCCGAGATCGCCCGCCGCACGTACGTCAGCCAGGCTACGGCGATGCCTGCCGCGGCAGCCATCACCGAAAGGCCCATCACCAGGTAATCGGGCGCCGCCTCCTGTGGCATCCCCTCAAAGACCGGCTCGAGGAAGCGCGTGAACCCGCCGGTCGCCAGCCCGGCCACAGCCGCGAGCACCGCCAACACTACGAGCGGCGCCGTCATGCTGGCCGGCGACTCGTGCACGTGGTGCGCCACATCGTGGGGCACGCGCGACTCGCCGAAGAAGGTCAGAAAGACCGCCCGCGACATGTAAAAGGCCGTCAGGCCCGCCGTCACCAGCCCCAGTAGCCATAGCCACCAATACCCATGGTGGAACGCCGCGGCCAGGATCTCATCCTTGCTGAAAAAGCCAGAGAGCGGTGGCACCCCGGCAATGGCCAGCCAGGCCACGATGAAGGTCGCCCCGGTCACCGGCAGCTTCTTGAGCAGGCCGCCCATGTGCCGCATGTCCTGGTCGCCCGACATGGCGTGGATCACCGAGCCAGCGCCAAGGAAGAGCAGGGCCTTGAAGAAGGCATGGGTCGTCAGGTGGAAGATGCCCGCCGCATAGGCGCCCACCCCCACCGCCAGGAACATGTAGCCCAACTGGCTGATCGTCGAGTAGGCCAGCACGCGCTTGATGTCGGTCTGCACCAGGGCGATCGTGGCCGCGTAGAAGGCCGTCACCGCGCCAATGGTCGCCACCACCGCCGAAGAGAAGGGAGCCAGGGCAAACAGAGCATGCGTGCGCGCCACCATGTACACCCCGGCCGTGACCATGGTCGCAGCATGGATCAGCGCACTGACCGGGGTCGGGCCCTCCATGGCATCGGGCAGCCAGATGTACAGTGGGATCTGGGCCGATTTGCCGGTCGCACCCATGAACAGCAGCAGGGTGATCGCCGTCGCCACAGCACCGCCCGCCTGCAACTTGGCCGGAGCTGCCGCAAACACCTCGCGGAAGCCAAGCGACCCAAAGGTCACGAAGATGAGCATGATGCCCAGGGCGAACCCAAAGTCCCCCACCCGGTTGACGATGAAAGCCTTCTTCCCCGCGTCGGCGGCCGACTTTTTCTGATACCAGAAGCCGATCAACAGGTACGAGCAGAGGCCCACTGCCTCCCAGCCCAAGTATAGCAACAGGAAGTTGCCCGCCAGAACCAGGAACAGCATGCCTACGACGAACAGGTTCAGGTAGGTGAAAAAGCGCGCATAGTCGGGGTCGTGCTGCATGTAGCCATTGGCATAGATGTGGATGAGCGTGCCCACGCCCGTGACCACCAGCAGCATCACCACCGACAACGGATCGACCAGGAACCCCACTTCCACATGGAAATTGCCAGCCGCGATCCAGTTGAACAGTGTGCGTTCCAGGCTGCGCGCCTCGGGCGCCAGGCGCAAGAGCGCGGCACAGACCCCGACTGCCACGGCGAAGGACGCCGCTACGGCGATGGTTGCCACCATGCCGACAGCCCGCCGGCCGAGCCGGTAGCCGAAAAAGGCGTTGATGAGC
>Ga0272448_1008431_pt1 | contig 10721 bp, 9 predicted proteins | sample YNPCB0191_FD_202220 | JGI IMG/M metagenome (GOLD analysis project Ga0272448, IMG submission 202220) | Hot spring sediment microbial communities from Yellowstone National Park, WY, United States - YNP-CB-019-1 | ecosystem: Environmental > Aquatic > Thermal springs > Hot (42-90C) > Sediment... | reverse complement strand
CATAGGCCTGCTTTAACTGCGGTTCTGTTTTGAGCGCTTTATCAAGCGTCATATCAAGTGACTCGGGAACGAGCTTGGCGAGCTTGTCGGCTTCCGTTAGAGGAACTCCAAGCACTCGGCAAATGTCGCGGATGACAGCACGGGCCTTCATCGTCCCAAAAGTAATGATTTGGGCCACGTGTCCGTATTTCTGACGGACGTAATCGATAACCTTGGCGCGACCGTCCTGGCAGATGTCGATATCGATATCAGGCATTTCATTGCGGTGCGGATCCATAAAACGCTCAAAAAGTAAATCGTAGCGGATTGGGTCAACGTCGCATAACCCGAGACAGTAGCCTACGACGGTACCAACGGCACTTCCTCTTGCAGCGGCGGGGATGTTGTTGCGATGAGCATAATTGCAGAAATCCCATACGATTAGAAAGTAGCTCGAGAATCCTTTTGATTTGATTACTTCCAGCTCACGCTCGATTCTTGTTTTTATCTGCTCATCAATTTTGCCGTACCGCTCCTTGGCGCCTTTGTAAACAAGCCGCGTAAGATAATCATCTGCCTTCGAGCCATCTTCGGGCTTAAAAACCGGAGCGTGTTTTTTCTTAAGGTCAAGCTCCACGTTGCAGCGACTTGCAATTGCCAAAGTGTTGTCGCACGCTTCGGGTATATCCGCAAAATCCTGACGCATCTGTTCAGCACTTTTCAGGAAAACATCGGGTGGATAAATCATTCGCTCTGGACTGTCCGCGTTCTTGCCTGTACTGATACAGCACAGGCAATTGTGTGCCTCGTAATCATCCTCGTTGAGAAAATGTACATCATTAGTTGCCACAATCCCGACCCCGATTTTCTTAGCAAGGTCGATAAGACCATCGCGGATATGCGGTTCGTCAGTCTGGTGTTTTTGGATTTCAATGAAAAACCTTTCAGGGCCAAAAATTGTCAGAAAACTTTCCGCCGCCGCCGCAGCGCCTTTCTGGTCGCCTCTTGCCAGCAGAACCGCCAATTCACCTTTGAAGCAGGCAGATGTGCAAATCAAACCTTCATTCAGTTCAGCCAAAATTTGCTTATCAATTCGCGGGCGATAATAAAAACCTTCCAGATAACCGATACTCGCCAGCTTGAGCAGATTTTTATAACCGGTATTGTTTTCGGCCAGAAGTATCAGATGAAATGCAGCATCACTGATGGAGACCTTTTGCCTGTCGAACCTGCTGTCAGGAGCAATATATGCTTCGATACCGATGATTGGTTTTATGTGGGCGGCGGCAGCCTTTATGTAAAATTCAAGAGCCCCGAACATATTGCCGTGGTCTGTGACGGCAACCGAATCCATCTGCAATTCCTTGCACTTGTTCAGCAACGAATCAAAGCCGATGGCGCCATCGAGCAGCGAGTACTGACTATGCAGGTGAAGATGCGCAAATCCTTTTTGCATAATAAGTTATGACTTCCCAAATAAACTCCTCACTGCCGTATGATATTACCTGATTTCCGCTCTGTCAAGAAACTAACCGATAGTTTCTAATTTAGTTTGTTTATGAAAAATCTTGTTATCAGATGATTGTCTTCTTATAATATTTTATTGAAATTTGAGTAAGCCAGGGGAGCTAAGGACAGGCCCAGAGCCGGTCCGAAGCTGAGAAATCTCGACAAATTGGGATGACCCTATGAACCTGCTCGGGTTAGGACCCGCGAAGGGAGGCTCTGAAATTATGAAGCACTCCTTTTTGCGGAGTGCTTTTTTGTTGCTGTATGCTCAAGGAAAAACTGAAAAATGCGATTGTCGGAATTGCGGGACTCGGCGGCCTCGGTTCGAATGTCGCCATTGCACTGGCAAGAACCGGCATCGGAAAACTTATTATCGTTGACTTCGATAAAGTCGAGCCGAGTAATTTAAACAGACAACAGTATTTCATGGACCAGATTGGTAAACCCAAGGTCGATTGTATGATTGAAAATCTTCGGCGGATAAATCCGGATGTAAAAGTCGAAGGTCTTCAGGTGAAATTAACCAGCGATAATATTCCGGAGATTTTTTCCGAAGCAAATGTAATCGCGGAATGTTTTGACAAGGCTGACGCAAAGCAGATGATTGTCGAAACAGTCTTAGGCAAAATGAAAAAGTGTGTAATTGTTTCAGTCAGCGGATTGGCAGGTTACGGAAAAAGCAACGCGATACAGACACGACGAATTAGTGAGCGGCTGATATTAGTAGGAGACAATGAAAGCGGGATTGATTCGGTAAAAATTCTTACGGCGGCAAGAGTAGCAATTGCGGCCAATCATCAGGCGAACGCCATAGTAGAGATAATAGCAGATGGTGAAATATGGAAAAGCTGAAAATCAATGGTGTTGAAAAGGAATTTTCGGTGGAGCAGTTTCCAGCTAACCTTGCGGAATTACTGAGGTATTTAAATATCGAGGCTGCGACAGTGGTGGCGGAGGTTGACGGTAGAATTATCGAGCGGGAAAATTTTGCTACCACTAAGTTATCGGAGGGACAATCAATAGAGCTTGTGCGGTTCGTACCAGGAGGCTGAAAGATGGATGAATTGATTATAGCAGGCAGAAAGTTTAAGTCGCGGCTTTTCGTCGGAACCGGTAAATTCGCCTCGTCAAAAATAATGGCGGAGGCGATAGAAAAATCCGGTACGGAGATAGTTACAGTTGCGCTTCGCCGCGTGGACATCCAAAATCAAAATGACGATATGCTCGCCGCCATTGACCGTGACAAATATTTGCTTTTACCGAATACTTCTGGAGCACGCAATGCCAATGAGGCAGTGCGCCTTTCGAGGTTAGCGCGAGCCGCCACAGGAATCAACTGGGTAAAGCTGGAAGTTACACCAGACCCCTATTATCTTCTGCCTGACCCGGTGGAGACATTAAAAGCCGCTGAAATACTTGTAAGGGAAGGTTTCGTTGTTTTGCCTTACATAAATGCTGACCCGATTTTGGCAAAGAAGCTTGAAGATGCCGGCACAGCGACGGTAATGCCCCTTGCGAGTCCCATCGGTTCTAATCAGGGTTTGAAAACACGGTCGGCAATCGAAATTATTATTGAGCAGGCAAATGTCCCCGTAGTAGTTGACGCCGGGTTGGGTCTGCCTTCGCATGCAGCGGAAGCGATGGAAATTGGGGCGGATGCAGTTTTGGTAAATACTGCCATCGCGACGGCGCAGGACTGTGCGGCGATGGCGATGGCGTTTAAATTGGCTGTCGAAGCTGGTCGTTTGGCATATTTGTCAGGACCGGCAGGAGTAAGTAAAAAGGCCAGCGCATCAAGCCCCCTGACCGGTTTTCTGCGAGAATAATTATGCAAACTGCTTTGAGACATCCCGATATTAACAAAATTCTGACAGACCGGGGACTCGACGGTAGCGGAAGAGACATCTGGACGAAGCAGCTCAGTGAAATCAAGCCCTCCGAAGTCGAATGGGCTTTGTCGCGCAAACCGGGATATTATGTGCTCGACCGCCTTTTAATACTTATCTCGCCTGCCGCCGAAAATTATCTGGAACAAATGGCGCAAATCGCACATCAGCTTACACTTCAGCGATTCGGCAAAACCATCCGGCTCTATGCGCCGCTCTATCTGTCAAATTTCTGCATCAATAGCTGCATTTACTGCGGTTTCAATAAAAACCATAAATTCCCACGAGTCCGCCTTACAATTGAACAGGCTCTTGCAGATGCAGAGATTATCGCAGCAGAAGGATTCAGAGACCTATTGCTTGTAAGCAGTGAAGATAAAAAATTTATCACTGTGGATTATCTTATTGAATTGGCGGGTAAGCTGCGGGAAAAATTCAGTTCTATATCTGTGGAAATTTATCCAATGGAACAAGATGATTACGCAAAACTTTTTAAAGCGGGAATAGAAGGTGTTACGCTTTATCAGGAAACATATGACAGAAACGTCTATGCGAGTTATCATCCGCAGGGTCCCAAAACCGATTATGATTATCGCCTTAATACGCTCGACCGCGCAGCATCAGCAGGTATGCGGGAAATAGGCATCGGCGCTTTGCTGGGATTAACCGACTGGCGATTAGAAACAATGGCTCTTGCCGAACACGCGCATTATCTGATGAAACGATACTGGAAATCTCGAGTTTCCTTTTCCTTCCCGCGACTGCGACCAGCAAAGGATGTGGACGAAAAACAATTTTTGCTCATCAGCGATAAAAATCTTGTGCAGATGATTCTTGCGCTTCGCCTGTGTTTTGCCGACGCTGGTATAGTCTTATCGACACGTGAAAGGCCTGAATTGCGTGATAATCTCGTCAGGCTTGGTGTAACGCGGATGAGCGCCGGCAGCAAAACGAACCCAGGTGGTTATTCCGGCAAAACCGACGCAGTAGGTCAGTTTGAAGTTAATGACAACAGAAGCCCCTCGCAAATCGCAGAAATGATAAAATCCAAAGGTCTGGAGCCTGTCTGGAAGGACTGGGACAGGACATTTACAGATTTTTGATAGTCCACCTCCTTAATAAATGGTTTAATTTTTCGAAAGTATAGGAGTGGCCAGCTATCTTACTGCAGGTGTAGTCAAAATGACCTTTGGTTATGTCAGAAATTTGGCGATGATTTTCTTATAATATTGGACGGCCTTTTCTGCGTCGGCGATCTCGATGTATTCATCGGGTTTGTGACATACAGCGGAATCACCCGGGCCGAAAATTACAATTGGGCAGCCCAACTGCTTTATAATCGAGCCGTCGGTCGTAAAACCAACAACCTTCGTTTCGTTTATTCCGACGGCGGAACAGAACTCCCTGACGAACGGGTGTTTGCTGTCGGTCTCCATTGCTTCGGTGATGCGGATGATTTCAACTTCAGCGTTGAATCTCTGGTCTTTCGTCTTTAGATTTGCAAAAATATTTTTGAAGCCGTCGATTATCGGCTTATAATCCTGGTCAGGCAAAGTGCGTATATCGATTTCGATGCTGCATTTATCGGGAATGACGTTAATCGCCTTGCCGCCACAAATCGTATTAACGCTCATCGAGCATTCACCGAAAAGTTTGTGCGGCTTGACATCGAACTTGAAATTATCAAGCTCATTCAAAAACAACTTCATTGAAGTTATCGCATTTATCCCCAAATGCGGCGCAGAACCGTGCGCGGTTTTGCCTTTGGTGGTGACCTTTAACCATAAAATTCCGCGATGCGCAACAACAATATCAAAACCGGTAGGTTCCGGAATTACTACGCCTGCGAGTTTTGTATTTTTGTCCCAGTTCCGAACAAATCTTTTTACACCGACGCTATCAGTCTCTTCGCCTGCGGTGGCACAAAAAATGATGTCGCCCTGCAGCTCGATACCAGATTTAACGATTTCGCAAATCGCGGTTACCGAGGACGCCAGACCGCCTCGCATATCTGTCGCTCCTCTGCCGTGAATCTTGCCTTCGGTTTCAACAGCGTCGAAAGGTGGATACTTCCATGCGCCTTCGCCGGGTGGGACGACATCGAGGTGGCCGACAAACAATATCGCCGGTTTTTTGCCGGTGGATGATACACGAGCTACAATGTTGGCCCTGTTTTCACCCCAGCTGTCAACCTGCGATTCTATCCCGTATTTGCTGAATTCCTCGGAAATAATCTTCGCCGCAGAAAGTTCGCCTTTTCCTGCAGAAGTGTCTGTCTGAACAAGTTTTTTAAGCAGTGCCTTCATAATACAGGGATTATAACATCAATTCGAGGGCAAAAAACAGAGAAAATTTTTGTTGCAGGCGAACGCAAAAACAGCAATAATGTTGGGCTTATAATTTTGAGTTTTTTTAATAAGGAATATAAATGGGACCTGTGCTGAATGGGTTGATAAAACTGCAAAGCATTGAAAGCCGCTTAAGAGCTGCAAGGGCAAAACTCGCAAGGTGCAGGCGCAACGTAATTATCCAGGAAAACCAAATTAGAAGCCTTCAAAACTCACTCGAAGCCAAAAAAGAGGAGCTTATGCTTACAAAGGTGCAGTCCGACCGCCTCGAACTCGAGCTGAAATCGAGAGAAGATGAGGTCGCAAAGTTAAGGGCGCATCTTAATACTGCAAAGACCAACAAGGAATACGCTACGATACTAACCACACTGAATACAACGAAGGCAGACAACTCGAAAATCGAGGCCCAGATTCTCGAACTGCTCAAGGATATAGAAGCCGATGAGGCCGAATGCCAGAATATTCAAAACCAGATAAACGAACGCAAACAGGCACTCGAACAGTTGCGCAAGGATTCCGAGGCCGCCGCCGCCAAATACGAGACCGAGATTCAGCAAATCCAGGCCGAATGGGACCAGCAGGCAAAGCAGATACCACCTGAGCCTCTGGAAGTTTTCAAACGGGTTGCAGAAACTTATGACGGTGAGGCACTGGCATTAGTTGAAACACAGGAAGGAAGACCCGGCGCTTACAGTTGTGGCGGCTGCTTTATGGGCATCACTACCGAGTCGGTTAATCTGCTTTTGACTCGCGACGATATTATCCGTTGCCCGACCTGCACTCGAATACTGGTGCTGCCCCCGAATCAGGAAACCTAATTTTAAAATTGAATTAATGGAATAATAAACAGGTGCCGCAGACAACTGAACATGTCACAATTTATGTTGATGGCGGCAGCCGCGGAAATCCAGGTCCTGCCGCCGCCGCTTTCGTGTTAAAAGATAAAAAAGGCGCTCAATTAGCCGCAAAGGCCTTCTTTATTGGAAAGGCTACCAATAACGTCGCCGAATATACCGCAATCATCAAGGCACTCGAAGCAGCTATACAGCTTGGCGCAAAAGAAGCAGCTATTTACAGTGACAGTGAACTTCTTGTGCGGCAGCTTGAAGGCCAATACAAAGTCAAAAGCGAAAACATAGCACCTCTTTTTCAGCACACTATGTGCTTGCTGAATGATTTTGAAAAATGGAAAATTAAGCATATTACAAGAGAAAACAATACACAGGCCGATAAACTCGTAAATGACGCCCTCGATTTAAGAAAGGATATCGAATCAGCCGACAACACTGCAAAGGAAAATCCGCCGATTCGGCTTGGTGTCTTAATCAGCGGCGGCGGCAGGACACTGATGAATATTCTCGAATATATAAAAAAGGGAAAACTCAATGCCGAAATTGCTGTCGTAATCAGCTCACGTTCGACCGTCAGCGGTGTCGAAAAAGCAAAAAAAGCAGGCCTCAGCGTAAAGATAATCCGAACGAAAGATTTCCCGGATATCGACAGCTTCAGCAAACGTATTGAAGAAGAGCTCGTTGCGGCAAATGTCGAGCTTGTAATACAGGGCGGATGGCTTTGCTTGTGGAAAATACCGAAAAGATATGAAAACAAGGTTATGAATATACACCCAGCACTTTTACCGAGCTTCGGAGGTAAAGGAATGTGGGGACATCACGTCCACGAAGCTGTCCTAAAGGCAGGTTGCAAAATTAGCGGCTGCACAGTGCACTTCTGCACAAACGAATATGATAAAGGCCCCATTATCATCCAGCGGTGCTGCCCTGTTATGGAAGATGATACCCCAGATACGCTCGCCGAGCGGGTCTTTAAGGAAGAATGTATCGCCTACCCTCAGGCCATTAAGCTTTTCGCTGAAGGCAGGCTTACTGTCATAGACAACAGGGTAATAATAAAATGATAATCGGTTAGAAAAATGAACAGCCGTCAAAAAAGCATAATACTTAACTTTGTCAGCGTGATGATTATCACTGTTGTTGCGGTACTGGTATTGATTGATTTCAAAAATTATGTCAACTGGTCCGAATCAATGCAGGCAATTAATCAATTGAGCCAAATTGTGCAAGACTATCGAAAGACACACGGCATTGTACCGCCCGAATCATACATAGATGATGTCGCCGAAGATTTACAGGGAAGGGTACGCCTCGGAAAAATAATATATCGCGCCAGATGGCTTAATTTTGACGCTGCGCCGGATGAAATCCTCGCGTACGTCAAAAAGACATATAATTCGTTCTTTATAAATGATGGATACATTGTTCTCAGGCTTGACGGCCGTGTGGAATGGATGGAACCGAAAGCATTCGAAGAACTCCTCGACAAACAGCAAACTCCAATAGAAAAGGAATTGCAGCCTAAATAAAATAGGCCGACAACTTCTCATTGCCGGCCCAATTTTCTATCCTCTAAAAAACAATCAGGGCTTCGCAACCGCTGCCTCGCTTTTAGCCGCTTCGGGCACTTCCTCGCCTTCGAATTTCAGATGCTCTTCGTCCTGCACGTCAATCTTTATCAGATTCTTACCTTTGAACTTTCCCTGCAGCATCGCTTCTGACAGTGGGTCTTCGATATAATGTTCGATTGCTCTTCGTAAAGGCCTTGCGCCAAATTCCGGATTGTAGCCCTTGTCAATCAGAAATTCCTTAGCTTGCGGTGTAAGCTCGAGCTTAAGACCATGCTCGGTCAATCGCTTGAATACTTTGGCAAGCTCGTAGTCCACGATTGTCTGCAGGTTCTCTCTCGTCAGCGGCCTGAATACTATTGTGTCATCGACACGGTTCAGGAATTCCGGCCTGAAATGATGTTCGACTTCCTTCTGCAGCATTTCCTTCATCTTCTCATAGTTGGCCTCAGGGCTCTTCTTGCCGAAACCAAAACCGGACTGACTCTTTATCAATTCAGCACCGATATTGCTGGTCATAATCAAAATTACATTCTTAAAGTCAATTCGACGTCCGAAACTATCGGTCAGTCGGCCTTCATCCATAATCTGCAGCAGCATGTTGTAAACATCGCTGTGGGCCTTTTCGATTTCATCGAGTAAAAGCACAGCGTAAGGTCTGCGCCTGATTCTCTCGGTCAATTGTCCGCCTTCCTCGTAACCGACGTAGCCTGGAGGAGCGCCTACAAGCCTGCTGACGTTGTGCTTTTCCATAAACTCGCTCATATCTATCTGTACAAGCGCGCTTTCATCTCCGAACATAAACTCCGCAAGTGCTCTTGCCAGCAGGGTCTTACCCACACCACTGGGGCCGAGGAATATGAAGCAACCCATCGGACGATTCGGGTCCTTTAGACCGCTTCGGCTTCGCCGAACAGCTTTGGCTATCGCTGAAATTGCCTCATCTTGAGAGACAACCCTTTTATGCAGCTCCGCCTCGAGCTCCAGAAGCCGCTGCGTTTCACGCTTTTCAAGTCTCGTCAGAGGAACTCCTGTCATCTTGCTGACTACCTCCGCAACAACTTCGGCGTCAACTACACCCGCAGTCTCCTTGTTTTCTTCATACCACTTGCGCTGCAGCTCGTTCTTCTCATCAAGCAGCCTTTGGGCCTCGTCACGAAGCGCTGCGGCTTTTTCGTAATCCGCGTTTCTGACCGCCTCATCCTTTTCTCTCTGCAGCTGTTCGATTCTCGCTTCGACGTCATTCAAATCGGGAGGCGGTGTCATATTCTTAAGCCGCACTCGCGCACCGGCTTCATCGATTACATCTATCGCCTTATCAGGCAGGCATCTTCCGCTTATATAACGGCTCGACAATTCCACAGCTTGATAAAGTGCTTCATCGGTAAAACGTACTCTGTGGTGCGCCTCATACCGGTCCTGCAGACCTCGCAAAATCGCCAATGTCTCTTCCTTGGAAGGAGGCTCAACGATAATCGTCTGAAACCTTCGTTCAAGAGCAGCATCTTTTTCTATGTATTTTCTGTACTCATCGAGAGTGGTCGCTCCGATACACTGCACCTCACCTCTCGCCAGGGCCGGTTTAAGAACGTTTGATGCATCAATCGCTCCTTCCGCGCCGCCTGCCCCAACAAGCGTATGCAGCTCATCAATGAATAAAATAACATTCGCCGCTCTTTTAACTTCGTTAATAACCGCCTTGATGCGCTCCTCGAATTGTCCTCTGTATTTCGTGCCAGCGACCATCATCGCCAAATCAAGCACGACAACTCGCTTATCCTTGAGAATTTCCGGTACCTGCTTATTTACAATCTGCTGGCTAAGACCTTCAACTATCGCGGTCTTGCCAACTCCAGCTTCACCAAGAAGTACAGGGTTATTTTTCGTGCGCCTGCAAAGTATCTGAATCAGCCGCTCAATCTCATTCTTTCTACCGATAACAGGGTCAAGCTCGTTGTTGGCCGCAAGTAATGTAAGGTCCCTGCCGAAACTGTCCAGCGCAGGTGTCTTGCTCTTAGGTCGCCGACCTATCGCAGGGCCTGCCTTCAACCCAAAATCCATCGTGCCAGTCTCCTCGACGCCAGCGCCCAAAAGATTAAGCACCTCCTGGCGCACGTCCTCAAGACGCAAACCCAGATTCATAAGAACCTGTGCAGCAATTCCCTCGGTTTCACGCAGCAGCCCAAGCAGAATATGCTCGGTGCCGACATAATTGTGATTCAGCGACCGTGCTTCTTCAATTGCGTACTCGATTACCTTTTTGGCCCGAGGGGTTTGAGGGAGCTTGCCCATCGTAATCATATCCGGGCCGCTTTTTACTAATTTTTCCACCTCGAGGCGAAGTTTCTTTATATCCACTTCAAGGTTCTTAAGAACTGTCGCTCCAACGCCGCTTCCTTCCTTTACCAAACCCAAAAGTATATGTTCCGTCCCGATATATTCGTGGTTAAATCGCTGCGCTTCCTGATTCGCCAACGCCATAACTTTTCGTGCCCGGTCTGTAAATCGCTCGAACATCTTTAATACCTCAAAAACTTTCCCAAAACCCAAAATTTAAACTATCATTCCAAAATCTCTTCA
>Ga0272448_1008428_pt1 | contig 10724 bp, 9 predicted proteins | sample YNPCB0191_FD_202220 | JGI IMG/M metagenome (GOLD analysis project Ga0272448, IMG submission 202220) | Hot spring sediment microbial communities from Yellowstone National Park, WY, United States - YNP-CB-019-1 | ecosystem: Environmental > Aquatic > Thermal springs > Hot (42-90C) > Sediment... | reverse complement strand
GGAAACTGGAACAGTTCAGGGGTACAAACTGTGCCTGCGGTAACGGTGTTGGTTTTGTTCATATTTACCCAATAGACAATGGGCCGAGAACACCGTTACAACTTTTTTCAAGAAAAATCCGGGTTAGGTCGTGACCAAGTGGTTTTTAGGGGTTTATGGCTCATGACCTGGACTGGGGTTTGGGGTCTCAGACGAGGTAGCAGATAACGCGTTCTGAGCAGACCATTGTGCCTGCGGTTAAGGTTTGTTTGGCGCACTGTGCATCGAGTTTGTAAGCCACAAGCCGGTCTTCGGTCGGGTTAATTAGGTTCGTAAGTTTTGTCCAAAGCCGGGCGAACTCGTGTTCTTCGAGGTAACATTCGAAGACCGAGTATTGGACGCGCACGCCGAAGTCTTCGCATGTATGGGCGACGCGGTTTAACCGTTTAGGGTCTGAGATGTCGTATGCTATGAGTGTGAGCATTTTACCTGAGCCGGGTTGCTTTTTTTCGTAAGGTACGATTGGGAACGCATCAAACCACCAAGTGTTCATTGTTGGAAAGGCCGGTTTGGACGGATGTGGCTGAGGTGTTGGATTAGTTCATGAGGAAAGGATCGAATTTTGCGGTGTTTTCGAGTGCGGCTTTGAACATGAGAGCTTGGTGTTCGAGTTGTTGGCGCAGTGTTGTGCGGTGTCCGACGTGTTCGCACAGGAACTGTCGTTCCATACGCCGTTCGTACTGTAGGAAGAACTTCTTACGGCCATCTTCGTTGAGGAAGCAGCCGCCGTCGCGATACTCGAAATGACTGGCGTTAAGTATTTGGTGGCTGAACAGGTCGAGGGCGAGGGCTTCCACAAGCGCGGGTCTGAACGGCTCGATTAGGTCAAGTGCAAGGCTCCAGCGCCCGTCTTCGGTCGAGTGCAGTGTGCCTAGTGCAGGGTCGAGACCGTGTGCGTGGCAGAAAGCGACGGCTTCGTTGTAGATGATTGTGGCGCCGAAGCTGATGCAAGCGTTGACTGGGTTAAGTGGTGGGCGTGTACTACGTCGGTCGAATGGGAATTCTGGAGGCAAAAATGATGCCCAACACTGGAAGTACCGCGCGGTGGCGGTGCCTTCATACCCCCGGAGTTCATCCAAGGTTTGGCTGTTGCGAATTGCAGGGAAGAGTGAGTCGAGCCAGGCCAGCGCGGTTTGTGTGGTGGATGGACTGGACGGATCTGACGGATTTGGCGGATCCTGGGCGAGTGCGCGTGATGCAGCGAGCCGCTGGAGCACGCGGCGTTGGTTGTAGAGTTTTGCCGAGACAATTTGCCTGGCCACGTGTAGGCAAAACGCTTGCTCGAGTGTTTTTTGGTATTGCCGCAGTCGGGTGAGTCCGTGACTGTTTTGTGCTGGCAAGAAATTGCCGAGGAACTGGCCGTTCCACGAGAAAAACTGGATTGGTATGCCGCGCCGCATCAGCTCGGCCATGGCTGGCGCGGTGATGTACACAGCCTCGCTTACGATAAGGCGTTCGAGGTCGAACAGCGGGATCTGGCGCAGGCATTCGTCACGGTCGGTTTCAGGTGTTCGCCCCCAGACCTCGAGCCGTTCACCGGTCAGTTGGACGCGGATATCGGGTTGGTTCAGTACTGCGGTTGGCATAGGTTGGCTTATGTTGATCCGACAGATCGGACGGATGGGACGGATCTTGTGGTTGTTATTTTCATGGGACAATTTTTGCGTGGGACAAATCCGCCGGCGAGCTTCTGGACGTTCCGGGACGTTCAGCTTTTTCGTAGCCGTACCTGTATGCCAAATGCACCTCGTTGCGGTAGGAGGTAGCGTTCCAGGTGGCCAAGGCCGGCTGCAATAATTTTTTTTCGGATGCCGCTGATGTGTTTGCGTAGCTCGTCAGCCTCGGGGTTGGTCCACTTGGACAATGACTCGTATTGGCTGGTGATGGGATTGTACTGTTTGGTCCAATTGGCGAGCCACGGTCTAAATTCCTCCGGCGCGTTTTGGTGTTTGGGGAATGGAGGTTTGCCGTCGCGGCAGCGTTCGGCCAAGAACTGGTACACGGCGAACTCGCGTGCGTTTAGTGTGACTGTGACATCGCCGATTTGTAGGGTGAGGTTTTTTGGGTCCAGGACGATCTCAGGTTGGCCGCTGATTTCCTGTATGCGTGTCGAGTAGGCGCGGACCAGGCCGTTGAAGTTGCCTGGGTAACGCCCGAGTTGTTTCGTGAACAGGTACCTGAGGCGGACAAACGGCACGTCTGCAAGCCAAAGTTGTGCGGTTACGCTCGAGTAAACTGCACCGGTGCTTGGGAGTTGATGAAGTGTTTCTGCGCGGTCGTTTGGTGCGGGAAAGTAAAATCGGGGGCTGAGAGCCGGATGATCGAACGGTTCGTTTACCAGCACGTGGGTAAGCCGGTCGTGTGCTCTGCCCAGCAGCGACATTGCGGCGTAAAGCAGTGCGCTCATCGTTTTACGGCCGCCGGCCAGCGAGGCAACGATACGTGTATCCGGGTTTTCGGTTAGTTTACGGAGTTCTTCGAGGATAAAATCTGCAGCCACTTCGTTGTCTGCTGGGGTACGAATGTCCTCGAGGAGATAACTGCGGCCCTGGTTCGGGTCGCGTCGGGCGATGACGCGGATAGGGTCAATGTTTAGGCGCGAGTCACTCAGGAAAGCCTCGCCGAGTATCTGTCGGCGTAATGCCTGCCAGACAGTCAGACCGTCGTAGTCTTGTATTGGTGTAAACAATTCTTCGTCAATACGGAGTTTCCCCGGCACGGTTGTGACCACGACGACCCTGTCGGGTACAGTTGGTGGTGTTTCGTGTGCGAGCGCCCAGACGGTCTCGGTCAACACTGCTGGTGACATGCCCGTAACGGCAAATAGGACGGTTTCTTCGCGCGCCTGCTTGAGTGGTTGCTGTTGCAGTTGCGAAGTGGCACGCCTGCGGGATTCATGGCGTGCATTTGATAGATTCCGCGTCTGGCCCTTGCGTGGGACGCGCTTTGAGTCAGGTATTGTGCTCATTCTAGTTAATCGAGTTGAGTGTTTAAGTATTGTTGGCTGTGCTGTCCTGCACCTGGGGAATGCTTTTGGTTGTTTGATTGGTTCAGGTTTTGATGCTATTCAAACCAGGCCGGATCGAGTGGTGGTATAGGATTTTCTTCGCGTGAAAGATCGAATCCAAAGAATTCAGATGCGATTTTTGTCATTTGGTCGAAGCCGTACCTGCCGATGGGCAGCACCCCATGTGCAAGTATGCTCGAATTACGTTTTTCGGTGGCGGTGCGGAACCGGCTTTTTTCGCCCAGGTCAATATCGGCTTTGATGGCTTTGGCTTGCGGGTGGCCGATGGCCGCGAGGGCAAGCAAACACTGTTCGAAACTGAGTTTGATCTCGCCGCGGTCGTTTGGTCGGCAGAAGGGCAAGGTTTTCAGTGCGTCGGGTAATTGGTTGACGTTTTCGGGTTTGCACCGGCCATTGACAAACAAACCGGCGGTTTTCTCGGCAAGCCATATTTGAGCTTGCATTTCCATGGCACGGTAAAGTCGTGCAGCAGCGTCTTCGTAACGGCCCTGGGCGGCGGTGCGCAGGGCATTGTCGAGCAGCTCGCGCAGGAGCGCGGGGCTTGCGGCGTCGGCGGCGCAGGCCTCGCAGACTTCCAGGGCGTCTTCGGCGAGGGGCAGCGGGCTAGCGGCGTGGGTGCCTTCGAAGATCGGGCTGAGCCGACCGATCGCCTCGCGGAGGCGGCGCGTGGCTTCGGGGAAATCGAGGCGATGACGTGCGGCCATGGCTTCGGCCAGCGTGGCCAGGGCTTCGAAAAGGTGGTGCAGGGGCACGCGCGGGGCGACCTCGCGCAGGAGCTTGGCGGCAACCTCGAACTGGCAGCCGGCCCAGAGATCGCGGGCGCGTTCGACTTCGCGAATGGCAAGTTCGCTCCAAGGATTGGGTTGATATACCCCGCGCTCCTGGCCACTCATGACGATGCCCAGGCCGCCTTTGTCGCGCTGCTCACCGCCGACGTAGGTGAAGTGTTGGAACAGTTCGATGGCAGCAAGTACCAGGGCTGCGCTCATGGTTTTTGTACCGCCGGTGTAGTCCACGAGCACTTCCTCGGGCGGCACCTTTGTTTCGGCTAGGATGTCTCGGATCTTCTGGCGGAGTATGCGGTAGCATGGACCGAGTTCCTCGAACCGGTCGACCTCAATGAACCGTGGTGCTGGATGCCAATCGAGTTGTTCTTGGATTTTTTCCGCTTGAGTGCGACTGTCAGCCGAACAGAAGTACCAGACGTGTTTTGGGCGGTAGGTACGTAAAACATGCAGTATTGGCGGCTCAGAGCCGCCGACGGAGACGAGCATGGCGGTAACCTTGGATTGATTTGGTGAATGGTTGTTCATAGCTCAACAGGGTTTTTGGAATTGGGATAATTGGTGCACCCCCAAAACTGGCGGCCGGCGTGTTGGCCGGTTTTTGGCGGTGCGCAGCGTCATGGGCTTACCGCAACGCGGGCATTGGGGGATGGGATCTGCCTGATCCGACTGATCCGCCCGATCGGACGGATCACGGCGGCTCTGCCGCCGCAGAAGGCGTGCTGTGGCCAGTTGCTCGGAGTAGCCGCCTTCCTCGATGAAGGCCCGTTCAAGGGCGGTGATTTGCTGGTCAAGCAGGTAGTTGGCTTGGTGGATGAGGCAGATGATTGCGTTTGCGCGCACGGCTGGGTTTGGGTGATCGAGCCACTCGGCGTAGCGGGCATAGAGCGCCCGGCGCTGGGCCTGTGGATCAGACGGATCCGCCTGATCCGCCGGATCGGACGGATCGCGGCGCGACTGTGCCGCCAGGGCACGCACTGCGCGGGCTTGCTCGCTGTCCGGCGCCCATTGAGGCAGATGCTTGTGGAACAGGTAATCCTCGAAGTCCAGCAGCAGCTCTTCCAAGCTTGAGCGGGCGGTGTTGAGCAGGCGCAGTTCGGTTTGCGAAGAAGTGGCGGCGAACCGGCTGCCTTCGGCGATGTTCTGTCGCCCGCTGCGGGCGGCCATGACCATTTGGTCGGCCAGGCGCGAGCGGGGGTCGAGGAATTTTTCGCAGAACCAGTAGGCGGCGTCGTAGATGAGCGTGGCGGTTTGGAAACTTGCGGTGGCGCGGTACCCACCTGCTGGGCGGAGGCGCTTGGGCTTTTGGGATTGGACGGATCGGCCGGATCGGGTGGATCGGTCGGATCGGTCAGGTAATTCGTGTGCTGAGGTGTTCATGGCAGAATGTAGTTCCAGTTTCCCAGTGCCTGCCACAGATTGGCGTTTGGTTTAGTTGTCAAAAGACGCTCAGCGTCCCGAAGAGCTTGCAAACTCGGTGCGCAAGCCAGCAGGCAGTAACCGTCGTCCAATCGAATGACCTTGAACTTTGTAGGAGAGGATAAGCGAGGGCTAACGCTGCCGAAAATGTCACGACGCGTATTTCCCTTGATTGTGTCAGTCGCGGTTGCGCGGAGATCCTCTGTACTTTTCTTTTTGTCTAGACCCACCAAGGCAACAGACCATTCTGTGAGGCCTGCTTTTCGGAGCATCTCCCTAAGTTCGTCACTGTCTTTTGGCGCACTGCCATCGGCCGGCCAGACGCTGCCGCCACCTCTGTTGGCGCGAAGGCCCAGCGAGCCAAGAAGCAGCCAGACTTCGAGGGCGTTTTTTGCTTTGGTCTCCAATTCCGATGGCAAGTCTCCAAACCGGCTGAAGACCTCAAGACGAAAGCTAGCGCCTTGCTTGAACGCAGCCCTTGGGGCACGGGGATCACGCTCGGTGTTGAGGTTTTGCGGATCGCGGGCGGGAGGCTTGTGCGGCAGAGTGTAAATACCCGGCGGTTGAGCAACAGTTGCCGACAGAATCTTGACCCGGAAAATGAGCCGGGAAGCAACCGCGCCACCATGGACGCCGCCAAACAACTGCTTCTCTGTCTCTCGGATAGCCGCAAGCTGTTGACGGCGCTGTTGTTCATCGGTCGAGAGGAACTGATATTCCAGTTGGCGAAACCACCAGCGGACCATGCCGCGGATGGATGGGACGCGGATTTCCGGTGTGTCCTGATACGCCCCGCGGTTGAACAGCGGGGTGAGCACTTCAATGTCGCGTTGCCAGTTCATAGTTCAGGTGAGGTTGAGGCCCAGCCGGGCCAAAATTTTCTTGCCAGCTTCGCCGTGCCGACCGCTGGTGAAGGATTGCCAGTAAGGGCTGTTTTTTCGCATGCGGCGGCGCTCGTTCTCGGGAATGACAGCCTCGAAGGCGCGTTTCAGTTCGGCGTCATCGGCCAACGCGGCGAGTTCCGGCAACGCGGCCGCAAAGTTGCCGGTGGTCGCAAGCTTGCCGCGCCACTTGGCGATGAAAGCGTCAGCGGGCGAGGACGGCGGAGTGGGAGCGGCGATAGTCGCCGGAGTGGACGATGCGCCTCCGGTTGCGGGCTGGGTTGAGGGCGCGGTTTTTCGCCCCAGTTCGAACCAGCCGTAACCAGCGGCGGTTTTCGCGCCCACACCTTTGCGGGTGACGGCTCGTTCCAGCCATTGCCTGGCCTGGTTCAACAGGTCGTCAGCGGAGACTCCGTCGCATTTTGGAAAGCGATTGAGCAGGACCGCAAAGCCAAATGAAGAGCCTGCTTCGACGGCAGGAAAATAATTGGGGATGGGCGATTCGTTGTCCTCGGCCTTCGCCCGGCGACCCCGGTAGTATTCCGGGTAGTGCGGATTCACCATGTCCACGACCAGTTCCGGCGGCGTGGTGGGGTAGGCCGGCAGGAAGCAGGCACAGCCTTTGTAGTCTTGGTTGCCGATTTCGTCTGCGATGCGGCTGGCCGCAGCCGGGCCTCCTGCCCACCCAAAGTCGCCCTTGGGCTTGATATCGTTTGCACCGTAGCCGAACAGGAGCATTGCCAGACGGAGCAGACGCGCTTTGTCCTCGCCCTGCGCATCGTGGATTTCCCAAAGCGCCTGCGCCCGGGCGATGCCTTTGACGGCGCTGCCGGGGATGAAGGGCAGGCCGAAGCAACGGTCGAGCGCGATACCGGTATTCTCGATGACGCCGCCGGCCAGGTTGACAAGCAGCCGCGCGCCCAGCGTGGCCTCGAAGGTCACAACCCGGCCGCTGTAAGATTTGCTGAGGTCGGCGAGAAATCGGGTGGCGTTGGCATTGGCAGCTTGCGTAAAGTTTCGGTCGAATTGGGCAACTTTGGCCATCTTCTCGGCAACGACGGCATCGCGTTCTTTGCGCTGTCGAACGTGAGCCTGGACATTACGGCCGCCGGCCTCTCGGCGGAGACGCTCGGCGTCCTTGCGCAAGAGATCGCTGCCACGCGTGACAATGCGCAGCACGCTCCAACGGCCGGCGTTGTCGAGTTTGTCGCCACGTTCGACGCCCCACACCTTGGGCAGGGCGAATTTTTCGTGGAGGAGCGAGCGGTTGTCCACTTGCTCGGCCCAATCGCCGACCAGCCGCCGCACATCAGGACTCATCGGAATCATTGTTGCCTCCATTGGTGTCGGTTGCCTTGCGAATGAAGCGTCGCGCATAGGTCAGCCAAGCCAGCGCTTCCTCGGTCACGAGCTTGAGATCCTGCGAGTTGGCTCTCTCCCCGGTGAGGAAAGACAGCAAGACGTCGAGCTGTTTGAGTTTTGGCCCCCTTCCATTACGCACCTCGATCTCGGTAGGGATGAGCTTGATTTCCGGGTGCTGCAAGTGGCGCAACAGATAATCAAAGCAAGTGTAGAACCCATTATCTTCGAAGGTCTGTTCATCCTGTTCGGTTGGCTTGCGGTGGTGGCGTCTTTCGAATGCCTTGCGTTGACGGTTAATTTCATCCTCTTGCTTCTGGTAGGCGAAAGCGGCGGCGGCCAAGAGCCCGTTCGACATAATCAAAGCTGGCAGCTTCTTGACAACGTTGCCGCCGTCGCTGTTTGTCTTCTTGGCGTCGCTGTCGGCGTAAGCCAGCGCGTTGGCTGCGCGGATTTGTTCGAGATTTTTCATGGTGTTTGCCTCCGTCAGTTGAGTTTCACGGTGCAGAAGCCGAGGCCGGTGGTGCTGTCGCCGCCGAACTGTAGGACGGGCTTGCCTTGGAGGAGCTTCTCCAGTTCGGCCAGTTCGCCGTTGGCCCGCGACAGCGCTGTGACCGGGGCAAAGAACAGCGTTTCGGCAGGCACGGCTTCAAGGTTGAACAGGAACCTGTCCTCCACTGTGCCGGTCTTGGGGTCAATCTTGATGTGTTGGCTGACTTCGCAGGCGTTTTTGACGAAGTGGGAGAAGTCGCCGTTGCTCAGCAGCACGAATCGGCCTTTACCCGCCTGCCAGACCGGGTCGTCGAGGAGCGACAGGAGGGCCTGTTCCCAATCCTGCGGAAAGGCGGCTGTGCGGTTGAAGCGGTATTCCTCCAGCACAATGCCGGGTTGCCCGGCGCGTGTGATGGTGACCGCATCGCCTGCAAGGCACTCCATTTCTTTCGGCTCGGCGGGAACTTTCAGTTGTCCATCGCTGGGCCGTTCCCGGAGGAAGCGTTCCAGGGCGAGCGGGCAGGTGATGAAGGCGAATGAGCCTTTGGCGGACCGGACCGGGAAGGCGAGGATTTTGGCCTCGCCGAAGGTCAATTTGCCGGCGTCGTCCTGCTTGCCGAAGATGGCTTCCTCTTTGGCTTTGAGTTGCTCATCGTTTCGGCAGGCATCGCGCAGAACGCCTTTGATCGAGCTGCCCGGGATGACCGGGAACCCTGTGTGGCGTTCGCGGATGATGGGTTGATCTATGGCGCCTACGCTGGCGCCCGCCCCCACATGCAGGGGAGTGCGAGTGAATATGTACAGAATTTTCTTTTTCATAGTGTGTGTTGTGTTTTGTGTTTAATGGGATGGATTGGACCGATCAGACCGATCGGGCCGATAAACCTGCCACGTACCGCAGACACCAAGGCCGTAGCCTTTTTCGCCCAGGAGTGTGCTGCGGCGGGTTTTTATAGCTATACCGTCTGTGTCACCGTGCCAGTTGAGTGCGGCGGCAAGCTCAGCGGCGGCTTCGGCGGAGTCGGCCTCGAAGTAATAGACTGCGCCTGGTGGGACTGCGAGGTGGGTGCTTTTAGCACCGCCTTCTGGTCGGTCGGCGTCGTTTGGTAATGCCCAGCCAGTCACGACGATGGGTTTGGGAACCAAGGCAGCTACCAGGCGTGCATGGATAGCTGGAAGCCCGCGCACACGCTTTCGCCACGCGTCTCGGCTTTCATCTTTTTGACGGTCGGTATTGCCAGCTTTAAGCAGGACACTACCTGTGTCTGGGCAGACCCAGTTGGGTAGCCAACCGCCTGGATGGGGTTTAATGCCCTCAGATTGGTTTTCAGGGATTGCTGGCCAAATTGCGGGGCTGAGCAGGACCCATTTTACGGCGTACTTGCCAGTAGGAAGCTTGTTAAAGTCTCCTTTTCTATGGAGGCCGATGGGCAATGGTAGTGGTTGTGGTGCGTCCGTACTCTGGGCGGTGCAGAGGCGTTGGTGTCCACCGACAATAATGCTTTGTGGTTCGTCCTTGAATAGGGCTTGGATTAAGTCACCGGCTTCTTTGTCAACTGCTTGGGCGAACACCCCCATTCGAAAGTTTTCGCGGAGTCGGAGGTAATTGGCTATGTAGAATTTGCCTTCTGTTTCGCCGTGGCCCGTTGTGCCAGTTGAGGGATCAATGGCAATACCGATGGTTGACTCAAGGTCGGCAATCTCTGAGTCGGCTAGAAGATCGTTGGGATCGAGGCTGTCTGGTGAATTGGTTAGGTAGCTGTGATACGCTTCGGATGAAATCCATTTTTTATTGGTGGTTTCTTTTGTTGGTGGGACGATGCTTGCCACTGCGTATTTAAGTGGCGAGGGCAAGCTACTGGTTTCACGCCAATTGCCTTCGACGGGCAGATGGGTGACTTTTAGAGAATCGCTGAGCTGGGTGTCGCAAGCGCGAGGCAAGTACCATTTTATTTGTGAAAGGTTATTCTTCTCGTTTGGGATCTTGAGTGGGAAAGGCCCAGCGGTTGCAAGACAGCCGAATTTCCGGTCTCGGTCGTCCGAGTATTGACCGCTTCGGCCGTGCCGGTGCAGGTGCACTTTTGAGACACCGGCGCGATGCAGTGCGGCGTGGAGTGCATGGTTAATGACGTTTGGCAGAGGCCATGCAGCAGTGTATCCGGGCAGTGAGCCTTCCATCGGTCGACCGTCGCGGAAAAATAAGACATCGGTCGGCTGAAGAATGATTAAATGCAGTGTGTTATTGTGATTCATAGGTAACCTGCCTTTCGGCTTCTTGATGGGTTTCGGGTTCAGTTTCGGGTGATTCTGACTCAGAGGTTTCAGTGTTCCTTGCGATGAAAGCTACGGTTTGGCAGAGGCCAATTAGGGCAGCGATTGTTTGGCGAGCGGTTTTTAGGGTCCCGTGATTAAGGAACTGAAGGATTGCTTCGCATAGCCTTTGAACTTCTGCGGGGTCGTAATTAGGCCCCCTCTGACGCTCGGCGACAAAGCAGATTTCTTTTTCTAAAACTTTAATGGCTTCTTCTTTGGTAAAGTAATCGGTTTGTAGCGTGTTACCTGCGTGGCTTGCGGCATGATTTACGTATTTAGATGCGAGTTCGATGAGGCGGTATGGGAACCTAGCCCGGATTTTTCTTGAAAAAAGTTGTAACGGTGTTCTCGGCCCATTGTCTATTGGGTAAATATGAACAAAACCAACACCGTTACCGCAGGCACAGT
>Ga0272448_1008427_pt1 | contig 10726 bp, 6 predicted proteins | sample YNPCB0191_FD_202220 | JGI IMG/M metagenome (GOLD analysis project Ga0272448, IMG submission 202220) | Hot spring sediment microbial communities from Yellowstone National Park, WY, United States - YNP-CB-019-1 | ecosystem: Environmental > Aquatic > Thermal springs > Hot (42-90C) > Sediment... | reverse complement strand
CCACGTCTGGATGACACAAGGCGGCGAACCCTTCCTCTATCGCGAGGTAGTTCTCCGCATGTTCTGGGACGGCGAGAAGAATGCGAGCGTCAACGTCCCGCTGGGCGATTTCTTCTGCCTCGGCCATTCCCTCGTCAACTCCTTCTGCTCGCTTCCGTTCTCAGCCTCGACGGCCAGCGCGTACCGCTTCGGCGGCGGGTGCGCACTCAACTGTTACCTCACTATGCCCTTCCGCAGGCACGCACGCATCGAGGTCACTAACGAGGGGCCGAAGCCGTACAGCCAGTACTTCTACGTGGATTACGAGCTCTTCGACCAGCCGCTCGATGACGACGTCGCCTACTTCCATGCACTCTGGCACCGTGAGAACCCTACGCCCGGCTGGGGCCAGCACTTCAACTACCTGACCGGCGAGCCAAACATCCCCAACAAGGAAGAGGTCGCCTACACGAACAACTACCCGATCCTCGAAGCCGAGGGGCGCGGCCATTACATCGGCTGCAATCTCTCGGTAACCAACTTCCATGGCACCTGGTGGGGCGAGGGCGACGACATGATCTTCGTTGACGGCGAAAAGTGGCCCCCATCGCTACACGGCACAGGCAGCGAAGACTACTTCAACCAGGCTTGGGGAATGCAGGAGAACGCCTTCCTCTTCAACGGCTCCTCCATCTTCGAAGGCCGCACCATGATCGGACGCGGCCTCTGGGAAGCCGGTAACTACAACCGTATCGTCGGCGGTTACCAAACCTCTTACAACTTCCACTTGCTCAATCCGGTTCACTTCCGCAAGTCTATCCGCGTGACCATCGAGCACGGCCACGGGAACTACTACTCGAACGACTATTCCAGCACGGCCTACTGGTACCAATTGGAACCGCACAAGGCGTTCGGGCTTCTGCCGGTCGAGAAGCGACTCCCGCTCCTCCTCGTGTACAACAACCCGCCCGCCCGCCGGACACGGAAGCGCAAGACGATCATCTCGCCCGAGATGAAGGAGCACATGAAGAAGGCGAGGGAGGAGAAGAAGTAGCGACGGACCGAACGCTCGGCGCGCGGCCGCAACGTACGAGGAAGCTCGTAAGCCCGATCCCGGTTGGATCGGACGGATGTGGCCGGTCGGACTGACAGCGGGCGGCTGACACCCATTTCGGAGGCAGTATGAGCAAGTTGGCCCTGTTGGGCGGAAGGCCGGTGACGAAGGACCTGTTGGACGGCGCGAAGTTCTACACGCGCCGCGACCTCGAACGCAAGTACTTGCTCGACGCCTACGACAAGGGTCCCTGGGACGACTGGCCCGGAACGGACTCCCATGCGGCGAAGTTCTGCAAGGAATGGGCAGCCTTCAACAACGCTCCGTTCTGCGCCCTTCTGACGAACGGAACCCACACGATCCAAGTCGCTCTGGAGACGCTCGGCATCGGCCCCGGGGACGAGGTGATCGTCCCCGGCCTCACTTGGCAGGCCACGGCGAGCGCCGTCTGCGACGTCAACGCCGTCCCCATCCTCGTTGACATTGACCCCGAGACGCTCTGCATTGACCCCGCGAGAGCCGAGGCCGCGGTCACCCGTCGCACCCGCGCGATTATCCCCGTCCACCTTTACCACCGCATGGCCGATATGGACAGGATCATGCAGGTCGCGAGGAAGCATAAGCTCCACGTGATCGAGGACTGTGCCCACACGCACGGCTCTCGCTGGGACGATAAGGGTGCGGGAGCGATCGGCGACTTCGGCTCGTTCAGCTTCCAGCGCTCGAAGCTCGTCACTTCCGGCGAGGGTGGCGCACTGCTCATGCAGACCGAGGAGCACTACTGGAAGGTCGTGAGCCAGCGCGGCTGCGGACGCGAGTTCAAGCCGGGCTTCAAGGTCCACAGCGGCAACTACCGTATCACAAGCTTCCAGGCAGCCATACTTCGCGGCCAGCTTGCTGCCTTCAGAAAGAACGCGCCGATCATTGACCGCAACGGCAAGGCGCTCGACCGCGCAGTTGCCGCGGCGCCCGGCGTCAAGCCGCTCCGCCGCAGCCCGCATCTCAAGCGCGAGTGCGGCTACTGCTTCGTCTTCCTGTACGACAAGGACGCCTATGAAGGCCTTCCGGCCGAGACGTTCCGCAAGGCGCTTTCGGCGGAGCTTTCGTGGGGCTTCGGGACGACCTACACACCGCTCCCGCACAGCGAGGTCTACTACCCTCACACAAAGCCGCGGCACCACCTGAGCCGCGAGTACGTCGAGGCGATCACCCCCTCCCGTTGGGACCTACCGGTCTGCGAGAGCGTCTGGAGGGATCGGGCGGTGCTCTGCGGCTGGGGCATCTACGCCTGCCCGCCCAGGCGCGCCCATCTCCTCACCGACGCGATCGTGAAAATCTACGAGAACCGGGAGGAACTCTTGAGCGCCAAATAGCGGGGCTGCTCCCGCCGGGGACCGCCAGATCGGCCCGACCCGGCGGATCGGACGGATCATACGCCCGCTCACGCAGCCTTCGGGACGTGCGGGCGACCGACGGCTCCGCGTGGACATAGGCCGCGCATGAGCCGATCCGACGCAGTCCCCGACGATCCAAGAGCGTCGTTCGTCGCGGCGAGAATGTACATACGCCGCACGGCCTCGCCCTCCGACGGCGTGTGGATAGCAGGGCGCGAGTCCTCCGAGACGCACAAACATGAATCCCGCCGAAGATTACCCTATAATCGCATGGCGTATCCGTGTGGAATCAACCGATCCCGGAGACAGGAGGATTGGCAGGATGAACGAGTCGAGCATACGGAAGTGCGCACTCGTACTCTTGGTCGTTTCGGGTAGCATGGCCCTGGCGGCTGAACAGCAGTTCGTGCTGAGAGACTACCTGAATCGGCCATGGCAGAATGAGCTGGTAACCTACTCGGTCACGTTCCCCGCGCCAGGGGGCGATCCCGCTTCGCTCCGGCTTTACGGACCCGATGGCAAGCCCGTGCCTGTGCAGATCGAGCCAGCGGACAGGCAGAAAAGCGCACGGCTGACGCAGGCACTTGTCTCGTTCAAGGCGAGCATCGAGCCACTCGGCGCAGCGACCTACCGCCTCGCGGAGGGAAGGGAGCCGCTGCCTCCCACGGACCTGGAAACGGGTGAGCGGCAGCGAATGCTGAGGATCGCCTCCGGCGCGAGCTCTCTCCTAAAGTTCATCACGACAGGCGACCAAACTCTTGGGAAAGCGATCGCCGCGGAACTGTGGGGCGACGGGAAGACCTCGGGCTTCCTCCCCGCCTACATGAGCCGGTTCACGACACAGAAGGGGCTCGCCCACAGCGGGGACGCACCACACCAGGACTGGAAGACGATCATGCCGGTGACCAACCGCACCGATGCGATCCTCGACTCGCCGCTCCTCACACCCCAGCAGAAGACCTTGATTCGTGCGCAACTGGCCTTCGCCGCATACCGGCACGAGTCAGCGGATGTGCTCTCGCCCGAACGCGGCTGGAGTGCGAATCCAAACGTGAGTTGTTGTTTCTACGCAGGACTCGGGCAGCTGGCCTGTCTGCTCGCCTCGCACCCCCACGCGAAGCGTTGGTTCCAGCGAAGCTACGAGGAATTGCGGCTGGACCTCGACACTTGGGTCGGGCCGAGGGCGGCTCTCTCGTGATCAGTCTGCCGCAGGGATGGAGGATGTTGAAGTTGAAGGCTCCGCGATGAGTCGAGCTCGTCTGAGGATCCTCACCATCGCTCCGACGCCCTGGTTCTCCGATCGGGGCTGCCATGTCCGAATCCTCGAGGAGGTCCGGGCTCTCAGGAACCGCGGACACCATCTTCGGCTTGTGAGCTATCACATTGACCGGGATGTGGGCGATATCCGTGCAATCCGAATTCGCAGGGTTCCCTGGTATCGCCAGGTGGCTCCCGGTGGTTCGATATCGCGGTTCTACCTCGATTGGCTCGTTCTGGGAAAGGCGATGGCCGTGGCACGCCGATTCAGGCCGGATATCATCCATGGCCATCTCTATCAGGGAGCAGCGATCGGGAAGCTGGTCGGGCTTAGGTGCGGCATACCGGTCGTCTTCGACTTCCAGAGTTCGATGAGCTCCGAGTTGTGCGAAAGCGGCCTCATCCCGGCGCGGGGGCTCCGGATGTGGCTCACGAGGCAGGTGGAACGGGGGCTCGCGTCGCTTCCCGATCATATCGTGCTCAGTTCCGAGCGAGCGAGGGACTTGCTTCTGAGCTGGGGATTGCCTGCCTCGAAGCTTACGAATCTCCCGGACGGCGTCTGCCTCGAGCACTTCGACAGCTTCGAAAGCGACCCAACGCTCCGGGCTCGGCTCGGCATACCTGAGGGAGTGCCGCTCGGCGTGTACGCCGGGACACTGAACGAGATCGAGGGAACCTCGTCGCTCTTGAGGATCATTCGCCGGGTGCTCGCCATGAAGGACTGCTGGTTCCTGATCATCGGATATCCGGACGCGCCGTACCGTGAGATGGCACACGAACTGGGCATACAAGCACGGACGGTTTTCGTTGGGCGAACGCGGTACGAGGACGTTCCCCGGTATCTGAAGCTGGGCACCTTTGCCGTGACCACGAAGCAGAGCGCGACCGAGGCAAACGCAAAACTCTTCGCGTACATGGCCGCGGGGTTGCCTGTCGTCGTCTATGACAATGCGGTAAGCCGCGAAGCGCTTGGCCCGCACGGTTGCTATGTGACGGGCGGCGAGGAGGAGTTCGCGAGGCAGATTGTCCGGCAAACGGAGGCGTCGAACGAGAGCGGTGCACATCTGCGCAAGCGCCTCGAAGAGCGGTTCACCTGGGATCGGCTCGTCCTGACGTTGGAAGAGGTTTATGACAGAGTCATCGAGAGCCGAAGGGGTTGAGCGAAGGAAGATCGCCGCTGCTGCGGGTTGTGTCATCCTGTGCGTCTACCTTTGTCTTCAGGTCCGAGTGGCCGCGGTGCCCATCGAGTTCTACGACGGCTTCGATTATCTGACAAACGCTGCGAGGTTGGCAGGCTATGATGTAACGTTCGATCCGATCCGGGCGCCCCTCGTGTCGTTGGTCAACCTACCCCAGATCGCCTTTTTCTTCTCCGTTGGGCCGCCCATGCTCGGATCGTACCTCCCTTTGCTTACGGCTCACGCCATCGCACTTGCCATGTCGCTGGCTTTGGCGCTAGCCGCTCTGCAGATCTACCGCCAGGCATTCGCAGAAGAACGCGCGAACTGGGCAGCCGAGCTTCTGGCATGGGCCGGCGTACTCATGTTGGTCCTCAACCGGATGGTCATCCACTACTGGAGCTTCGCCATGGCGGACCTGCCGCTCGCACTCTTCGTGAGCCTGAGCGTTTACGGCTACCTGCGAGGTTGGCGCTGGAAACTCGCAGCGGCTGTCGCAGGAGCGATGCTCGCTAAGTACGTTGGATTGCTCGTGCCTGTGATGCTGGTCGTCATGTGGTTCGGAGAGAGGATCGGATGGGTGTCGAGCGGGATTTCCGATCGTAGGTCAGTAGAGAGGCGGCTCCGAAATCTGATCTTCGGCATCGTCGGCGGGCTGGCTCTCTTCGCCGCGGCTCATTTACTCGTCTACAAGCTGGCCTACAGGACGGAACCGCTTTCCTTGACCATGCTCCGGAAGACGCTTATGTCGCAGGCAGCGGGGGATATCGTGCAGAGCGAACCGGCGTGGGAAGTGCTCCTCGGGCTGTGGCTGTCGAGCGGACGGGCGCCCGTCATCCTCGCCGCGATCGGGATCGTCGGCGCTGCGCTGAGGAGGCGGGAAGGCTCGTGGCCGTTCGGCGTATGGCTCTTCACCTGGGGTGCATTCCTCGCATTTGCCTGCTCGCACAAGGAGACGCGCTACTCGAGCCCTCTCCTCGTGCCGCTGTACTACTTCGCCATAAACGGCTGCCTCGCCATCTGGCAGCTGCTCGGGAAGAGGGCAACGGTAGCAATCGCTCTCGCTGTGGTGTGCGGGGCGGCGACGATCGAGGCGGGCTACCGGGAGTTCAGAGTCTTCCTCACCTGTCCCGAATACAAGGGAGAAAATGCAGGACGATTCCTTGCCGCCATCGAGTTCGAACTCTACTCGAACCGGCGCGCCTCGCCATCGGGCCGAATCTACTGGGACGGGCCGGCGTATGCGTACTATCCGAGCACCTACCGCTTCTACGAGGCTGACGAGTACTACTACTTCTACCACATATACACGCACACGATCTCGTTCCTCGCAAGGAAGAACGTGGTACGCTACTTGCCGGGGACCGTACTCAGGGATGGGGATACACTGGTACTGAACGCGCAACAGCAGTTCTACGACACGCGGAACGCACCCGTCACTACGGTGCCGCTGCGGTTCATTCATATCCGGCGGAACGCTCTTCGTCTGGACGGAGGCATCTTTCGCCTCGGGAAGGAGGAGGTTGCTCGACTCGACGGATCACGGCTGAGCTGGAACCGCGCGTGCGAGCCGTGGCTCTTGCTCCTGAGGACCGACAAAGGCTGGCGATCCGTGCGAATTCCGAAGGCCGCCGGCGAGATGCACCTCGAGCAGGAGCCCGCTGTCCTGCAGGCCGAGCAGGTGATATGTCTCTGCAGCGAGATCGGGTTTCGGCCGTCCCTGTGTCAGAGAGCCGAGGGATTGCTCGGGCCGGGAGCGTTCGTGTCGGACCTTTCAGACGGGTCGGACAGGACAGCCGGGGCGGATTTCAGGTGATCTGCGGTTGCGTGCGGCGTAGCCACTCGTTGAAGACAAGCAGCGTCCAAAGCAGCTTCCGGTTGTCTTTAGCACCGCTCTGGTGCTCGGCGATGAGCCGCTCGACGAAGCCGGGATCGAAGATCCCGTCCCTGGACAGGCGCTCGGCGCTGAGCGTCTCCAAGAGGAGCGGTCTGAGTTGGTTCTTGAACCAGCCTGCCAGAGGTATTCCGAAGCCTTTCTTCCGGCGATCCGCGATGCCGTGAGGCAAGAACAACTTCATGGCACGCTTGAAGACATGTTTCGTCCTCAGTCTGCTGACCTTCAGGCGGCCGGGGATCTGGCCGGCAAGGACGACGAAGTTCGGGTCGAGGAACGGCGCGCGCACCTCCAGGCCGCACGCCATGCTCATACGGTCGAGCTTGACAAGGATGTCGTCCTGGAGGTAGAGCTTCGCGTAAAGGTAAGCGAGTTTGTTCACCGGGTCGTCGGTTCGAGCATCTCGGATTGTGGTGTCCACGACCGAGAGTGGGTCGAAGTCTCCGAGCGCATGCAGGATGTCCGGCTGGAGCAAGTCCGCGAGTTCGTGGGGAGCGAATGAGCCGAACCATACCTGGTGCCGGCGCCACCGGCCGTAACCCTCGCCCTTGAGGAATTGTTTCAGCAGGTAGTCTGCGGTGTAGTTCCCCATCGAGGTAGGCAACGCCCGAGCAAGCGCTCCTACACATTGCCGGGTCCAGGACGGGCAGCGGAAGTACCATTCGGCGACGCGATCGGCAAGGAAGGTCGGATAGCCCCCGAGGAGTTCGTCTCCGCCATCGCCGCCGAGCGCCACCTTGACCGAGTCGCGCGCAAATCTCGACAGGACATAGGTCGGTATCACCGAGGCATCGGCCAGCGGCTCGTCCATGAGCGAAAGTATCTGACGGATCAGCATAACTGCTTCGTCCGCACGCAGAACGCAGGCGTGATGATTCGAGCCGAAATGCCGGGCGACTGAGCTGGCAAAAGCAGATTCATCGAATGCCGACTCGTCGAAGCCAACCGAGAACGTATCCACCTGTCGCGCGCCTGAAGCGAACGCTGTGATCGCCGCGGAGTCGATCCCGCCGCTGAGGAAGATTCCGACCGGCACGTCCCCCCTCAGCCGAAGCCTGACGGACTCCCGGAGTCCGGCCCGGATTCGCTCGCACAGCTCCTCCTCCGAACATGGCTTCCTCTCGTCGAACGGAATGTCCCAATAGCGTCTGAAAGCGGTCCGGCCATTCTCGAGGATGAGCACGGAACCCGGCTCGAGCCGGTGTAGGTCGGCATAGATCGTGTACGGGGTGGGCACGTACTCATGAACGAGATACAGAGCAAGAGCGGGCAGGCTCAATCGCGGGCGCACACCGGGATGAGATAGGATCGCCCTCGGTTCGGAGGCGAAGAGGACCCGATCACCGAGCCGAAAGTAGTAGAGCGGCTTCTCGCCCATGCGGTCCCGTGCCAGCATCAGCCGTCGCACCGGTTCATCCCAGAGGGCGATAGCAAACATGCCGTTGAATCGAAGGAGGCAGTCCTCACCCCACTCCTCGTAAGCATGAGGGATCACCTCGCTGTCCGCGGCCGTCCGGAAACGGTGGCCCTTCGAGGCGAGTTCCTCACGAAGCTCGATGTAGTTGTAGATTTCGCCGTTGACGACTGTCCAGATGGTGCCGGTCTCGTTGGACATCGGCTGTCTGCCGGACTTGAGGTCAATGATCGAAAGCCTGCGATGACCGAGTGCACAGGCGGGATGAATATAGTAACCCTCGTCGTCCGGCCCGCGATGCGCGAGCGTCTGGCACATGGCGCGGATGACGGCCTCCTCGGGAGGGGTTGCCGACACGATCCCACAGATACCGCACATGTTCTCTTGGGGATTATAGGGGGCACGTGAGCTCCATGCACACGCGAAGCGTCAGGACACACCGCGGGACAGTCGGACTGGAAAACCTCCCGGATGGCCGATCGTGTGCACGGCGCGAATCGCACCCGTCTCGAAATACGAGGCTGCGTTCTACTATAGCCACTTGCGCAGGAACGCCGCCCCCTCCTCGTACCGGATCTCGTGCCCGGCTTCGTGGAGGTGCAGTTCGATCCTGTCGCCAAGCCCGAGCCGGACGTAGTGCTCCCTCGCCCGGCCGAACTCCTCGGCGAGGAACGACCACCAGGAGATCCCGTCGCACTTCCCAGCCTGCACATGAAGCGGACGCGGGCAAATGAGCGAGACAAGGTCGCTGTCCGAGAACTCTCGCAACCAACCGGGGATGAAGATGTGCTCTTCCTCGGCCGAGAGGAAACAGGAGTAGCGGGAATCGTCAACGACCATCTTGCGAACCCGGTGGTTGAACCACGCGGAGCAGATGGCAACTTTGATCCGTGGTTCGAGCGGCGTCGTGAGCAATGTGTAGGCCCCGCCGAGGCTCAGTCCCCACATCGCGATCCGCTCGGGGGCGAACCGCGCGTCGTTGCAAAGAAAGTCCACAAACCGACGGATTTTACAGATCTCGAGACCCCACAGTGTCTTACCCAGAAGGAGTGCAATTCGGTGCAGCCGCGCGCGCGGACGGGCCTCCGTGGTGTTCAGAGGAGCCAGTACTGCATAGCCGTCCTCGACGAGCCGGCGCCCGTAGGCATGATAGAGGCACTGAGGATCGTCGAACCCGAAGACTCGCTCGGGCGTACTCCCGATCCCGTGCTGGCAGAGGACCACGGGCAACGGCCCCGTCTTCGTTTTCGGAATCGCCAGCACAGCCCGAGCGTTCATCTTCTCGAAGAGGCGGATCGTGACCCACACGCCGAGAACTTTGCTATCCTCGATAAACGGCTCGGTGGTCGCGTCCATCTTGGGCAGCGGCTCGCCGAAATCGCCGACAGCCTGCAGCCAACGCTTCCGGTTCGGCTCGACGGACTTCAGGAATGCGGCGACGGACGAATAATCCCGGTTCCAGAGCTGCCCCGCACGTGCCTCGTAATCCAGCGCGAGCGCCCGAAGGTGCTCCTCGGTCTCGTTTCTCGTGAGCCTCTGCCGGTCTTCGACTGCGCGAGAGATCAGCCCATCGCTTGCATCGAGTATGTTGTCGTAAAAGGTAGACATTTCCGTCACCTCCGTAGCCCGCTACCGTGCGGGAAATCTGCGGCTCTCCGGCTTCTCGGAGGCGAGGTTGTGTTTGCCGTACCCAATCTCCCCGCCCGCCGGGAGGCTCAGAATGACCTCCCCCTCTCGAAGCCGGATAAGCCCCACCTTTGCCTTGATATAGACATCGCCCTCGCGGAACTCGAACGGCTTCAGAGCGAGGAAAGCGAAGTCGGTGTCGGTACCGGCACCGCCTCGACGCGGCGAGGCAATCTCCACTCCTCTCCCATCCGCGATCTGACGAATGCCAGGCCGCTTGGCTTCTCTCAACCTCGGATAGAGGACGCTCACGACCGGTTGGCCGCGCGGGACGATGAGATGGAGTCCGCGCTGTTTGGTCTGTTGCATCCCCTGGTTGCCCTTGGCATCCATGCCGTGGCTCCCAATCGTGAGCTCCACGGTACGTACGTAAGGGCTCAACTCGTCCTTCTTCTCCGGGGCGAGGTCGAACTCCACTTCCGCGTCGTCCACGTCTTTTTTTTCGTCGCCGACGTTTGCCTCCAGCTTCGGCTCCTTCTGCTGAAGCTCGCCACGCTTGAGCCAGGAGAGAAGCTTCGTCGAGGCGGGATCGAGATGAATGTCGAGATCGACGTCGTGACGACCCTTGACCGTGATGACGTCGCCTTCACGCCTCGGGTGATCCTCGGTGTAGAGCCACAGCCACCAGTTGGCCGTCCCCTTGCCGGTGGTGGAGTCGCGGATGAGGAAGTAGTTCGGTCCGAGCGGGTCTGCGTCCTTGGCGAAGAGGATTTGGCGGTCCCAGCCACCCTGCTCGCTGTGGACATAATCCGCCTGTGCGAGGGCAGCGAACTCCGATATCTTGCCCCCGCCGCCGATGTCCATCCGGCTGTGTTGCCAGGCGGGCATGCACCCGTGATAGCCCCAGTCGAGACAGAGCGGACGGCCCTT
>Ga0272448_1008426_pt1 | contig 10728 bp, 10 predicted proteins | sample YNPCB0191_FD_202220 | JGI IMG/M metagenome (GOLD analysis project Ga0272448, IMG submission 202220) | Hot spring sediment microbial communities from Yellowstone National Park, WY, United States - YNP-CB-019-1 | ecosystem: Environmental > Aquatic > Thermal springs > Hot (42-90C) > Sediment... | reverse complement strand
CCCACGGTCCAAAAGAGATCGTTCTCGCAGGGCTGTGGAGGATTCACGGCGTAAGCTGGGCATGGTGCTCACCTCGCCGGCGGCAATGGTCAAGGCAGGCACGTCCTGAAACATTCAGGAAAGGAGCGCACGATGAACAAGATCCTCGGAACTCTCGCGGCGGTCGGCTGCGCCGTTTCGCTGGATCTGTGGGCCGCGGAGGCAAAGGCACCGGAAAACCCCAAGAAGCCGGTGGCAACCGAAGCCGCTGCACCGGCAGACCAACGCTTCAAATCCGAGAAGGAGAAGGTTAGCTACTGCCTCGGTCTCCTCCTCGGCCGGAACTTCAAGATGCAGGACATCGAGGTGGACACCGACGCCTTCTCGAAGGGACTCGCGGACCTACTCGCCGGCGGCAAGCTGCTGCTTTCCGACAAGGAAGTCGAGGAAGTGATGACCGCGTTCCAGAACAAGATGCAAGCCAAGCAGCAGGAGCGCATGGCCAAGCAACTCGAGCAGATCAAGGCCATGGGCGAGAAGAACAAGAGGGATGGCGAGGCGTTTCTCGCAGAGAACAAGAAGAAGCCCGGGGTTGTCACTCTGCCGAGTGGTCTGCAGTACAAGGTGATTACCGAGGGCAACGGCCCTACCCCTAAGGCGACCGATTCGGTCACGGCCCACTACAGGGGGACTCTGATTGATGGGACCGAGTTCGACTCGTCCCTGGGCAAGGACCCAGTTACCTTCTCGGTCGGGGATGTCATCCTAGGCTGGCAGGAAGCACTCAAGCTGATGAAAGTCGGTTCGAAGTGGCGGCTCTATATCCCGTCGGAACTGGCCTACAAGGAACATGGCGCCGGCCCCAAGATCGGGCCGAACGCCGTCCTGATCTTCGATGTGGAACTACTCGCCATCGCCCAGAAGCCGGCCCACACGGAGGCTGCGCCCAAATAGTCGGGTGATCCTGACGGGAGACGCTCGAGAAGGAACCCTCGGGATGCAATTCGGCGACTCCTGCAGGGAGGTGGCGGATGTTCCCGGCATTCCGGCAAACCCCGGCCATACGCTCGTCGTTTACTTGCCGGCAGGGCGCTGGCCGTATCCGGAGGACAAAGCTGCGAGCTTGTGTATCCTGAGAGACTTGGTTGCTTACCCCGGCTGTGGTTCGGAGGGCCACCGAGGGCAATCTCGTCTTCGTCTGGGCACGTCAACGGAGAGGCCGTGCAGGACACGCAAGGCCGTCACTCGGGTGTGAGCCGACGACGAGGCATATCGTGTCCTGAGGGGCGTTCGCCGCGCAAGGGCGCCGAGCCCTACCGCTCCGTGAGGCATTCGGAAAACCTGACAGCTCTGTGAAGATCTCGCGCTGAAGGCGGCAGGAGGCGTCGCACTTATGGATATGGTGGTCAGGAAAGCAGACGATTTCGAGGTGACTGGCGCCGGAACGGCTTCCGCATGGCAGGCGGCAGACTGGCAGGCGCTTCGGTGTCTCGGCCCTGGGAGCGCGACCTACGCCACCCGGGTCAAGGCTCTCTACTCGGTGACTGGCTTGTACCTCCTCTTCGACTGCGAAGATCGAACGCTGACCTGCACGATGCCGAACGATTGCGATGACATCTTCCGCGAAGATGTCGTGGAGGTCTTCCTTTGGCCCGACGAGGCTCAAGCGCTCTACTTCGAGTACGAGATTTCTCCGCTCGGCGTGGAGCTCCCCATCCTCGTGCCGAATCACGAGGGCTCGTTCATGGGCTGGCGCCCCTGGCACTACGAGGGCGACCGGCGGATTCGGAGGGCGACCAGCGTCCGCGGTGGTCCGAAGGCATCGCTCGCCGCCGTGGAGGCTTGGACGGCAGAGTTCTGCATCCCCTTCGCTCTCTTGCGCGGCCTCGGCAATACGCCTCCCGTCACCGGCACGAAGTGGCGAGCAAACATGTATCGCATTGACTACGACAGCAGCCCCGCCACGCACTGGGCCTGGTGCGAGCGGACAGGCTGCAATTTCCACCGCTTCCGCGACTTCGGGACGATCATCTTCGAATAGCCCATGCGACGACGGTCTACCATTTGAGCATCCCTCTGTAGACCCCGGGGGTAGAGTTCTCGATAGGAACAGCCCCAGCAACCTTTGCGTAGAACTCCACCGGCCCCACCCCACCGATGATCGCGTAGGCGTAGCCCTGCTCGTACATCGCGTGGAGCGTTGCAAGCAGCAACGTCTTGCCGATCTTCCGTTTCCGGTGGCTCTCTTTGACGCCCGTCGGACCGAAGAAGTCCCTGTAGGTCGCATCGTAGCATGCGAAGCCGACGATCCGGCCGTTCTCCGTCGCGATAAGGCACGACACGGGATGATTCGAGAACGCGACGTCGCATTCGCTCGCCCAGCCGGCGCCGAAGGTCTCCCTCACCCAGTTGACAACCACGTGCTTCTCCGGGGCGATCGCCCGCTTGATCTCGATCCCCGCAGCTTTGAGCTCCGCGACGTGCGGGGCGGGGTCCGGCAGATCATAAAGCCTCACCAGCATATCAGGCATTCTCAAGACCTCCTTGTTCAATGGCAATTATCAGTTGCATGGCATCCGGCAGGAACAGCCTCGCACTGGCTAACGGCTCTGCGCCCGGTGGCCGCCGGCGTCACCGCATGTGCGCCCCTACCGCCTCTGCGACCGATCGGATATGAGCCGCCGCCAGGTTGTACTCCTCCGCATTGGGCAAGTGCTCGATCATAAGCGGCATGTCAGGCTCCAGGCCGTCCAATTCCTTCAGGTATGTGCGATAGTCGAGATTTCCAAGGCCCGGACGCACCTCATCGAGATGAGTGGTCAGCCGCTCGGCGAGCAGGATGTCCTTCGCGTGGCAACTCCGGATGTGCGGTCCGAGCTTCGCCACGAACTCCCGGATCACCGCGCCCGTCGCCCAGTAGCGCTGCGGGCTGCAGATGAGGTTCGTCGGATCGAAGTGCACCGCCAATCTCCTCCTGTCTATCGCCTTCATCAGAGCGACATAGCTTTCCGTCGAATCGGGATACATCCAGGGCATCGTTTCGAGCGTGTAGAATGACCGCGTCGGCTTCACGCCGTCGATGATGGCTCGCGTAACCTCGACGATCATGTCGAATGTCTCCGGGGTAAGGTCCAGGGCGCACGGACCGTCCCACTTCTTCCCCCGTGACCCGGCGATGTTGACGCAGCACCTTGCTCCTATCCGGTCCGCAAGGGCGAGCTGCTGCTGGCAGAACGCGAGCGCCTTGCGTGCCTGCTCAGAGTCCGGACTCATCGGGTTGCTCCACGCGCCGACCTCGGCGATTACGATGTCAGCGGCCTTGGCTGCCGTCTCGTACGCCCGGATCACGGAGTCCGGCTGGTCTGCGCCAACGGGGCAATAGGCCGCGCTGTACCCGAGTCGCTTTATCTCAGCGACCCATTCCTCCGGACCGCCGCACTTCTCGAATACTGGCCCGCCAAGTCTCATTTCTCTCCTCCTCGCAAACGGACGTTCTGTCAGCTCCGCGCACAGCGTCGGTCGGGATCGTGTAGTGCCTCATCGTCGAACGAGGATTTCGGCTTCACCATTCCACAGTATTCTGAGCTGCCTGAAAGTTCGACAGGGCACTGACAATACAGTGGGGAAGCCTCTCGAGGTGCCTTCCGCCCTCGCTTCCCTGTCGGGCTTCCGGCTGGCTATCTACGGCGAGTTGCACTGCCGCGCCGCGCTTTCCCGTCTCGCCGACTCCACACATCATAGGTTTACTTCCTCCTTCTGTCAAGCCACTCCGTTCGGGCGCCCGAGACGAGCGTATCCGTTGGTATTGCGGAGCCCGTCCATATAATGGATGTTCGACATGTACACCGAGCTCTTGTTGGGCATTGACGCAGGAACGACAGCGATCAAGGTTGCGGCCTACGACACCGACGGGCGGTCGCTCGCGCGAAGCACCGTCCCCTTCGAGCTGGAAACGCCCTCGCCGCAGCGAGTCGAGTTGGAAGCAGAACTATATTGGGCGAACACGTGTACGGCATTGCGCGACGTCGTGCGGCAGCTCGGTAAGCGAAGTCGCGAAATCCGGGCGCTTGCCGTTTCGAGCCAGGGCGAGACCTTTGTCGCTCTCGACGAACGAGGCAAAGCGCTTCGCAAGGCCATCGTCTGGCTCGACAACCGGGCCGTCGAGGAAGCTGCTCGCATTCGCAGAGCCTTTGCGACCGAGGCGTACTATGCGACGACCGGTCTCCCGACCTGCGAGGCGAGCTGGGAGTCGGCGAAGATTCTGTGGCTCCGGGAACACGAGCCTGAGGTTTTCCGACGAGCGGCGTCGTACCTCCTCGTGCACGACTTCATCCTTTACCGGCTGACTGGGCGGAGGGTGACCGAGCCGAGCGTCTCGTTTTCTAACGGATTCATGGATTTCCGGGGTGCGACCTGGTGGAGGGAGATGGTCGAGTTCGTGGGGATTCGGCTGGATCAGCTTCCGGAGCCAATGCTATCGGGTGCCTTGGTGGGGGCGCTCACGCCGGCCGCGGCGGCGGAGACGGGGCTCTCGACCGCAACAGAGGTATACACCGGGGCACTTGACCAGATCTGCGGCGCAGTCGGTGCCGGGAACATTGCCCCGGGCCTGGTAACGGAGTGTTCAGGGACTGCTCTGGCGCTCGTAGCCGTGAGCAATGACGTGAAGTTCGATCCAAAGAGGCAGATGCCCGTCGTGCGCCATCCTAATCCCGGCCGGTACTGTCTGCTTCCGTACTCGCAGACGGCCGCGGTGGTGTTGGAGTGGTTTCGCGACAACTTCGCACAGGGCGAAGCGTTCGACAGGCTTGTGCAGGAGGCTATGCGCGTCGAGCCGGGTGCCGAGGGACTGGTATGTCTGCCGCATCTTGCCGGTTCGACGACGCCGATTTTCAATCCCCACGCGCGCGGCGTCTTTTCCGGGTTCACCCTACGGCATAGCCGTGCGCACTTCGTGCGCGCGATCCTCGAGTCGGTAGGCTTCATGCTCCGGGAGCACATCGAGAACCTGCGCACCGCCGGCCTGCAAGTCGGGAAGATCCGCAGCATCGGCGGTGGCGCCCGGTCAGACGATTGGCTCCAGATCAAGGCCGACATCTGCCAACTGCCCATCGAGAGGGTAGAAGAGGACGAAGCGGCTACGCTCGGAGCCGCCGTGATTGCCGGCGTCGGAGCGGGCGTCCTTACGTCATTCGAGGCAGCCGTAGAGAGCCTGATCCGTGTGGCCGACCGCATAGAGCCGCGCTCGGAGCTCGGGGCTCGATACAACACGGCATTCCGAGCCTACCGGGAAGCCTTCGACAGGCTATACGACCTCCCGCGGTGAAGCCGGTCTGCTGCTGTCGCCCCGCCTATCTTAGATCTGATACTCTGGGCCGCCCGACCTCAGGTAGTTCCGCATAGCGAGAAAGCGCTCGATCTCCTCGTAATCCTCGCTGGTCAGGTCGTCCCGCACGCACAGATGCGCCAGCGGATGCTTGATCCTGCCCCACTCGATGCGTTCCCAGACGCGCTCGTGGAAGTAGTAGAGCACGAGCCTGATCGCGTGAAAGATGAAGGTGATCGAGGCGGTCTCGCCCCAGCTATGAGTGAACAGGTAGGTGATGGAGCCGAGGATTACAATGCCAACTATGCGCCAGGATAAGGACTTTGCCCAGGAACGTCTTTTCATGTCCATACCGGATTGCTCCTGCCGTAAGTATACCGTTTGCGGAGTTTGCCGGTGAATCGCCCGCACGAGACACAACCGTGACGAGGACGTAGGATATCACGGTGGTCATGTAGGAAAGGAGGAGGCTACCGCTGTGCAGGGATGAGCTCAGCTCTCGGAGCCGTCGGCACCGCCCTCGTCAGCGGCTTCCCGGCCTGTCGCCGGTTTCGCTGTGATCCCGCGCGCCTTGCGAATAGAAGCGAGGGCGAGACCGGCGGCGGAGCGGACCTTGGAGTCGGTGTCCTTGAGGGTGAATTTGAGCGGCTTCATGGCGCGTTCGTCACCCAGTTGTCCCAGTGCGGAGACCGCGCAGAGACGGACGAAGGCGCTGTTGTCTCTGAGAGTTGCGATGAGCGGCTCGACAGCCTCGGGCGCCGGAATCCTGGTGAAAGCCGAAGCCGCTGCAAGCACGGCCCTCCGATCGCTGCCCGTCAAATCGCGGACCAATCCCTGGATTGCCGGTTTTCCGATGGTACGCAGGGCCTCCGTCGCCGCGCTGACGACCTCGGGCGCTGTGTCCCTGAGAGCACGAACGAGCGGATCCACGAATTGCGGATCGCGGGTCTCCCCCAGTGTCTTCGCAACTGCGCCCCGAACCGCCGCGTCGGTGTCGCTGAGCAGTTCGACGAGTGCTCGCCGTGCACGTTCGCTCACCCCTGAGTCCGTGTGCGCAGCCGCCTTGGTGAGCCCCTGGATGGCCTTCTTTCTCTTGAGCTTCTCCACGTTGGGCTTGAACGGCCACATGTTGAGCCACCTCCTGTCCGTTTCGAGAATGATACCTTCTTGGCACGTCGTATACTAAGCGGAGGCGCGTGCTGGTTACGGGATCGGTGTCAGCGTAGCGGTCCGCCGGCGGGAGCGAGGCGATGGGATCGGGAGGCACAGCGCGGGTAAGATTGGAACCAATGGAAGAGGTTTGGTTGCGGCCACCGGCCGCGTCAGGAGCAGACACAAATGAAGTCAGGACATGATGCGATCCAGGTTGACCTTTCGTCGTACACGCTCCGGCGTGCACTTGGGAAGCCCGCCCTCTTCCCGCCGATCGGGACAACGGAGTACGGCGGATTGAACTGCAAGTTCCTTTCGGGCGAGATCACGCTGTTTGCAGAGTATCGCTCGACGGTCAAGAAATCCGGCCACATGCCGACGAACTTCATGGAAACCGGCGATATGTACCAGGGTTTCTCCTACACCTTCCCGCTGCCGCTCGAGAAGGGGGCCGCCTATCGCGTGGAGCTTGGATTCGACCAGGCTGATATGCAGTCGCCCGACCAGGTCGCCGTCGGAGACGAGCTTTACTACGAGCGGCGGGCGGGAGCGGCTGGGAAGTCGTTCGCCTTTGTCTATCGTCCGAGGAAGAGCGGAAGGTGTACTTTCCATTTCCTACAGTCCCATGCGGTTCGGGATCGGGTGCTGCCCGATCCCGGTCCTGGCCATGTGGGGCGCTCAACGCTCAAGCTGTTCCTCGGCATCTCCATAGGGGTGACCCCGACCTTGGGTGCCGAGGCTACGGAGCCACTGGGCAGATTCAGCATTCCTGCCGGTGCCCGGCGTTGGCAGAGCCCACGGGTGTATCGCGAAGCGAATCATTTCACCCCGGCCCGCTGGGTACCCAGACCACTCCCCAACGTCCCCTGGCCGGTCGAGGACATCGCCATCGCACTCCACACCGAGGCTATTCCGCCCAGCAGCGATAGCATCGAGCTTAGACGCAAGCTCCTCCGGTTCGCTCTCGACAACCACTTCACCTGGGCGAACGGAGTGTCGCTCGATATTGACGATCCGGAGACCTGTGCTCTTTTGGAGCGGTTCCCCTACTTGCCCGCCGGCTACCACGTGAGCGAGGGCGATCCGGCGAAATCCATCGAGCACGTCAATAGGCTTCTGAAGCGGTTCCCGCAGGCACGAGTACTGGTCTGGTTCTCGGAGCCGGATACGACGCAGCAATGGTCGAGCGTGGACAAGGACGAGGTCAGGCAGAAATGGCGGTGCGGGTTGAACCTGCGCGGCTTGCGATACCTGATGGCCGACTCCTACCGGGCGCAGGTCATCGAGCGCTTCGAGCGAGGGGTTGTGGATCGGAAGCGGACGATCTTCCTCTGGCAGCTTGCCGGCATGAACGGACAAGGAAGCGACTGGTACCGGTTCGGTATCGACTTGTTGCAGTGCAAGACGATCCATCGGCAGTGCATGAACGTCGTCGCGGCGTCCTGCCGCGGAGCCGCTGCACCGCTGGGCAAGCCCTATGCGCTCGAGTACGACAGTTGGAACGGCATCTACTACCACCAGAACGGCGACACGGAGCCGGAGTTCTACTTTGCATCGCTTTATTTCGCGGGGGCCAAGGCGATCTGCAACGAACTTGCTACCGTCGGAGTCTGCGGCGACGAGGTGCACCCGACGGTGGGCGGGGTCAAACTCCTCGAGTTCAACCGCGTGATGCGGACTCACCCGGTCCGTGGAAGCCAGCTTGTCCGAATCGCCTACATGCGCGGCGCGGACGAGATGTGGTTCCGGCCGACCGGTCTCGGTGGAAACAACCATCCGCTCGCACTCCGCAATGACATCGAGTTCAACTACGAGTGGGCGAATCCCGACTGGGGCCTGTTGGACGTCGCCTTTCCGAAATTCGGGAACGGTTTCCAGGCCGATCCGCACCGCACCGGCACCGGGACACCCTACGGGCCGGTGGACATAATCTCGTGGGACCTGCCTGCCGACGCAATGTCCCGCTACGGCGCGGTCGCTCTCATCGGTCGGAACACGATTGACGAGCCTATCCTGGAAGCCTATGTGGAATATGTAAATCGCGGCGGAACGATGGTGTTGGCGGCGAACTCGCTCCGCCAGACCGACGGTTTCACGAGCCGTTATCTCGACTGTGCGGATAGGCTTGTCGGCGTCCGGCTCGGTAGGGACGTGCACATAGAGCCCACGGCCTACGATGAGATCGTTCCACACCAGGCACGGTTCTACAACAGGGTTCGAATGCCCGGCAGAAGACGGAGCGTGGGACCTGTCCCATGCTGCCTCGAGCAGTTCCCGAATGGGGATCCCTACATTATCCGGTGCTCGCTGGGCAAGGGGACGGTTTACTTCTTCACGACGGAGTATCTCTTGACAGTCGAGTCGGCGACTGTCCGCGCACTGCTGGCACGGCTGTTCCGAAGCGTTGCTCCGGTCACTTTGTCGCCGGAGACGGATTGGGTGGAGGTGGCAATCATGGCGAAGAAGCAGTCGGTGGCCCTTGCCCTGATCAACCACGGTCAGGCGAGGTATCCGTCGGATAGGGGGGCGGACACGGGGCCATGGAAGGGGGAGGTGAGTGTGAAACTCGCGCGCGTAGGACTCGGGGGGACTGTGGAGGCGTTTGCGCTCGACCGGGAGTTTCGAGCCCGGCGTCTCCCATGCCGCACTTCGCACGGCACCGTGTCGTTTCCCATCACGGTTGACCGATGGTGCGAGGTCGTGATCGGCCGGAAGGGGGAGGCTCTGGATGATTTCTTCTACGGCGAGCCGAGGGTAGAGTCGCCGAGCATTGTGGGCGGCGAAGCTTGACGGGTACTCCCTGCTACCGACCTACAGTCCTACTGCGCGCCCCGAGCTACCTAAAATCTGCATCTTCTCCTTGACGAGAGCCTTGACCGCATTTGTCGCGCCGAGGGACGCCTCCAGCGACCACTTCGCCCCAGAAATTCCCCTGATGTATGCGAGTGTGACGTCTGTCGCAATGTTTATCTTCGTGATACCCAGTTCGATCGCCCTTCGGACTTGATCGGGCGGCGTGTCCGAGCCGCCGTGCAGAACCAGATAAGCAGGACATTTCGCGTGGATCCGCTCCAAGCGATCGAAGTCGAGCTTTGGCGGTTTTGGGTAGAGCCCATGTGCGGTTCCCACTGCGACGGCGAGGGCGTCAACGTCGGTTTCCTCGACGAATCTGCGGGCCTCTTCGGGTTCCGTAAACCCCTCCCGGCTCGAGACACCCGCGCCGATCTTGCCCAGCTCTCCCTCGCAGGCCATTCCGGCCTTGTGCAAGCTCTCCGCCGCAGCCCGCGTCTTCTCGACGTTCTGCTCGAACGGAAGGTCGGAGGCGTCCAACATCCCCGAATCGTACCCGTAACGTATTGCCCCGGCGATATGCTCGGGCGTTCGCCCGTGATCGAGGTGGAGCGAGATCGGGACGCGTGTCCGCTGCATCATGAACTGCGCGGTCCTCACAAGGAGTTCGACATCCGCCCGGCCGAAAAGCCAACTACCGATGATGAGCATGGCGGGGGACTTCTCCTCCTCGGCCGCCCCAATGATCCCCGAAAGCTCCTCCAGCGTATGGGCTGCAAATGCCCCGACTGCGTAGCGCCCCTCTGCTGCGTTCCTGAGCAACTCCGTCGTTTTCGTTCTCATGTCCCGATTATAACCGCCCGGCGTGAACCCCAGGAACGAGAAAAGAATCGGCCTCTGGGGAGGGTGCGCACGGCAAGCCGATTCTTGTGATTCCCGCACCAACCGGTGGCCGGGGGAGGATTCTGCCCCAGTGTGGGCGCCGTCCCTCCGCGCACAGGTTCGCTCTGAACTCGCTCGTATCTCCCGAATTGCCGCAATGCCTCTCGGCCGCTTCTCGCTGCTCGAAGGGCGTGCCTACCGACAACGGGTTTACTGCAGGAAGCCTGCTGGTCGCCGTGGGGGCTCGTCACGTGACCGAGTCAAAGGGTTTTGGCCCGGCCCGTCCGACAAGGGGGTGCACGAACGCTCTCGCATGGGCCGGCATGATTATTGCCCGGCCTCGGAGCCCTGGCGCCGTCCCAAAGACACGACCGTCAGTAGCCGGGACGCGATGGCCTCGACTCGGAGCGGGAGTCGTAAGATCCAGGCTCAGTGCCGCGGGGACGGACGAGAGAGCCGTGATGAAACGCCGGGGCTCGAGCAGGGTCGTGAATACGAGCGTGAGTACCGCAGGGACCGGGCACAATAACTCCAGATCCAGCATCAGTGCCGAAGGCACGGCGGGCAATGGTCCCGGAAGTCTTGGCTGACGGCCACCG
>Ga0272448_1008425_pt1 | contig 10728 bp, 16 predicted proteins | sample YNPCB0191_FD_202220 | JGI IMG/M metagenome (GOLD analysis project Ga0272448, IMG submission 202220) | Hot spring sediment microbial communities from Yellowstone National Park, WY, United States - YNP-CB-019-1 | ecosystem: Environmental > Aquatic > Thermal springs > Hot (42-90C) > Sediment... | reverse complement strand
CTGGCTCGTGGAGTTCTACAAAAGAGCTTAATTTTATTGGGCCACCAACTTGGCAATACGCAGAATGGACAGGAAGCTGGAATCAATCAGTTTTAGACAACTTAAGAGTAAGAGTTACATATATACCTACAGATGCTATACCATCTTCTATCTATGCTTTGTATGTAGAAATAACTTACACAGGCGGAGGGCCAACCCCAACACCAAAAAGCCAAGTATATATTTTCGGTTGAAACCTCTCTCTCTCACTCTCTCTCCCCCACATCATACATACATATACTATATACTACTAATATTCGTTATACCGAATAACAAACAAACAACAACACATCAAAACACACACAGAGAGAGAGTGAGTAAGCACTCTAAACAATTAGTTACTCTCGGTTTTTTTTTAAATTTTTTTTCCTTATGCCCTATGCTCGCTCATTTTAAGTTTTTCCCCTACGGGTCGTTGCGAAATCCAGGAGGTTCCGCTCGGATTTCTCACTAAAAACATAAAAATCGCTGTGCGTGATTTCGGGCATGGAAAAAAAATTTTTTTCAAAAAAAACCTCGCAATTAGTGTTTATTTTAGAGTGCGAGGTAGCTGAAAGGAGGTGTATATAGAAGATGTCAAAAGATAAAACAATTGAGTTTCCAGCAGATTTAGAGGAAAGAGCTAAAAACTCTATACGATGGCTTTATGGCGGTAACTACATACAAGAGCAAGTAGAGGATTTTAACAAAATTCTCTCACTCTTCGCAAAACAGGCATTCTTAGAGCAAGAAAATCTTATAGATATTTTGCTTTACTTCTTCCAAAAAGATGAGTATGTCTGTTTAGATGAGGATGAAGTTTTGAGTGAAGTTCAGAGACTTTATGATGAAGCCATAAACGAATAATTAAATTTTTTTTTTATTTTTCTTTTTCTTCTTCTTTTATTTTTTCTAATTCTTCCTTCTGTGCTTTGTGTATTGCTTCTCTCCTGCTTGGTGCAAATAGTTTCGCCAACATAACGGGGTTCTTTTCGTATAACTGCAAGAGAGAGAGAGCGTGAGGCTTCTCAAATCTTTTTTCTAATAGCAGAAGTTTATGTTCTTTTTTCAAGCGGTTAGGGAAATAATGACAGAGAAAATGGCAGTTGTGACATAGGTCTATCGTGATTTCAGGTCTATACGAAATGTGGTGTCGTTCTAAATGTTCGGTGTGCGTAAAGCATAACTGACATTTACCTTGTTTCCAGTTAGAGCTGTATTTAACTAACATAACCGAGTAAGTGCGAACTGCCTAATAAACCTTACGTTATAGTTATTAGTTCTGCGTGTGCGTTGAGTGAGTGTTAATTGCTCACCGGAATTTTCGCTGGTTTATATCGGCTCGCACTCACTCTCCCTGTCCGCACCGAGTGAGTGCTCGCGTGTGGGCTCCGTGCTCATGGCTCTTGCAAATTCACCTCCCGGCCTCCTCTTTGCGTTGTGCCATGAGCATTCGGTTTGCGTGCAGTGGCCCGCAAACCTCACCCACAAAAAACGCACCGCAAGAACATAACACCGATGTGTTCGCACAAGTTCTTGTGCGAACTTTTGCTGTCCGCAAAAGTTATGTTCTTGCTCAAAACACGCAAAAGCACAGCACTAACGTGTTCGCACAATAAGTTTATTGTGCGAACTTTTGCGTGTTTTGTGCGTTATGGTCTTGCTAACGCAAAACACAAAGTTAAAGCTTTACAGCCCACGCTAAAAACACACGATAAACATACATAAGACGTATCGCTCCGTGCCTTGTTAAGAGGCACTCGCTCAACGGTCTATGATGTTAGTAATAAAACAATGCAACCCCCCAACCCCCCTTTAAAAGGGGGGACGATTGCCCTGCCCTAATCAGTTAGAAAAAGATAGTGGCAGGAAATAACTCCACGGCTCGCTGTCGCTCGCCGTGGTATAACGAACAAATAAACAGAAAAGCCCCTAAAGTTCGCTATATTGAGAGATTTTTTAAAAGTAATAAAAAATGTAAGGTAAGATAGTTTTCTTGAATCATAGGCAATAAGAAACGCAATAGCGTTCAATGTAGAGGCAGGGATAACCCTGGTATTATTCCCTATGCTGTTCTTGGCTTATGAATTAAAAACAGAAAAGTATATAAATCAGTGTTATCTATTAAAAATAAATTAAACGAAACAGGAGGTATAATAAAATGGTTAGAGATGCAACAAGAAGGTCTGACAAATACGCTGCGAAAATTTCTGGAGACGTAACAAAGAACAGAATTGACGCATTAAAGTCATCAATGGTAGATCAGGCAACTGATAGGTTCGGTGAGTTAGTTAGCAAAGAACAAGCAATAAACCAAAAAATAGAAGCATGGGGAGTTCATTCAATAACAAAACCTTTCTACTTATCTTATGGTAGAAAGTTATATGGATTGACAAGAAAACACAGCGGGACTACTCTAAACGAAGAGGCGTGCATAGCAACATCAACATTTACTTCAAGGGGATTAAATCCTTATTATCTACAAGTAATAGCACAAGACGTCTTCGGCATAGATGTGTCTGCATGCACGGCTTAAATAGGGTAACGACATAATCAAGTGAAAGAAAATTGTAGCAGAGATAGTTAGAAAACTTTATATATTCTTTTTTATTTCTTTTTATTATGATAACACAGAATATAGAAGATCTGAAAATTTACTTCTATGATATGTTTAACTCAACAGAGCAAATAGAGGAGAAAACAACAGCAGAAGCTTACAACATTTGGGAAATAGGGGAGATAACTATGAGCTCGGGAATTCCGACAGGCGGTTATTCAATGATATATTATAACAAAGCAATATTCAATCCGAAGTATGCAGATGTTATCTTTAAGTTAAGATTAACAAGCTCAAAGGATATTAAAGCTTTTTTCGGGTTTAGAACAAATATAACAGAGCCAGACATAAACATGACAGAATCACACATCGGGGTTCTAATTTGGAATGTCGGAGGGAAAACGAGAGTATATTTAAGCTCGGGTAATGGAAGCAACCAACAAAAAACAGAGATATCAGGATTAGATCTTACAGAAACATACGAATTTATGCTCTCTGAATACGGCTTATACATAAGGCCAACACCAAAGACACTCATAATCCATGGAATACCGACGGACATCAGTGTGGATAGGACATGGAAACAATACACACGCAACACAACCATCACACCGATAAACACAAAACATTATCTTACGATATACATCGGAAATTTGACAAACGCAGAAAAGATTTTATACTTAAACAAAATAATATATAAGGAGAAATACGCAGATTGAACATGGTAACAATGACGCCAAGGGTAAAGCCCGAGGAAGAAAAGAAAGAAGGTGCGGTTTTAACGCAGTATGTAATAATGTCAAAAGAAGCACTGGAAGGTGCGTTTAGAGACGCACTGACAACAGCATTAAACGAGATATTATCAAGAATAAATTCACTAATAGAGGTTGAAACAGCAACAGCACCTCAAGGTTTGTGGGTATGGGATTTTACGAGCAGGTGGGATTATGATAAATGGTGGTAAGAATTCAAAAGCGGGAATGAAAACAAAAGACGAACTGGCACAGGAAATATACAGAAAAGTTTATAATAACCTATGTTCATATAGAAGAAAGATAATAGACATGCTATATAAATTACAAATAATGGAAAATGAGTTATAGACATAAAGCAATAAAATCAAGTTTAGATGTAGGACTGGTTAGTGAATGGAATGATGACCACATTCTGGATTATACCGACGAGATAGAAGAACAATTATTAAGAATTAGTGAGCAGGTAAGTGAAGTTTGGGATACTTCGCAGACAAGCGGGGGAAATGCGCCAATTTGGAGCCAAGTGGGTTCAAGCGGTTCTAAACATGCTTTCGTTGTTTTAAACACAGGAGCAGTAGCGGGAAATATAAGCTCAATGAGGTTAAAGCTGGGGGGAAGTGCAGGAAATGTGACAAGCCCCGATGACTTGCCGATATTCACAGCAACGATAAATGTAGATACGATAAGCACGACGGGAAATGTGGTAGAGTTTGGGTTTTTTGAAAATAGCACAAATCCTTTTACTACAAATCAATCAGGAGCATATTTTAGAATAAAAAATAATCAGCTTTATGCCGTGTCAGGAACAGGAACAGCAGAAACAGAAGAAATAATAGGAGCAATAAGCACTTATAATCAATATAGAATAGAATTCGGAAGCTCAAACATAAAATATTATGTTAATGACATGTCGGCTTATAAGGTGTCAATAGCAACAAATAGACCAACAACAGATTTAACAATAAAAATAAGTGTTATTAGTGTGAATAATGTAGATAGCACAATAAGGACAGATGGGGTTTCATTTGTGAGGTTGAGAAAAAAATGAAAGGAAAATTAGAGGAAATTCCGAATAGTTGGCTTGTAGCAATGTTGTTGGCGGGGCTTATAATATTGAGATGTTTTGGAATTGACACATGGGTGACAGCGTCTATAAGCGTCATTATTGGCTATTTAACAGGCGTGAAAATGGAGCAAACGAGAAAATAAGGCAAAAATGGGAATAAAACATCAAGATGTAAAATCAAGCGGAGACAAAGGTTACGCTTCGGAGTGGAATAAAGACCATGTAATAGACGGAGATGTGAATTTTAACTCTCACAAAATAACAAATTTAGCAACTCCAACAGCAGACACAGACGGAGCAACTAAAAAGTATGTAGATGATAAAGTAAGATTCATGGCGAGAGGAGGGGGGTTTAATTTAGCATATAACGAAGAGCAAGAGTTTAGTTTTGATTACATGCCTTATTATCCTATAAAATATTTCGTAATTCCTTTTAATTGTATAGTGAAGAAAATTTGGGTAACATGCGAAGATAACACGATAAACGAGGAGGCGATTTTTGTTTTAGCGATTATTAACGATACAAGCCACACAAGAGATTGGGATTCTGGACAAATATATAACGAAGGAAAGCCGAAAGTGTGGGAATTAACACCAGCACATACACTTTTATTAGGTGATAAAATTTATCTTGACTTCAAAGTAGATACAGGCGGGACATCTGGTTCTTTAACGAATGTGCAGGTAGTTATGATATTAGAGAAATCATAATGTTATAACTAAATAATGATAAGAAAAGTATTTAAACCTGTTTTAATTAGTATAAATACAAAGGAGGTCTAAAAAATGGAAGAGCCATACAGATTTTTGAAAAAATTGCAGAAAATAGGCAACAGCGCCGGGGTAATCCTGCCTAAAGTGTGGTTTGAGTTCAGAGAGAACGATAAAATAAAGTATGTTATCGTGGAAGTATATAGCGATAAGATAGTGCTTGTTCCAGACAGGAAAAGAAAATGAAATTGGAAATTAGAAGCGATTTTGAATTTTTGAAGGCGAGAGATGTAAAAGTAGGGGACATTGTAACGATTTTGAACGAAGGAGAAGTAAGAGAAAAAGATTTTGGGACGGGGAAACCGAGAGTTATTTTTGAGATTGAGGTTGAACATAACAAAAAAAAGAAAATATGGACGATGAACAAGAAAACAATTAAAAAGCTAATAGATAAGTTTGGGGATGACACAAAAACATGGGTAGGGAAGAAAGTGAAGCTTAACATTGTTGAGGTTGAGGTGAGAGGTGTTACACGAAACAGCATAGTAGGAGAACCGCTTGATGAAGAACCAAAAAAAGAGCAAGTTAGGGTGGAGGTTGTAAAGATTTAGAAAATGCCAAGTAATCCTTTCATCGAGCAAAGAAGGATAATGAAGCAGTTGCTATACAAGATGATGAGTGAGAATAGAGAGATGGAGGAGGATAGGATAATAGCTATCTTCTGCCTGAAAACAGGGATAAGAGAAAAAACAGCACGAGAATACTTAAGAGAAATGAAAAACGCAGGAATAGAGTTTCGTAACGAACAGAAAACCTTAAATAAGCAGAAAACCTTACCTCAATAGGAGGTTTAAAGAAGTATGGAAAATAAAAGCATCCTTACTGCAGTTGTGATATTGGGGATTGTGTTAGTGTTAGGGTTTATTGTGACTCTTATGAGTTTGCCAGAGCCCCCTAAAATTCCTAAATGTCCTGACTGCAACTTGACATGCCCTGAACCAGTAATCCAAGAGAAAGAAGTTATAAAAGAAGTTGAAGTAGCACCTGACTATAAGCAGAAAGTTGTTAATGCACTTTTAGAGGACATAAAAAATAACTCTGATTACCGATATTGCGATGACGAGAAATACAAGGCCTCGGAAATTAAGGTTAAGAGAATTTACAATGGTTTCACTTTGAGTGAGAACAGCGATGGAGACACAGAAATTTCAGATGTGCAGATAAAATTAAGTTATGATGATGGCAAGTGTTACAGGACTCTTACTTGCGGTCTTGACGAAGAGAACGAGTTAAGCTGTGAGTAAGCAAATCAAAAATTTTTTTTCTTTTTCTTTTATTTTTTAATTATGATGCCTTGAGCATAATTGTTAAATTCTGGAATCCAAATATCAGCCATCTGAACAGCTTGTTTTCTATTGAATGCAAAAAGCTTGCCGGCAGATTGCTGGAGATGGTCGCACCAAACAGAAAAATCAGCATATAATTTATAACCAAGTTTTTGGATGTTGTTAGTAAGAATGTTATCCATGCCGAAAAAGGGGACGCTCTTGATATATTTATCCATGCCCTTAAACGCTTTTCTATAGATGTCTGTGTAAGTGATAAAACAATAAACACCAGAGCAATCTATCTCGTGAATGCCTTTGGAGTTAGGGTTAAGGGAAATTCTTTTAATAATTTTATTTCCTTTTCTGACTAACCTATGGACGCCCAAACGAGTAGGCATCCAAGAAAACATAGAACGGCCAGTTTCAATTCCAGTGACAAAACCAGCTTTTTTTAGAGTAAATAAATCATAAAATAATCTTTCAAATGCATAAGGTGGTGCAATAGTGTCATCTTCTATCAACATGAAAACAGAGGTTTCAATCATATCTTTAATGTCATTCCACATTTCCCAGATGGGTTTGAGTTTAGATTTGTTGAAGTTATCGTTATCTTGTCCGATTATGGTTTTGCCACCGGTTCTATTACTGCGGAAATAAGTCACAGAACGGAAGAGGGTTTTAAGGTAGGGGATCTCTTGCGTAAGAACATTATGTAGAGTGATGTTATCGGTGTTATTGTAAAGAAGCAAGTGTATCTTTTCGCGGGGGAGCTTCATCTTGTAAAGAGCAATAAGCCAAGGATTAACCATATTAACGCGAGAGAAAGTGCCGACGAGAGTAATCTCATCAAAATTTTTTAAGAATTTGCTGAAGTTTTTCTTCATCATTAGAGATATAGAAGAAGAAATCCTTTTTAAATATTTTGTATTCGTGAGGAGCAATAAGTTTTTCTAATTGTTCTTCTGTAAAATGAAACTTATGGTCAGGGTCGGGAGAATAACCTGCTGGTGTTGTAATAACCCATTTATCAGCTATTCTATTAATCTCATAGATAGCAAGGACAACATCGCCCAAGGTATTAAGATGTTCTATCACCTCTGAACAAACAGCAATTTTAAATCGCTTGTTTTCAAAAGGGAGTTTTCTAACATCGGCAACAAAAAACTTGCCTTGATAACCTAATTTTTTTAGATAAGCTTCTGCACGAGGGGAAATGTCGCAGGCATAAGAAGTTCCTATGATTAAGGGTTCGTAACTTCCACAACCTATGCTTATGCTGTTTGGTTCATTATCGACGAAAGCAGTAAGAATTTTGAATCTGAGAATTTGACAAGGGTCTTTGAGAGTAATATTTCTAAACTTAAAATTTCTATCAATGCAGTCATTATCCATAGAAAAATATATTAAGTTAGGTTTTTTAAGTTTTCTAATGGTAAGAAAATCAAGTGATAGAGCAGGCAGGTATATGACGAAGGTTGATGGTGGTTCTTTTGGGCAGAGAGTAGAGCAGTTAAAAGGGCAGATGGAAAGAAATCAAAAAGAATGGCAAGAAACAGCTGTTAAGATAGAGCGAGAGATGAAAAGCATGTTAAAAGACATTCCTGACAGGATATTTGAAGTTTATTATATAGTTTTTGCTAAAGAGATTGTGAGGTTAAAGAAAAAACATTCAGGCGAAACATTAATAAAGGAGTTGCACATTCTACAAGATAAGTGGAAGGCCAGAGGACTAAATAGCTTGATACTTGATAAAATAAAAAAATATTACATACCTTCATACACGCCCGAAGTTACGCCAGAATACTTTAAGCTGGATATAAGCGTGCTTGACGGGAGCGATGTACTATCATAAAGAAAAATGGCAATAAAACACGCAACAACAAAATCACCGGGAGATGTGCTATATGCAGTTGCAGATTGGAATGCAAATCATACTGGCACAGAACCTTACGATTCTCATTTAACTAATTACAGCAATCCACACCAGACAACAGCATTACAGGTTGGGGCTGTGGATTTAACAAGCAATCAAACAATCGGAGGAGTTAAAACATTTACTTCTATTCCGATTTTGCCAAGTTCTAGCCCAACTTCAAATAACGAAGCAGTAAGAAAAAAATATGTGGATGATATAGCAACAGGTCTAACATGGAAAAAACCAGTTTTAGATATGGATTTAAGCACTCCGCCTGAAAATCCTGCAGAAGGAGACAGATACAGAGTTAAGCCTCCGGGAACAGGGGCATGGACAGGTTATAATAATCATTTAATGGAGTGGTCAGGGTCGGCATGGCAAACTGATGGCACTCCTCAATCTGGCTGGGCTGTTTTTTCTACAGATGACAACAAGGGCTGGACTTACGACGGAAGTGCATGGATACAATTTTCAGGAGGCGGGGCTTACGAAGCTGGAGATGGATTAGATTTAATAGGCACAACATTTTCTATTGACTTGAAAAGCAACGATGGATTAGCAATTAAAGATACAGAACTGGGAGTTGATTACGATAACAGCAGTATTGGAATTGTAAATAACAAATTAGCTGTGAAAAGTTCGGGGATTACAAACGATATGCTGGCAGGAAACATTTCAGACAGCAAGTTAAACACAATTACAACGCCTAATAAAGTAAGCTGGGTGAGTGTAAATAAAACAGGTAGCAAATTAAACGATATTGACGATGTAAATGCTCCTGACCCTACGGATGGGCAGTTATTAAGCTGGGACGAGGCATCAAGCACATGGATACCGAAAACAATAGAAGCAGGAGGAGGAGTAGCTTCTACAACAATAATGGACGTGGATATCGTAAGCTCGCCACAGACAGCACAAACATGGACTGACATGCCTTCTGCTCTAACAGAACTTTTCGGGAACACAAACAACAGAATTAAAATTGACCTATCAACTGCAACTAAATATAGAATTGTAGTAAATCAAAGTGCATCCGGAGCATCGGGAGCAGACTTAAACTTACAATATTCTACAGATAATGTAACTTTCCTGCCAGCTGATACAAACGGAGCAGGCGAGGTTGATATAGGCACAGGCACAGGCGTTAAGGTAGGAAATTGGGCAGACCTGGTTGCAGGAGCAAAAGCAGATAGATGGATTAGAATAGTAGGAAAAGAAGGTAATGGAACAACGGACCCTGCATTCAGGCAAATTAGAGTTCAGTTTTTAGTTCCAGGAGGAACAGGCGGAGGTGGAGTTACAAGTTTCAATGGTAGAACAGGAGCAGTAATACCAGAAACAAATGATTATACGTGGGCTCAAATAAACAAAACAACTTCTTCAATAGCAGACATCACAACAAGAAGCCATACTTTACTAACAGACATAGGTACTAACACCCACTCACAAATTGATAACTTCATCAGCTCAAAAGCACAAGCAAACGGATTAGCTTCATTAGACGCAGATTCAAAAGTAGTTCAAAACCCAGCAAATGCAACAGCAACTCCAACAGCCAACAAAATTCCTATAGCAGACGAAAACGGGAAATTAGACAGCTGGATTACAGCTACTAATAATGATGCATCAATAGAGTTCTTAATAGATGGGTCAGGTTCGGCAATAACAACAGGAGTGAAAGGAGATTTAGAAGTTCCTTTTAATTGCACAATAAATTCTGCAACACTTCTGGCAGACCAAACAGGTTCAATAGTCATAGATATATGGAAAGATAGTTATACTAATTACCCGCCAACAGACGAGGACAGCATAACAGCTTCAACTCCGCCTACAATCACAAACGGAATAAAATCACAAGACACAACATTGACCGGCTGGAATAAAACACTAACAAAAGGAGAAACTCTACGGTTCAACGTTGATTCTTGTAGCACAATAACAAGAGTTCTATTAAGCTTAAAAGTAGATAAAACATAAAATGGCAACAGGTTATATAGACCCTAACGGAGATATAGAAAAAGGTTGGAGTGGATACCCATCCTCAAACCATTACCAGAATATAGACGACGGAGTGAGGCAACCAGAAGACCCTGGATTATCGGATTATATTGAAGCTCATGCTCCAATCACTTTAACAGATTCTTTTGAGATGACAACATTTGATTTAGGCGGAGGAACAATTACAAGCATAAAAGTCTGGGCTTTCGGGGATAAGTCCAGCGATGAAGACAAAGTTTATGCAAGCATATACACTGGCTCGTGGAGTTCTGCAAAAGAGCTTAATTTTATTGGGCCACCAACTTGGCAATACGCAGAATGGACAGGAAGCTGGAATCAATCAGTTTTAGACAACTTAAAAGTAAGAGTTACATATATAC
>Ga0272448_1008423_pt1 | contig 10730 bp, 7 predicted proteins | sample YNPCB0191_FD_202220 | JGI IMG/M metagenome (GOLD analysis project Ga0272448, IMG submission 202220) | Hot spring sediment microbial communities from Yellowstone National Park, WY, United States - YNP-CB-019-1 | ecosystem: Environmental > Aquatic > Thermal springs > Hot (42-90C) > Sediment... | reverse complement strand
CGTGCCCGGCGGCTGCGCGGCGAGGAACTCCACCGCCTTGTCGACCGTGCCCTTGTACATGGCGGGGCAGATCATGGTTCCCCGGGGCGTGGTGATGCGGGTCAGGTTTTCGCTGCCAAAGACCATCCGCATGGTTTCCTGTGTCAACGCGGCGTGCGACCACGTCGTGGCGGCCAGCATCGCCAGCCCGCACACATACCCGGATACGCCCCGCGAAGGGGCCGTCGGCGAGGCAACTGGCCGCGCGCCGGCGGGTCCAGCGGCCGCAGGCGACTGCGGCGCGCCGCGGTCGTTCCGGGCCGAAGTCAGCCACTTCGGCACCAGCCGGCACCAGAAAACCGCAAAGCCCATCAGTCCGGGCACAAGAAGGTAGAAACCGTAGTGCTCCGCGCCGCACTTGAGCGCCATCCGGGCCAGCGCTGCCAGGCCGAAGGCGAACAGGATCATCCAGGGCACCCGGCCGGCTCGATCCTCGCGTCCCATGACCCATCGCACGGCGAACACGCCGAAACCGATCAGCAGCAGGATGGGCAGCGCCCGAAACATGTCGAACGCCCCGAGCAGGTAGCAGATCCCGCCGCACAGCAGCCCGGCGGCCAGACCGATCGCCCCAGTGGCCAGCGCGCGCATCGATGCGTCATAGGTCGGATCGCGGCGGATACGGTCCTCCGCGAGGATGCCGCACCACAGCGCCGCAAGGCATCCCAGCATTCCGGCGGTGGACAGCCCCAGCTCCTTGAGCGACTTCATCGGCTCGGCCAGCCCGAAGTGCTCGAGCGTATACGCACTCGCAGCCACGTTGCCGGGCAGGAAGAGGTTTTCCCGCCAGAGGGCGCTGCCGGCCGCCGCGTAGAAGCCTGCGTACACGCACACCGGTATGGCAATCGCCCCGAGGTAGCCCAGCGCATACATGGGTCGATTCAGCCGGCGCGCGCCGAGCGACCCGACCAGGAACACGGCATGGGCCGCGCCGGCCGCGAAGAGAACCTCCACCTTGCATAGCGACGTCAATCCCAGGAACAGGCACGAGAGGAGGAAATCGGCCGCCCGCCCGTGCCTCGTGTGACGGAGCAGAAAATGCACGCTCGCCGTTGCGAGCAGGATGCCATACGTCGCCGGATACGCATAGGGCAGCGCGAAGTTGAGGTGGTTGAATGCGTAGTACTCGGCGAAGCCGCAGATGTACAGGAAGGCGACGGCGGTGGCGGTCGCCGCCGCCCGCCCCGCGAAGAGCCGGACCAGGCGATACATGAGCCAAGCCAGCAGCGCCGCGCTGACGATCCCGGCGGTCGTCAGTGTGCTCAGCCGAACACCGAAGATGCGATAGAGGCCCGCGTTCGTGTACGGCGCCAGCGGGCCGTACCAATAGCGCACATCTTTGTAGAGTATCTTGCCGGCCAGGAGTTGCCTGGGCGTGTCGAGTTCCCGGCCGGAATCATAGATCAGGTCGCCCCATCGCTGCCACGTCAGGTGAAGGTTGTGCGCAAGGGCGAGGAGGATTACCACGATTACGGCCGCGCGCATCGCCCAGCGGCCCACCCGCGATCCGAGAATACTGTTCGCCGGCGGCCCGGGTGCGCGCGGCCCGGTCGGCGTACAGGCGACGTCGGGCGCAACGTTTACGGCGGCCGGCTCGGGCTTCTGATCGAGGGTCATGATTGCCGGGCGAAGTATATCCGGGGCCTCATCGGGCGTACAGGCATCGGCGCGCTCGCGCCATCGGGGGGTATGCAGCGGCGAGAGATGTCTGCGACCTTTCCGTGACAGCTTGCCCGTTTCCGGATGGGCCGCGACCGTCGCTGGATGCGGGGGCTTCGCTCGTAAGGGGGAACGGCCGTTTCCGAGGACTTCTTCCTTGAGAGTTTCGTCGCGCAAAAAACGCCTCCGCATTTATTGCCCGTCAACTCAGCCCCGTGTGGTGTTTATCGGACGATAGCCCTTACCGAGCCGGCAGTGTTGGTACGTATCATCGACATCCGCGCCTCCTCAACGTTATCTGCCGAAGCGGAATAAGCTTGGGCGAGTTGGCCGCTCTCGCCCCCCGGCTGTGGCCGATCGCCTCGCGGGGCGATGTTCTTTCCTCGGGCCCTCTTTGGTTCGGGCTCAACCCAAGCGGCAGTTTCTGCCGACGAACAGGCTCGGACGTGATCGCCCCGACCAGGAAGGTCGGGCCGGAATCGAGGCTCAGGATGAGCGACGCGGTTTCGACCACGCAGGATGAGCAGGGGCTGCGGCATCTCGCCACGCGGTGGCAGATCCCGCTGCTGCTCGGTTCCTGCATCCTCTTTGGCTGGGCCCTCTGGAGCCTCCGGCCCACGCCGCCGCAGATTCCCTTCAGTCAGCGCCTGGACCACATCCTCGCGTTGCGCAAGGCCGGGCTCCCTCTCGAAGCCAGCAAACTGGCCGAAGAGCTTCTGATGTCGCCGGAGCGGTCCGCCGAGGAGCAGGCCCGGCTCCACGAAGCCCTGGCAGAGATCATCTACGATGTCGAGTCGAAGGCCCCGGTCAAGAACCCTGTCAATCTCGAGCGGCTGATTCGCCACTATCGCCTGTCTGTCAAGGAGACCGAGGAGCTTAGCGGCGAGGCTTTTCGCCGCCTCGGCGAGGCATGGGAATGGCTCAACCGGCCGACCGAGGCCGTAAAGTCCTATAAGCAGGCCATCGCCAAGGGCCACAATGATTCCTTTCGCCTCCGGCGGCGGATTCTCGACATCGAAGTGGGCACCGGCGCACTCTCGGGCGATGCCCTGGCGCGGGAGCTGGATGCCTTCGTGGCTTCCGCAGGCCCGAACGGGCTCCGCTCGGATGATCTCCTGTGGGCGGCCGAGCGCCGCGTTGATCTGTACTTGCAGCAGGGGCGTTACGGCGATGCCGAAACGTACCTTGAGTCGCTGCGTCCGGCCGTGGAAAAGCGCGCGAACGAGGCGGAGCGCAACCGCTACGAGTTCCTTCAGGCCTGGGTGCTTTACAAAGAGGATCGTCCGGAAGAGGCCGAGCGGGTGCTTCGCGCCCTGCGCAACCGGATGACCGTGCGGGACGATACGGATGCGGCCTCCGGCTGGTTGCTCGGCAAGATCGTTCAGGGTTACTCCGCTGCGGAGATCGCACTGGGGCTCTTCGACGCGGTTTGCGAGACCCATTTCGACGGGCCGTATGTGGCGGCGTCGAAGCTGGGTCGAGGAGAGTGCCTCGCTCAGCTCGAGCGGCACAACGAGGCGCTCGCAGCCTACCGGGACGCGGCGGCCATGCTGCCCAAGCTTGCCGCCAACCCCGTGGTCGATGAGGCGACGGTGTTGATTTCGGCGACGGGGTGGTATGAGTCGATGCGGGCGTCGGGCAGGCTTTCCGAAGCGCTCGGATACCTCCAGGTGGCCATGGGGCTGATCGGGCCCGACGACTATCGGCGGCAGGCGATCTACATCGAACGGCAGGCGGACCTCGTGTCCGCGCTGGCGGAGCAGGATCTGCGGCTGGCCGAGCGGCCGAGCGAGCGGGGCGAGCCGGGGGGTACGGCGCTCGCGGCCGAGCGTGCCGAGGCGAGGGAAAGGGCCCGGCGGCGCCTGGAGCAGGCGGGCGAAGACTACCTGCGTCTGGCGGACCTCCGCACCGAAGACGAAGCCCAGGCGGCTGCCGCCGTCTGGAAGGCGGCAGACCGCTTCGATCAGGCCGGCGAGCGGATGCGTTCGATCGACGTGCTGGAGGCCTTCGTCCGGGGCCGGCCGACCAGTCCGCGGATTCCGGCGGCGCTGCTTCGGCTTGGGCAGGCCTACCAGGCGGTCCATCGCTACCCGGAGGCCATCCAGCGGTATCAGCGGAATGTGAGCGAGTTCCTGCGGACGCCGGCGGGGCTGGCGTCGATCGTGCCTCTGGCCGAGTGCTACATGGCCATGGGGCCGTCGCACGCGGCGGAGGCGGAGCAGACGTTGCTGAGCATCCTGGAAGAGCCGCCGGATCGGCCGCCGTTGGTCACGCCGGCGGCAGCCGAGTTTCGCGATGCGTTGTTCAGGATTGCCGACCTCTATGTCGAGACGGGGCAGTTTGAGCGGGCGATCGTGCGCCTGGAGGAGGCCCTGTCCCGCTATCCTGAGGATCCGCGGATTCTGCGGGCCCGCTATCGGCTCGCCGAGGCATATCGCAAGAGTGCCGCGCAGATTTCGGCGGCACTAGCCGAGGCGAAGGATCTGGCACCGAGGGACCAGTTGGCGGCGGAGCTGCATCGAAGGCTTCAGCGTGCCCGGCAGCTCTACGACGAGGTGATCGCGGCGAGCGACGGGCGCGCCCCGGCCTCGCGCCCGGCCGGCGGTGAGAGGGAGTTGCAGGACGCGTATGTACGGCTGAGTTATCTCTACCGCGCGGACTGTCTGTTCGACGAACTGGAACACGGCGGCGGCACGCCGCAGGGGTATGCCGAGGCGATTCGCCTCTACGAGCAGGCGGCATGGCGGTTTCGCAGCGATCCAGCCGCCCTGTCGGCGTACGTTCAGATCGTGCATTGTTATCTGCGATTGGGCGATCTGGCCCATGCGCGCACGACGCTGGAGCGGGCGCGATGGATCCTTCGCGGGATCCCCGACAGCCCGGAGGTGTGGCGCGTTCCGGGCGAGAGCAAGAAGACGTGGAGCGACTACCTCGCGTGGTTGGGCAACAGCCCGACCTTTCGCGACCGGTGACCCTCGGCGTGCGGCCTCTCGCATCGCGAGAAGGGCACGAGGGAATCCGGGTTCTGCCGGGCCGCGCCCGGGATAGGGCAAGGTGACCATGATTTCCGGCGGCGATCCTGACAACGGGACGAGCGCAGAGCGCGTGCTCGCGATCCTGGCGAATCAGCGGGACGAGTACCGGGCACTCAAACTGCTGGCGGAGGGGCAGCGGGCGCTCATCACCTCCAGCGAACCGGAGAAGCTCCTCGGCGTTCTTGCCGAACGCCGGCGGCATGTGGAGCGCCTGGCGGACCTCAACGGACAGGTGAAGGAGCTGCGCTCGCGGTGGCCGGATATTTACGGGGCGATGAGCGACGCGCAACGGAAGCAGGCCGACGGTCTGATCCACGAGGTGGAGACGACGCTCGCCGAGATCCTGGCGGGCGACGAGCAGGATGCGAAGCTGCTTTCCGTCCGATTGGCGGGCACGCGACAGGAGGCGGTTGCCCTGGCCGAATCGAAGCGGGCGTACGCCGCCTACGGATCTGCCGCCGCACGGGGAAGCGGCGCGGCGCCCCACTCGGAGGGGCGGTTCATCGACCAGACGGACGATCAGGCATGAACGCATCGCAGGCACAGGTTATGGGCGGAGCGTCCTCTTCCGGCGAGCCGCGGCCGCCGGGCGGCCCCGCGCGGAAGGACACCGTTCCTCTGTCGGATCGTGAGCGGGAACTCGGCGCGATCATTGCCGCGTACAACGACGTGACGGAGCGGCTCAAGGATTCGCACGACCGATTGCAGCGCGAGGTGCGCCGGCTGAGTCTCGAACTCGCGGACAAGAACCGCGAGCTGGCCCGCCGGGAGAGACTCGTCGCGCTGGGCGAGATGGCGGCGGGCCTTGCGCACGAAATCCGCAATCCGCTGGGCGGCATCCAGCTCTTTGCCGGTCTGCTGACACGCGACCTGGCCGATCGCCCGAAGCAATGCGAACTGGCCCGGAAGATCTCCCAGGGCGTCCAGACGCTGGAGAAGCTCGTGACGGACATCCTCGCGTTCGCGGGCCAGGCGGAGCCGCGCTTCCGCGAGGTGGATCTGCCCCGGCTCCTGAACGAGACCCTGGACCTGGCGGCCGCCACGTTCGATCGAATCGGCGCGACGGTGGCGTCGTCTTGCGATCCGGCCGCCGATCTGCGGCTGGAGGCCGACCCGTGCCAGTTGCAGCAGGCGCTGCTGAACCTGCTCCAGAACGGTGCGGAGGCGGCGGGCGCCGGCGGCCGGGTGGAACTCCGCGTGACGGGCGAACCGGACGGTTTCGTCCGGATCACCGTATCCGACGACGGGGACGGCGTTCCGGCGGAGCTGCTGGACCGGATCTTCAATCCGTTCTTTACGACGAAAGACCGCGGCACGGGGCTCGGGCTCGCCATCGTGCACCGCATCGCCGAGGCCCACGGAGGGAACATCCGCGTCGCGAACCGTGAGGAGGGCGGCGCGGTCTTCTCGCTGACCCTGCCGCGACGGCACGACGGCGAAGCGGGTCCCGGGTTCGGGGTTCCGGATCCCGGGGCCGAGGCGCGAGCCGGGGATTCGAGACCGCAGCCCGGGGACAACGGACAACGGACTATTGCGGAGACTGTGTGATGGCCCGCATCTGTGTGGTGGACGACAAGGAACTCCTTCGGGATTCGCTCGCCGAGACGCTCATCCGCGAGGACCACCAGGTCGTCACGTTCGGCGATTCGCTGGCCGGGCTCGAGGCAATCAAGTCGCAGGCGTTCGACGTGGTCGTGTCGGATCTGAAAATGCCCGGGCTCGACGGCATCGGGCTGCTTCGCGAGCTTCGGGCCGCCGGCTGCGATGTGCCGGTGATTCTGATGACGGCGTACGGCACCGTGCCCACCGCCGTGGAGGCGATGAAGCTCGGCGCCTTCGATTACATCCAGAAACCCTTCGAGCCCGAACAGCTCTGCGTGCTGGTTGACCGGGCCGTTCAACACGGGCGCATGCAGGCGGAAAACGAGGCCCTGCGGCGGTCGCTGAACGACGTGCATGCGGGACGCATCCTCGTCGGCACCTCGCCGGCGATGCAGGCGATTCGCGAGACGGTCCAGCGCGTGGCCGCCAGCCAGGCGACTGTGCTGATCCAGGGCGAGTCGGGCACGGGCAAGGAACTCGTCGCCCGGGCGATTCACGCGGCATCGCCCCGGGCGGATCGGCCGCTGTTGTGCCTGAACTGCGCGGCCCTTTCCTCGAACCTTCTGGAAAGCGAGCTGTTCGGCCACGAGAAGGGCGCCTTCACGGGCGCGGACCGGCTTCGCCGCGGGCGTTTCGAGCTTGCCGACGGGGGCACGCTCCTGCTCGACGAGGTGAGCGAGATCTCGCTTACCCTGCAGGCGAAGCTTCTGCGCGTCCTGCAGGAGCGGCAGTTCGAGCGCGTCGGCAGCAGTGTGACCCGCGAGGTGGACGTCCGTGTGATCGCCACCACCAACCGAAACCTGCGCGAGTGGGTGGCACGCAAGCGGTTCCGCGAGGACCTGTACTTCCGCCTGAGCGTTCTGCCGGTCGAGGTCCCGCCGCTGCGGGAGCACCGCGAGGATATCCCCGAACTGGTGGCCTACTTCCTGGCGGCCGTGGCGCGGCGGGATGGGCGGGAGCCGCTTCGCGTCGAGCCGGCGGCGGCCGAACTGCTGCGCGCCTACGACTGGCCGGGCAACGTGCGCGAATTGCAGAACGTCTGCGAGCGGGCCTCCGTGCTCGTTCAGGGCGGCTGTGTGCGCGCGGAGACGATTCGGCCCTGGTTGATCGGCCTGGCGGCCAAGGAGGCCGGCGCCGCGGCCGGCGAGCTTCTTGTGCGGCCCGGTCGGATGCTGGCCGACGTGGAGCGCGATGTGATCCTGCGGACGCTGAACGAGTACGGCGGGCATCGACTCAAGACCGCCCGCGCCCTGGGCATCGGCGTTCGCACGCTGGGCATGAAACTCAAGCGATGGCAGGAGGAGGCGCGTGGTGCGTGTGCGGAGAGATGTGCCGGATGAGTGTTCGGGGGCCTCGCGCAGATTCTGCGCCGACGGCGCAGGGATTGCGCGTGATGGCGGGCGAAATAGCCCATTTTAACGCTTCGTCGACGCGAGAGGTTGTGGCACGGCGTTTGCTTGGATGCGAGATGGATGAAGGGCCGGCGGAGCCAGCCCGAGGTGCGTGATGGTGTTCGCTAATCTCGTCGGCCGTGAAACGCTGCCGGTATTGGAGAAGGCACTGGCGTTTGCGGAGGCTCGGCACCGCGTTCTCACCGAGAACATCGCGAACGTGGATACGCCGGGTTACCGAACGAAGCACCTGGATGCTGCCGCATTCCAGGAGGCCCTTGGACAAGCTCTGGCGCGCCGGAAGGAGGATCCGTCCGGCGCGCTCGAGCTTCCATCCTCACGCGAGTTTCACGAGGACGCCTCGGGGCACCTGGTGGTGACTCCGACGGAGGAGCCGCCGGAGAACATCCTGTTTCACGACGGCACGAACGGGAAGCTGGAGCGGCAGATGGCCATGCTGGCCGAAAACGCACTGATGCATCGTGCGATGGTTGAGCTCACGCGGAACCGGTTCGACATTCTGATGGCGGCGATTCGGGGGAGGACGGCGTGAGCGTCGGCGGCGGATTGACGGACTGACGATTCAACGAATTCACGGGTGTACGACGGATGTTCGGCTCACTCGATATCAGTACCTCGGCGCTAGTGGCCCAGCGGACGCGTATGGACGTCATCGCGGGCAACATCGCCAATGCCTACTCGACGCAGCGGCTCGACGGTCAACCGGGGCCGTACAAGCGCCGGTTCGCGGTCTTCGCGACAGGGAATCCCGCCGCGGCGACGCCGGCCGCCCCCGGCGTCCATGTGGAGGCGGTTGAGGAGGATCCGGCGCCGGGGCGGCTGGTTTATGATCCGCAGCATCCCGATGCGATTCGCACAGGGCCGCAGGCCGGTTACGTGGAGTATCCGAACGTCGATCTGGCGACGGAGATGGTCGACGCGATCGAGGCGGCGCGTGCCTACGAGGCGAACATCACCGCCATGGATGTGACGAAGAGCATGATTTCCGCCTCGCTGCGGCTGCTGGCATGACGGCGTGCCCGCCGCGCGGCGAGCGATTGGCTTGAGGCAGAACGATGGCAGGTCCGATCGATTTTGACCCAGCTCGCAGCGGAATGGGCCCGATCGCTCCGGCGGGGGCGCCGGGGGCCGCCGCGCTGCGCCGATCCGCGACGGCGGCGGAAGGCGCCGAGGGCGGTACAAGCTTCAAGAACATCCTCCTGGACAGTCTGGACCAGGTGAATCGCCTGCAGCAGGAGGCTTCGCAGGGCGTGGAGAGACTGGCGACGGGCCAGACGGCCAACGTGGCCGAGGTATTCACGGCGGTTCGCAAGGCCGACGTGGCCTTCAGCCTGCTCATGGAGATGCGCAACAAGCTGATGGAGGCGTATCAGGAGATTCGGCAGATGCAGGTGTAAGCGAGACGAGGGTTTTCGGAAATGGAGTTCCTGAAAAAACTCTTCGCCCAGTCCAAGGCCCACCTGTCCGGGCTGAGCGTTTCGCAGCGGGCCGCCATCGGTCTGTGCGTGATCGTGATGCTCGGTGCGCTGGCCTGGTTGCTCCAGTGGTCCGCTACGCCGGAGACCGTGGCCCTGCTGAACCAGGATCTCAGTGCGGACGAACTCGGCCGGATTCAGTCGCGACTGGAGGAGGCCGGCGCCCGCTACGAGGTTCGCAACAACCGGATTTACGTTTCGCCCGACCAGCGGGCGATGTGGCTCGCCCGGCTCGGCGAGCAGCAGGCCCTTCCCAGCGATCTGAGCGTGAGCTTCGATACGTTGATCCGGGACCAGAGCCCGTTCCTGAACATGGACGAGCAGGCCTGGCGGCGTTCCGTGGCCCTGGGCAACGAGTTGGCCCATGTGCTGCGGCAGTTCAGCGGTGTGGCGGACGCCCGCGTGTTCATCGACAAGACGGAAAAACGCGGGATCGGACGGGCGCCCACAGTTCCCACGGCGAGCGTGTATGTGAAGATGAAGCCCGGCTCGGAGCTGGACAAGAACAAGGTATTCGCGCTGGCGAGCTTCGTGTCGCGGTCGGTGGGGGGGCTGACCGTGAAGAACGTCGGCGTGACCGACGCGACGACGGGCCGATCGTACACCGTGCCCGATCCGAGCGACCCGGCGGCGTTTGATGATCTCGACGACCGGCGGCGGAAGGAAGAGTACTTCACGCAGCGGCTGCTCCGGGTGTTCGCGCACATTCCGGGTCTTCTCGTCGGGGTCCATGCCGAGCTGGACGCCGAGGCGAAGACCGTAGAGTCGACGAAGTACGGCAAGCCCGTCAAGACCAGCGAGGAGACGGAGACGACGACGCAGGATCGGGGCTCGGCGGGCGCTTCGCCCGGGGTCGTCGCGAACACCGCCCGTACGGTGGCCGCGGGGGGCAACGCGGAGAAGCTCGAGAAGACCAAAGGAAGCGAGCAGTACATCGGCGGCGTGGACAAGACCGTCGAAACGAGCGACCGGATGCGCAACGGGCTGCGGAGCCTGCGCGCCTCGATCAACGTGCCGCGGAGTTACTTCGTGGCGATCTACAAGCAGGCCAACGGCGGCAAGGAGCCCAAGGACGCGGACCTGGAGCCGCTGATCCGGGAGCAACTGGCCCGGATCCGCAAACAGGCAAGCGCCCTGATCCCGGCGGGGCCCGCGGGCGGCCCGCTTGCCGCAGCGGACGATTCCCACATCCAGGTGGATTGGTTCTACGACACGCCGCTGCCGAGCATGGCGGTCGTCGAGGCCGGCGCCGGCAACGAGATGATGGGGTGGGTCAAGGCGTACGCGGGTCAGGCGGGACTCGGGGCGCTCGCGATCGTGAGCCTCCTCGCCATGATGATGGTGGTGCGCAAGGCCTCGGCTGCGCCGATCCTGCCGGGCGAAGAACCACCGCCGGAACCGTTGCCGTCTCTGCGGCACGCGAGGAAGGGCCGTGCCGCCGAGGCCGGAATCGACCCGGAGATCTTCGTGGCCGGCTCGCCGGTGGGCGAGGCCCAGGTGACCGAAGG
>Ga0272448_1008422_pt1 | contig 10731 bp, 7 predicted proteins | sample YNPCB0191_FD_202220 | JGI IMG/M metagenome (GOLD analysis project Ga0272448, IMG submission 202220) | Hot spring sediment microbial communities from Yellowstone National Park, WY, United States - YNP-CB-019-1 | ecosystem: Environmental > Aquatic > Thermal springs > Hot (42-90C) > Sediment... | reverse complement strand
CGTTCTGGTCATTTTTACCAGCACATCAAAATCCGCTGAGGGTTTTCTTTTATTAATCACCACCACGAATCCGCACATAGCGCTATCTGTTGTTGTCTTTATTTCTGCAGGCTTTTTCTGCAATTTCTTTATAATAGGCAGCCACCCTTTCCGCTGTGTGAAAAATCCTGACATAAGAGGCGGCATGGCGACCTTTCTTATGCACTTCGGAAGGATGGGTAATGCACCATTCCATTGCATTTTTTAAATGCTCCATGGACAGCGGGATAAGGATTCCATTTTCCTCATTGACAAACATCCGCGTATCGCCAACATCCGACGCAATAATCATGTTGCCGCAGGCCATGGCTTCAAGTACACTCTGCGAAGGATAATTGTTGGTTTCCTGAACGGACACAAACACCGAAGTAAAAGCAAAATATTTTTCAGGGTCAGGGACAAATCCGGGAATGATAAAGTTATGAAGATTTCCTTCCCCTGCTTTCTTTCTGATTGTTTCCAGCAAAGGACCATCGCCCAGAAGGTAAAACCTCACCTCCGGATACTGCCTGGCCAGCAGAAGGGAACTGTTGAAATACATCAACGGATTTTTCATGGGTTCAAGACGGGCAGCAAAGACAAAAGAAAAAGGTTTTTTCTCTTTGACAGTGAATTTTTCATACAGGGAAAAAGAACAGGGGGTAATGCTTGCCCTTTCATGCGGAACATCAATCCCTTTTTTGCTAATCCCTTCTCTGATATAAGGACTTAAAAAATCAACCACATCGGCCCTCTTCAAAGCTTCATTGAACGAAGAATATTTTTGATCCCAGCGGTATTCCTCTGATGAAAGCACTTCCGTAAACCAGCTGTCCATATCAACAAAAACAATGGCAGGTCTTTTTTTCTTTCTGAAATAAAAATAAAGAGGAAGAACACCTGCATAAATTCCCACCAGCACATCTATCTTTTCCCTGCAGACAAGAGCATGAATCCTTTTGTAAATCCTGTACTGGTAAATCCGGCTTTTAAAATAACGGTACATCTTTAATCCGTAAGAAGGGATTATTTTTTTTACTCCGGAGAAAAATGTGTTGTTCGGGGTTTTGTGACCGACATCAGGCTGTTTCATTGCTTGCCTTTCTGAGGGCAGGTCGTACTCATCAACCACATACACCCTTTCCAGCGGATAATTCTGATCCATTTCCCGGATCTTTTTGTAATAATACCGGCTTGTTAAAAAACAACAGGAAGAATCTCCTGCCTTTTGCAAGTATTTAAAAAGATTGAAAAAACGTTTTTGAGCCCCTCCAACGCTTCCTCCGCCGGTAAGGACAAAAGCCATTGTCATTTTTCAGCCTTTTTTAAAAAAAACACCATTTGATCCCCCAGTTGTTTTTTGTTGAGTTCTTTTGCAAGTTTTTTAAAATGCCTGATCTGACGCTGATCAAAAATGCTTCTCCCGGGATCAACATAATACGATTGGGACGTATATAATCCTATTCCTTTTTTATTCTGCTCGCTGCCTACAAATTGCAATTCAGTTGAATCGCAATACGCATGATATATTTCCAGATGATGAGAACGAACAAGATGGGTAAAACTCTTCACAGAATGCAGATAAAGATGACGGGGCGGATCCAGTTGTGCCCAGTATTTTCCATACACTGAATACGCGTAATTAAGCACAGGAATTCTGATCATAATGGTTCCTCCCTTATTGAGCAAAACAGATGCTTTTTCAAGGGTTTCATGTTGTTCCCAGATGTGCTCAAAAGAATGATTAAACATAATAAAATCAAAAGAAGCATGCATGGAAAAGATGTCTTGCCGAAAAAAACAAATTTCCTTGCAGGTAAACTCTGTTTTAAGATGAGGGTCTATTCCCGTGAGATTTTTAAAACCATATTTATAAAATGAATACAACAACGATCCATTTCCACATCCCACATCAAGAATGGATGAATGCCTTCCGATACCTGCTATCCGGCACCAGTGAAGGACTTCATTATACAGGCCAGCGGCTTCCATCCACTTTCCGAAAAACGACAGGTAGCCCATGGTCCGCAACACCAGCAAAGGTTTTTTAAGCCTGTCTTTTTTAAAAGAAGGTATAAAATTATCGGTATAATAAATCTGATAAAAACGGTCCAATCTTTCAGGTAAAGATACTATTTGCAGTGACTCACAGGCAGGACAATAATAATACTCAAAAGGTTCAAGAGTTCCATACATTCTCTCATGGAAAACAAAAATCTTTCCTGATTTATCAACCATATTACATATCCGGCATTTCATAACTGGTAATTAAAAAATTTTCATTCAGGTCAATGGATACAGCTGTGTATTTTCTTTTGTTTGTTCTTCTTTTATTTTGTTTTTAAGGACCAGCAACAAAGTAAAAAATAAAAATAAACGATAGGTATAAAAAGATATTGCCATTTCTCCAAAAACAGTATATATCTCGGTACTGAAACGCATAAAAAGAAGATGAATACATAAAAAAATGAGCAACATCATCACAGGTTTTTTCAGCAGGGAAAGAGCATTTCTTTTCATTTCTTTCAACATAAGAAAAGCTTGTTTCAAAAACATGACATAAAAAGGAAGAAACAACAACACCCCTACGATACCAAAACGCATCAGACCATTATACACAGCCACTTCTGCTGCGGCGTCATAAGCCACCCCCCTCTCATCCCCTTTCATTTTCATTTCCACAATGTCTGACCATTGGACAGGGATATAGCCTGTGCCGAGAAGAAAATGATCTTTAATAATCCTTTTCACATACACCATGTCTTCTTCGCCCGAAATCCGGTAATCTTCACGTCCCTGCAGATCCTTTCCTGTCATAACGAGTGAAAAAGCATCTTTTATAACATATTCAGCATAACGTGAATATACAGGAAAGAGAATGTTCAAGGCCAGCAAAAGAAACAAAAGAGAAAATACCCCCCGTACCAGATGCTTAAGGTACGACATTTTTAAGGTGTAGGAAGTGACGAGCATGGCAATGACCACGGAAACAACCATGCGAAGGTATTCACGGCGTGTAAGGGTAAGCATAAGGGTGATGATCATCAGAATGGCACTCACATAAATAAGAGCCGTGTTTTTTATGGCAAGCGGATATTTTCTTTTCACCAGAAAAAGATAAATCCCAATCATATAGATGACATCTATCAGTCCGTAACTGGCCATAAAAAGACGTTCCATTGAAGATTCCTCATATCTTAACATGGACATCACGGGAACTATTTTAAGAGGAGAAAATAAAGTTATCATCCATAACGACAGAATCACAAAAGAAAAATAAACAATAAACCGGAAAAAAATTTCATACGATTTCCATGAGAAATAATAAAAACTATACACCACGAAGGGCAGCATCAAAGCAATCCGGTTTTTGCGTAAAAAAAACAGGTAATCAAGCTGGCCGTTAACCACTGGCAAAATTGCCCCATACACAATTAAATAATACAGGATATATACAATAATTAAGTAAGCAAAGAAAACACGAAAGGTCTTGTCTCTGAAGGGCAGTTTCTTCCCCGGCGAAAAGATAAAAACCATCATCATTAAAAAGAAAAAAACATCGTAATATTTTATGCTTCCTGCAATGTTGCCTTCGCGGTAACCTGTAAAGAAACCTCCCGGATCAAAAAAAAGCATGAGAAAAAGCCAGTAATAATAATCAGGTTTCATCCGCAGCCGGATAAAAACTGCAATGGCTACAAGCACAAGGAGAAAATATGCAACAACAGGCAACATCATTTTTTAATCTGCTGAATTACATTTTTTATCTGATTCACTGATACCAGCCCGAGCAGAAGAGGCAACAACCATAAAAAAACCGCCATGAATATTTTAATCATTAACCCTATATGCTTGCCATACAATATTTCAAGCAAGGGAATGCCAACCGAAAAAACAAATACGGGGATGAAATACAAAAGAATCACAACATAATTTCTTTTGACATAAAACAACCGCTGGGAAATCAGATGGGCAATCAGAAAATACATAAAATTTGAAATCATATTTACCAGGGCAGCTCCCACATAACCATATTTTTTCACCAGCAAAAAATTCAGGAACAGGCTCAGACAGGAAATCCCGAGTACAATATAAAAATAATATTTTGTTTTTTCTTTAATAAATATGCCAAGTGAGGTCATGGTGGCACTCTGACGGAAAATGTCCGAAAAAAGAAGAAAAGGAATCACCACAATTCCATTCACAAATTTCCGGGTTGCCACCACCTGCACAATTTCCTTTGCAAAAAGAGAAAGGAACACAACAAGGGAAAAACCCACCACAAGATAATATTGCCACAGTACATCGGAGGTTTTTCCGGCATGGGATTTATTCTCATCCCTGTCGGCTTCATACAGCGACATGAAAAAAGGATAAAAACTCATTCCTATGGCCATGTTAAGCAAACTCAGCGGCTGGGCAAAAGTGGATCCGATGGAATAATACCCCACCTCGGCAGAAGTCTTATAAGAAAGAATAAAAAACCGGTCGGCAAAAGAATATATCCACACCAGCATCCCTGAAAGCATTAAAGGAAAACCAAACCTGAACATTTTCTTTGCCCAGTACCAGCTGAAATGATAATGATAAAACTTCCTTGAAAAAGACAGATAGGAATACACAATGGCCATGGCAGAACTCAACAGGGTTGCCAGCTGGGCTCCCACAATGCCTTTTTTCAACTGTAACACCAGCAGAATGCCAAGACCGACATTTAAAAGTGATTTTAAAAGGATAAAGGCATTAAAACGCCAGGGAGCCTTCCGGTAACGGTATATCCATCCCTGTTCGTCATTCAGGAGAACAAAAGGCAGGGTAAGGCAACTGATGCATACAGCCTGAGCGTACAAACCTGATTTAAAAAGAACTTCAGAAAAAAACTTTGAAAAAAAAGCAAGCAGAAGAGAAGGCAAAAAAGAAAACAAGGAAAGAACCAGGACAGTAAAAAGCACTGTTCCCTTTTCCTTTTCATCTTTTGCTTCGTAATAATAACGGGAACCTGCATCCACAGCTTTAAATCCAAGCAACACAGACAAAATAATCACCGCACTGCTCAGGGTGTCAATAACTCCCCATTCGGAAGGTGAAATCGCCCTTGTGTAAAAAGGCAACAGGAAGAAACCAATAAACTTTTTCAGGGCATTCCCCACTCCGTACACAACAACCTCACCGGAAAATTTTTTTACTACCCCCATCCTGTCATTGTTTAAGCTGAGCTATGGTATCCGACTCATCCACAAGGACAATGGCATATCCCATGCTTTCAAGATATTGCCGGCATTCTTCCCGGGCTTTTTCTGCCAGATGGCTGTGTTCATAAATAATCACTTCCGGTTTCAGGTGATGAAAAGGAATTGTTTTAATAATTTCAAAGTCATATCCTTCAACGTCAGTCATCACCAGATCAACTGCCTCAATGTTATATTGCTTCACCAAATCCATGAACGTGATACACCGGATTTTCTCCGTGGCAATCCAGTCTGCAGGATCAGGGGGGAGAGCCACCCCTTCTTCTTCCGCCTTTTTAGCCACATAACCTGCATCAATCATCTTCTGAACTTCTTCCTTTAAAAAAGAAGACAACCCTGAAGCCCACCTGCTGTTACTGAAAGATATTTTGTAAAGAACCCTTTCCCCTGCAAAATGATCAATGGCCGCATTTTCAATGATCACATGTTGATTGTTTCTGTAATTTTCCCTTAATCTTCTGCAAATTTCCTTTTGAGGTTCAACAAGAATTCCTTTCCATTTATCCCTGCGTATATATTTATACAAAGGGTCATTCTGTACCCCATCATTAGCCCCTATATGAATAAAATAAAAATTCTTTTTCTTACGGGATAAGGCATTCAGAAAAACATCAAGTGAGGAAGAAGGTTTCCAGATGTAACGGTAATAGAAATAAAACAAAAGATCATAGCGATAAATCAGGAAACGTAAAAACTTTTTCATTCTTTTTGTTTTTTATATAACCTTATTAACCATAATATTTTTTTGCTATAGTCAGATAATCTTCCATGGTTCTTGCAGAAATATTCTTCCAGCTATAATGCTGAATGGCTATTTCACGCAATCCCGTGAATAACTTTTTTCCATTCAGTATCTTTATAATAGCTTTTTTTAATTCATTTTTATTATTCACGATTATTCCCACTTTATCAATAATTTTTTGCTCTACATTTTTCAGACTTTGACTGACCACCGGCACATTGCATAACATGGCCTGAACCGGAAACATTCCAATACCGAGAAAAGGCAATGCTGAAGAATATGCCGGAAGGATATACATCTCTGAAGCTGAAAAGAAAAGATATAATTCTTTTTGAGGAATCATTCCGTACAACAACACCCCCGATTGCCGGGCATACTCATACAGTTCATCGCTTTTCTCCGCTCCACCGATGATAAGTTGCACATCATCCCGTTCTTTTTTAATCTCATTGTAAACATCAATAAGCCAGTCGGCTCTTTTTACATAATTCAACCGTCGGATGTGCAAAAGATATTTCTTATTTACATCGAGGTTTAATTTTTCTCTGGCCTGATTCTTTTCAACCGGAAAGAATAATTGCTCATCCACCCCTGTGGTACTTTTTTTTACCCGGAGCGAAGAAGGAAGGTATTTCCTTATGTCGTCATCCAGTATGTAAAACAGATCCACATGAGAAAGACATTTTTTTTCAAGAGGTAACTGAAGCCGGTAAAAAAAATACTTTAACCCTGAAGAAATTTTTATTTTATACTTTGCCGGTGCTTCGCCGTGATGCTGAACCACCAGAGGATGTTTTCGCAAAAAAAGTGCAACAGAATAGAAAAGCAAATGCCTGATGCTTGAAACATTAAAAACAATTCTCTTTCCCCCTCTCTTTTCCCTGATAAGATGATGCAGTAAAGAGGCCGAAAACAAACCTGATTTACCTAACGAAACCGCAGGAAATATCCTGAAAAGTACCCCTTCAATTGTCTTTTCATAAATGGCATTGATTCTTGAATCGGCTTTCCAGCATTCTACTTCAAATTCAGGATGGTACTTTTTAAACTGGCGGGAATACAACCCTCCAAAACCATGGATAAAAAAACCATCCCCGTCTTCTTTTCTGTTGGGATACCGCTGATCATTGAAATTGTAATCAATATACACAATTTTTATACCTTCGGCCATGCTGTTATTCCTTCTTCTTAAAAAATCTGTTTTTAAGTTTAATGATCTTCTTGAAAAACTGCTTTTCGTAAGCATCAATGCGCCGCAGAATTAAAGGAGAAAAATCTTCATACCGGCGCGGCTTTGTGTGCATGATTCTGTTAAAATCATCAAGGGTAATGCCCAGTTTTTTTATGAAATAATCAATATCTTCCTGCAAGGTGTCTTCGTTATATGGTTTTTTCTTCAGCTCTTCCAATGCTTCTTCCCTTGTGAGCTGACCTGCCACAATTAAAGAAGACAGATGAGCCCTCCGTTTATCATAGCCAAACTTACAGGGCAGAATATAATTTTGAAAAAACCGGGTGTAAAAAGATTCTCCATGTTTCCCCCCATAATCGCGCCAATCCAGTTCCCGCATCAGCAGTTTTTTAGCCTCTTCTTTTTGATAATCCACGTAATCCAGCAAGCTGATTATCTTTTGTCTTTTTATGCGATCCAGATATATCCTTCTCCATACACTGACATGAGGGAAAGAGGTTAACCGCCGCGTACCGAATTTTTTATTAATCTTTTTAATGTATGCCCAGTCTGAATACCCTTGTGACCAAGCAGGGGGGAGAATAGATTCCCCTATGTAATTTGTACCCAGAATTAAAGGAACATCATAACGGACGGCATAATTTCTTAAGGTAGAGACAATGGCATGATCGGTAGGAATTTCCATGTCGGGGGTAGAGGCTTCAAAAAAAGCAAGCTGCAAACTTTTAAACTCTTCCCAGTCGAGTACTTCCGTATGCAGGTCTATCCCTAATTTTTTTACCGCATTATATACGTTGGTATTGGCCAGCTCGGTATTCCATCCGTTATCCACATGAATAGCCAGCGGAGTAAGTCCCGCTTTCTTCACAACTACATAGGCAAGGTAAGTACTATCCACTCCCCCGCTAACCCCTATCACACAATTGTATTTTTTTCCTTTCCCTTTTTCTTTAATTTCCTGCACAATGCGGGAAAAAGTTTTCCCCTTATCAACAGGAACACGCATTTGCTTTAATTGCAAAGCAGCCGTGCAATGATTACAAAATCCATTGCTGTCAAACCTGATGTCGGGATCGGAGGTGTCCATCACACATCTCCGGCAGATACGGTATTCCATCTCTATTTTCTGTTTCTGATCCGATGATAAAGGTTTTTAATAAAATTCCCGTGATTTCCGTTCTCATCAATGTAATACCCCTGTCCGTAAGAATAGCCGTATGTGTAACCATAGCCATAATTGTACTGATAGGAATATCCATAAGGTCCTTTCGGATCAATGGCATTCAATACCAGTGCCATGTTGTCAATGCCTTTCTGTTCTTTCAGGTCGTTGATTAATTCACATACTTTCCGGGTGGAAAAATTCTGCCTTACCACAAACAGCACCATGTCTATTTTTTGCACAATGGTAAGCGCATCGGACACGATGGCCACAGGGGAAGTGTCAATGATAATCATATCATAATTTTCCTTCAATCTGGTTAAAAGTTCATCCATTTGCCGGCTTTCAATGAGCTCGGCAGGATTCGGGGGCAAAGGACCCGAAACAATGCAATCAAGGTTGGGAATCCGGGTTTTGCAGATAATCTCTTCCATAGGAGACTCATTGATGAGATAGGTGGAAAGCCCTTTTTCATTGCTCAGGTCAAAGAGGGTATGCAGGCGGGGCTTACGCAGATCCATTCCCATAATAAGCGTTTTCTTACCCGAAAAGGCAACAATGGCTGCCAGGTTAACTGCACAGAAAGTTTTTCCCTCCCCGCTGATGGCCGAAGTAAAAAGAACTGTCTTTTGCGAAGGTTTCAGAAGAAAATACTGAAGGTTGCTTCGCAGCAAGCGGAAAGATTCAGCTGCCGAAGAGCGGGGCCTGTCGTAGGCAGGAATATATGTTTGCGGTGTTTTTACATAAGTAATCAACCCTGCAAAAGGAATGGCTGTACGGGATTCAACATCACTGCGGGTCTGAATCCTGTCATCAAAAACATCACGCACCACCACAAAGGCAATGGGAAGCAGCAATCCTATAAGCAAGGCCATCAGGTAATTAAAATTTTTCTTCGGTGATGTCAGTTCGGCCATGCCGGTTCTTGCCCTGTCAATAATCCTGGCATCGGGAGAATTGGAAGCACGGAGAATCCCCGTCTCGGCCTTTTTCTGCAATAAAAAATTATAAATGTTATCGTTCAGGGCATAACTTCTTTTCAGGGTAATGTATTCCCTTTCAATGACAGGAAGTGTCCTGGCTGTCCTCACATTCTCTTCTTCCCAGTTTCTCAGTTGTTTTAATTTAATGTTTACCACATCAAGGGCATTGCGGGCATTGTCAAGAAGAATTTTCCGTGTTTGTTCAGCCTGCTGTTTCTTTTGCCTGAGAAGAGGGTACGACGGATATGTGTTTTTTTCAAGCCTGCTAATCTCAACCAGCAGGGAAGAAAGCAGTTTTGTGTTTTCATTCAATACCTGATCGGTAATCCCGATCACTGCAGGGATAATAAGATTGACGTCTGAATCTTCCCTGGCCAGAGCACTGCATAAATATTCCAGATAAGACTTCTGTAAAACATATTCGGTTTTTGAGTTCTCAATCTGCTGAAAAGTTTCATAAAGATTTTTACTTTCAAGTTCCAGATTTACGACTTTATTGTTGAGACGGAACTGCATCAGTTTTCTTTCCGAAGCTTCCAGAGAATCCCTTACAATATTCAGTTGTTCTTCAATAAAAGCAGCGGTATTCAGCACTGCATAATTCTTCTCCTCAAGGGTCACTGCAATATAAGTTTCCATCAGCGCATTCAGAAAATCGGTCTGTTTTTCCGGCACGTTACCGTTGATGCTCAAATCAATCACCAGGCTGTTTTTATCCCGTGCCGCAACTTTAACTGCCGATTTATACAGGGTGGTAAGTTCGTCAATGTCGTTAAATTCAAAATAATACTGGATGTTTTTTATTTCTTCCACAGAGGGAACCGCCAGTGCAACGGAAAAAGAAAAGGACTCGTCAGAAAACCATTCGTTAAATTTCATTTTTCTTGGACGGGCTTCCATGTCGCCAATTTTCATCAGGTATTCCCTGCTATTGATTATTTCAATAAACACAGGGGTTTGTTTTTTCTGGGCAAAAGAAGTGTCATAAACCACCCTGAAAGGAGAACGCCTGTAAAGCTCAAGGGTTTTAAAATGCCCTACCGAATAATATGAGACATCCCATGCAAGGGTTTGCAGGGCCTGCCTGATAACATCATAAGAAGTAATGATGGGTATTTCGTTTTCCACATACCTCTTGTAACTGCGGTTGCGAAAGCCCATGTCATAAAGAATGTTTTCCACCCCCGACTGGACACTGTTGGTCTGATCCTTCAGCAGCATCGATGCACTTACACTGTACACCGGAACTGTTGATTTATTAATGTAAAAAGCAATGGAAAAGGTAATGGCGAGAACAATAGGAAACCAGTACCAGAGGGCAAGGATGGCATGCAGGTACTTCCTTATGTCAATATAATCGTCCTGAAGAAGTTGTTGCTTCGACG
>Ga0272448_1008420_pt1 | contig 10734 bp, 7 predicted proteins | sample YNPCB0191_FD_202220 | JGI IMG/M metagenome (GOLD analysis project Ga0272448, IMG submission 202220) | Hot spring sediment microbial communities from Yellowstone National Park, WY, United States - YNP-CB-019-1 | ecosystem: Environmental > Aquatic > Thermal springs > Hot (42-90C) > Sediment... | reverse complement strand
TTCCTTCTTGAGATTGTTAATGGCTTTTTCTACATTTTTCCATGGGGCCTGTTGCGTGAGTATAGCACCTACAACAACTTCAAATGCACCTTCTGCAGGCCACCAATGTTGTGGTCCAAAAACATCGTATAATCTATTATATATCTTCATTACATCATTCAAAAAACCACCGCTAGAAGACAAAGATGACAAGATGACAAAAAGATAGTATTGTTTTATCCATTTATGTAGGAGAACAGTCGCCTTTATATCCGCAATTGTGCTTCACTCGTGCACCTATCCCCAAAATCTTAGCCCATTCAACACTTCCCAATATAATACTTAATTTTAAGCCATCTTTGGAGTTAGCTTTTTTATAAGTTCATTTACCCTCGATAAATATTTCTTTTTCAGAAGTCCCTTTGATTTGAGTCTTGCCATGATTCTTCCTACATAATCTTTACTAATACCTTTTTTTCTTTCTTCTTCTACAGCTTTTTTTACCTCTTCCGTTAGCTTTGCGATTTCTTTCTGTCTTTTCTTTAACTCTTCAATGCGTATTTTTTCAACTTCTTTTTGAACTTCTTTTGCTTCTTTCACTTCTTTCCGTCGTATCTCTTCTTTCTTTTCTTCTTCTTTTTTCAGTTCTTCTTTTTTTCTTTCTTCTTCTAGGAGCTTAACAACACGATCCTCAGTCACAATAGGCTTATATCGCATCGCTTTCGTTTCAAGCAGTGGAACTTCGGTATATTTAATTTCTGTAAGCGTTTTTGATTCCCCAGCCTTTAAGCTTTCACTACGTTTTTCAATTTCTTCCTTCTTTTGGAGTTCTTCAGCCGTCTTTTCAGATTTTTTTTCTTCGATTTGTCTGCGAGCTTTTTTGCGCTTTTCTTCTTCCTCTTCTTCTTGAGTTTTAACAACAATGCCTTCCATATTCATGTTTCGCATCAACAATTTTAATTATTTCCTTTTTGTTGATACCGATGATTCTTGACTCTCGATTTTTAATTAAGCGAACTGATTTTTCGATTTTCTCAATTCGCTTTTTTATTAACTTATTAATGCATTGCAGCATAACTGATTATTATTGAAATTGCAACCAAAGTTACAATCACAATCACATCAGTTCGGATATATTTATTTCTGAATGAATATATTCGATAATGTTTATTCATCAAGAATGTCGGCGCATTTAAAAAGTACGAGATATACGAAGAAAAATATAAACAAAGATTATGAGCGATGCGTAATGTCTTTTGTATAATTCTTTTCACAGCTAACAAATGAGACAAAGGAGAGTGTCCAAGTAGATTAAGTAGATTGGATAGTTGATTATATAGACTTCTCTTTTGTGGTGTCTCAGATCTAATCCTAATACGAATGTTTTCATCCATTTTCTTGTCTCTCTTAAACACATTCTCAAGCAATATGTGCATAAATTCTTTTGCTTGAAGTGCCAGCTGATTTAGCTGAGCTCTTGATCGTCTTCGTAGTCGATCATACATTACAACATATAAACTTAATGAAGAATTTAACGAGGAGTTTATCATGTCGATCTTCTTAGACATCTTGAATTTAAATATCTCAAACATTCTTGATGTTCGTAGCTTTAAGGATCCTAGCGGTGCAAACAATTCAGCGATGCGATTGGTCAGATTTTTCATTACTGTTATCAATCGGTTGTTTATACTCTTTTTCGTTTCTTTCACTTCTTCTTTTTGTTTCATTAAATCGAAGCTATTATTGTCGAGTATGTTCTTTTTAATATCCTTAATAATGTTGGATATTGGATTCTTAGTAATATCTCTAGCATTTCTGAAAAGATTACCTCTCGTCACTCCATGCTTTTCATAGATATCGCAAATGCAGTTATACCGTGATTTTTGCATAGAGCGAGAATCATTATAGTTAATTCCGTTTGGATCGCTCAACGTACTTTGCAACGTTAAATTCATATGTAGTGCTGTTTCATAGTTTATCGCATCAATTCGGTGACTTCCTTCTTCGTAGTTATTGTGTCTGGCTTCAGCTTTGAATGTTACAGGACCTGTAGGATGATCAAAAAAACAAACATCCCTTCTTTTGTTATCTTTTTCTATCAGTTCCTCGTTTGCATTCGTCTTTTGTTCGATATCTTCAGGACTCAAAAGATATATTTCATCGAAAATCATGTCCTTCGTGATTCGCGTAATTCCTTTTGCGCATTTTGCACATCGAGTTTTTATACTCTCTGGGACATTAATGTCTTCGGTATAGAATTCATATCTCCATTCCAAATTAAAAGGTTTGAATATCCTTATATTATCAAGTCCCAGAAACGCAGGTCCATCGAGCGTTGTTGTATAAGGAAGGCCAAAGTTAATTCCATCATAAATGTAAAATTGCCAGCCGAAACCATCTTTTTCGTAGACCTTGTCTATGGCAGTTATCCATGCCCCAAATTGTGAATGTTGTTTAAACTGAAGTTCAAAAGGTAAAAGAGACATCGCTTCTTTTAGCGTTGAACCTTCTTTTACAGATACAGAAACAGAGCGTTTTGTAAATCCATCATCAACTATTACATTAAGTTTCACCGTTGGTATATGTCTTGGTATATGTCTTGCTGTACTTAACATCGCAGCTCTAGGCTGAGAATTTTGAGGCATGATATGTAATAACAAAAGAAATTTAAACAGCTAGTGCAACGCAATATCAGATACTGCCCAATACGATCAGCAGTACGATCGACAGTCATATCTCGGAGTTAGCTGACTAACTGAATAAAAAGTTGCGTGATGAAAGGAATGTGGGTATGATAAAGTATCATATGTAACATACATATGGTAACATACATATGAAATCTGAAAGAAGTGAATATATAAAGAATGAAGGATATAAATAAAGAAGGAATATATAAATAAATAACCATTTAACAGATGCGAATTTGTTTATAATTTGTTTGTAGAGGTTTGTTATGGATTTTTTGGCTGCTCTAGCACTCAGCAGTAGTTGGATGGGTGACTGGCTTCCCCTTACAGCAATAGGGCTCAGTATCTCAGCGGTTCTCGTAGCAATAGGTTGGATGCTTGGCGAGCTTTTAAGAGGAGCTGAAATTCGCAGCTGGGCTCGCAGTGAATTGAATGAATTTATAGTCACAGGCATAATCGTAGCAGTTGTCGTATTTTCATTGTCAACGTTGTACACGATCTCGTTAGTGCTTTCGGATGGTAAAGATTTTTTTGTGCTCGCAGATAGTTTTTTCAGCGATAAACAGAACGGTTTGTTGTACCAAACATTAGCATCATCGATGACGATCAGTGGAAAAACAGTAATATATGAAGCCATTGGTGATTTTCAAGTCGACTTAACAGCATTGATAAAGGCAGCTTTATCTGTTATTCCTCTTGCTCCTGTTAAATTAGTTAGGGTATTCATTCCAGAAATCGTCACGAAACCCTTTGGCTCAGTAGATGACATCTCTTCAGCTCTTGACTCATACGCATCGATGGCATTCTTTACAGCGCTGCTTGCATACGCACAGGTCGAGATGCTTCGCTTTTTCAAATTAGCAGCACTTCAATTTGTTTTTCCAGCAGGACTTGTCCTACGCGCCTTTCCGATAACAAGGAAGGTAGGATCGACAGTCATTGCACTTGCTATTGTCGGTGCTACAGTATATCCATTATCGATTCTCGTGTCGAGTGCGATTTACAACGAGACGCATGCATTGTTCGGTTCGCCAGCACTTCCACTTGATGCACCAACACCAGTGACAACTGTGGCGCTTTCACCACCAGATGGTACGCGTGTGAGTTTGGATGACACGCTCTCATGGGGCGTTGAAAACGGATCGACGTATCGCGTATGGAAGGCTCACGAAGATGATAAGTGTGTATGTCCCTCTGCGACCTGCGCTAAGACAACAGATCAACCCCCAGCAAGCGCTACAATCAACGAATGGTCAAATAATCTTACGCTGTTTGACTGCTTGAAACTTGTAAAGAATGGAACAGCAGATAGTGAAGAGCTCAAAATAAGAATAGGTGACATTATCAGTGAGGACGAATCAGATAAAATATATTCATTCGTGCTTGATAGTTATAACACTACAAATGTCGCTCAAAAATTTGGATGGGCTGAAATTAAGGTTATTGTAGGAGATCCATGCAAACAAAATTGGTGGACACGAACGCGTTGTTTTTTGGGCCATACTTACAAGATAGCTGAGATAGATACAGCAAAGGGAGCAAAGACAATCGCATTGTCGACACTGGAGGGTTCATTCGATACATTGTGGAGTGATACGATAGGAACAATAGGTCTTACAGGTGTATCTAATCCCCTCAAAGTTCTTTCAACACCCTTATTAGCATCTCATATGTTTCTAAAATTGACAGATGAAATTCCAGCGATTTTATATCCTCAATTAATGGTTCTTGTAACTCTTGTTATCTCTTCATTTATGTCACTTTCGACATTCCGTAGTGTTTCAGAGACTATTGGAGGGGAAACGGAACTGCCAGGGCTTGCTAAAGTGTTATGATGTCAAATGGTTCTATATATTTGCCACAATAATATATTCTGAATATATCTCGAGATACTAAGCGTTGATGTATGGTGGTGTGATGTTATACTGTAATGCGTTCATTCCTGATTTGTTTTGGATAGCAGTATCTCTGATGGTTGCTGTCATTGCTATTCTTTATATGCTTGGAAAAGCATTTTCAAAGAGTGAATTCGAAGCGCTTGCAAAAGTAGAATTCCGTGAGCTTATCATTTCTATTGCAATTGCATTCGGTTCGATAGGACTCGTGCTCGGTCTCTGTAATCTTTCGACTGCGGTGATCCCATTTTTCAGCAAATCGTTGGAATCTGTTGGCGGGGGGGATTTTGATCAATTTCAGCTTGCAGAAGTGTATATCAGTACAATGTCAAATAGTGTTGGTGTAACTACAATAGTAAATCTCGAGATGCTCGCATATTCAACATATCTGATACCATCTTCGATACGTACATCCACAGGAGTTAACATTCTCACGCCATTTAGAACATTTAGTGATTCAATCAATGTTCTTGTTGGGATTATATTTTCCCCGTTAATCGCTAGTCTCAATGTCCAGCAAATTTCAATATCAGTAGCAAAATATATCGCGTTATCAGTTATCCTCCCAGCAGGGATCGTAGCGCGTACACTCAAACCAACGAGAGAAGGAGGAGCATTCCTCATAGCACTTGCAATAGGGATGCACTTTATTTGGCCATTTCTTTATCTCATTAATTATGAGATTACTCTCAATATTTTTACAATCGTTCCATCAAAAATTGAGGCTCCTCCAGCACCATCAGCATTTCCTGGTTTAGAGATGATAGATATTGTTATTGATGCTGCATTTAGAAATCTCTCGAATGGGGCGCAGCTCCTTCTTCAAGGACTAATATTACCTGTCCTTAATATAAGTATATTCCTAGGTTTTGTGAAAGTATTCTCCGAATTCATATTAAGTATTAAGTAGAATCAAGTAGAATCAGGTCAAGTTCAGAAGTCAAGTGATAAATAATAAAACTTAATAAAATGTTAAAGTATTTTGCAAAGAAATAAAAAATAGAAATAAAATAGAAATAAAAAATAGAAGAGTAGGATAAAGGGAATAGTTAAATGATTATTGATGGGCTGTTGGTATATACTAAGATACAGGAATGTTGCAAAATTGGCAGGATTAGTATCGCCTATACTAAAAGTAATAGTTTAGAATAGATAGGAACAGATAGCACATGCGTTTACACAGTATACACACAGCATATACAGTGCATTTAAATTATCTTCATATTGTGCTGGGCGGGACAATGGTTATTGAGTTTTTTGATATATGGCAAAATTATATTCCTTTATCAATAATAGCAGTTGCCATAGCTGTTGCGATAATCGCTATTGTTTACTATATCAGTAAAATATTCTCGAACAAAATGATGTCAGATTGGGCAGCATATGAAGTATACCAAGCATTTGGATCTGTTGTGATAATCGCATTGATAGCCATATCTCTTCAGATGATAAACACTGTTCTCCTTTTGCTTCTCGAGGGAGGAGTAGATGGTTTCAATTGCATTGGAGATACGTGCACCTATACAACATATCAGCTAAATACTTCGATACAGGGACAATTTGATATTCCAGTTGCTGTAACGAAAACATGCAACAAGCATTGTCATATTGAAGTTGCAAAATCATATCTCGATACGACATACAGCCTTGTAAGTCATTATGCCGCAGCGCAACTGTGTACTGCTGGTTGGCTTGAATTATGGGCAGAAGCAAGCATTAATTTCGACCCACTCAAAAGTGTAAAGTATATAGGAAAACTTTTCAGTAATAAACTCATCAACGTTGCATCTTTAAATATCGCAGTTTTCTCAGGATGTCAACTTATTGATATGTCTTATGAATCTATGATCACATATCTTACTACTTTACTTGGCATAATAAAAGCAAATCAGATGATGCTGGTGCTGGTTGAGAACGCAATATTTCCCATCTTTCTAGTTCTTGGAGTCATACTAAGAACATTTTCATTCACACGGAAGATTGGTGGTCTTTTGATAGCAATGGCAGTAGCACTATACTTTTTCTATCCAGCGGTTGTAATTCTGCAAGGAACAGTTATAAGTCCAGATTCAAATATGGTTAAGCTGAGATTCACAACCTGTCCAGGTGATGTTTCAATATACAATAAAATAGATCCAGCGACAGGAGCGGTGACAACGCCTTTGAATATTTTCACAGTCAATGATGGAGGGAGTAGATATGGAATATGTCCATGGGTTGGATGGGATGCATCAGAACCTGGTGGCATAATAGACACAACAGCAGCTATGTCTGTATGGATTTTTATACAGTTCATTATTCTTATTTACCTTACAGCTTCATTTATCATGAGTTTATCTCCTTTATTTGGAGGGGATATTGACATTGCTGGATTATCAAGATTGTTATAAATTATAAGATAGAATAAAAATTATAAGATAGAATAAGATAGAAATGATAATATAGTATAAGATAATAATTTGTTAGATATTGTTAGATGTCACCTGATAAGATCTGTTATGAGAAAGGATAGAAAAAATTGAGAGCTGATAATTGAGATATATAAGACTAAAGAATGCTATATCTTTACCACAAATGGTGATTTCGTGCTTGCATATTATGTTATTCATGCTTTTGATAAGGTCTCGAACAACACGTCGTTGAATACATCGAACAATGAATCGAAAGCATCACGATCGTCTTTTCAACAGAATATCCAACATCCACAATGCCAAGATGTCCAACAACAAGATATTCGAAAAAATCGAAAAAATCAACAGATTGTCAATATTGCACGTGTGCGTATCAATATTGCGAGCATCTGTGTTTATCTTGCGATATTAATACTCTTTGCAACTAATATGTCTGCAGCATCAACGTGTCCATTTGTAGGAATCGATGTGCCTACTCCTTCGTGTCCTGATTATGGGTTTAGTGCGACTCTTAGAACAAATGGATGGATGATAAATGGTATAATCGCGATAGCAATAGCATTTGTTGCGGTTGGGATTGTATACGCTTTATCGAACGTGTTTAATTCTACAGAATTGAGGGCATGGTCTTTGAACGAATTCTGGCAAGCTTTTGCTACAGCGATCGTTGTATTATGTGTGTTCATCATATCGAATATTGAAATACAGGCGATGGAAGCACTAGGCTATAGTCCTTCCGCAGGACCAGTTGCAGGAAGTACAAATACTGTTATTGCAAATGCACATGCATTCTTGGAAAAGACATGGTGTTATGCTTTTGGAAGTTCAGCCGCGGCTATTGCGGGTTATTCAGCATTCGTGGGTATATTTCGAAAACACGAACTTGAAACTGGTAAAAAACCAACATCTGTGTTATGGGGGGTTGCAAGTGTCAGACTAAAAAATACAATATCTGATTCGATCAGCGGAATCATTGGAAAGTTATTTGGCTACATCATTGCGCCGTTAACAGCAGTGGTTGGAGTTACAACTATTCAGATGTTTGTTTTATGTGCAGTCGACGCAATTGCAATGACAATACTACTACCATTAGGTGTTGTCCTTCGTTCGATCCCATTCTGCAGAGGTATAGGCACTGCTTTTATTGCAATCGCGATAGGTTTCTATCTCATTTACCCACTTACGTTGCTATTGAATGAAAAGATTGTCGTAGCAGTAACGGGTGACGATACTTGGTATGAAAAAGCAATACCTCCATCAGCGGCAGCTTACTTTGGAGTAAGCGTTCTTTCATCAATCGGTCAATTCTCAGAGGCTAGTGCGCGAGTATTTGGAAATCACTTATTTATCGGGATTAGTAAAGCGCTTAACAAACTAAATCTTGTAGGGTTCTATATTTCTTTTAGTAGTATTATAGATCTTCTCTTCTTCCTACTTGAACGTGCTGCATTTGTTGTCGTTGTTTTAGGAGCATTCTTACCATTTCTAGCTATAGTTATAACATTTGGAGTAACTCGAGGTCTTGCAAACATACTTGGAAGCGATATAAATCTGAATACGCTTTTGAAAATCTTGTAAGGTTGTAATTAATGTAATTAAGGTTGTATTAAAATGTAAATTAATTGTTAATTGTAAATTAGTGATATGTCAAGGGATGATGTCAAGTGATGTATAATAGATATCGATAAAATGAGATATGAGATAAAATGATAAAAACGATAACAACAAATCTGAAGATCTAGAAAACAACCAAATCTACGAAAAATAAACAAAAACAAAGAGTTAAGAGTTAAAAACATACAAATGAAAAACAGTACTGAAAAATAAATGATAAAAGGAATGATAAAAGGTGACGACTCTATGGTATCTTTTGGACGCGGTATTGCTAAATATTGTTTTCCGTTATATACACAATATTTTCAACATTTTCAACGATATAAAATAAAAGTGACAGAAAAAGCAACAGCAAGGTCGATATCACTATTTTTCATCATTTTTATTATTCAATTCATAACCCTTAACAACGCCACATCTGTATGCGAAGCAAGTGGAGATATTGTTCGAATAGGCGGTGAGAAGATCTTTGAAATAAACTGGTCAAATTGGCGCATCTGGATTGCGATCGCTCTTGCGATCTCAGTTCTTATTGTTACGATTCTCTATTTTGTATCATCATTTCTGAGAGACGAAGGTCTTAAAGCTAGAGCAAGAGGTGAAGTATTTCAGCTCTTAGCGACAGCATGTATCTCTATATTTTTTGTAGCCTTTTTTCAGTTTTTGTGCTCCCCCATAATACCTTCAATTTTTGGTTTCTCAGAAAATGTGTTCGATAAAAGCGAAAGTTATCTTAGCAATATGGCCTCGTGGACACGGTTCACGTTTTATGAAATATTCTTTTCACTTTCTCTACAGAGTTGGTATGATTCATTCAGTGAAAAGTCAGCTGGACAAAACCCATTAACATGGGGTTTTGCTGGGGGTTTATCTAACATAGTACCCAAAGCATTGCTGACAATGTTTCTCTTTTGCTATATGTCTGCTAATATGCATGTACAACTTTTACATTTCCTTCAGCCATATACTTTGATGTTTCTCATCCCTGTTGGCATTACACTCCGTTCATTCTTTCCATTCAGAAGGTTTGGAGGTGCGCTTCTAGGCGCTGGAATCGCATTGATTGTTATTTTGCCTCTACTTATATTATTTAATGCGTTAATAGTTGGAGTCTACTTTGAGAAATCTGAGCTATTAGATATAAATTGTAATTCTAATAATGAATGTCTTTCAAAAGTGTGTAATCAGACAACGCACCGTTGCGACACTTCTTTGGCGATAGGAGAGGAATGTGACCAAATTATTGGAAACTGGCAGTGTGCATCAGGAAGATGTATAAACGGTAAATGTGCTGATGCAGCATCGCTAAAAGATGTAGGTGAACAATGTATGCATGACAATGATTGTAAATCTCCGTTATGGTGCGATGATAGCAATCCTTCAAACCCTCACTGCTCAAATCCACTGCCTATTGGAGAGATATGTTTTAAAGATACAATGTGTGGAGCGCCAGGGGATATGTTCTGTAATAGCACACACTATTGCCAACAAGCAAAACTTGTCGGTGAAGAATGTGAAAAGGACGAAGAGTGTGGAACACTTCGTTGCGTTGGCACTGCACCTTACAAAAAATGCGAGGCAGCAAAATTTGATCAACGACAGATAACAATTGAAATTGGAAAGACTGCGACTGGAGGTAATGCGGTGAATAAATTTTCTATTTGGAAAATACTGTATATACCTATACAATATATAACCCTGGCACTTGTAGCCGCTGTTTTCTTGCCATTGTTAAACTTTCTTCTCTTAAGTAGAGCAGTGAAAGATTTTTCATCTTTCTTTGGTGCAGAAATTGATATCGCAAGCATTTACAGAGTTTTGTAGTCATTAACTAAAAAGTAGCAAAAGTAGCTAAACGTATAAATAAACATATAAATATACACACCATACATATGAAAAATTAAATGTACGAAAAACATACGAAAAAAGAAAAAGGAAAAAGAGGTAGATTATGGTTAGTAGCCCTCTGGAAGAACTTTCGCAGATGTGGTCAATACAAGCAGCATTTCCGTGGCAAGTGATAGCACTTATCATGGTTGGGCTTTCGTTTGCGATTGTTGCGATCATCTACATGCTAGCCAGAATATTTAATTCAGACAGGTTGAAAAAAATAGCTTACAGTGAATTTCTCACTGCACTTGGGACTCT
>Ga0272448_1008419_pt1 | contig 10734 bp, 7 predicted proteins | sample YNPCB0191_FD_202220 | JGI IMG/M metagenome (GOLD analysis project Ga0272448, IMG submission 202220) | Hot spring sediment microbial communities from Yellowstone National Park, WY, United States - YNP-CB-019-1 | ecosystem: Environmental > Aquatic > Thermal springs > Hot (42-90C) > Sediment... | reverse complement strand
TGGTCTTTGATTGGGAGCAAGCTTTGAATTTTGAGGGCGAGAGCGGGCCGTACCTTCAATACACTCACGCGCGCATCTGCGGGATTTTGCGCAAGGGCAAAAAGCAGCCAGGCCGCAATGTTGCCTTCGGTCTGCTCGCCGAGCCGGAGACCAGGGAGGTTATCAAGAAACTGGCGATGTTTCCGGGCGTGGTGCAGGAAGCGCGGAAGGAATATGAACCGTTTGTCATTTGCAACTATCTTTTCGAGCTGACCGGCGTTTTCAACCAGTTTTACAACCGGCATCGGGTGCTGGGCAGCGGAGAGCATGAAGGCCCGAGGTTGCTTTTGGTTTCAGCGGTAAGGCAGGTACTCGCCCAAGGCTTGAGGCTCCTGGGAGCGGCTCCGCTTGAGCGGATGTGAAAAGGGCGAGCCTTCTGGCCCGCCCCTTGTAAAACCCGGTCAATTTGGGATTTACTTTTTTTCCTTTTTATCTTTTTTATCCTTCTTTGCCTTGGCCTTTTCCTCTTTGTCTTTTTTCGCCTGGTCCTTTTCTTTTTCCGGGGACTTGGGCTTGAGCGGCCAGCGCGTTCCTTCCGAAGCCGGCCGCCGCGGAACATTTTTCCACTCCAGGCCGACCAGATAGGTCTGCCGCTCAAGGCTCATGGTGGCGGTGCCAATGCCGGTGATTCGGAAGTCGGCCATGGCCTTGATGCGCGAGCGGTTGGTGAGCTGGTATCCAAGTTCGCCGAACGGGCCGACATCATCGTACCCGAAATTTTCAAACTGGGTGAAGTTCTGGGCGCCGATGCGGAAGTCAAACTTGTCCTTGTAGAAGGGCCAGCCGTAGCTTATGGAATAGAGCAGACGGAGCTGGTCAAAGTCCGTGTCAAATTTGACCGGATTCTGCCAGTCATCAAGGAGCGGGGAAATCCAGGCTACTCCCACCGCCCAGCGCAGCCGGTCGCGGTTCTGCTGGAAATAGGCATTGAGGAAATTTTCACCCACTTCCCAATCCTTGTGTTCAAAGTGGTTCAGCCGCAAGACCAGCGAGTTGCGCTCGGAGAATTTCAGGCTTTCCTCAAAATAGTAACGGGTGAGGGTTTCGTCGGTGAAATCGATTTCCACCCCGGCGCCGAGGTTTATCCATTGGGGATGCAGGCTCACCTGTTCCCCGGCCTGAAGATACATATTGCCCAGGATGCCGCTGTTGCGGTATAAAAAATTGTAATCGGCTTCCTTGAACTTGAATTCGATTTGCCCGCTCGCCCTGGCCCCGACCCCGCCCAGAACCAGAATCAATAAAATGGCAATTCGTTTCATAGGCTTGCTCCTTTATGGTCTCAATTTCAATCTAGTCCTCAAAATGAATCTTGGAATATTCAACATCGCCGCCGTTGACCTGAAAATACCAGAAAAGGGGCTTGCTGTTGTAAGGACGCTTCCAGGGACTGCCGGTCCCGCCCATGATATGATGAACGCCGTCCACCTCGTCTTCCTCCACCCAATGCTTGTGTCCGCAGAGGAAGTAGTCGACATCGTATTTATCAATCAGGGCAAGCAGCCTCAATCTTTCGTCCGGGTCGCAGAGAATGGTGGGGGTTTCCAAATCGCCGTCATAGAGGCAGATATGCGAGAGCACGAACTTGTGGGTGGAGTTGTCATTGCGTAGCTGGTCTTCAATCCAGTCCATCTGGTCATTGCCTATCTTGCAGGAGGCGCTGTCAATGAACATGAAGAAGGAATTGCCATAGACAAAGGAAGTCACGCTCGGGCCGATGTTGTCCCGGAAACGCTCCCAGCCGTTGCTGTAAAGGTCGTGGTTGCCGAGCGCGGAATAGAGCGGAACATTGAGGTAGGTCTCTTCCTGGGAAAGAAGATAATCCAGATTATCTCCCGAGCCGTCGTCCGTGAGGTCTCCGGAGGTCAAGATGAAGCTTGCGCCCAGTTCATTGGAATAGTTGCCGAGCTGGTCAAAATTATCCTCGCGGTCCGAGCGGATATGCATATCGGTGAGCCAGAGGAAGCTGAAATGCTCCGGGTCTATAACCGACGGCAGGCTTATAGGCTTGGCCTTGCCGTCCTTGCAATCCTGGAAGCGGGCGTCCACATCGCTGTTGCCCGAAGTTAAGAGGTCGCCAGGCTCAAGCCCGCCTTCACCGCAGGAAAAAAAGAGCGGCGAGATAAGGACCAGACTGAATATGGCAAAGACAGAAATGAACTTTCTCATTTTGTCCTCCTTGATTCTTGAAGTTGGGCTTCGATATTTATATCATCTTTTTTGAGTTTTCTCAAATTCTTCCTTGCTTTGAACCTGCTGGGCGTCGCGCGAATACCCGCAGGCCAAATCCGGGTTTGCAAGCAGGATGCGGGCGTGTTCCTTGTCCACCCGGTCAGAGTTTTTCATTATCGGAAGATTTTCAATTTTTTGCAAATATTTCCTGCCTTCCGCCAAGGCTTGAGGTTCGTTCTTTTTCTGGCCATAACAGATGAGGCTGACCCCCAGTTCCTTGTTGTATTCAATGCGCTGCGGCTCCAGGGCCACGGCCTTGCGCTGATATTCCACGCTTTTGGCCATGTCCCCTCGCACGCCGAAAAGGGTTTTAAGAATAAACCAGTCGGGAACGATACGGTAGAGCATGCCGTGCGCGTCATAAATATCGCCCATGGCGTTAGCCGAGCCGTTTTCCGAGCGGTAGGACGGTTTGAGCGTTTCGGCTTTGTTCATTACTGATTCCAGCTCGCGCAGGTCCGAGAGGGAATTGAGCACCCCCTTGGTTGAGCCTCTTCTGCCGATGCCCACCCCTTTCCAGTGCCAGCACATGCCGTCATCCTGGTCCAGCGAGATGCACTTGTCAGCCAGGCTGATTATCTGCTCATATAATTTTATGGATTCCTGTTTGCCCGGCCGTTTTTCGCGAGGAAGGGCTTCAAGACGGTCATAAATGTTTCGGGCCTCGCGCCAATATATTTCCGCCAGGTCCGGACAAAGCGACTCGGCCTGCTTGAGAAATTTATCACTTCCTTCATAATCTCCGGCCAGCCACGACTTTTCCGAGCCGGCCAGCAAGCCGGAGCAAGCCGCCTCTGAACCCGGGGCGGCTTGGACAAAAGCCGCCCAATTGAAAAGCGTTCCCGCCACCATGACCAGAACCATATCCGGATTTAGAAATTTTCTCATTCCGTTCCCCTTTTCGGTATCTCCGGAATCTGTTCCTTATCATAGCGCGTCTCACGGCTGCCGAACAAGGCCCATTCGCGGAAAAACTGGAGGCTGACTATGCCGGTGGGGCCGTTGCGCTGCTTGCCGATGATAAGCTCACACAGCTTGTCATCAAGCGCATCCAGGCTTTCCTCTTCCTCGTCCGAGGAAGGGAATGGGTTGTATTCATCCTTGCCCTTGGGCTTCTTGAACTGTCCGGGACGGTGAACGAAGATGACCACATCCGAGTCCTGCTCGATGGCGCCGCTTTCGCGCAAATCCGCCAACCGAGGCCGTTTGTCGTCCCGATGCTCTACCGCACGCGAGAGCTGGCTTAAGGCGATTACCGGTATCTTCAACTCCTTGGCCATGGCCTTGAGCGAGCGGCTGACCTCGCTGACCTCCTGCTCCCGGCTGATATTGCGCCTCTTGCCCGCGCTGGACGGGGCGATAAGCTGGAGATAGTCCACAATCACCAAATCCAGCCGGCCCTTGCAGTCGGCCTTGATGCGTCGGGCGCGGCTTTTGATTTCCAGCACCGTCAGGCTGGACGAGTCGTCAATGAAGATGGGCGCCTTGTGCAGTTTATCAGCAGATTGAATGATTTTGTCCCAGTCATTGCGGGAAATGAACCCGGTGCGCAAATTGCTTTGGCTGACCTTGGCGGTTGAGGCCATGAGCCGGAGCAATAATTGCTCCCGGCTCATCTCCAGGCTGAAGAAAGCGACCACTTTGTCGTGGTCAATTGCGGCGTTACGCGCGATGTTCAAGGCCAGCGCGCTTTTGCCGGTGGACGGCCTTCCCGCAATGATGACGAGTTCCTGCTTCTGAAAACCCGAGGTCAGCTTGTCCAGTTCATCGAACCCGCTGGCAACTCCGGTAATCAATTCCCGGCGTTTGGCGTATTCTTCAAGCAGCTCGATGCCGCTTTTGACCAGTTGGTCCAGAGGCATATAGCTTTTTTCCGCCCGTTCCTGCGCAACCTCCAGAAATTTCTGCTCCGATGCGCTTAAAAATTCCTCAACATCCTCCGGCTCGCTATAGGCTTCCTCAATAATCGAAGAACTCTCCGAGATGATTTTCCGCAGGATGGCCTTTTCCCGGATTTTTTTCGCCCAGTGCTCAACCCCTACCGGGCTGGCGACCGAGGAAGCCAGGGACGAGACCATAGTCTCGCCCCCGACCTTTTCCAGCGCGGCCAGGCTCTTCAAGTGGTCGGTGAGCGTGAGCACATCAATGGGCGTGCTTTTGTTTTCCAGGTCCAGCATGGCCTGGTAGATGAGGCGGTGGGCCTCGGAATAGAAATCATCGGGCGTAAGAATCTCGAGCACCTTGTCAAAGGCCTCGGGATAGACGAGCAGCGCGCCGAGCACGGCTCTTTCCGCGTCAAGGTTTTGGGGAGGTATCCTGTCCATTACCCGTCCCTGGCAAGTCTTCAATTTAGACTATTGATTTTTCCCCGTCAACTGTTTTCTGCAGGCTGCGGATTTTTTCGCCAGATTGCTTTTCGCCGTCAGAGGTCTAAAATTTTTCACAAAACCGAAAACTCGGCAAGGAGGATGAAAATGTCTATCCGGAGATTTTCAATAATTATTTCCACTGTCCTTTCACTTCTTTTCACGGTCCCGGCCGGCTCAACCGACTGGAACAAGAAGCAGTCTCCCCGGCCCAAATGGCGCAGCCACGGCTTGGTGGACAGCCAAGGCGTGAAGCAATTTCTGGACCTGGCCTATTACTCCGGCCCGGACGCTGACCCGGTCAAGCATAAGCTGGACCTTTACCTGCCCGAGGGCAAACGCGATTTCCCCATGATTATGTTCATCCACGGCGGCGGCTGGGACCAGGGAGACAAGCGCGTGACCTCCGACCCCTATGGAGACATCGGCAGGCGGTTCGCCAAGAAGGGCGTGGGAGTGGCTGCCATTGACTACCGGCTTTCTCCCCAGTTCAAATATCCAACCCACATCCAGGATGTGGCGAGAGCCTTTGCCTGGTTGTTTAATAACCTCGCGTCCTACGGCGGAGACCCGAACCGGATTTTCGTGATGGGACATTCCGCAGGCGGACATCTCACCGCCCTGCTCGCTACTGACGAGCGCTGGCTCAAAGAGCAGGGGCTTTCCCTCAAAAACATCCGGGGCGCCATCCCGGTCAGCGGCGTCTATGACTTCGAAATGCTGGCCCCGACCAGAAAACTTTCCAAGTCCACCGACATCATGATGGAAAGATTTTTCGAGAACGACCCGGCGAAGATGAAGGACGGCGCGCCCTTGAACCATATCGAAAAGGGCAAGCCCATCCCCCCGTTCCTCATCCTCTGGGGCGGCCTGGATTTGCCCACGCTTCCGGCCCAAGCCAAGGCCTTGGCGAAAAAGCTTGAAGACAACGGCTATTCCGTGCAGACCATGGAGTGCCCGCTCCGCAACCACTACACCATGGTGGTGGACATCCGCAATGTGGGGGACAAGGAGCAGGAAGCGATTTTGAATTTCATCAAACAGTATTGATGGCCTTTTAGCCGGACAGCTGATTGCCGGCTGTTGGCAGGAGCTGATTAATGCGCCTTGCTTGCGAATTGCGGGTCAAGCTCTGCAGCCTGGTTAAAGTCCTTTTGCGCCAGTTCCGGCTGGCCTTTGGCTTTATAAGCTAATCCGCGATTATAATAGGCAGCTGCGAAGCCGGGGTCTATCTCGATGGCTTTGCTGCAATTCCGGATGGCCAGGTCAAGCCGGCCTTTATCGACATATGCGGCTCCGAGATTATTGTAAGCCGCGGCGTTTCCGGGATTCAGTTCCAGGGCCTTGAGATAATCCTCTATGGCCAGGTCCTGCCGGCCGATATTAGCATAAGCGGCTCCGCGGTTATTGTAAGCCTCGCCATTTTTATCGCCCAGCTCTATGGCCTTGCTGTAATCCTGGATGGCCAAATCGAAGCGGCCCTGGTCAGCATAAGCCAGTCCACGATTATAGTAGGCATTGGCTTCCCTCGGATTCAACTCCACGGCTTTGCTGAAATCCTTAATGCTCAAACCTGCCTGGCCCCTGGCACGATAGGCGTTCCCGCGGTTATTGTAGGCGTCAGTCCCGCTCGGGTTTAATTCTATGGCCTTGTCGTAATACTGAATGGCCAGGTCCAGCCGGCCTTCCCCGGCATAAACAAGACCAAGCTGGTTGCAGGCTGAAGCGTTTTTAGGATATTTTTGCAGGACATCTTCCCATAAAGAAGCCTCGCTGGTCCAGACGCGGTTGCGGCTGAAACTGAAAAATCCAAAAACGAGCGCAACCGCAACAGAAAGCGCCAGCACGGGTTTGAGACTTTTTGCCTTCAGCACCGGCCAGGCGCATGCGGGGACAATCAGGCTAAGCAGGGCCAGGTATAATCGGTGGTCATAGACAATCTCGATGGGGAGGGGCATTGACTCAACCGCCAGCGAACCGAGATACCAAAGCACCGCGAACGAGAAAATCCTTGAGCGCCTCGCCCGGGCCAGGGCGAGATAAACCACGAGAAGTAAGCCAAGCCATGAGACCGCGGTGGTATAAGGATGGAAAAAACTCCGGGAGAGCGGAAACTCATGGAACAAACTCAAAAACCGCGGCAAGGGCAAAACCACCAGGTGCAGATACCAGAAGAGCGCTCTCGGCGCGGTCAGGAATTTGCCCCAGGCGCTGATATGTTTGCCTGCAAAATCACGGCGCAAATTCGCAAGCATCTCCGGCCGAAGCGCGACCAAAGCACCCAGCCCGTAAAAAACCGCAAGCGCGACAATCCATTTGCCATTGCTCCGAAGCCAGCCCGGCTTAAGCTCGTCAAAAAAATAAATCTTATAAAGCAAAAGCATGGCCGGCAAAGTCAGCGCGGTCTCCTTGCAAAGCAGCGCGCAGGCTGCGCAAAGACCGCAAAGCCCATAAAACAGGGGCTGGCGCTTTTTGGCCTCCAGGCCGAGGTGGAAAAAATAGATGCTCCATATTGAGAACGCGCCGGCAAAGGAGGTATGCCTCTGCACGATGTAAGTCACGGCCTGGGTGTTGAGCGGATGCGAGCTCCAGAGCAGGGCGCAAAGCCATGCGGCAAGCCCGGACCGCGCCTGCTCAAAGCCCAGCTGGAGGAAGAGCCGGTTAAGCAGCAGCCAGATGCCCAGGCCGGTCAGGCAGAAAAAAATAAAGTTGACCACATGGTATCCGAACGGGTCCAGGCGGCCGAAATAGTAATTCAACGCCAGGCTTAAATTGCTTAGCGGTCGGTTCTGATGAAAGTCCTGGAACGCGGCTCGGAAAAGAGTCGCGGGTTTGAGGTTTCGAATATGGACATAGGGGTTGTCCACGATGGAATGCATATCATCCAGGTGGAACGCGCCCTTGAAGCTGGGCAGGTAAATGACCAGCGCAAAAGTGAGCAGGATAATCCCCGGTCCAATCCGGGCGAACCACGCCCTCCCATCTCCGGCCGCAGGGGCCTTCGTTTTCATGGGCCGGCGTCCAGCAGCAACCGTTTGTCTTGCGTCCGAGGCCTTTATTTGTTTCTTGGATTCCTTTTTCTTCCTGCCCATGGCTGGCTGCCTCTTTTACATTATCGCTCATACTATCCTCGGATGAAGACGGATGTCAATTTCTTTCGGGGAGGGTTTTACCTCGAACTGACTGTCCGGGAAACAGAGGAGCGCGATTTTGCCCGCGGCGTTTTCCCCAAGCCAGTCGATTCCGCACATATTGGGCGCGTCCAATTCCAGGAAATCAAACCCGATTTCAATCAGCAAGGGCACGAGTAAAAGGATGTTCCCGCAGCAATGCATCGCCCGGCCAGGGCCGCAACGCCGCCCTTTTGCCGGGAATGATTGACATCCCAATCGCAAATGTTCTATCTTAAACTTGCAGGCAGAAAAAATTTCTGCCTCCCAAGTCAACCGCTGCAAAGGAAAGCAAGAGATGGCCGAGACAGCAAAGCTCGACAGTTTGGAAGCCCGGCAGGTGGACGAGATTTTTGCTTTCAAGCTGGAAGATTTTCCCCGCAATGTCCGGCTGAAGAAAGAGATGCTCCAGGCCCGGCAGACAATCGCCCTGGAGAGGTCTTCACTCCTCACCGACTATTTTGAAAAAAACGGCTTTGACCTGGAGCGGCCTCTGCTCCGCCAGGCATCATCCTTGAAATATGTTCTGGAAAATCTAACCCCCGTAATCTTCCCGGACGAGCTTATCGTCGGCTCGGTCACCGAGCACCGCCACGGCGCGGTCATGTTCCCCGAGTTCCAGGCCGCGGTCATCTGGCCGGAGATGATTACCCTTCCTTTCCGCAGAAACCACCCGGTCGCCGTGAGCAAAGAGGCAATTGAGGAGTTCAGCTTCCGCATTTTCCCTTATTTCAAGGACAAGAATATTCATCAGTGGGGCAAGACCCATTACGGCTATCCCGAGAGCCTGAAGCTGATGGAAAAATTTGTCTTCTATCTGATTGCTCATCCCAACGGTGTTTCCCATCTGATTCCCGACTACCGGATTGCGATTCAACTCGGCTTCAACCGCATCAAGCAGAGCGCGCGAGAGCAACGAGAGCAGGTTCAGGGCGATGACCAGGAAGCGAAGCGCAAGCGGGAATTCTACCAGGCCATTGAGCTGGTCTCGGAGGGAGTGATGGCTCTGGCCAAAAATTACGCGGCCAGATGCGCGGAACTGGCCGGTTCCGAGCCGGAGCCGGGACGAAAGCAGGAACTGCTTGAGCTGTCTCGCATTCTGCAAAAGGTCCCGGCCGAGCCGGCCGAGACTTTCTTCGAAGCCCTGGAGTCAATGTGGCTTACTCATGTGGCGGTTTTGCAGGAGAACTCGGACCTGGCCGTGAGCTTCGGCAGGATGGACCAGTTCATGCTTCCCTATTTCTTGCGCGACTTCGAGCAAGGCAGGCTCGACCTCAAAGGAGGCCTCGAGCTTATTCTTTGTCTTTACATCAAGACCAATGACCACACCCCGCTGGTGCCGAGCGCGGGCGAGAGTCTTTTCTCCGGCTCGGCCACCAACCAGTCAATCACCTTGAGCGGCCTGACTCCGGAAGGAAAGGACGGAACCAATATCTTGAGCTATCTCTTCCTGCGCGCGCTCGACCTGCTCAAGCTGCGCGAGCCGAATGTGGACTGCAGGTTCCATGATAATTCGCCCCGGCTCTGGTTTCAGAAATGCCTGGAAGTCATTAAGTCCACCGGCGCCGCACCCGCACTATATAACGATGAGGCCATTGTGCCTGCGCTTGAGGCCAAGGGAGCAGAGCTTCCGGACGCCCGCGACTACGGGGTGATTGGCTGCGTGGAGACCACGGTTCAGGGCAAGGTCTATGGCATGACCGGGTCCATCCTGCTTAATCTCGCCACCATCCTGGAACTGGCCATGTATGACGGCGTGTTCCCGCTTTCCGGCCAGCAGGTCGGGCCGAAAACCGGCCTGCTCAAGGATTTTTCGAGCTTTGACGAGCTTTGGCAGGCGTTTTCAGCGCAACTCGAATTCCTGGCCGGAATGAGCGTTGACTGTGAGACTTTTTATGAAAAGGCCCATGCGGAGCTTCATCCGGTCCCGCTTTTGAGCGCGGTGCTGGACGGCCCCATGGCAAAAGGCAAAGACGCCGCCGCGGGCGGGGCTGTCTATAATTCCAGCGGGGTGTGGGTGGTGGGGCTGGCCGATGTCACGGACTCGCTGGCCGCGCTCAAGAAGCTGGTTTTTGAGGAAAAGCGGGTCAGTCCGCAGGAGATGGCCGAGGCTTTGGCTGCGGATTTCAGGGGCTTTGAGAAAGTCCACGCCATCTGCCTGAACCGCGGACCGAAATACGGAAATGATGACCCGGAGGCGGACGAGATAGCAGTCCGGCTGGTCCAGGCCGTGGACCATGCCTATAAGCCCTATCGAAATTTCCGCGGCGGGCCTTATCATATCGGTTATTGGACCATGACCATGCACACCGGATACGGAAGGCTGATTAGCGCACTCCCCAACGGACGGCGCAAAGGCGCCGCGCTCGCCAGCGGCGCCACCCCGGTAAGCGGAGCCGCGCGCAAAGGCCCGAGCGCGGCCTTGAGTTCAACAGCCAAGCTCCCGCCTCCCTGCCTGGCCAACAGCATCGCCAACAATCACAAGATACCAGCGAGCATCTTGAATGAGCCGGGCAAGCTCCAGCTGATGGAGCAGCTGGTCAAGGGTTTTTTCAAAAAGCGAGGAATGCAGGTCCAATTCGTGATTGCGGACAAGAGCCTTTTAGTCGAAGCCATGAACAATCCGGAACTGGCCAGGGACCTGCTGGTTAGAGTCAGCGGATACACCGCCTATTTCGGAGACCTCAACAAGGACATGCAGCAGGAGATAATCAACCGCACCGAGGACATCATCTGATGGCTGATTCCCGACCGTCCCTCCTTAAGCGCCTGCGCTTCCGGGCCGTTGCCCAGGGACTGAAGGTCCTGGCCTGGTCTGTGAACCGGGCGCGAACCAGAGACCCGTGGCTTTCCCGCGCCCTCAACCGGTTCGACGGGGTCTGGAGGTTTGAAAGCGGAGACGGGAAACTGGCCTGGCACCTGGTGCT
>Ga0272448_1008418_pt1 | contig 10735 bp, 8 predicted proteins | sample YNPCB0191_FD_202220 | JGI IMG/M metagenome (GOLD analysis project Ga0272448, IMG submission 202220) | Hot spring sediment microbial communities from Yellowstone National Park, WY, United States - YNP-CB-019-1 | ecosystem: Environmental > Aquatic > Thermal springs > Hot (42-90C) > Sediment... | reverse complement strand
CACGCCTTTGAGCGCCTTGCCCAGTTGCATCTCGTCGCAAAAGTCGCCCAGCGCAAGCTCTACCCGAGGCAGCATGCCGGATAGGTTTCTCAGATCGCAGCCTTCTCTGTCGAAGACCCTTACCGAATAGCCTTCCCGGAGCAAGGCTCGAACCGCATGCGAGCCGAGGAAGCCTGCCCCTCCGAGTACCAGACAATCCATCGACTACTTCCCGCTCTCCTTCGATCGGTTCGATACGGCGGCCACTGAGGCCTCAGCGACAACCGGACCGACAAGAAGACTCCGATAACAGTTCATCATAGAGCACCTCCCTCTTTTCCGCCAGCATTCTCACGTCGAACCGCTGTTCGATGTGCCTTCTGCCGGCCATCCCCATGGCTCGCCGCATGCCGGGATCAAGGCACAGCTCGAGAAGGCGCTGCGACAGAGACGGGATGTCGTGCTCCTGGACCAGGAAGCCGCTCGTGCCGTCGATCACCGCCTCGGGGATCCCTGCGTGGACCGTGGCGACTACGGGCAGACAGGACGCGGCGGCCTCGAGGATGATCGTCGGTATGCCTTCCTTGTCGCCCCGGGCAGTGGTGACACTCGGGTGGCAGAAGATGTCTGCGCCGGAAAGCAGCCCGGGCAGGTCTTCGTAGCGGACGTGGCCCAGCAAGTGTACGCACCCTTCGAGGCCGAGACGCCGGATCGCCTTCTCTATATCGCCCCTGAGCGGGCCCTCCCCTGCGATGCGCAGCTCGGCCCCGGAGATCTTCTCCCGCACTATCGAGAACGCCCTGACCAGATCCAATTGTCCCTTTCTGCCCTCCATTGAAGCCACATTGAGAATGATCACCTTTTCTCGTGCGCGGGGATGCGGTTGGGGCCGGCTGAAGCGCTCCATGTCGACGCCGTTCGGATAGTGGATGCGGATCTTCTCAGGAGGGCACCCGAGCCGCACCAGATCGGATTTCATATCCTCGGACATTGCCAGAACACGATCGACGCTGCGAAACACCTTCCTCAAGAACAAGGCGCCCAGGCCGAAGTACCGCCTCGGAAAGCTCGAGGCGTCGTAGCCGTAGAACGACACGAGCCGAGGGGTCTCCAGCCTTTGCAGGACGGGCAGAAAATACCAGGCGTCCGGGCCGTAGTGAAGATGAACGAGATCGGGTCGGATTGCCGCGATGCGGGAGAGGTAGAATCGCAGCTCGTGGCCGGTCATGCGCTTGGCGGCCCTGTAGTTGACGTGGGCCCATCGCACGGACAACGACGGGGGGTGCCAGGAGGAATAGATACAGAGGTTGGGAAAAGGGAAAAGAGGGGTCTCGCCCTTTTTTGAATCTCGAGCCATGCACCAGGACCGGTAACGCGGTGTCGGTTGTATCTGAGAAAAGATGAAGGTCTCGGTCTTGTTCAGATACGTGCGAATGAAGTGAAGGACCGTACGAGGTCCATGTCCGTTCCGCACCGACACTGTCTAACGGTCCTTTCCCGACTCGTGCGAGAGGGATGCCAGAAAATAGAGGATCATTGCCTGGTATCTCGGATACGACCTGGAGTCCTCGAGTATTCCGTAGTCGCCCCGGCTGTGAGGGAACGAGCCTCGAGGATTCTGGTGCTCGAGGACACGGAGAATCCCTCGGCGCCATTTCTCGGCGTCGCCGGATATGCCGAGTGCATGAGCCTTCCAGAGGGCGTAGGCGAGAGAGGCGGTGTAGTAGATGACGCGTGGCCGCTCCCTGATGCAGGAGGTCCGTGCCCAGCCGCGCAATGTCAGGCCTGAGGAGAGAAACCCTGCCAGGGACTCGAGCATGGGCACGACCTCCTCGTCGCCCCTGATCCTGTAGTAATGGCAGAGATCGAGGAACTCGAAGGCATTGTACTGGAAGCAAAGGTAGTGGGGCTTGCCCTTTTCGTAAGGGCTCTCGACGATATAGGGGAATTCCCCGTTGGGCCTTTGAACCTTCTTCAAGAACGCCTTCATGCCATGGATCTTCTCTTCGGCCTCTGCGTCGGGCTCGTGGAGCGCGGACTCTGCGAGAAACCACAGGGTGTTGGTGGTGTTGTTGGGGATGTTACCCCTCGGCCGATCGAAGTAGTTGACGGCCAGGGTGCCCTCGTAGGACTGGAACCCGATTCTCCGAAGCAGGAACCTCTTCCAATCGAGCGCAGCCCTCAGGTAGCGCTCCTCGCCGGTCCTCCGGAAGGACTCAAGAAGCGCCAAAGAGGCCCAGTTGCCCTCGATCGTGGCTGCAAGGTGCCTTCTCTCCTTGAGGGGGTACTGCCACGACCCGTCGCCCCTCTGGAGGTCGGCCACCCTGTCTGCCCCCCGCGCGGCCAGGTACCCGAAGGCTTGCTCGCCCCGGAGATCCAAGAGCACCCAATTTGCCATAATCCAGTAGGCCGCCCCCTGCATGAAGACATGCCGCTCCGGGCCATTGGTGAGGCCCGCATAGGACTTGAGAAACCTCCAGAAACGGAGATTCAGCCTCACCCCCGGGTCAGGTCCTGCGAGAAGCCCCTTTTGGAGATGGGTGCGGTCCAGATGCCTGTGCAGGCGAAGTGCGGCCTCTGCGAGGATTGTCGCTATGTCGTTCACGAGCTCGAGCCCGAATGGCCGATCCGGTAGTGGTTTTCGTCCAGCCGAATGGTCGCCTCGACCTTGATACGGCCCTGCCTCAAGATTGCGATGCCCTTTTTCAGAAGCCAATTGAGATGTCCCGGCAGGCCCAGCGCATCGTAGCGCAGAATCATGCCGAGGATATGGAAGAGATTCCAGAGGCTCGATCTGTCAGGGTCCCTCGGGTACACCTTGGACTTCATGGCGAGCTTGTGCACGGTCCGTATCCTCTCTTCTCGGGGGAATTCCTCGGTGTCGAAGACGACATCGAGCCGCGAGAGGCTCGAGTCCTGATAGTGCATGTAGTACCTCCCGTGCGCCAGGGACCACTCGTAGACCTCTGTGGCAGGGAACGGGATCAGGGGCTGAAAGAACATCCTGCTCAAGCCGAGTCTCTTGCCTTCTCGATACGAACGCAGGGACTTCTCTGCGGTGTCGCCGGGCAGGCCCACGATAAAGAGGCCGTTTACGGTAAGCCCCGCGTTCCTCAAGGCAAAGACGGCTCTTCGTATATCCTCGATGGTTTCGCCCTTTTTCAAGCCGTTGAAGACGTCAGGATCGAGGCTTTCCACTCCGAGGCTCACGCTCTGGCACCCTGTGGCGCGCATCAGCGAGGCGAGCTCCTCGGTTACCGTGTCTGCACGGATCCCGTTCGTGCAGAACCATGGCAGGTCGATCCGCTCCTCGAGCAGCAGGTGGAGAAACTCGAAGGCCCTGTCCCTCTTCAGGGAGAAGTTGTCGTCCTGGATGATGAAATAGCGGATGCGGTACTTCTCTTTTGCGTGTCTGAGTTCCTCGATGAGTCTCCTGGGCTGCCTCGGCCTCCATTTCCTCTTGTGCAGTACGGCCGACTCGCAATAGATGCAGTGAAAAGGACAGCCCCGGCTCGTCAGGAGCGGATACCGCTCCATCTCTATGAGCCCGCCTGCAGTGAAATCAGGCAGCGGGATGCTGTCGAGATCCTCGATGAGCGGGAAATCCTGCGTGCCGGCAAAGCCCCCGTTTACGCGAAACAAAACCCCGGGTATTTCGGCGGGCTCGCCGGGGCCGCGGCCTTCGAGACGATCGAGAAGCGCCGGCAAGGAGCGTTCGCCTTCGCCCATGACGAGGGCGTCGAACAGGCGGGACTCCTTGAAAAGTTCTGCCTTGTGTATGGTCACGTGGGCCCCGCCGAGGATGAGAGGCCCCCGGTAGTATTCCCTCAGTGTTTCGGCAAGACCCTTGGTAAAGGGGAAGGAGAGCGACATGACGGAGATGCCGACGGCTCCAGGGGCGTGATGCCCCACGAACGTGCGGCAAAGGGTTTTCCAGGGGATTCGGCGGTAGTTATTGAGATCCAGAACAACGGGCGTGTGGCCCGCTGCCTTGAGCGCACCGACAAGGTAGCCGAGACCGACATTGACGCCGTAGAGATTCCCCGGGGGGTCTATGAGCACGATCTTCATGACGTACCTGCTGTGCGGCCTGTGATGTCCCGAACGTCTCTCATGCGCCGGTACCCACTACCTCGAGGTAGACTCGAAACGTCTTTTCAGCTATGAGTTCGGGACGAAACCTCTTCGATGCCTCCGCGCGGTTTTCGCTGCCGATGCGGCTGCAGAGGCTCTGGTCGCTCAAGAGCAGCTCGATCCTCGAGGCCAACCCCTCGAAATCGCCGAATCGCACCAGAAAGCCGTTGACGCCGTCCCGAACCAGCCAAGGGACCCCACCCACGGCTGTTGCCACTACCGGCTTGGCCGCGGCCATCGCCTCGAGGATCATCACCGGTGCGGTCTCCTCCCTGGACGCCAATACGCACACCTGGGCCTGGCTGTACTCACGATAGAGGTCCTCACCTGTCAGAGCGCCGGGAAGCGTGACGTGGCCGGCGAGGTGGTGGCGGTCGATAAAGTCCCGTACCTCTCTGTAGTATGCATCATCCTTGGAGCGTCCTACAAGATGGAGCGTCGGCCGCGCGCCTCGCTCGAGGAGACGTCGCAGTGCCTGCAAGAGGACGAGGGTCCCCTTTCTCGGCTCGATACTGCCCACAGAGAGGAGTCTGCCTGGGACCTCGCTGGATTCGATTTCGAAGAACCTCGTTGCAACAGGGTTTTCGATCGGGTGGAAGCAGGCGCGGGTGAATCTCGAGAAGACCTCTCGCACGTAGGGGCTTATCTCTATGATGTGTCCGACCCTCTTCAAACAATATCGATCCAGTGCCTCGTAGGTCCACGCCCTCGCCAGCCCACCCACACCCCGCCAGTCCTCTTTCTGGTTGACCGTTATTCCGTGCACCGTCCAGACGGTGGGGATGCCGGTCTTGAGGGCAGCGTAGGTGTATACGTTGAGATGTGAATGAATGAGGTCAGGCCGGATGGCCTTTATGGCCCTTGCCACAGCGAAGGGCTCTCGTACGACGCGGGTCACGATCTTGGGTGTCGGCGAGGGGATGAAGATGTGCTGGATCCCGTTCCTCTCCACCCTCGTCTCTCCGGCGAGGCCCTGCTCGCAGGTAAGGGTGCTGATCTTTATGCCGGGGTAGCGAGGCAGCCTCTCTGCGAGCGCGTCGATCACGGCCTGCACACCACCCGGGTTTTCAGCTGGGTTGCGAAGGAGGTCGGCAAGCAGGAGTACATGCATGGCAGAGAGAAAGACTCACGGGCTGGAAGGGACGGCCCTCTTCTTGGGGAACACCTGGTAGATCTCCGAGTAGGGGCTGTCGGTGCGAAACGGCACCACATCGTACTTCCTGAGAAACGCGTCGATGACCTCCTGGGGATACTCGATCTCGAGGAACTCTCGGAGCATGGGGTCGATATCGATCGTTCTTTTTGTGATGAACACAGGGCGATTGTCGGAGAGGGCGCTGTCGATCTCCCGGACGACGACCGGCGGGGGCTTCAAGCGGCAGAAGATCGCCGGATGCAAGCCCATGACATCGAAGAAGCTGACTACCGAAAAGGGATAGGCATATTTGTCGTGAAAATAGTCCAGAGTGGTGATCGCCATTCCGTTGCCCTCGACGAGCAACGAGCCTTGGGGCAGGTTCCTGACGCAAAACTCGATGAACTGCACATACGGGTTCTTTTCCTTGTGGTACTGAACCATGTGCGGCCCGTTGTTTATCACGAGACTCACGACAAAGATCGGCAAAAACACACTGAACAATGAGGCGGTTCTTGCGGCCCGCCGGCCGGGGGGCGAGGCAGATGCCCTGCGCCATGCCCGGGCGATGAGAAGGAACGCAATGAAGAGAATGGGCAGCCAGTCAGCCCTGCTAATCGGCTCGAAGGAGACCTGGTGGAGCCCCCAGAGAGCCACGAGGCCGCCAAGGGCGATATCGATCTTATCAGGCCGTGAGGAGCAAAGAAGGGCAATGGCCATCGCGGAGGCGAGCAAGAACAGAGCTGCGAGGACAATTCGCACGCTTGTCGGTGTGAGTTGGAACGTCGTCCGTATATACGCCTCGGGCACGTAGTAGAAGGCGGTGAAGGTGCCGATCCCTGCCTTGAGGAGCTGAGAGGCGATGGTGGCGAGGTCTATACGATGGACAAAATACGGTTGCTCCTTCGAATGGTACGAAAAGACAAGCCGTATGAACTCGCCAAAGCTCGATGGGTTTTCCTGGTTTCCGAAGGCCACGAGGAGGTAGCCCGCAGCAATGAGAAGAAGGGCTGAGACGGTGCCTGCCCACAGGTACGAAGACCTAAGGGCGGCCTTTCCGTAGAGAAAGAGCGAGACGAGGAAAAAGAAGGGTACGAGAAGGCAGTTGGAGAGATGCGTCGTTACCGCAAGGCCCAAGAGCAGGCCTGTGAGGAGACCTCTGGCCCACGAGAGGTCCTGGATCGGCCGAGACCTCTGCCAAGAGGCGAGGAAGACACAGAGAAATGCCGCGCAGAAGAAGGTCCCCTGGATGCGGTCTTCGCCGACCGTGCTATAGTCCCAAAGGCCGAAGGAGAGGCCGAAGGCCAAGCTGAGCAGCAAGGAACGGAAAAGGTCGAGGCCGAGCCTTCGGGCTGTGCCGTAAAGGAGCCCGACAGTGCCTGCCCCGAAAAGGCCTGCCATCAACCCCATCGAGGTCAGGGAGTCCAGGCCGAAGAGTGTCGTGCCAAGATAAGCGAACCCCACTGCGATGGGGATCACCAGCACATGGGCGAAGTGGTAGAACATGTAGATCTTGAGACGATGTGCAAGCCACGTGTCCACCTGATGGGCGTAGTAGAGGGTGTCCCCTGTGTAGTACTGACTCACCGTGGAGAGGTAGAGCGCAAGGAAGCCGAGAACAACGATGCCGACTTCCAGGGCCTTGGGTGCAGGCGCCTCCTTATGAGTCGTATCCATGGCCGGCGTTCTCTAGCGATGCGGCGATGAGAGGCGCTGATAAAGGTCTTTGCAGAAGGCCCCATAGGTGGCTTCCAGAGAGAACCTCTTTTTCACGACCTCCCTTCCTTTTTTGCCAAGCTCCGCGGCGAACGCGGGGTCGGCAAGAACGTGGGCCACGGCCTCGCCAAAGTCCTGTGCCGAATCCTTGAGGAGAATTCCCTGGCCGTCTGCGAGGCCCATCGCCCTGACTGCAGTGGACGTGGACACCACAGGGACCTCGAGCGACATCGCCTCGAGGACCCTGCCCCGAAAACCATATCCCATCTGAAACGGGCAGATCAAGACGCTGGATTCCTCCAGGTAGGGCCTCACATCTGTGACGAATCCGCTGACCATGACCCGCGGATCGCTCGCGAGATCGCGGATCTCCCTTGCCGGATTGCCGCCCAGTATCAGGTACGTACTCTCGGGGAATCGCCTGGCGAGTCCGGGCAGAATCTCTCTGTAAAAATACAGTGCCGCCTGGATATTGCCCCGGACCTGCATCGCACCGTAAAAGGTTATCCGGTGCCGTACCTTGCCCCGGCCCGAGGGGGAAAAGTACTCGGTATCCACACCTGTGGGGACGACCCTTATATCCTTGTGCGGGCCGAGGTGCCTCGCGAAGACCTCGCGGTCTGCCTCGGTCAGGGCGATGACCAGATCGTAGCGGTCGAGCACGGACATTTCAGCCGAGGCATTGTTTCGGTGCTTGAGCCTCGCAGCAACCCTCTTGAGAGGGGAGGCCCCTGCGTGCGCGCTCATCTCCTGGTTTTTCATGAAATCCACGTCGTGCGTGTCCACGATCTTGAAGATCCCTCCCGTTCTGGAGAGCATCTCGCTCGTGTACCAGTATTCCACAAGGAGGGCCGCGAACGGTCCCTCGGCGGCCAGGACGCGCTGAAGGGTTTTCTCCATGGGCGGCACGTTCGCATAGAAATAATCGGCAGGGATCCCCCGTGCATACGAGTTCACCTGGGTCTTGACTCGGTAGTAGGCCTTGTGGAGGGGCGAGGCCTTGTTGGGCGCGCTGACAGGGTGAAAGCGCCTGGCGTAGGGGCGGAGTGCCGAGGCGGTCTCGAGGGTGTCCTTGGACTGGGCGAGCGAGACCAGGGTGACCTCGAAATACGAGGACAGATGCCTGAGCATTTGGTACATCCTCCCCTTGCAGGCCATGTCCACAGGGTAGGGGAGGACGTGCGTCGCCATAAGGAGGTTCATCGCCCGCCTCTGCGCCTCTTTGTCACAAGATCGGTAAAGAGCGCCCGCAATTCCTCGGTATTCTCGGAGAGTGTCTTGGGCTGACGGATGCGTTGCTCCATGGCTCTTATCAGGGAGGGCTCCTCGAGTACCTTTCGCAGCTTTTCGGCAAGGTCTCGGGGGTCTCCAGGCTCGAAGAGCAAGCCGTTTTCGCCGTGGCGGATAAAGTCCGGGAACCCGCCTATCCGGGATGCGACCACAGGCACCGATCCTGAGAGGCTCTCGAATATGGTCTGGGGCGCCGTATCGTTGCACGTGGACGGAAGGACCATGATGTCTATGGTGTCGACAATGGAATCGATATCCTCGAATCGATAAGGGCCTTTGTAGGCGATCCGCGGGTCGCTGAAGATCCGCTCGAGCCTGGCCTGGTAGGTGTCGATCGTCCTGCCGTAGATCAGCGCCTTCCAGTTGGGCCGGTCGGCCAGGAGCCTGAGCGCCTCGATGAGCACGTGGGTCCCTTTGTAAGGGTTGATGCCGCCTATGTTGCCGATGACGATCTGGCCAGGATCGAGCGCGTGGCGCTTCGGCCTGAAGCGTTCTGCGACGGCCGAGCCGATATGCTGCACCAGGAGGGATCGAGGCTCCACCCCCAACCGCGAGAGGTTTTCTTTCACATCGGTGCTCACGCAGATGTTGACGCTTACGTAGGCGTTGAGGTACTCGACGTTGAGGCGGAGGCGCCTGACCAGCCGCTCTTTGAGCCCTGCAGACCTCTCCTGCTCAGTGCCGTCCGGCCTCCACGCGAGCCGAGAGGTCGAACCCGAAAGCTTGTTCCGCGCCCAATCGCGTACGCCCCTCAAGGCCCTGGCGGCCGGTACGGCGGCCTTGTCGACGAGCACTCGAGAAGGGGCGGTGCTCCTGAGCTGCGCGGCGAGGATATACTTTCTCGCGTCGACCTCTCTGTAACACCGAGCGCACCGGTCGGGATCTGTAGGGCCTCCACAGAATTCCTCCTCGTTGCTATAGAAGACCCCCTTTTGGCAAAAGAGGCGATAGACATGGTGGGTCATGACGATAGGGACCGACCGGACGCCGATGACCTCGAGCGAGCGGGAGGGCAGGCCGAGCAGGCTGTCTATGTAGACGAGATCAGGCTTGACCGAGCTCAGGACCGACGCGAGCATCCTCTCGATGGTGGGGTTGAAAAGGTCGGCCTCGGGACTGCCAGGGATCTGGGCATAGATGGGACTGTTTATGATTTTGTAAAAATGAATCCCTTCCCTGACGAACCGCTTCAGTCTGGGGAAAAGGAGCAGATCGTAGGCGAGGAATTGGCTCCCCGAGTAAAAATAGTGGACCTCGAGGCCCGAGCGGGCCAGGCGCTCTGCAAGGGGCCGTGTATAATTCACCACGCCGTGAGGGCCCTGGAAGTCGTCACCAAGAACAAGGATCTTCATGATGCCTCGCGCGCCCGATGCTCTTCGAACCTCAAGGGCCTGGTTCAGGGGCAGGGAGAGTCAACCGTTCCCAGGACCTTTCAGGGTCTTTGAGATAGACGATGCGGTCGGACCCCACCGCTACCTGCGCTGCTATAGAGAGCCCCGGTCTGAGACTGCACTTTCTGGGGTTTTCCACGGGTCCCACCACCCTGAGGTGGAGGTAGAGGCCCTCGAGCCGGTTGGCACTGAGACGATATCTGCCGTGGGCCCTGCCGCCGGCTGCATCCCACCAAGAGAAGGACCCGCTGGAGTCCATTCTCATCCACTCTTCCACCTTGCAATTGCCGATCCTATGCCACGTGCCTCGAACCTCTTCCGTAGGCAGGGAGACAGCGTGAATAAAGGCGTACAGAATCCCTGCCGACACCCACAGGCCGTGATACGGCACAAGTTCCCGGCGACCGAGGCCCTCGCGGAGCGATCCCAGGCCCTTCTCTCGGACGAGCAGCGTCACGAGAAGCCCTTGGAGACCTGAGACCAGATTCATGAGGACATCGAGGTCGTCGTACCTCCTGTTCGGGAGAAACCCCTGATATATCTCATCGGCAAATCCCACCACGAACACAACAGAGAGGGTCTTCCAGAACGGGTTGGCGCTCGATCGCTTCTTGAAGCCCGCGTACACGAGGTAGCTCAGCAGGCCGTACTCGACAAAATGGATTTTTTCAATCGAGACATCGCCCAAACGGGGTATGGTCGCCGCGTAGCTCAGCCCCACGAGGAGGGCGGATATCCGGAATGACCACGGGTAATTCCTCGCCTTTCCCAGGAGTACGACCAAAACGACCGCAGCGGCGATGATCAAGAGGAGAAAGGCAAGCGTTCCCACCGTGGCCGTCCCGAGACTCCTGTAGGCCGACCCGGTCAGCGAGCCTACCAGTGGGGATGTTGCGAAGATGAGCACGACATAAAGGCAGACCCACCGCCACCGATCGGCCCAACCGACTATGTCTGCCCTGTGCTCGCGCATATGCCCGAACTCCTAAGGGAGGTGCGCCGAAATGCGGGGGATGTGCGCCGCATCGGTCACGTCCCGGCGCGCCGCCACGCTGCTGTGCCACGAGGAGGGCGAGAAAGGACCGCACTG
>Ga0272448_1008413_pt1 | contig 10737 bp, 10 predicted proteins | sample YNPCB0191_FD_202220 | JGI IMG/M metagenome (GOLD analysis project Ga0272448, IMG submission 202220) | Hot spring sediment microbial communities from Yellowstone National Park, WY, United States - YNP-CB-019-1 | ecosystem: Environmental > Aquatic > Thermal springs > Hot (42-90C) > Sediment... | reverse complement strand
CAGCGGCCCGCGCAGGTGGAGCGTGTCGCCCACGCGCAGACGCTGCAGGCGCTCGGTGAAGGGGCCAACCTGCACAACGGTCAGCGTCACCGGGTCCGCATCGACCAGGCTGAACGGCTTCTCATCGACGCGCGGCAGCCAGAGCATCACGAACTGGCCGGGCTGCGCGTCCAGGCACAGGTCAAGCTCGACGGTCACCCCGTGCGAGCCGGCCGACTCGATGCGGCGCACTCGGGCGGCGGCGTACGTGCGCTCAGCCATGCGCCAACCCCCGCATCTCGGCGATCGTGTGGAAGCCCTGCTCCGACATGAAGGAGGCCAGCTCGGCGTTCATCGCCGCTGGAGCCTCGATGCCGCGATACTGGAGCGCCGACCCGACGCCCACCGCAGTGGCGCCGGCCATGATCATCTCCACCATGTCCTCGCCGTTCATCACCCCGCCCGTGCCGATGACGGGCACCGGCACAGCCCGGCTCAGCTCGTACACGCAGCGCACCGCCACTGGCCGGATGGCAGGCCCCGAGAGGCCACCAACCTTGTTGGCCAACACCGGCGCCCGCGCGCGGATGTCGATCACCATGCCCGGGCCCAGTGTGTTGATCGCCGTGATGGCGTCGGCTCCGGCATCCACCACGGCGCGCGCCACGGCGACGATGTCGGTCACATTGGCCGAGAGCTTGACGATGACCGGCCGCCGCGTGGCAGCGCGCACGGCGGCTGTGGCCTGTGCCGCGTGCTCGGGGTCGGCCGCGAACGGCCGTCCGAACTCGGCAGCCACATTGGGGCATGAGATGTTGACCTCGTAGAGGTCAGGCTCGGCCGCTTCGAGCGTGCGCACCACGTCGCCAAAGGCGGCGGCCGTCTCGCCAAAGACGCTGGCGATGACCGGCACACCCAGGGACGCACAACGCAGCCGGGCATCGCGCAAGATCTCGACCATCGCCGCGGCGCCCGGGTTGGCCAGGCCCACCGCGTTGAGCAGGCCGCCGGCGTAAGGGACGACCGTCGGATTGGGGTGGCCGCGCCGAGGCGCGGGGCCACACGACTTGGCGGTCACCGCGCCCGCGCCGGCACGCGCCACCCGCTCGAGCAGCGCAGCGCTCGTGCCCAGGATGCCGGCAGCCAGCACGAAAGGGTTGTGCAAGCGCACACCGCAGAGATCGACCGAGAGGTCCACTTCGCTCAACGGTTCCGAGCCTCCAAGAACGCCTCCACTTCCTCCCGCTGTGCCTCCGAGATGCGCCCCTGCCGCACCAGTGAGGCCAGGATGGGGCGCATGCCGAGGACAGCGTGCACCCGGTAGCCGGCCGCCTCCATGGCCTCGCGGCCGCCCTGCTCGCGGTCGATGAGCACTACGATGTCCTGCACCTTGAGGCCCGCGTCCTCGAGCGGCCGGATGGCTTCCAGCTTGCTCGCCCCGGTAGTGATCAGGTCATCGAGCACGGCCACCCGCTCGCCCGCGCTCCAGGTGCCTTCGATCAGGCGCTGCGTGCCATAGCCCTTGGCTTCCCGCCGCGGGTAGATCAACGGCCGGGCGGCCAAGAGGGCCACCGCTGTGCCGATGGGCAGGGCGGCATAAGGGATCGCCGCCAGGCGCTGAAAGTCCAGCCCCCGCAGCAGGCCAGCGTAGGCACGGGCCACCCGCCACAGTACGTCGGGCCGTGAGACGAGCACACGCAGGTCGAGATAGATCGGCGAGTGCTGGCCCGAGTGCAGCACGAAATCACCAAAGCGCACACAGCCCGCCTCGTACAGCGCCGCGATCAGGCCGTCGAGCGGGTCAGGCGCGACCGGTGCAGCTCGCACGGCCGCCCTGCGGGCTGCCGCCAGGGCATCGTGCAGGGCCACAGCAGCCGCGCGAGGGTCTGCGGCGCCAGCCACTGCCCGCGACGCATTCACCAGCAGGCCACCGCCCCGAGCGTCGAGCCCCGCCGCCACCGCCTGGTCAAGGTCGCCGCCCTGCGCTCCGACTCCCGGCACCAGGAAGGGCAGGTCCGGGGTGAGCGCGCGCAGCTCTCGTATCGCCTCCGGGTATGTGGCGCCGACCACCAGGCCGATGTTGCCGTTCGTGTTCCAACGCTCGGCCAGTTGGGCCACCAGGTGGTAGAGAGGCTGTCCTTCGGCCGTGCGCTCCTGCAAGTCGGCCGCGCCGGGGTTCGACGTGTGGCAGAGCAGGTATACGCCGCGGTCGGCGTACCGGGCGAACGCCTCGACCGAGTCCTGCCCGAGGTAGGGGCTGACGGTTACCGCATCGGCGCCCCAGACCTCGAACGCGGCACGCGCGTACGCCACCGAACTGTGCGCAATGTCGCCGCGCTTGGCATCCAGCACCACCGGCACCCCATGTGCGTGCGCACAGTCGATGGCGCGCCGCAGCGCGGCCAGCCCCGCCAGCCCCGCCGCCTCATAGAACGCATAGTTGGGCTTGAACGCAGCAGCCAGGTCTGCCGTCTCCTCGATCACCCGCCGGCTCCAGGCCCACAGGCCATCGCCCTCACCCGCGGGCTGAGCAGCCAGTTGCTGCACGTCAGGATCCAACCCCACGCAGAGCAGGCTGCCCTGCCCGCGCAGGCGCTCTTCCAGCCTGGCAAAGTAGCTCATGGGAGACTAGGCCCTCCCCAGGATCGCCGCCAGCAGCGCCATACGGATGTACATGCCGTTCTCCATCTGCCGGAAGTAGGCCGCGCGCGCATCCTTGTCCACATCGTAACTGATCTCGCTCACACGGGGCAGGGGGTGCATGACGATCATGCGCTGCCGGGCGCTCCGCAACAGCTCCGGGGTGATGACGTAGCAGTTCTTGACCCTCTCGTACAGGTCCTGGTCTTCGAAGCGCTCGCGCTGCACCCGCGTCACATACAGCACGTCGGCCTCGCCGATGATCTCAGCCACGTCTGCGTGCTCGCTGAACTCCATGCCTTTGCCACGCACCTCGTCGAGAAGCTCGGCAGGCATGCGCAGCACCTCAGGAGAAACGAAGCGCAGCCGTGCGCCAAAGAGCGAGAGCAAGCGCGTCAGCGAGTGCACGGTGCGCCCATACTTCAGGTCGCCAACCATGGCCACAGTCAGGCCTTCGATGCGGCCAAGTTCTTCCTGGATGGTGAACAGGTCGAGCAGCGCCTGGGTAGGATGCTCCCCTGTGCCATCGCCGGCATTGATCACCGGTTTGGTGGCATAGTCGGCGGCGATCTGAGCCGAGCCTACTTCGGGGTGGCGCAGCACAATGACATCGGCGTAGCATTCCAGGGTGCGCACGGTATCCGGCAGCGACTCGCCCTTGGTCACCGACGAGTAGCGCACCTCATTGATCGGGATCACGGCGCCGCCCAGGCGTTGCATGGCTGCCATGAACGAGGAGCTGGTGCGCGTGCTGGGCTCGTAGAACAGGTTGGCCAGCACGCGGCCGCGCAGCAGGTCAGCCGAGCCAATCTGCTGCACCATGTGCCGCATCTCCTCGGCCAGGCCAAAGATATACGCCAGTTTGTCACGGTCGAACTGGCGGACGGAGATGATATCTTGCCCATAGAAGCCATTGTTCGTGTTCGCCACAAGTTGGGCGAAGAGAGGTGCACGTCCCACAGCCATGACTCGTCCTCCTTAGCTCGTTTCAACAGTTCCAAGCCGCGCTTGCGTGCTGCAGCGCCCGGCCGAAGCCCGCCGGCGCACTCACGCGGCCATCGATACACACCGTTCTGCCCCGCAGGTCCACCCTCACGACCCGGCCCGCCACACGCCATCCTTCATACGGCGTCCAGCCGCACTTGGAGTGCAGCGCGGCGCCTGCGATCGTCCACGGCACTTCAAGGTCCACTTCGACCGCAGCCTCCGGGAGGCGCAGGCCATAGACCCGCTGCGGGCCGTCGTGCAGCAACGCCACCAGCCGATCGAGCGACAGGCGGCCTTCGTGCACGGCCTGGAGCAAGAGCGGGAGCATCGTCTCCACCCCGGGGACGCCCGCAGGGGGGCTAGCGCCCCGCTTCTCCTCCAGAGTGTGCGGCGCATGGTCTGACGCCACAAGGTCTACCACCTCCAGGCTGCGCCACAGCGCAGCCACGTCGTCCGGCCCGCCGAGGGGCGGCTTCATCATGCCCAGGGGCCCCAGGCGGTCGGCGTCGGCCTGCGTCAGGAAGAGATGATGAGGGGCCACCTCGCAGGTCACTGGCGCGCCTTGCTCCTTTGCCAGCCGCACCAGGTCGATCTCCGCTGCTCGCGCCACGTGACAGATGTGCACATGCTTCCCTGTAAGCCGCGCCAGGCCGATGGGGATGGCCATGCTCAGCCCCTCCGCATGCACGGCGATGGGCCGGCCCGCGGGCCAACGCTGAAACGCCGCCAGCAGCCCGCCCAGGCTTTCCATGCGCAGCGGCCCATACGTGGGGGTGAGGTATACTTTCAGGCCCACCGCCTCCGCCGCGACGCCCTCCAGGGCCGTCTCGTCTCCAGCCCCCAGGAAAAGGCCATAGTCACAGCGCGCCCGGCCCTGGAACAGGTCCCTCTTGTGCGCCAGGCTCGCCCCGTCGACCACCGGCGGTGTGTTGTTGGGCATGTCGAGCACGCCAACAATGCCCCCTGCCAGGGCCGCCGCTGTGCCCGAAACCACATCCTCCTTATGCTCTCCCCCAGGCTCGCGCAAATGCACGTGAGCATCGATCAGGGCAGGCAACACCACGCGCCCCATACACTGCCTCCAGATGCCGGGCAGGCGCAAAAAAAGCCCAAAGCCTAGAGGCTTTGGGCTTCACTGCGCCACCTTGGGAAAAGAATCTCCCATCGGCAGAGCTTGCGCTCCGCTCCCGCCCTCGCCGATGGAAGCTTCCTGATGTCTCCCATTCCTCGCAGAACCCCCGGATTCATCAGGGGTTCATTATAGCACAGGACTCCTCTCCGGGCAAAATCGGCGGGAAAAGCTCACAGCTCCACGGGCCGCCGCAAGAGCTCGACGAGTAGCCGCACGCTGTTCAGCACATCCTGATAGTCCACCATCTCCGACGGCGTGTGCACGTTGCGAGTCGCGATGGAGAGCACCCCCACCGGCAGCCCTGCTTTGGTAGTCTGCATGGCCATGCCATCGGTCGTGCCCGCCTCGAGCACTTCGAGCTGGTAGGGCACCCCTGCTGCCCGCGCGGTATCCACCATCCACTGCCGCACGCCGCGGTGGCTCAGCATGCCGCGGTCCTTGACTTTGATTGCCGGCCCCTTCCCAAGGGCAACCGCCATGGTGTGCGCCTCGGGGGTGTCGCCGGTGAGGGTCACATCCACCGCGATGCCCAGGTCCGCGTCGAGGCCAAACGCCGCCGTCTGCGCGCCGCGCAGCCCCAGCTCCTCCTGCACGGTGAACGCCAGGTATACATCGTGGGGCGTCTCACCGAGCTCCCTCAGCACCTGCACCAGGATGGCGCAGCCGATGCGGTCGTCGAACGCCTTGGCCATCAAGCGGTCGCCGAGATCTACGAACTCGCGGTCGAAACAGCCCACATCGCCCACCTGCACCGGGCACGTCTCCCTGGAACTGGCGCCGACGTCGATGAACAGCTCATCGATCCGGGGCATATCGCTCGGCGACAGGCCTTTCTGTTCGGCGCCGATCGCGCCTCGCACCCCATTCGCAAAGCGCACACGCCCGCCGACCAGAGTGCGCGCCTGCACCCCTCCCAAGGGCTGGAAGCGCAGGAACCCCTTCTCATCGACATGGCTGATCACCACGCCGATCTCATCCATGTGCGCTGCCAGCATGATGCGGCGCCCGCCACCCTTGCCCTGCACTGTGGCAATCAGGTTGCCCAGGGCGTCCACCTCGACCTTCGTAGCCAGGCCCCGCACCTGCTCGGCGATCAGCTCGCGCACCCTGTCCTCCGAACCCGAAGGGCCAAAGGCCTCCACCAAAGCCTTGATCAGCTCCTTCACGCTTCCAGGCCTCCTTCCAGGCGATGCAGCGCCCCCCGCATGAGACGCACCGCATGATCAAAATCGTTCAGGCTCATCACCGACACCGGCGAATGGATGTAGCGACAGGGTACGGCCATCACCGCCGACGGGATGCCCTCCTTCTGGATATGGATGGCGCCCGCATCGGTGCCGCCAATCCCGGGCTGCTTGAACTGGTAGGGGATGCCCGCTGCCTCCGCCTCCTTCACGATCAAACGCACCAGTCGGCGGTCGCAGACCACAGAGCGGTCCATGATCGTGAGCGCCGGGCCTGCGCCCAGGCGCGTGGTCGGGCTCACATCCTTCTCCTTCGGGCTATCGTCACAGACGGTCCCCTCCAGAGCAAAGGCCACCTCGGGCGCCACCGCATAGGCGGCCACGCGCGCCCCGCGCAGCCCAACCTCCTCCTGCACCGTAAAGGCCGCATACAGGTCAAACGCGTAGCGATCCTTCAACAGCTCCACCAGCACGGCGCATCCGGCTCGGTCGTCGAAGGCCTTGCCCTTCACGGTGCGCAGGCCGCCTTCGTCCAGCGCCTGGAACGCGGTGTCGAAGGCCACATAGGTGCCCGGCGTGACCCTGCGCGCCACCTCGTCGGGCGCCATGCCCGTGTCGATCCCCATCTGATCGAAGCGCAGCACCCGCCCCCGCTCCGCCTGTTCGAGCAGATGGATGGGCTTGACTCCAATCACCCCGGGGATGCGCTCATCGCCGATGCGCACCCTTTTGGCCAACACGACGCGCGAGTCGATGCCGCCCACCGGGCTGAAGCGGATGGTTCCATCCCGCTCGACGTAGGTCACCATCAGGCCCACCTCGTCCATGTGGGCGCTCACCATGACCGACTTGGGGCCCGTTCCACCCCCATGGCCACGCTTCACCACGATCAGGTTGCCCAGGGCATCGACCCGGTACTCGTCGGCACACCCCTCGATTGCCTTGATCAGCACCTCGCGGACGGCGCCTTCGTGCCCCGAGACCCCATCGGCCTCCACAAGCTCCTGGATCAACACGGCTGACCTCCTTGCGCCCCCAGCTTCTTGACCTGCACGCTCAGCGCCCGGGCGAATGCGTCATCCAGTTCGGCAATGAACGCAGCCAGCAGCCGGCCGGCCCGTTCGATGTCGTGCGTGTCCACAGTCTCCACGGGCGTGTGCATGTAGCGCAAAGGAATGGAGACGAGCGCAGTCGGCACGCCCTCACGGGTCACCTGGATGGCCCAGGCGTCAGTGCCGCTGCGCCCCGGCGTGGGATCGATCTGGTAAGGGATCTCGTGCTGCTTGGCTGTGGCCACCAGCCGCTCGTGGAGCGCCGGATGAAAGTTCGCGCCCAGCCCGATGCACGGCCCACCCCCCATGGCCAGGGTCTGCCCTTCGGGCACACCGGGCTGATTGCCAAAGGTCACGTCGAGTGCGATCGCTGCCTGGGGCGCCACTCCATAGGCGCTGGTCGTTGCGCCACGCAAGCCGACTTCCTCCTGCGTCGTCGCCACAGCATAGACATCCCAAGAGTGGTGCCGCCTGCCCAGCAATTCCAGGCACAGCGCGATCGCCGCCACCGACGCCCGGTCATCAAGCCCTTTGCCGGCCACGTGCCCCCGTGCGAGATCGACGGCGTCCCGCCGGATCGTCACGACGTCGCCTACCTCCACCAACTCCGCAAGTGTGCCTGCAGCGATCCCGACGTCGATGAAGAGTTGGTCGATGGGTACCACCTCGTCGTTCTCGCCGCCTGAGAGCACATGCGGCGGCCGGCAGCCGATCACGCCCGGCAACCTGCGCCGCCCGTGGACGGTCACTTCCTGCCCCAGGAGCGTCCGCACGTCAAAGCCCCCCACCGTGGTGAAGCGCAGGAAAGCGCCATCGACCTTGGTGACCATGAGGCCAATCTCGTCCATGTGGCCGGCCAGCATGATGCGCGGGTGCTCTCCGGAGGGCAGCCCCTCGCCCTCCTTGAAAGCGATGACGTTGCCCAGCGCGTCGGTCTGCACCCGGGTAGCCAGGCCGCCAAAGGTCTCGGCGACCATGCCCGCCACCTCACTTTCGGCTCCCGACACCCCGCTGGCCTCGCTGATCCGTTTCAGGAACTCTGCAACCTGCACTCGTCGCTCCTCCCATCCGGCAGCCTCAAGGCTACCGCAACCATGCGCGGACATGCCGCGGCACCCTACAGGCAGTGCTCACGGCGCCTCTGCCTCGCGCACCCCTCAGTTGCGAACCAATGTGCCGGGCTGGCACCGCCGGCAAAAGCTGGTCATACGCTGCCGGGCGCGGAGCTCCGAGATCGCCTGCCCGCAGCGGGGGCAGGGTTCGCCTCCACGCCCGTGGACCTGCAGGAAATCGCGCACCTCGACCTCAATGCGGCTGCCCACACGGCCGCGCAGTGTCGCGATCGCCTCGCCCAGCACGCTGCGCATTGCCTGGTACAGCCGCTCGACTTGGTCCGTAGAGAGACGGGAGCACTCGAGAAAAGGGTTGAGGCGGGCGCGAAAGAGGATCTCGTCGGCATACGCGTTGCCAATGCCGGCCACGAACTCTTGCCGGGTCAAGACGCCCTTGATCTCGCCACGATAGCGCCGGAGTCGCTGGCCGAAAGCTGGCGCCGTGAGCGCGGGGTCCAGCGCATCAGGGCCCTGGCTGGCCAGGCCAGGCACGGCCGACTTGTCGGCGGTCACGTACACCTGGCCCATGTCCTTGGCATCGAGATAGGAGAGCGCCATGCCAGTGTAGAGGGTCAGTACGAGCGCCACCCGCAGGCGCGCCGCCTCACCGGCTTCGCGCCATGCGAAGCGGCCGGCAAGTTTGGGGTTGACGACGAGGGATGCACCCCCAGAGAGGTCAAGCCAGAGGAACTTGCCCCAGCGGCCCACCCCCACGACCTGCCGGCCTGCCAACGACGCACCTGGGGGCTCGCCCAGCAGGTCGCGCACGATGGGCCGCCGCATCTCGGCCTGCACCACCGCCGCACCGGGCAGCACAGTGCTCAGGAACTCTCTGACCACCTCAAGGTCCGGCAGTTCGGGCATGGTCCGTTGGTGTCTCCATCGTCACCCTGGCCGAGCCGCACCGCTAGCTCTTGGGTGCGGCAACCTCCGCCCATCATCCCGCCCCGGAGTCGGCCCTGGTCCACTCCGTGAGGCCGCCCACGGGGGCAAAGCTTCTCCTGTGAATGGGGCACGGGCCCAGCCTGGCAAGGGCCTGTTGGTGAGCGGCCGTCGGATAGCCTTTGTGGAGCCTGAAACCGTAACCGGGCCAGGCTTCCTCCAGCAACCCCATCCACTCGTCGCGCACCACTTTGGCCACGATCGACGCCGCCGCAATGGAAAGGCACACCCGGTCACCCTTGACGATCGCCCGCTGCGGGCAGGAGATCTGGGGCAGCGGCAGAAAGTCGATCAGCAAAAAGTCTGGCGCCGGGGCAAGGGCCCTCACAGCCCGCGCCATCGCCCTGCGTGTGGCAGCGACAATGCCCTGTGCATCGATCTCCCACGACGAGGCAGCCCCCACGCCGATGCCCAGAGCGACCGCCTCGATGTCGCACAGGGCCGCCCGCCGCCGCCGCGCCGTAAGCAGCTTGGAATCCCTTACGCCACCCAGCCGCTCCAGCCGCTCGGCCTCGGCCGGCAACACCACAGCCGCGGCCACCACGGGGCCGGCCAGGCAACCTCGCCCCGCCTCATCGATCCCTGCAATGGAGTGGAACCCCTGTGACCGGGCCCACAGCTCGGCCACCAGGGTCGGCCGCGTTTCGGCCATCATCCGCTCCTGCGCGCCCCGCGCTGACTGCACCCGTTACCGGCCTAGGCCTCAGCCTCCGAGGACACAGCGACCGGTGCCTGCCTTTGCGGCAACGCCTCGCGTCGCTCGCGAAGGCGCGACGCCTTGCCCCGCCGCCCGCGCAGGTAGTAGAGCTTGGCCCGCCGGGCGCGCCCATGCCGCACAACCTCTACCTTCTCTACGCGGGGAGAATGGAACGCAAAGGTGCGCTCCACGCCCACGCCGTGGGCCGCGATGCGGCGCACCGTGAACGAGGCGTCGGCACCGCCCCCGTGCATGCCCAACACGACCCCCTGGAAGATCTGCACTCGCTCTCGATCTCCCTCAACGATGCGGTTGTGCACGCGCACAGTATCGCCCGGCCGCAACTCCGGAATATTCGGGTTTGCTGCAAGCTGCACCACAGAACGCATAATGTCAGCCACGTTGCTACCACCTTTCGAGAAAAGTCACAAAGGGCGATTATAATACACGCCCTTTTCCCTGACAAATGGCACCGATGCCCAATCAGGGCTTGGACTAAGTCGCACCGTTGTCACCCTGAGTACCCCAAGACTCGCGCAGCCCTGTGCGAAACAGGGAACGTCGAGCTGTCATTGCGAGGAGACGGCGACCGCCGACGAAGCAATCTCCATCGTCGGTTGGGGATTGCTCCGCCCCTACTGTCCTTCGCCTACAAACTTGCCGCGCCGATGCCGGGGCACCCTGTGGGCCCGGCGTCGAGCGACTGGGAGCCCCAGAGCACACACCACGCCCTGCATCCCCCCACTACAATGAAGTATCGCCAGGATACGCGCCCTGTCAACCCGCCTGCGTGCCTACACATCGGCTCCCATCTGGCGCAGGAACTCGCGGTCGGCCTCACTCAGCTCGGCGCCGGCCAGAAGATCGGGCCTTCTTTGCCACGTGCGCAGCAGTGCCTGTTGGCGCCGCCAGCGCTCCACTTCGGCGTGATGCCCTGAGAGGAGTATCTCCGGGACCCCATAACCCCGCCACACAGGGGGCCGGGTATAATGCGGGTACTCCAGGAGGCCGC
>Ga0272448_1008412_pt1 | contig 10737 bp, 12 predicted proteins | sample YNPCB0191_FD_202220 | JGI IMG/M metagenome (GOLD analysis project Ga0272448, IMG submission 202220) | Hot spring sediment microbial communities from Yellowstone National Park, WY, United States - YNP-CB-019-1 | ecosystem: Environmental > Aquatic > Thermal springs > Hot (42-90C) > Sediment... | reverse complement strand
CAGAACCAATTGAGCCAATTATTGTCAATCCTTTTCCAATGGAAATAAACTTTTGGATGTTTTTAATATATTTTATTAATTTTTCTCTTGCACCATTTTCAACCTTATCAATTGAGAGATTGAAATACTTTTTTCCATAATTTTCTTTGATGAAATCCTGATAAATGAGGCAAGAATTTTCACCATATTTTTCACAGGTAAAGGAGACACCATTTACTAAGAATTCACCATCAACACAATTCTCGCATCTTTCTGGAGGATCTGGAATAACTATTTTCTCTTTTATTTCCTTAATCTCATTTACTATCTTTTTGATTGTTTCTTTCATATCTTCCATATCTTCCATTTTTATCTCCTCCTAATATCCAAAAAATAATCTATCTGCCTCTTCACCAGTTAAACCCATATAAGAGCATTGAACAATTGTTGGACCTTCAATATTTTTTATTATTCCATCATCATAATTTTTTCTTTTAAATAGTTTTGGAGTTTGTTTTCTTTCTCTATTTTTTAAATCCATTCTCTCACTAACTCTATAGATGTAACTTATTGGTGGAACTTCGCCTTTTTTCTCTCTGATCACCTTAAGGAGAATTGCTTCAAACTGCTTTGGTGTTGCATAATATAGAATACCTTTTCCATATTTTATGTCACTCTCTCTTAATCTTCCTCCATATTTAAGGTATATTTTTAAAATCTCTTTTTGATATTTAAAGATATCGAGGATTTCTAAATCTTGAAATCCTAAAAATTTATTTATAAATTTTTGATTATTATTTTTTTCTTTTTCTTTTAAAAGATTATAAGAAAACTTTTCTTTTTCTTTTTTAAATGAGTGAACATTAAAGAGTGAACATTCTGAAGGATTATTGGAAGAGATAGAGTTATTTTGAGGTGAACGATTATTATTTGGTGGGGCAAGGGATGGTGAACGATTATTATTTGGTGGGATAAGGGATGGTGAACTTTCTGAGGTGTTATTGTCATAGATAGAATTATTTTGTGGTGAATGATTATTATTAGGTGGGTCTAATGATGGTGAACATTCTGAGGGATTATTGGAGGAGATAGAATTATTTTGAGGTGAACAATTATTATCTGGTGGATCTAATGATGGTGAACATTCAGAGGGATTATTGGAAAAGAGGGAGTTTTTCTGTGGTGAACGATTATTATCTGGTGGGGCAAGAGATGGTGAACATTCAGAGGTGTTATTATCATAGATAGGGTTATTTTGTAGTGAACGATTATTATTTGGTGGGGTAAGAGATGGTGAACTTTCTGAAGGATTACTCTCTAATTGTAAGTTTTCTTTTGGTGAACATTTATCTTTTCTCTCTGAGATTTTATCATTATCCGGTGAGTATTTATTAAGATTGAGAGAGGGGCTTTGCTTCTCACTCTTAGTCTTTTTTGAGATAGTAATGTTTGAAGAAGGATTATCTTTTATATTATAAGGAGAGTCCTCTCTATTATCTAAATGTTCACCCTCAAAATCAATGATTAATAGATTAACTTTTCCTTTTACTCCAAATTTAGTGAGATGTTTTAAGTTCTCTTTTTCCTCTACCTTATAGATATTTTTTACAACAAGGGATGGTGAACAATTATATTTTCTTGAGAGTTCTCTTACTTTTATATCTTCACCAGAATAAGCAAGATATCTTACCTCTTCTCTAATCATTGAACTAATACTCATTTTTTATCCTCCACCTTTATTCTTGATAAGAAATCTTTTATCTCATCATCAGATTTGTTTGATAGATCAACTATCTTTTTCATTAGTTTTATTTCGTTATACTCATCAAAAATCTTTGATAGAATAAGATAAATTAAATGGGTATCTTTCAATTAAAAACACTCTCCTTTTTTAATCAATGTTTCAATTAATAAATAAAATTCTTCCATTTTAATTAATCCTCCTTTTAAAGATAATCTCATCAATTTTTAATCTCCTCCTAACTTTTTAAAAATTTCTCTCATTTTTAATCTCACTCCTTTTTTCTCATCATTCTTCAAATTTAAAATCATCCTCCTTTAATCCACCTCTTAATTTATTTCCTCCAATTCATTCTCCTCATCTTCAACTGTTATGCTCTCAATTGAATCAACTCTTAAATAACCAGTAAACCCATCACCTTTTAAATAAACATACTCATCCTTAACCTCATCAACTAAAACCTCCTGCCAGTCATCACCAGATTTGGTTTTAATAAGTGAGATCTCTTCACCTACTAAATCTTTTAGTAGTTCCTTAAACATTGTTTACCTCCTTTCTTTTTATTAAAATCTTTTAAAAGTTTTTTAAACATAAATTAATTTCTCCTTTCTTACTTTCCATTGTTTCTATAACCATTTTTCTTTTTTAAAAGTTCAATATCTTATTTTAATACTTATGCTATACTTATTATAGCAAGATAATTTAATTTTGTCAAGCATATGCTAAGAAAATAGATTAAAAATATAGATGTTATAAATATTTTTAATGATATTTAATCTTTACTATTGACAAAAGATTGTGATTTTATATAATATATCAAATTGCTATAAGGAGGTGATATGACCTATAAGGAGGTGATATGACCTATAAGGAGGTGATATGACAAGCGGAGAAAGAATAAAGAAATTTAGAGAAAGGCTTGGGTTATCTCAATCTGAATTTGCAAGAAGATTAAAATATACAAGAACCTATATTTACCAACTTGAAAAGGGTTTAAGAAATGCTGGATTATCTGTTTTAAAGAAAATCTCTGAAACATTCAACATCTCAATTGCAGAACTAATTGGTGAAAAGGATAAATTTATAATTACAGAAGATGATGAATCATTTTTAAGAAGATTGATTTCAAGTTTAACACCAGAAGAGAAAGAGAAAGTATTAAAATCAATCTATATGCTGAAAAAGATTCCTTTAAGAGAAATTCCAATACTTGGATATGTGGTAGCAGGTGAACCTCTTGAAATTCAAGATATTTTAGAACCAATTGATTCAATAAGAATAATTGTTTTAGATCAATATTTAGGTTCTGGTCAGTTTCGGTTGTTAGTAAATTATTAAAAAGGCAATATATAGGTTTTGAGATAGTTAAAGAATATTATGAATTTGCAAAAAAAAGATTAGAAAACAATATTTATAAAATTAAAGATATAGAAAATGATGAAAAGATTATACAATATAAAAAAGAAAGAGGAAGGCTAATTTGAAAGGAGGTAAAAAAATGATTAAATCAATATGGGTTGAAGTAATTAAGAAACATACTAAACAAGTTCAAGGAGAATTTTATGAGGTTGAAGAGGAAGACGGAAAAAAGGTTGGATGGAAGTTCTTGTGAAAGGTGTTAGACAAGAAGTGGAAATAAACTCCATTTATGCAGATCTCAAAACCAAGAAAGTCAGGATAGATTCAGATGATTTTCTTATTTTGTATAACCATTTTATGTGGGTCAATGATAGTGTTGAGATTATCAGTTATGTTTTATGGCAAGACATAGGGAGCATAAAGTTTTATTGGGTAACAAAGGAGTAAAGCAACATCGCCTAACAGGACAGAGAGAAGAGGACAGGCTACTTTTTAGACAATAAAAAAATCCTTATGTCTATAAAGACAGAAAATAGAGTGCTTATGGTTATTCCAAAGATAGAGCAAAACATCAAGAAAACCTATGAAAGCAACCAATTTCGCTACCAAGATAAACGAAATACTTTAGATAATCCCCCACTATCTTCCTTTAATCAAGATATAAAGACTCTCTGAATCGAAATCAAAAACTTGACATTTATTTTTTGTAATTTATATACTAAAAATATGAAAATAAGAATTCCTTTAGATAGTTTAAAATTAAATAAAGGAGGTGGAAAATAATAAAGTCAGTCAAGAATAGAGAATCCTGGCTTTTCAGCCAGAGTTGGGATAAACGAAATACTTTGTCTTGGATCCCAAAACAGAACAAAAAGCGAAATACTTCATCTATGAATAATTTATCTGCCATTGCGGGAGGATAAGAAGATGAAAGTCAAAATTTTCTCAGTTCGATTTTATGGAGATTATGGAGTCTGGGTGCCCAGTATCGTAAGCGAGGTCGAGGTATATGAGAAGTTAGAGAAAGAAAAAAGGAAAAGTCCTTCTGTTGATGAATATCTAGAAAGGGCAATACAGTCTTTTCTTGATGAGCATCCCAAAATCGAGATTAAATATGTGCAATATACTACTACTCCAATCTTCTTTGGAGAGCCCATAGCTGGACCGAGGTGGGAAATCGAAAAAAGTGTTCTTATTTTTTATGATGATGAAGAATAGAATAAAGGTGGTGCTATATGAAGAAGGTTAAAATTATCGTAGAAAAACATCCAGATGGCTATGTCGCTTATCTCTTGGATCTTATGAGGCTCGTAGTTGGACAAAGAGATACTTACGAAGAGGCTCTTTTGGATATGAAATCAGCAATTCGTTTTCACATCGAAACTTTTGGTAAGGAGGTTCTCGAGATTGAACCACCAATTCTTGAAGCATTCATTGTTGAGACTGGAGTTGATGTTTGATGAATTGGTTCCCTGTTTAATGCTACAAAGCAAAAGGTAATCAAGACATTGTAGATACTCGGCTTTCGAGTTGTGCGTGAAAAAAAGCATATTTTCATGTTGCGTTAGAATCCAGATGGAAGTAAACTTTTCTGTCCATGCCTAACCATTCGAAAATTAAAGCTTCCACTCTGAGAACGATTTGCACTCAGGTGGGTATATCAAGTGATGAATTCTTAGAAGCCTATAAAAGAGCATAGATATAGCAATAGCACAACGAGAGATAACATGATGTTTGTGACTTATTCCATTAACCCAAATTGGCTGACGACAATTTTACAAATATCAGGAACATTAGGCGAAAATGAAGCTGATCAAAAATGAGGGAAAAGTTAAAGAAAATGATTTTAGATTTTATTCTCTTCCACTCCTAAAAAAACTTGACAAGGTGGTTTTTTAAAGTTTAAATAGAAGCATGAGCGTGGATGACACTTTCATAAGAGGAAGGTCATAGATGTATTTAACCTGGAAATCCTTTGAGAAGAGTTTTTTGTGATGAAACCCATCCTCTTTCAAGCTTGCAAATTCAAGATGTGTATGATAGGAAATTATACAATGAATTGAGGTATAAGAGAAATGTTCATTATGGGCATAGGTTTTACAAATAAGCCTTTGCAATATATTGAACAGTCTCTAAACCAACAAAAGGAGGTGAAAATATGAGGATTTATGGAGTAAAGGTTCAGTTAGAAGGTGGTATAACCGAACCAGGTTCGTCTATACCACCAATTTTAGAAGGATATTCGAACCTACTTCGAATATACCCGAGTTATACTTTATGCCGAGTTGATAAAAGGGGTGAAGAAAATGTTTTCCTTGGAATCTGCTATTGAGTTGGTTGAAAAACTAACCAATTTAAAGATGGTAGATAAGGTTTACATAACGGAGTCAGATCTCATAAAAGTAGAGACATTAAGTCATTTTGACCTTTACCCAGCACCATCCAGAAAAAGTAATAAAATTTTTAGTAATGAAGAAAGAATAGATACTTCAGTATTTGACATACTTGGCGAGTACGATCCGGACAAAACACAGATTACTATATACAAGAAGATGATCGAACTGACAGTAGAAGCAATAGGCGATAACGATATAGATGTTGATTCATTAAGGGATGTAGTTTTGTTTCATGAGGTTGCTCATGCGGTTACGCACATTGGCAAAGACAGAGAAGGTAGAATTTGGGATAAATTCAAAGATGCCTCTAGCTTTGATAAAGAGGTGTTTGCTCAACTTTATCCCTATGTTTTATTCAACAATTTTAAGGCATTTTCAAAGCATCTATATGTTTTCTCAAAACTTTGTAAATACCAGAGTATAAAATACAATCTGTGGATAAAGTTAAGAGAGCTAACGCTTAATGAAATTAACCAAATATTATCTGATGCACGTCAAAATAATATACCTTTTCAGGATTTCTTTATAGAAATAAATCATTCTGGTGGAATACCTTTAGTAGGGGAGGTGGGGGTATGCTATCAAGTCCACGCTGACGGCTCTTGCTATCGTTTAGAATTAAATTTAAATAAGATACCCATCGGAAAAGCTAATGAACCAAAAAATGTCAAAATCTTAAGACTCATTACAGAATTACCTTCTAAAATGCCACATGAAAAGCTTATAAAGGCTAGAAGGTTATTGCCAGAGCTTGAAAAATACTTAGAAAACGATATCGACAAAGAATGCTTTTATAAAGAATCTGCTTTGTTCAGAATAATAGAGACACTAATAGATTTTGAGGATGAAATCATCGAAAAGGTTGCATTTCCCAAAAAAGCTTGTGTTGAAAATATACGAACTCTGTATAATTGCTCTCTTCCACTGTTGTATATACCAGTTCCTCGAAAGATATTTGGACCAATATGGGCTATGGATGCTGTAGAAACTACGATAACAATATTCTGGTGTGGGAAATTATGGGGGACTTGGACTGCAATAAATAATGATTGGAGCGATTATAGCGAAGTATTTGGTCCACTGATAGAAGCCATTAATATATGCCTGAGAGAAGCAGAGAAAGCTTAACTATGCGAGGGTTACGAATTTGGCTCGGTACAGCGTATAACAGCGGATAAAAGGCTTCGCTACACTTCGTCCAAATTGTCTTTGGCAACTTCTTTTATCCGCGAGATGTTATGTGCAATGCCCAATTTATATAAAGAGGAAATCAACTCAAAACTAGAGGTAAAACTATGAAAAAACTAGTTAAAAAAGTTCTTGTTATAACAATTATGGTTTTAATAGTTGGTGTATCCATTTTTATTAGTAGTTGCGTTAAGGAAAAGCCATCTGAGGGAAAGCCATCTCTGAAAAATATTATCTCATATGCAAATGTTTATCAGAACTATACCAATGAAGATTTGGAGAAATTGAAGCGATTTGACATCGTAGTTATCGAGCCCTATTATGTACCAAACAAACAATTTCTTTCTGAACTCAAATCTTCCGGTACCATAATTCTGGCTTATGTAAGTATCGGTGAGGCTGACAACGAAAGACGTTATTGGGCTGGTTGGGAACCTGCCGATAATACTCCAGATAATCCCACCATACCAAGAACAATAGTCACTGAGGATGATCCTATGTTCATAGGAGAAGATCCCGGATGGGAAGGTTCTTATTTTGTGGATGCAAGTAATCCAAAATGGCATAACATAATGTTAAATGAAGAAATCCCGTATATCCTTTGGCTAGGTGGCGGTCAGTATGATGGTTTAATGATGGATTTAATTGATGTTGTTGACGAATATGAAGGATATCCTAATGAAAACGAAATGCGGCAAGGAATGATTAACTTGATCAAAGAAATAAGAGAGAAATATCCAAACCTATTGTTAGTTCCTAATAGGGGTTTTGGTATTTTGCGAGAAATGGCCCAATATATTGATGCTTTCAAATTTGAAGAAATGACAGGTGCGTACGGAAACATACCAGGTGGGCCACATTATGGGGAATATTATCTTAAGATTGACGAAAATGGTAATAGGGAAAATCAAGAAGAGATCGACCTGTTATTTTCTGTTCTTCAAGATTATCCAATGCCTGTTTTAGTCTTGGATCATGTCCAGACAGAACCCCCAGACGAAGAGATGGCAAGGAAATGTTTCGACGAAGCTCAACGTTTATCAACAGAAACCGGCTATAAATTTGTTTGGTATGGTAACTCAGTAGACCAAGATTTACCAATTTGGTCATTTTTGCCTTTAAGGAAGTGAATTTAAAACATTGAGTTGATGGGCACAGCACATAACACAGCATATACGCTGCGGGCTTACTCCCTTGCCCTCCGAGACATTGCTCCCTTCGGTCGCAACGTCTTATATGCTGGGAACGTTATATGGAATTCTGCATTGACAGTAAGAAGGAGAAACAAATTATGTTAAAACCTGTTGGGAAGGTAGTAGGTAATTTTATTGCAATTTTATTACTAGCTGTCGTATGGCTTATGGGTTGTACCAATAAAAATCCCGTGACTCCTACTGGTAACACAGGAGACACAGCATTATGCTTAACATCAAATTCAACCGTTGACGATCAAAATCCTGCTTTCTCTCCTGATCATAAAAGCATCTTATTCTCTTCCAAGAGGAACGGCAATGGCAAGAATCTGAACATTTGGAAGATGGATATTACTGGAAAAAATCCAGTTGCTTTAACAAATGAACCTATATCGGACAATGTGAATATGCCTGGGAGTTCATGGAACGGTGCAATAAATAAAATCGCATTTTCATCAGACCGTACAGGCAACGACGAGATCTGGATAATGAATGCTGATGGGAGCAACCCTGTTCAACTAACCAATAACCCTGCTAATGATTGGGAGCCGACATTTTCACCCGATGGGGCGTGGATTGCGTTCCAGTCAGATAGAGATGGTAACTGGGAGATTTATAAGATAAACGTAACTACAGGTGAGACAATACAACTTACAAATAATCCTGCTGATGATTGGGAACCAAACTGGTCACCAACAGGAGATAAAATTGTCTTTCAATCAAATCGCGATGGGAATTGGGAGATATATACAATGAACACAGATGGGACAGATCAGCGAAATGTAACAAATGATTCTGCGGAGGATACAGACCCATCTTGGAGCCCTGATGGGACAAGAATTGTCTACTCTTCAAACTACGGTGGTTTAGAGGAGCCTGAGATTTTTATCATCAATGCAGATGATACGCAAAAACCTATAAGAGTAACAAATAATCCGACATATGATGGTGCGCCATCATTTTCGCCTGACGGAACTAAAATTGTATTCGAGTCAGATAGATCTGGTAATTTGGATATATGGCTTATCAATTCTCCAGTCTCTTCAGTGTCCTGGAACTCTGTAAACGATTTTGTGTATCAATTGCAGAATATAGACCTAACAGAAATAGGAAACACAAAATTTGATCTGGTTATAATAGATTATTCTAAAGATGGAAGTGATGAGAATAGATTTACGGCTGAACAAATTAATGCGCTTAAGAACAGTCCTGGGGGTCCCAAACTTGTGTTGGCCTATATGAGCATCGGCGAGGCGGAAAACTACAGATGGTATTGGGATAACCACTGGGACGCGGATAACGACGGTAATCCTGATCCTGGAGCTCCTTCCTGGCTAGGACCTGCAAATCCTGATTGGCCAGGCAATTATAAGGTTAAATACTGGGATTCCGGTTGGCAATCTATCATTTATGGCTCTTCTACGAGTTATATTGATAAAATCATTGAAGCAGGTTTTGATGGAGTTTATTTGGATATCATTGACGCCTACGAATACTGGGGACCCAATGGTGAAAGTGGGTTGAATAGGCCAACTGCTGAGCAAGATATGGTTGATTTTGTCAAGGCTATTGCAAACTATGCACGGGTAACTAAAGGCAAAACAAACTTTGGTGTTTTTCCTCAAAACGGAGAAGGTTTATCAACTCATTCAGACTACCTTCAAGTTGTCAATGGCATAGGCAAAGAAGATACATGGTATAACGACAACACACCTCAACCCTCTTCATATACTAATAAAGTCATTGCTAATCTTGACGTTTTTAAACAGGCTGGAAAACTTGTTCTGGTAATAGATTATGTAACACAACAGAATTTAATCGATGATTTCTATTCAAAAGCAATAACAAGAGGTTATGTGCCTTATGCAACTGTGAGGGCTTTAGATAGACTTACAATAAATCATTGGCATGAACCTGATTAATTATTATAGTGTAATTTCGCCTAACACAGCATAAAAGATTCGTGCCTTACAGCACTCACCCCAAATTTTGCTTCGCAAAAACTTCTTTTATGCTGGGAATATTATCTGCAATTTGTTTTCAGGGTAGGTAATAAATCAATGAAAAAACAATAGAATTGAATGAAATCGAATTTGAACAACCATTAGAAGATGAAATAGAGGAAATATTATAGGAACGGAAAATCTATATAGACAAAGGAGATCATGAAATAGAGTTTTTGTAAGGGAAGTATAAAAGAGGAAAACTTTTATTAAAAACTGATTTCCAAAAATATTTTGTTTGGAATAGTGCAAAATAATCTTGTTTGATTGAATCACCTCTTCTTGAAATACCTATACCAGTTATTTATTTATCTTAAAGAAAAAATAGTAAAGAATATGCAACTGATTGATAACAAAGGTTATACGCGTTTTTTCATTTATTGATGGCAAATTCCCTGATGGAAAAGACTTTAAATTGTCAGGACTAAAAGTTTACAGAGACCTAAATAAAAAAATTTAAAGAACATAATGAGGGACAATAAGATAAAATAAAATATTGTAAAATTTTCACGATTACATTTATCTTGACTTTACCAAGTATGAACTATAGAAATTATGTATTAGTCAATGATAATAAGTATTTTTTTGTTTAGGTGTATGTACTACAAAAGAAGATTATCAAAATTTTATTATTAAAGGAATAAGTTTTCATAGCGAAAAAATTGAAGAGTTATTTAATAGATAAAATATAAATTTTTTGGATATTGACTATTAAATATAAATCTATTTATTTTTTTCAAAATATTTATAAAATTAATATAAGATGAAAAATTTAAAATTCAATCAAATTTACAATATGGATTGTATAGAAGGTATGAAATTAATACCTTCTCAATCTATTGATTTAGTAATAACAGATCCACCTTTTGCCATTGAAT
>Ga0272448_1008409_pt1 | contig 10739 bp, 8 predicted proteins | sample YNPCB0191_FD_202220 | JGI IMG/M metagenome (GOLD analysis project Ga0272448, IMG submission 202220) | Hot spring sediment microbial communities from Yellowstone National Park, WY, United States - YNP-CB-019-1 | ecosystem: Environmental > Aquatic > Thermal springs > Hot (42-90C) > Sediment... | reverse complement strand
AGAGTCGAAGTTGATGTGCACGGTTGTGAATCCCGGCGCTGTTACTGGTCTGTGCGTGTAGCCGACCATCGCGAACGCCGCCTTCGCCGAGACCCTTCTGAACCATTCCTGCGTCTCAGACTTATCTGTGTCGAAGATGTCTCCGTCCGTCAAAAAAATGACAGCGTCGCCCCGACTCATCAGATTATACACTTTCTGAAGAACGGGCTGGCACACAGTTCCTCCGCCGCCCTTCATCTTGGGCGCGACCCTTCGAGATATGTCAGCTGGTCTTTCAGCCTTCAAGACTTCGTAGGCTTCCGCATCCCAAGCGATGACCCTTAAAGAAGCGTTTCTCGCTTCATGTTTAGCTACACCTAGGAAGTATCTCAGCTCCTCTTCGCTTATGCTTCCCGAAGAGTCTATGAGGCACCAAACAGTGTATCTGTAGCCTAACGGTCCTGGGAGATCGTCGCTTCTCCTGTTCGTGTATGCGAAGCTCGAGTCCACCTTAGCCCGTTTCTCAGCCCAAAGCGCATTGCAACCTGCCATGGAGGCTTGAAGCGATGGGTAGATCGACATTGAGGTCACTCCCTGCCAACATTTCACCGAGCTGAAAAGTTTTGAGAGGCAGGCGTCGTACCAGACCTGCTTCGAAAACTTCATTTGGAAAAGTTTCTCCCAGCTGTCGAACCTTGACTCAGGCTTCTCCAATAGAAGGGTGACCGTGTCAACGTTGAACTCTTCGAGCTCTAAGACATCTTCTACGCTTCTGACCACATGGTTTATGCCGATCTTTCCAGCTCTTCCCTTGTAATACTGGATAGCTCTCTCAACGGCTTCTCTGCTGGTTGGGTGGATCCCGTCGTAGCTGATGTGCAGCCTGTCTGGATGTATGTCCTTCAGGACGGTTCCGTTTGTGGTGACGGCAATGTAGAAGCCCATCTTCTTGCCGAGTTCAACTATGTCTTCTATGTGGGGGTGGAGGAGCGGTTCGCCTCCACCCAAGGACACGGACCTTACGCCGCAAGCCCTCCACTCTTCGAAGAGGCTTCTAACCTTGGAGAATGGGATCTCGGCGTCTGCGTGCCTGTAATAGCAGCTTTCGCAGTCTAGGTTGCAGCGTGATGTTACGAGAAGGTGTACCGATAGCGGGGCTTTCAAACAATCTAGTATGACGGGGAACAAAAGCCTCACTCAGCATGACTGGTTTGGCTCGACTATTCCCGGGATCCCTATGACCTTGCTGAGCCTCTCGCAGTGCTCCGGATAGTTCTCGTTCTCCACGTACCAGTCTTGGTTACTAAAGTCCGTCACTGGCTCGCCCAATTCCTTCACGGAGATGTAGTCGGAACAGTTGTGGTCCTTAACGAAGTCCCAGGCTACCCCGATTCTGAGTTCGCCTTCAGGTACGTGGCGGTTTTCAAGCTCCCTCAATATTAACTGGACGGCTTCTTTCACGCCGCTTAAACCAGGTGGCAGGTGGTGTCCGGAGTCGACTTTCGGATCCCCCAGAAAGTAAAGCCCATCGATCTTGTGCTTCTTAGCGTATGGTCCCTTAACCGCCTTCCCGAAATCCTCTTGAGTGATTGGTGGAAAGTATCTGTCACTCTCGTATCTTTCCCCGTTCAACTCTAGCTTCACGCTCGTTATTGCCCAGACAACTGGGTCGCTGCAAACCTTAAGGACGGCCTCATACATGCCGCGGCGGGTCTCAAAGTTTACGTAATGCGGATCGGAAGTGCAGTCCACCGTCTCCTCATCATAGAAGAGAACCTTCAAGAATGTACGCCTCCCACTTTTTGAAGGCTTGTTCTCACTAATCTGTCTAGCTTTTGAGTGTTTTGGGAAGTGTTTCTGTTTCGGTTTGGAGGATTATAGAGGCACGGAGCCTCTTTTCCGTTCAACCTTTTGATCAGGCAGTAGCCGTATTTCTTGTCGTGGAAATCGCAGAACCTGCATAAGCCGTTTCCGCTATCTTCCCTTTTTACTCGATGTTCAACATTGTTTCTCTCGCGGTTCAAGCGTTTTACAAAGTGTCTTCCGTTGAAGCCTGTTGGAACCAGTGTCCTCCCAACTGTTCTTCTAGCTCTTAGCACAGCTTCACGGTTGGCTACGAACGGCTTCGGCTTCAACTCAGGCTTTGCGATACCTTGGATCACGTGTTCCGCGGAAGGTACTATCTTCGGGAGGAAGAACGGTTCCTCAACTGTCTCTTCAAACAGACTCCTAAGTGACACGGTTTTCGCCTTCATCAAAAATCACCTCCATCTTTCATGGTGCCTCTAGAGGAACCTAGCTTGGGCTAGGTCGAGGCCAGGGCTTAGACGCCTCAGTCGTCTCCTCTAGCTTGACAGAAAAAGGGAAATCAGACCGTCTTAGAAAAGGGTTAGGATCTTGAGTTTGACTCTTCCGTTGCGATTGAAACTTCTCTTACGCTACTGTTTCTCTCAAGCCAATCCGCTGCCGCCACTTTCCCGTTTGGGATTTTCCTGAGACTTACGGACTGTCCCCTCGTTCCCAGAACTTGTTTCACGCCTTTCCCGCTTCTTCTCCTAAGCCTTTCCCTACGCCTCTTAGTTTCGAGCCTGTGCAGTCGCTGGCATGGATCGCATCTAACCTTTTTCAACGAGTAGGTTGTAAACGATGTGCCGCAGCGTACGCATACCTTCTCCCTTCTCCTCCCTATTCCTTTCCAATAGTTTCTCTTGAGGCTCTTCAGGTACCTCTCGGAGTAGACTTTTGCGTCTGAAAAAATTAAAAGATACTCTTCAACTGTTAAGCCGTGCCGCTCAAGATGGTTCGCGTGTACAACATGAAACCTCCTCCCACAAACCATGCATTTGACGTAGCAGTCATCAACTGTTCCTTGGCGAACAGGCTTAGATTCTGTTCCCCCGTATATGCCGCCGTGCAGGTTAAGCCTAGCTGGGAGAGCCGCCTCAAACACATCTTTTGCACACATAAGATCACCTCCTAGAAAGCCTTTCAACCTCTGAAAGAACTCGAGGAAAGTAAGTCCTAGGCTGAAGCCAAGGGCTTAGACTCTTCACTCAAGCCTTCCAGCTCAAGAAAACAAAAAAGGCCCCGTGCAGTACAAAGGGCATGACACCCAGCTTCTAGCCGAGCCGCCCGCCCAGACACGCAACTACGTGCCGGTTTCAGCACGAGGGCCTACTTAAATTCTATAAGTCTAGTAGGTTCTCATCATATTCAAGATGCTACCTGCAGATGGCAACCCGCCTGCATTCCAGATCGAGATTTGTGGGCTGTTGACCTTGAGAGGAAGGTTAAAACGAGTGTTTTTGGCGGTTATGCTACCATTTGCCACCCATGATGTAGACATCTCCAAATTCTTTGCCACCTTTTTCCCAAGTTTCAAACAGAACAAGTCCATTTCAGGTTTTTGCCACCCTTTGCCACTATGCTTTGTAAAAGGAATTAAAGATAAAACTGATTTCGGAAACCGTTGCCACCCAGGATTGCCACCGGGTTTTGCACCCCGAAATGGGATGAACGAGGTAGAGTTTGCGCCTATGCGCGGATGATTAATGTTTCAATCACATCTGTACGTGAGAGTATTTAAGCGGTTTCTCCACCTAGCTGTTTAGGCCTTTCACCTTTAATCCGAGCTTCTCTATGATACTTTTTGCTTCGTCGTCTAGGTGGCCAAGGCTTCTGTCCACTTTCTTACCTTCTACACGCTTCCTTGCATAAAGGTAGAGCCGCCCTCCAGACCTCTTAACCCTGAGGCTCCAATCTGCAAACTTCAGAATCAAAGATTCCCTATCCGTTTTCTCGGCTTGAACGCGTTCGGGTTGAGTGGCCGTTTCCTTTGCTTCTGTCGGTTCACGAGGCTTCTCCGGGGCGGCTTCTTCAGGCTTCGTAGGTGGTGCCTCGACAGGCTCCTCGAAAAACTCTAGCTTCAACTGTTCTATTATCCCCTTGGTTTCATCGTCAAGGTGTCCGAGGTGGATCCTGACTGTTCTTCCGTCAACCTCTTTCTGGGCGAAGAGAATCTTGCCAGCCTTCAACTTTTTAGCTGTGAGGTGCCAGTCTTTGAACGCTGCAATCGTGGATTTGCGGTCGGTTGGTCGTAGTGCTGTTGGCTGCTCTGCGGCTTCTCCTGCTATAAAAGATGGTTGCGCCTCGGAAGGTGGCTGACTAAGTCTGAGCGTTCCCTCGGTCTCTTCCGCGTATTTAGGTTCGGCTGCTACGGGTTCAGCTTGAGCCTCGACTTCATCTGGTTCGTGTGGAGGGGGAGACTGGTTGGGGTCGACTATGGCGACTTGTGTCCCAGATTCAGGATGTACGAATAAGACTGTTGCGGCTCCAGGCGCGTAGTCTGAGGGGGCGTCCGCCACCACTGTTGCGCTCTGGCTGAGCAGAATCTCCACGATCCTGCTTGCATCTTTAAATCTTGGCGCTGCGAAGATTACTGGCATTCCCCAAGCCTTACACTTCTCCCAGTTAGATATAACGCGCTCTGGGTGTTTAGCCGGTTCGGTTTCAACCTCTACGGCGAACCTGTGAGGCGTGTTCCAGAGCTTCGTGTGGATCGTGCGCCTCCCAGGCCGCCGATACAAAGGGTAGACGAGGATGTCCGGACGCTTCTTTCCAGGATCTTCGCCTAGGTCGACTGTGCAGAAGCATCCTTCTCTCCTCCAGCGGTCTGCTAAGAAGCCTATCAAGGCGGCGTGTAGAGTTCCTCCGCCCCTCTGCCCGCGTGGGGCGTCTTTAAAGAAACGCTCCTCAGCCTTGGGGTGGATGGAGTAGTAGGTGAAGGTTTTACTTCTGTGGTAGGCTTCTCCAACATCTTTCGGGTTCAACCCGACGAAGCTCTCGGGCCTCTTCTCCTCTCTCGCCAAGGCTCTTTCAGCGCAGATTCTGCACATTGCGCCGCCTTTGCCTCTCAGCCAGTATGGATGGTGCGTCTCTTTACTGCACTTGACGCATTTAACCGGCTTGGGTATCCAAGGGGTCTCAGGAAGTCTGACGCCGATCCAGTCTCGAGGCTGCTTATGCTCCTTCAGGTAGACCCTTCTGGAGAGAAGGTTCAGGGCTGAGGCTATGTCCGGCGTGGCTAGGTCGTACTTGTCCTCCAAGGTTTTTATCAGGCTCTCCGCCTCCAACTCGTCCCTGTCTAACCCTTCACCCTTCTTCTCTTCCTTCGTCAGGTAGAGCTCCAGCAAGATGAGCCATTCTGGTGGGTAGAGCTCTGGAAGTGGAGGTTCTCCCTTCGCTTGGGCTAGCGGCCCAGCCAATAGCCTTACGTCGACTGGCCTCCCATAGGTTGAGAGGCTGTGCTTCACAACCTCTTCGATCCTGGTTTCGCTGAAGCCGTAGTCTACGCATTTGAGCGCTTGGCATTTCCTCCTTCCCCTCAGCATGGTTGAGACGGCGAACCAGTATTTCGGCATGTTCATGAGGTGCTGGTAGTTCCAGTCAGCTGGCATGTAGAACTCTTCAAGCCTTCTAGCTGTGTCTTTGCCGACGGCGAAGCAGATGATCGTGTCGCATAGGCTTGGGATGGAAAGGGCAACGTCCTCCCTGTACTGTTCAAGGTACTGGGAAGCTAGGGTCATGTAAACCCTGTACTTGCGCAGAGACTGGAGTATGTCCTTTATGCTTGCAGTGACAAAACGGTATGCCTCGTCGACGTAGACGTAGAATGGTCTGCGTTTCTCTTCAGGTGTGTCTTCTCTGCTCATTCCGGCGAGGTAGACTCGTGCAAGTATTAGGCTTCCCAAGAAGTTTGCCAAGTCGCTTGTTATGGCGCCCTCGCTCAGGTTGACTATGACGAATAAGCCTTGATCCATCATCCTCCTGAAGTCTACGCTGCTGCGGTCGCACTCGAACATGGGAACGATTATCCTCTCTTGAACGATCCTGTAGATCTTCGTCATAACGCTTGAACTCGCGTCCCTCGGCATGCGCTTATACTCGCTCTCCCAGAATGTGCGAACTTTCTCGTCGTCGATGTTTGCAAGTAGCGTTGCCCTGAAGCTTTCGTTAGCGAGCACAAGGTAGAGGTCTGAAAGCCTGGGGGCCGACTCCCTCTTCCCCTCTAAGAGCAAGTAAAGCGCGTTAAGGAGGATCATGTCTAATCGTGGACCCCAGAAGCGGGTGTAGATCTTGGACAGGCTATCCATGAAGATTCTGGCCACAAGGTCCCTATTCAGCCAACCCTTATACTCCAGGAAGTTGATCTGAACAACCATTCCACAATTCTCGTCGAAGGCTGTCAACGGATCTACGTAGACAACCCTGCCCCACTTCTCTTTTGGAATGTGGGTTAAAACCTTCTTTGCTAGGTCGCCGTGGGGGTCGATAACCATGAACCCCTCGTCCCGCCTGATGTGTTGGAGGATGAGCGAGAGCAACAGGGTTGTCTTGCCTGTTCCAGGAAATCCGAAAACCGCTGTGTGGATCCTGTCGCTTTCATAGACGCCGTAACCCTCGCCAAGCCTGTCAACTCCCAAAACGTGAACATTTTCACGCCTTCTAAGCTGAAGTTGGCTCCCCGCCTCCGCCTGCCCAGTCGACTGGCTAAGCTGGTTTTGTGTTTCAACTGAACAGTCACCCCTACCAAACCACTTAAAGATCCTGGGCAGAGTCATATTTTCATCTAAAACAAGAGGTTTCCGTCTCCTTTTAAGCCCACACGCTCGGATGTTCCCGGAGACAAACGATGACCTTCACAGAGAAGTGCGGGAATCCTCTAAAGCCTGAATGCGAAGGCAGGGACATAGCCGTCTACATACAGACTGGAAGCAAAAGGCTACCTATCTGCAGAAGCTGCTGGGTCATACTAGCCGAACAGGATGTCGAATGGAACGAGGACGGAATAAGGTTTAAGGGTGAACTACCCTCATCCACCGACCGACCGTCACAGAAAAACTTAAATAAAGTTAGCGTGGGGGTCCGCGACTGGACATGATATTTAATGAGGATAAAGACGTGACCAAACTAGGCGTGTGGTGGAACAGCTTAAGAAGCATTGAAGATTCAGGTTTGTGGAGGTGAAAGGGCATGGAATGGGTTTGGAGGTATGACCAGTGTTGGAACGCCGGATGCAACGATGCCAGACTAACCTACGACGAGAAAACGCGGACGATAAAGTGTCCAGAATGTGGAGAGGCAAGAACGCTCTCCGAGGAGGAGTGGAATGACAGGCAGACGCTGAGGAGAATGCTGTACGATTACATGCCCGGACAATACCTGTTCAAGAACCTTTCAAGCGAGGAGATAGCTAGCCTCTTCCTCCGAAAGCTGGAGAAGATTAGATGGACCCATTGCGTAGCCCATGACTATGTGCTGGCGAAGCTGAAGCGCGACCTAGAAGCACAGAACAGAATGAAGGAGGCTGTAAGGCTCATGGCCCTGAAGATGGACTACGATGTTGAAGAGTGCATGACATTGTTTCCTATGATAGACGATTTAGAAAAGTCATGCGACCACGTTCCCTACATGATATTCGATATTGCAAGGGAAAACTTCAGGGTTGAAGGGTGGAGAAGGCGCGAAGACGAAACACTGGACGAGGGAGACGAGAGAGCCGGATCACGGAGTAGGCAGGAATACGACCTTCACCATCGAGAATGGTGGTTCTGGGATTCTTACGAAGAGGCTTTACGTAGAATGTACTTCTTCTACAGAGCTGACTGGGACAGGGTTGCTTGCTGGGTCACGAGGGAATTGTTAAGAAAAGTACATTATATGATATACGGCGATGGGGAAACGTTTCTGGACATAGAGATGGATCAATTCCCAGACGGTTTGATAGAAGACGTAATAAACGGGAGGGAAGACACAAGGGATCTTCGAGAGCTGACTGTCCAGTTGTACTTAAATCTGGCTAAGGAAGAGGTTAGCAATAAGAATTATTTGAATGGGTCTATGGCAGCTGACGATGCTGTTCTAGCAGTGGCTACGAGGCTTGGTTGGAAAACTGTTCCGAAGCCGTTTCCGGACTTGGATTATGTGCAGGAACTTGCATCTGACCTTAAGGACCTGCAGATTCTGCAACTTTATGGGGCAGCAAACAACTTCCATGACCTGACAGATGAGGAGAGGATGGATGCCGCAAGAACGCTAGTGGATAGGGTTAAAGGGGTACTTGCGGTTCTGCCTTCCAACAGAGAGAAGGAGAAGGTTGCGAGTTATGTCTCCTAGTCGGCGCCTTTTCTCTTTCTGCTGAGTTTTCCGTAGTACCTTCTTTCAAGCTGGCTTGCAACATCTCCCCCGAAGCCTCGTGCTATTATCTCTCCTCTTTTTCTCGGTTTTGGAGACGTGTATCCTAACCTCATGCTTGGGGCCGGGAGCTCCGCAAATTCGCTTTTGACGAGCTCGAAGAACCTGCCGAGGTCCACTTCAGCTGGCTGAGGCTTGATCGGCGATGGCTGAACCTTACTCTCTTCTGGGAACAGCCACTTCAACGAAACTTCTGGAGCCTTCTCTGTAGGAGCCTTTCTAACTAGGATAACTCCTTTCATGTACTCTGTTGCAAGCCTAGCCTGCAAGCGGCGGTCTTCCACATCTTTCATGGCTGCCTCCACGAACCTCGGGCTTCCCATCATCATCTTCCATTCGTAGCTTTTGCTCTTCGTTGCTAGGTTGCTAAATATCACAGGGTTGTTCTTTGCTATGGTCTCAACCATCCTCTTTGCGGCCGGACCATACATCTCCGACTCTCTAGGCGTAAGTTCCAAGTCCGCCATCTTCGCTAATTTGCCAGCTAACTTTTGCGAACTCATTCTTTGTAGGTCTTCGGCGAGGGCTTTCCCACTTTCTCTTGGAAGGTCTGGGTTGTAGTTTGTCAGTATTCCTTTGAAGATCTTCGCGTTTACGATTCTTCCTTTGTCTCCTACCGACCCTAGGTTGAAGACATCGATGGCGAAGTAAGGCGATCTGTCAAGTTCCGACAGCTTCGGTTCCGGCAGACCCTTCTCGAGTAGCTTTTCCCTATCCTTCATGTGGTTCTCCAGCACGTGGCTGTAGAGGGCAGCTCTGGCAGCCTCGTCGGTTGAAGCTTGTTTGATTCTTGACCACATGCTGCTTACGGCCACCGGTGTCATGGCTGCTGTCAGCTTCTTGAACTCGCCTCCAACCTTCGCCTTATTTTGCACTTTCAGTTCTGGAAAGTTATCTAGGAGCATGTTTCCAGCCGCGTCGTCGCTCATTCTAGATATCTGGCTCTTTAGCAGTTCGCCCTGCTCCTCAGTAGCTAATGGTGAAATATCGGTCGTGGCGGCGTGGGTTAAAAGGCCGCTTGCGAAGGACCCAGCCCTTTCGTCCATGAGCTGGTGTAGCGAGAGGTGTGCGGCTCCAGCTCCGGTAGCCAAGGTTCCAGCCATGCTTGGAAGCGATGGGACCACGCCTAGTCCAGGTATGCTGGTCGTCATGCGCCCTGAAAGGGCTGAGGTTAACCCTTTTCCTCCCGCCACTCCGGCGCCTCGCAGGAATCCTGTGGCGACGAGTCCCATGCGGCCCCTTCCCGTGGCGCCTATGGCCTCTGCTGCTTGGAGGCCGTGCCTCAAACCTAGGGCTCCGCCGACTGCGGCTCCCCCTGCAATGGCGGCTGTTCCAACTGCTGCTGTTGAGACGGCTGCCGTTGCGACTCCTGCGGTCGTCATGAAGAGGCTTCCAAGCCTTGGAGCGAGGACTGTTGGCATCATAGCAGCGGCTATTAGGGTTCCAAGCGCTGCAACGGTCACCATTAAGCCTGTGAATCCTCCGGTGCTTATTACTTCGTATCCGAAGCGTATGAACACGGCTGACATGAGGCTGGCTATGGTTAAGCCTATCAGTGTCTCGATGAAGGACTCGCTTATTCGCCTCGTCAGTGGTATTAGGCGTAGGACTAGGAGCAAAGGCATTATGGCTAGGCACGCTCCAACGAAGAAGATCCTCAACGTGCCGAGGATTCCTATGGCGATGAGTGCTGCGGCAACCATGATGAGGAAGAAGGTTCCCATGAAGAACGAGACGATTTGGTCTGTGAATCCTCCCGGGGGCCTCATTGCCGCTGAAACAACGGTTTGGATCATGCCGGATCCGATTATGAGGTTTGAGTTTGGATCCGTCAAGTAATTGAACAGTTCGGCCACGACGTTGTACAACGGCGTAACTAGGAAGATCATTATAAGAGTAAAGAAGCTGCCTGTGATGATGTTTGTAGCTGTCCCCTCGCCCATGACTCTGAAGCTTTCAAGCGCGTAGCATAATCCTGCAACAACCAAAACAACCGCGAAGAACACGAAGGATATGTTCCTCATCAACTCGAAGAGGTTCATTATTGCGGGTCCAATGGTTCCGGTAGCTGAGGCGTCAGCAGGCGGCAGCTCGACTAGGAAGAAGTATGCTCCCTGCTCCCCTCCTATAGCCCCCAAGAGGAGCCCCGCTATCTGAGGGGCTAAAGCATAGATGAGACCGCCGACTGCCAAGAATGCCGCTAGGAGGATGGCTTCAAGCAGCAACCCTCTTCCACCCAACCTTGTTGGAAGCGTCAAGACTTAAAAGGAAATTTTGTTATAGCACGTTTCGAGATGGTGAGACATGGTTCGGGAGGGAAATCTCTCCATTGCCGCTGCGCATAGACTCTGTAAGAAAGCAGGAGCGGATAGGGTTAGTGGTATGTGTTTAGCTGTTATAAGTTAGGAACTGAAATTTTTGACGTAAATGTGAAAATGGGTCAGATTTAGGTTCTGATGGATGTCCGGCGATTGAGTGTTAAAACTCTAAAATTTAGGCTCTTTTTG
>Ga0272448_1008408_pt1 | contig 10742 bp, 11 predicted proteins | sample YNPCB0191_FD_202220 | JGI IMG/M metagenome (GOLD analysis project Ga0272448, IMG submission 202220) | Hot spring sediment microbial communities from Yellowstone National Park, WY, United States - YNP-CB-019-1 | ecosystem: Environmental > Aquatic > Thermal springs > Hot (42-90C) > Sediment... | reverse complement strand
AACGATCTCGGCCCGAAAGGCCGTTCCATCGTTCCATCGCCATCCGGAATCACGCCTTGCGGCAACGGACCGGCCCCGATAGCATGGCCCTCAGCCCCGCCGATGTTCGCGGGACTCTGCCGGGCCGCACCCCCGCAGGTAAACGTTGGAGGACAGGATGAAAGGCAGGAACGTGCTTCGGGCGGTAGGGATCTGGCTTGTCGGCGTCGCGCCGGTCGCCGCGGAGGTGCGGCAGGCGATCCACTTCCCGGACCTGCCGGGCTACCGAACCCTCAAGTGCGATCTGCACCTCCACACGGTCTTTTCCGACGGCAAGGTGTGGCCCACCGTTCGCGTGGATGAGGCCTGGCGAGAGGGCCTCGATGCCATCGCCATCACGGATCACATCGAGTATCTGGCGCACAAGGCGTACGTGACCGCGGATTTCAACGCGGCGTACGAAATCGCATTGCCCCGCGCGAAAGAGAAGAACATCCTGCTGGTCAAGGGCGTCGAGATCACGCGCGACACGCCGCCGGGCCACTTCAATCTCCTGTTCATCCGGGACGGCGCCCTCTTCAACACGGCGGACATCTCCGCAGTCTTCGACCGGGCAGAGCAGCAGAACGCGTACGTGATGTGGAACCACCCCGGCTGGAGGCAGCGCCCTCACTGGGGCGAGGTGCAGGACCGCCTTGCCGAGAGGAAACAGCTCAAGGCAATCGAGGTCTGCAACGGCGATGAGTACTATCCCGAGGCCTTCCGGTGGGCGATCGAAAAGAATCTGGCGGTCATCGGGTGTACCGACCTCCATGATCCATCCCTGTCACCGGCCCCCACCCCGACCCTGCACCGGACCTTGACGCTCGTCTTCGCCGGAGAGAGGAGTCTCGAGGGCCTTCGCGAGGCACTGGAAGCCGGTCGCACCGTCGTGTGGTTTGAGAACTGTCTGATGGGCAGGGAACAGTATGCCTCGGCGATGTTCGACGCCTGCGTTCGGATCCACCCGCCCCACCATCGCACCAGGGACCGACTGCACGTCGAGATCGAGAACGCCTCCGAGCTGAATATCGAACTCGAGCGGGCCGGCGATGCCGGGCCGGCAAAGATCACCCTGCCGGCGCGCGCCACCTCGCTCGTCGAGATCGCGCTGCCGGCCGGGAATCCGCCGCCGCTGGCCTACCGGACGCGGAATTTCCTCATCGGCCCGGATCGGCCCCTCACGGTCAACCTGTCGATCCCGGCGGGGGGGAAATGAGCATCGCGACAGTCCCATAGGGCCGCAGCGCGGCGGGTTCGACGACCTGCACCTCGAAGCCCGGCGGCACGGCCTCGCGCAGGGCAGGCGACTCCGACGCAAACGCGTGGAGTATCACGTAACCGCCGGGAACCAGATGCCGCGGCGCCTTTTCGGCAATGCGCCGGACGAGTTGCTGATGGAACCGCACGACGGCCCGCGGCATGACCCGGCCGCAGTTCCGCTGCACCCACGGGATCCGGCGCACCAGATTCTTCGCGATGTTGGCCAGGGGCGTGTCCGGCCGAACGTTGTACGGCGGGTTGAACGCGATCAGATCGAACCGCCCCTCCACCGAGTCCAGCAGATCGGACGGATAGCACGCGAAGCGCACACCGTTGCGGACGGCGTTCTCCCGGGCCGTGCGCACGGCGGCGGCGGATACGTCCGTCGCCACCACGTCGATGCCCGCCTTCGCCAGAACGATCGCGAGGAGGCCCGTGCCCGTGCCCAGATCGAGCACGCGCTGCCCCGGGCGCACCCGCTCGGCAACCACCCCGGCAAACGCACGCGCATCGGCGCAGGCGGCCGAGACCCATGGCGGAGTACGGACCCGTATCGCGGCGGAGTCGGACGGAACGTCGTTCGCGAATTGCCCCGATGCCATCATGACCTCATTGCCGGAAGACACGCGATGCATGCTAACCCGCCTGCGCATGGCACGAAACCCCCGCGAACATGCGCCGCGATTGACAGGCGGATGCGGCGTCCATAGCATTCCCGCGTTGCCCGTAAGATCGATCGCGAGACGAGGATCGTACTCTTGGCCGGCCGGTTGATCGAAATCGTCGAGTCGTTCCGCAAGCAGCGGGTGCTGCTCGTCGGGGATCTCATCCTGGACCGTTACATCTACGGCGACGCCGACCGCATCAGCCCGGAGGCCCCCGTCCCCGTGCTCACGAAGCGCCACCGCGAAGAGCGCGTCGGCGGCACGGGAAGCGTGGCCGCCTCGCTCGTCACGCTGGGTCTGAAGGTCACCTGCGGCGGCGTGGTCGGCCTCGACGACGAAGGGCACCGCATCCGGGCCATGCTTGACGACCTCGAGATCGGCACGCGGGGCGTCCTCGCCGTCATGGACCGTCCGACCACCACCAAGACGCGCTTCGTGGGTCTGGCCCAGCACCGCCATCGCCAGCAGTTGCTCCGCCTCGACGACGAATCGTCCGCGCCCCTCGCCCCGGAGGACGAGGCGCGCCTGCTTGAAATCGTCACACGCTTCGTCCCCGCCGTCGATGTCGTGTGCCTTGAAGATTACGGCAAGGGCGTCGTGAGCGAGGGCCTCTGCCAGCATCTCATCCGCCTCGCCGCCGAGCACGCCAAGCCCGTCCTCGTCGATCCGGCGCGGATCAGGGACTACCGCAAGTACCGTGGCGCCAGCGCCCTGACCCCCAACCGCAGCGAGTTCTGCCTCGCCGCCGGTGCGGACGACGACCGCTTCGAAACGATCCGCGCCGCCGCCGCCCGCTTCGCCGACAGCCTGAACCTCGAGGCCCTCCTCGTCACGCTCGACCGGGAGGGTTCCCTGCTCCGCCTTCGCGGCGAGCAGCCCGTGCATGTGCCCACCCGCGCACGATCCGTCTACGACAACACCGGCGCCGGCGACGCCGTCCTCGCCATGCTCGCCGCCGCCGTCGCCGCCGGCGCCTCCTGGATCGAGGCCGCACGCCTCGCCAACGTGGCCGGCGGCCTGGAAGTGGAGAAATTCGGCTGCGTCCCCATCACCCGCGAGGAAGTCATCGCCGACCTGCGCCTCGCCGAGGGCGACGGCGCCGGCAAGCAACGAACCATCGAGGAACTCGTCTCCGAGCTGGACTTGCGCCGCCAGCGCGGCGATTCCATCGTCTTCACGAACGGCTGCTTCGACCTGCTGCACCCCGGGCACATCCGCTTCCTCGCCCGCTGCCGCCAGCTCGGAACCGTCGTCGTCGTGGGGCTCAACAGCGACGCCTCGGTCCGCGCGCTGGCCAAAGGCCCCGACCGCCCCATCTGCAACCAGCAGGAACGCGCGGAGATGCTCGCGGCACTGCAGTACGTCGATTACGTCGTGATCTTCGACGAACCCACCCCCGAATCGATCATCCGGAAGATCCGCCCCGACGTCCTCGTGAAGGGCTGCGACTGGTCCGACAAGGGTGTCGTCGGGCGCGAGTTCGTGGAATCACACGGCGGCAAGGTCGTGCTGCTCGACCTCCTCGAAGGTTACAGCACGACCGGTCTGCTCGAACGCATTCGCAAGGGAAGAGCCGACACGTGAACCCGACGATCCAATCCGCCCTCGCCGAGCACCAGCGATGCGCCGGCGCCCTCGCCCAACAGGAGGCGCTGCTCGTGCAGATTGCCGACCTTACCTGCCGGGCCTTCCGCGCGGGAAAACGCCTCTTTCTGGCCGGCAACGGCGGCAGCGCGGCCGACGCACAACACGTGGCCGCCGAACTGGTGGGCCGTCTCCGCCGAGAACGGGCCGCGCTGCCGGCAACTGCCCTGACGACGGACACGTCCGCGCTCACGGCGGTCGCGAACGACTACGGCTACGAACAGGTCTTCGCACGGCAGATCGAGGCGCACGTCCGCAAGGGCGATGTCGTCTGGCTTTTCTCCACGTCGGGCCGATCGGCCAACATCCTCGCGGCGGCCCAATCCGCGCGGAGGCTCGGGGCCGCCCGAATCGGCTTCACGGGGCAAGACGGCGGCGCCCTCAAACCGCTCTGCGACTACTGCCTTACCGTCCCCCACACATCCAGCGATCGCATCCAGGAAGCGCACCAGCTCGCCTACCACATCCTCTGCGACCTCATCGAGCAGGCGATGACGCGCAGACCGAACCCGGCCCGCCGCAGCCGCCGATGACTTGTCGGAACGCCCCATTCCGGATAGGCTTACAAACGTTGCCGGCAGACGATGCGGTTTCCGACCGCGCACGGCGAACCCGGCCGCGGGGTCTGATCCGCCTCTCCAGACAATCGCCACCGGCTCATGCGGGCGTAGCTCAGCAGGATAGAGCAGCGGTTTCCTAAACCGCAGGTCGCGCGTTCGAATCGCGCCGCTCGCGTTCCCCCGGATCTATTGGGCAGAGGCGTTCGCCGTCACTGCGTACCCCCGGGAGCAGCCGCCGTGGGCTTCACCAGCGAAGCAAGGGGCATTGCCCACATGCGCAGGGGCCGCCAGCGGCCGCGCGACCAAAGAGTTTCCTGCATGTTTGCAACGCGCAACTGCCCTTGAGAACGGCATTTGCATTCGCGTACGCTCTCCAGCAAGGGACCGCTGGCTGCGTTCGGGCAAATCCGCGGAACCGCGCTGCGACGGGTCGCGATCACACCTTGACATAAACGGGACGGGCAAGCTAGACTTGTATTAGCACGTTGCATAGGGCGGGAGCGGGAAGAGGATCAGCCCTGTCGGCTGCCGACGGGTTGCGCCGCAAGTTGCGCCGGGCAAGTGAAAACTTCGCACTGAAGGTTGCGGCACCACACATCATCGGCACACCGCACGGCCTATTGATGGCAAGACGGAGGTCCGCGGCGAATCGGCAGTGCGCGTTACATAGCGCCGTCCGCCGCGAGCCCACATGGCACATCGCCAGGAGGTGAAACATGATTCGAGGTCAGAGACGTTGCCGCCAGTTGGCCGCGCTGGTCTGCTGCGGCGTGGGACTGTTGGCGTCGAGCGTGGACGCCGACACGTTCACCGTAGGGCCCGGCCTTACGGAAAGCTGGTGGGCCGCCGGAGCCGGCTCATCGGACAATACCGGCATCACGATCACCAACGAATCGCCGGATCCGATGGTCATCACGGCGGAGAAGAAGGAGGAGGAAGTGATCGGCGCGGTGGCACCGGGGTTCGTCCTTCTCGACCTGACGGATTATGGAACCGTCAGCGCGCTGAGCGTCCGGAAGCGAGCGGCGGCCCCCAGTCGACTCCGCGTGCGTATGGAGTACAGCCGGGAAAAGCTCGTGAGGAAAGGATTGCGTGCACGCGAACTGGTCCTGATGAAGCGGGAGCAGCGCGCATCCGGCAGGATCTGGCGCCCGATGAGTGCCGTGATGCGGCAGCGGAACCTCCCCGGCCGGCGCCTTCTTGGGCGTCCGGTCTACCGGGCCGGATACTACGGCGTGTACACCGATGAGGCCTATGTGTGGGCGGTGCTCCGAGAGCCCGGCGACTATGCCATCGGGGCATTGCCGGAGCCCGCGTCTCTTGCGTGCATGGCGGCCGGCGGCGGGCTGTTGATGTTGCGACGTCGCCGACGGCCGGCGTAAGAAGCTCGCCACACGTGCGGATCATCAGCCCCCGCGCGAAACGCGGTGGGTGCGCGCGGGGGCCGTTCCATGCAATCGACAAGAGTTCTCACCGTCGCCGGCGTCACGCTGCTGGGTGTCGGAGCGGTCCTCTACCTCTCGTTTCGCTGCCCCCGGCAGGGGCCGGCCGACACGCCGCAGTTGTTGCCCGACGCGGGCGGGCCGATCACGCTTGCCGTTTGCAGCGTGAACAGCGCACGCCGGGCGCTGCTTCATAATGCCCGGCTCGCCGCCAACATCGTCAACGCCCTCCCGCCACGAGCCCGCATTCTCCTGCTGGTCAACGATCGCGAAGCCTTTCGCGTCGCCTCCAACCCCTGGCCGCAACGCGTCGGCTTCGTCGAGTTGCCGTCGGACACCCCGATCACCATATGGCCCCAAGACCCGTTCCTCGTCCTGCGCGAACGGAACGGTCGGCCTCGCCTGCTCGTCTCGCGGGAGTTTGACCGTGCCGGCGACCGGGAGATGGCGGCCCAAATCGCGGCGACGATCGGATGGCGATGCGACGACTCCTCGCTCCACTTCGAAGGCGGGAATATCGTGGCGGACGCCGACCACACCTTCGTCGGCGCCAACACGATTCGCTACAACGCCGTCAAGCTCGCGATCTCGGAACCGGAGGTCGTTAAGCGTTTCGAGCAGGAGCTTGGCCGGCCCGTGCTGGTCATCGGCCCGCTTCCGCAGCCGATTGCCCACATTGACATGATGCTGACGCCGTTGGGCAATAAGAGAGTTGCGCTGGCCGACCCCCGGTGGGGCGCCGAGGTAGCCGAGAAGAACCTGGCGGAAGCGCCGGATCGCGTCGAAGCGTTCGAGAAGCAGTGCGAGCAGATGTATCTCGGCCTGCCCACAACCCGGGAGGTTCGGGACGCCGACGGGCGCGTCATCCGGCCGCCGCAGATCGTCGGCGGGACGCGGCGTGCAATCGAGCAGAGCCGGGCCATCACCCCCATGCTGGATCGCCTCGCGGAAGAGCTCGGCGGGTGCGGATACGACGTAGTGCGAATCCCGTACCTCTCTCAGCGCGAACGGCTTCCCGCCGCCGCATCGAGCGCGCCCACGACGCGCAACGCCCGCCCCCGCACCCGCACGGCCCCCGCCGATACCGACGATGGCTATGAGCCCGGGTACCCGCAACTGACCTACAACAACGTGCTGCTGGAGATGACCGACGGCCGGCGAACCGTGTATGTGCCCCAATACGACTGGCCGGACCTCGACGAGGCGGCCCGTACGGCGTGGGCAAAGCTCGGATTCGAGGTGCGTCCCATCAGGGGATTCGCAGTCAGCGCGATGTGCGGCGGATCGCTGCGCTGCTGTGTAAAGGTATTGTCGCGCGACGAATCGCTTTGAAATGCCCCGGGGGCGCTGCGTCGTGCCTGCCCAGGCAGGCCCGCCCTTCCGCTGCGATTGCGGCCGAATCGATTCCGGGGCAATGCATCCCCGCACCAACCCGGCCTGATCCGGCCGGGATCATCTTGCGGCAACGGGCGACAAAGGCTGCGCGGACTCCGCCGCGTGGTCCAAGTATGCCATTCTCAGCACAAGCCACTCCAGCATGTCGTTCTCCGCTGGGCCAGATGCGGGCGATGTCCGCCACCCAACCCGCCGGTACCGGCCGCGCAGGAGACGCTGCCTTTGCGGCCAAATCGAAAGCCTTTTTCAGGCACCGGCGGGAATCGACGAGGGGGTTGGGGCTGTGCAACGAGGGAACACCCCCCCCGACGACCGAAAATGGCACCGAAACCTCAGCCGCATCGCCGGGTGCCGGCGGACGCCGCGATCTTGGAGTCCCATGTGGCCGTGGAAGCGCGTCACTTGCCACTGTTCATCCAGGTGATCGAGAATTGCAGCACGGTGGCCAACGACACCCAGACGAAGTACGGCACTTGAGCCACGGCGACCCACCGGTACTGCGGCCACACGGCCACCGCCGACCAGATGATTGTGCTCCAGACGATCATGATGTCCGCCGATGCCAGGGGCAGGTTTCGCATTCCAAACTGGATGGGCGTGAAAGCCAGATTGGCAACCAAGTTGATGACGAAGGGCAAGGCAACAACCCAGGCAAGCTTCCCGCGAAACGCCTGCACAAAGACGAATCCGAAGGTGACGATGATGATGGGGTAGAGGATCTGCCAGATCAGCCCGATGGTCGTCGGCGAAGGCGTCCAACTCGGTTTGGCCAGCCCGTTATACCACGTCATCCAATCCATCGGCGATTTCCCGTTCTGCACGAAGGTGCCATCGACCGTATTCTGGTCGCGAATCGAGCGCCCTTCCAGCACTTGCGACGCATCGGCGCGACTTTTTGCAGATGCCGCACCTGTTACAAACGGCGCGGGCAAGAGGAAGCCACTTCAGAACTCGAAAGGAATCGAGTTCGCCGTCTTGCGGCACCAACCGGCTTGGACCATCTTCTGGCGGACCGCCTTGAGCGCCAGCGGCGTGAACTCGCACGCCTTCGCCTCGCCGTAGAGTTGTCTCAAGGAGCGCAGCGCCGAGCGGAAGCAGTTGATCTCGCTCGTCGGCGCGCCGCTGGGCTTGACATAGTAACAGGCTGCGTGCCGCCAGAATCGAGCGACGAGCTCTTTGACCGTGATCGCGTCTCCATCGACCGGGGCCTGCCGCCCCGCGGCGAGCCATTCGGCCATGAGCCGGTGGTAGCGCTGTCGAGTGACCGGGGCGTGGAATCGACCCAGATAGATGGGCCTGCCGTTGAGGACCACGTACCCCTGACCTGTCGCTTTGTGATGCCGGAGCTTGGGCGCTTTGCAAAAGTGCTTGGCGGGCATGGCCGCTGCTCCTTGGCTGCGCGAGTAGTACTACTCGCATTTCTGCCCAAGGTTACGGCCGCCCCGCCCGAAGACGGGTCTCCGCAACTCGCGGAGTCGGCTAGCGTTATGTCCAATCGGGGCGACTGGATTTGAACCAGCGACCTCTTGACCCCCAGTCAAGCGCTCTGGGCCAGGCTGAGCTACGCCCCGCTCACTCTTGACGGCGCGTTCGTACCGGATCGATGCAGGCGACCGGGCGCGGTCTCGCGCCGTACACTTTGCATTAGATTCCCCCGCGCCGGGGGTGTCAAGGTACGGCCGGGGCGGAGGCCGGCACCCCGGTCGGACGGCTCGCGCCGGGCGCGGGCGTCGGAGTCCTTACGTTCCGCGTGGCGGCCGGCGACAGGACGTTCCGCGTGGTGGTCGGCATCGTCGCGGTCTGTGTGGCCGCGGGCCGGGTCGAGGGGAGAATCTCGACGGGCTGCATCCTTTCGTCCAGGGTGCTGGCCCGCGCGGCCGCAATGCCCTGATACATCGTGATCGCCGCAAGCTTCGGATCGTCGAGGATCGCCTTGTATTGACGCGCGGCCTCTTCGCGATTGCCGCGGTTCTCGGCGATGGCGGCCAAGCCCAGGTGCGCACGGACGACGGCCTCATGCCGGTCGGGGAACTCCGCGATGATCCGGCGAAAGGCCCCTTCGGCGGCGCCGAGGAGTTTCTCCCGCTGCGAGGGGGTCTCGCCGGTCCAGTCGACGAGGAGCCGATGCATGACGTAGTCGCCGACGGCCTCCAGGGACGCGAGCACGACCTGAGGATCAGGGTACTGCTTCGCGATCTGCTCCAGCTTGTCGATCCGCTCCGAGACCGGCAAGCTCGAGTCCTCGCGCACGGTCGCGAGGACGTTGAGCCCCTCGATGCGCCGCGCACTTCGGTTGTACTGCCAGTAGGCGATGATCGCGATCACGAGCACCACCACCAGGGCCGTTCCCGCGATCCAGTTCCAGTTGCGCGCGGCGTAGTCGCGGGCCTTGATCAGTTGCAGAATGAGTTCGTTCGTGCGGAGTTCCTGGCGTCGTTTCGTTTTCATGTCTGATGAAGCGTTCCGTTAGATCGGCATTCTCGTCCCGCGTGTCGGCCGGATCATCGGCCGGGCGCGCGTGCCGGCGGCTCACGGCCGGAGCGGTCGAACGGCACAATGGTCACTCGGATGCTGGTCAGGTCGAACCAGTCGCTATTTGCCGGGCGGATGATGACGGTGCAGGATTCGTTGCCCTTCTCGAACCGAAGGGTGATCTCGCCCTTGATGTTCTGATCGCTGATTCGGGTCCAGCGGTAGGTGGGCATCTGCTCTTCGTAGAAGTTCCGCAGAGCCGCGCGGTCGGCCCGGCCCTCGTATTCGTGCCGGACGACGCGCATCCCGCCGCTGACGTAATCGTCGGTCATCTTGTCCACGAGCCGGAAGCCGGTCGGGACGGGCACGTCCGATATGTAGGGCACCGGTCGGGGCGTAATCCGACCGGGGTTGGAGCCGGAAAGCGTCCCGTTCTGGCAGCCTGCCAGCGCGAGAGCGGCAATTGCGGCCAGGGGCCCGTAGCCGTCCCACCCGCGACGATACATCAACCTGCCTTCTCGTTGTCGCATGGGCATCCGCCTTGTGTTCCCAGCGCAATCACAGAAACCTAACGCAAAACCGTTTGCGCTACAAGGCGCCCCGAAAGCGGCCTGCGGCGCGGAGTCCGCCGGAGAATCCCCGACACCTGACCGTCCCGGACGTGGCGGGTCGATCCGCCGCCGGCACATACGTCGCCGTCCAAGAACGGCACCGGCTCGGGTTACGGGCGGAATCGGTCCATCACCCGGGCGGTTTCCGCGCCCATCGCAGTTTCGCGGAAGCGCTGCGGGGGTTATCGCGTCGCTCCTCCGGCGTCGGGCGGACGACCTCCTCCGCGATCGCGGCATAGAGGCCGCTTCGCAGGCCCTGCCGGAAGCCCTTTTTCACAAGGCGGTCCTCCCCGCTGTGAAACGTGATGATTCCGATCCGACCGCCGGGACGCAGACAGTAGGGGGCATCGCGGAGAAGCTGGGCGAGGCCGGCCAACTCGTCGTTGACGAGGATTCGCAGGGCCAGAAACGTGCGCGCCGCCGGATGCAGTTCGCCCGGACGGGCACGCCGGCGCCATTCGCGCCGCGACATGCCCTTTGCCGCGAGGACCACGTCGACCAGTTGCAGCGTCCGCGCGATGGGGCGTTGCGCGCGATGCCGGACAACGGCCTCGGCGATCCGCTCATGATCCGGCTCGTCGGCCAGATCGCGGAGGGCGGTCGAGAGTTCGTCCGCGGTCATCGAAGCCAGCCGGTCGGAGGCCGTCTTGCGGGTGCGTTCATCCATCCGCA
>Ga0272448_1008407_pt1 | contig 10742 bp, 15 predicted proteins | sample YNPCB0191_FD_202220 | JGI IMG/M metagenome (GOLD analysis project Ga0272448, IMG submission 202220) | Hot spring sediment microbial communities from Yellowstone National Park, WY, United States - YNP-CB-019-1 | ecosystem: Environmental > Aquatic > Thermal springs > Hot (42-90C) > Sediment... | reverse complement strand
GTGGCCCTTCTGGGTTATGATGAAACAGGGATTTTGAAACCTTTAATGAAAGGCCTGACCGCTTCTGAACCCTTAATTTTTATAATGATTTTGGCAATAATAGTTTATTTAGTAATAGTATTTTGCCCTATCGCCATTATTTCCCTTCTAGGCCCTAAGACAAAAGACTAAGGCTATATAGTCAGTAGTCTAAGGGACTGAGTAAGGCCAAAAAAGTTTAAATACTTAGCCTACTTAGACATATGACTATGGCAAAATCGGCAGAGTATAGAGCTAGGAAATATGCAGCCAAATTCGACCCTACCGTCGTAAGTTCTAGGTTCACGGCAGTAAAAGACCTTTCAGTAGAACAAACTAATGCGGCCCAAAGTGCCCTTCATAGCGTAGAAGACCAAGTCAGAAGTATTTTGTCGGCCCATGCCCTTCCAACATGGCAGAATATCCCCTATCTTAATGCGGCCAGAGCAATGTTTAAAAAGAGTAGAAACTTCTCTGGCCCAACTTTAGAGAACGAGATCTTAGCTATAATAGAAGGATGGGCTTCTAAGGGCTTAAATAGAGACATTTTAGCAGAAATAGCCTCTATCTTTGGAGTATCCGTCCCTGGCTACTACTAAAAAAATTCAACAAAACCCTATTTTTAGACCCTTTTTTAAAGGGCCTCTCTTTTTTTTATGACTTTGATCAAAAAGGGGTAGCCCTTTTTATCGAAACTTCTAGCAAAAACTTAAATAGTTAGAAATACCTTCTTTTAAGCATGACCGAGATAAATTGGGAAAGGTTAGGAGTAGTTAGCCTTTATTTAATCTTGACTTTAGTGATAACTATAAAAAATCCTGAGTATCTCTCTTTATGGGCCTCAATAACTCAATTGATTTTAACCTTCTACTTAGCCCAAAAAATGGAGACCTTATTTAAGAAGGTCCAGGAAATAAAGCCCAAAGGCCTCTTTGAGGATCTAACAAATTTCCTAGTTTTTGCCCTAATTGCCTTTGTAGTAATAGTTATCTTTACATATATATTTGTGCATGTAGTCTAAAATGGACCCTTTTATAGGGCAGTTATTTTTTATTTTTCTTCTCTTTGTCCTAGGCCTAGATGTCCTTTCCTGTATTTTGGTCATAAAGCAATACCTAGAGTTAGAAAAGCTTATAAAGAAAAAAGGTATTAGGAAAAGCCATGAGCGAAAGAAAAGAGGACATAATAGTTGATTACTTCTTTGGTGCGGAGGATGTAGTTAATAACTTCATAATGACTAAAAACTACCTAGTAGTTCAGACTGCAAAGAGGTTAGGGACCCTGAAGAACGTTATAGACTTTAACTATAACTCTATTCGATATCCTTTAGACTTTTTTGGAAACCCTTTAACGGCAGGTAGATTAAGCTATGCAAAATACCTTCTTTCCTGGCTTTTCAATAAAACCCAGGGATATATATGGCAGTATCCTAACATGGTACTTTTTTCAAAACTAGGGGTATGTATTGATACGGCAAACTTATTGGCTTCTTTACTTAGAGTGCTAGGGCTTGATGCTTATACTACCCTAGGAGAGGTCAGGCTTAGCCAAAATAATGAACTCCTAGGTTACCATGCCTGGACCCTTTTAGGGGATAACATTATTGAGACTACTATCCATAAAGGCCAGGGGGATTATTCTCAAATAGTTCTTAACAAGGATGCTGCCTATTCAGGTAACTTAAGGCTTAAATACGTCCCTTACTTGCACTATAACGAGACCATGACCATAAAGGACAATATTGAACTTCTAAGAATAACCCTCTTTGGCGAGAACTCCAGATTTAAGAGCCTCAAGGAGTTCTTAAAAGCCGAGAAACAGAAGCAAAAGGCTATTTGGAAAAAAGTTTAATAGTTGAAATACCTTCTTTTAAGCTATGAGCGAGGACTTAAGAATATGGACCCAGGCAGGGATTTTAAGCTTTCAGAAACAAATAGAGCTTATTGCTAGAGCCGCTAGTTTAGAAGGCTATAACCCTAAAGTTATCGACATTATGCAGAGGGTTAATCCTTTCCATGACAGGGTCCCTAAACAATTGGTTTTTATTGTAGGGATGCCTCATATTTTGCTATGGGCCTGGAAAGTATCCTGGAAAGCTTATTCAGATAGTAGTCTTGTTTATGCGACAGTTGAGGGCAGACCTAAGGTAAATAAGCATATATCTAACCTTATCTCTAGTTTAAGGACCGTGGCAGTTTCTAGATTTGCGGCAGAAAGGCTTAAAGAAGTAGGGGCTTATGTTATCGGATGGGTCCCTCATGCAATAGACCCCCTAGAATATCAAGACCTGCCAGGGAAGTCCCCTTTTAGAAAAGATGAGTTTTTAGTTGGCTTTGTAGGTAGCCCAATACCCAGGAAAGGCCTTAGGCTATTGAACGAGGCCTCTAAAATAGTCTGGGAAAAAGGATATAAGAATATTCGTTTTCTTATCTGGTCTCAACATTACGGCAATTTAGAGCTACCTTCTGGCCCAAATGTAGAGGTATATAACCTATTTGGAAAGGCAGGACATAAAGAAGTTATAAACTTTTATTCAATGCTAGATTTATATGTTCAGCCTAGCCTGGCCGAGGGTTTTGGAATACCTATGTTAGAGGCTATGGCGACAGGAATACCCGTGGTTTCTTCTAATGGGGGGCCAATGGGAGAACTGAACAATGAGGACCATGGATATATCGTTAAATGGAAGGATTTGAGATATGAGGACCACGGCCTTCAACAAGATTTCTTTTGCTTCTACTATGATCCTGCAGATTTAGCTTCTAGAATTATAGAAGCTTTTGAGAACCCTAAGGAAAGGCTAGAAAAGGGTCAAAAAGCTAAAGAATATGCCTGGAAAAACTATGACTTTGAAAAGGTTTATAGGCCTCTCATAAGGATGATTTGAATGGTCAGGAAAAAAAGAAGGTTTTACAAGACCAGGCTAAGAAGGACCAAAATAAAGCTAGACCCTGGAGTAACTACTTATCGTTTTAAGTATTGGCAGACTGTAAGGGTCGTAAGAATGGCCACGACCCTAGGAAAACAGAACCTAGTTGAGGATAGTTTACTAGATTGGTTAGCAGAACATAATGCCCCTGCAAATACCCTAGACTATTATTTAGGATATGCAAAACGAGCCGAGGAATTGGCAGAAAAATTCAAAGGATATCCTTTAGAACTAGCTTTGGATGAAATTAAAAGAGAGGCCGTTATGAGAGGGCTTGACCCTGACCTTATCGAATACTGTATATATCAAGGGGGACTAGTTGCTAATTGGGTAGAATATGCTAGTTATTACGATCGAAACGGATTAGCGAGTAGAGACTACCCAGAAGCAGGGGGGGCTTTTTGTTCTCTGCCAGATAGTATTCCTTTAGTCTCGCCAGAAAGGTTTTATAGCGATAAGGTCCCTTACCTGTATCGAGTAGCAAAAAGGGCTAGGATTTTTGCCGAGGACCTTAACGTTATTCTTATTGCCCTTCTTTATGCTATATATCTGACCCCTGCATTAAGGATTTATTATTTCCCCTTTGCTTACCTAGGTCCTGCAATAGAAATAGAAGAAATACCTAGGCCCCCTGCACTACTACCCCCTGAGGAAATACCTGAACCGTGGAGTATTCTCATGAAAAGGTATAACCCTAAGGACCTGATTTTTGCCGAGGACGTAAACGATATATTAGAAATTGCTGAGATACTAAGGATATATTGGGCCCCTGATTTACCTTCTTTCCCAACAAGGTTTTTGCCTGGCGATTGTCTTAGAAGCGATTTATATAACGAGATTATCACTTTGTTAGAAGGAATACTTTACAGAATACCCCCTGCCCCTGTCGAATGGATTGAGATAATTCCCCCTGCCCCTGGTCCTTCAGTTAGCCCTGGTCCTTCAGGTCCTTCTATACCTGTTTTTAGCAAAGTCATGACTGAAGATTGGGGCTATGGAGGACTTGGAAACATGGGAAAGGTAAAATGGGAAAATTGGTGCTATTCTGACGTGCCTATTATGAGCCAGGTCTTTAAGGAAACTTGGTCATCCTAGGTAAAGCTTATAAGCCTAAAAGAAGGTATTTCTAACTATGCAGGTCATAAAGAGACCCCCTAAGATGAAGCTAGTAGGTATTGAGCGATGGTCTTATCGAGAACCCCCTAGGTTCAGGAGAGTATTGCCCCCTGAAATTCCAGGAGCTACTAGCGATTGGGACTTTAGCCAAAGTGCGTGGAATTTAGACACGGGGATATATATATCTAGCCCTAGTAGCATAAAATTATCAAGCCAAACGGTGATACTATGCAAGTATGCAGGGACTACAAATATATCTCAAGGCCAGATAGTAACATGGGCTAAGGCAGAATGGGGACCAGGTGCTAGTTATGCAGATGCTTTTGAGTTTTGGTTTAGAAATCAGTCTCCTGTCGGTTCGATAAATAAAACAAGAGATACATATTGGTGGGATGCAAATAATGGATATACAGTAGCTTTCGATGTTTATGACCAACGGCTCTATGTAATGAGAGACCTTTCTCTGCTGTACTCTACTTCTGGATGGCTAAATAAACCTTCTTCATGGACAAGCTGGAATAAGTATAGGATAACATGGTGGACAGATACAGGGGGGGCTGGGCTTATGATAAGAATAGAATGGTGGAATGGAACCGATTGGGTAAAAATGGTAAACGATATAAACGACCCTCAAGATAAATATGCTGCAAGTTCTATAAATAGAGTAGGGGGAGGCTCAGGGTCCTGTGCAGTTTGGTTTGATGATACAGAAATATGGTCTGCCTAGGTGATATAATATATGAGTTCTGAAGAAGATTGGACCGACAGGGGGACAAAAAATTATCGTAGCAAAACCGATTGGATGGTAGTCAGAAATAAGATATATCCTGTATCTGAAAGGATGCAGTTGAATAATCTCCAGGCAGGGGCTAACTATCAAATGATGATTAATATAGTCAGGGCTAAGCTAAGTCAGTTAGGAGTAAACCCTGAGTTCATGGGCTTCTACTTTGCTTATTCAGAGGCCCTTTGGAAAAGTCAGTTTAAGTTAGCCTGGATGGTCGATAGAATTCGAGAACATGCTATTTTAAGAGACAAGTGGGAAAAGAGAGGCCTGGACCCTAAGGTCCTTGATGAACTCGACAAAATCCTTATATTTAACAAGGTAGCCCCTAAATAGCATGAGCGAGGAAACCCAGAAAGAGACAAGCGAAAAGGATGATTTGAATAGAAGGATTTTAAGCCTAATTCTAGGCAGTCTAGAAGTATCCTGTAATTGTCCTACCTGTACAGAAGCTAGGTTTATTGCCCATGAGTTAATAAAAAGGATGAAAGAAGAACCTAGTCCTAAGAAAAAGCTTAAAAAGAAGGGTCCAGAACAATAATAGCAAATGGCAGATGTAAAGGCTCTAGAGAAAGCATGGATAAAGGATTATCAGGGTCAGGATGTTCTAATGATAACCTATGTAGTTGTCGATGGAGACTTCACTTCTAAACCTGCCCATGCCTTCTTACGAAACGAGGCAGAATGGCCTAAGAAAAAGCTAGAAATCTTAAAAGAATACGAGCAGAACAAAGAGCTAATCAAAAAATTAAGCCAGGTGCCAGGACCATGAAAGACCTAGGTTATGATGCGGATAGCATAAACTTTGATATATCTGAGGCAATAGACAGCTTACCTGATATTATGGAAGGGGGCATAATGGACCCTATAGGTCAAATTTCCACGTGGTTATGGGGGCAAATCCAGGGCCTAGTTAATGGGGCAAAAGATGCCTTAAGTAAAGCTATATCGGGAGTTTTAGATGCGATAAATTTTGTAAAAAACATTTTCTCAGTAGCGGGAGATGCCTTTAAAGGATTTCTGAGAGATCCTATAGGGACTATAAAAGGGACTTTAGTATATATATGGGATATAACTCCAGATTGGATAAAAGGACCTATAGGTTTTCTGGGAAACCTAGCAGGGCAGGTAGGTAGTGCTATGATATCCTTCTTTAGGGATCCTATAGGGTCTTTGCAGGGCCTAGCCACAGCAGTCTGGGACATGCTTCCAGGATGGTTAAGAAGCACTTTATCGAGCCTAGGGGGATTTTTGGCGAATGTCGGCACGGCCTTTACAAACTTCATGAAAGACCCAATAGGGGCCATAAGTCAAAGTTTAGGATGGGTAGTTAATCAGTTGCAGGGGCCAATAAAGAGTTTACAGGATGCTGCAAGTAAAATAGGGGCCTTAGTAGCTATGCCTGTCGATGCACTAAGTAAAGGTATATCTGACGTCCTTTCAGGAAAGGTTTTCGAATGGTTCTCAACTGCATTTAGTCAGTCTATTGGGGGAATAGGCCAGGCTATTATCGACAGTATAGTTAAGCCTGTTTATGACTTCATGGACCAGAACATATTTGAGCCTTTCAAGGACTTTGCTAAGGGCTTCTGGGATCTTCTAAGTAAAGGAATTTCTTACGTGGCAAATTGGGCTAGTCAAAATGTAGTTTCCCCTGTCCTAGGGGGAATTGGCTATATCGTGGACCAAATAAAGAACTTCATAAGCGATTTTTACAGTAAGGCAGGAGATGCATTAAACAGTTTATCGGCCTCAAGCCCTGAGGATGCCTTAGCTAGTTGGCCACGAAAAGCGGCAGAACTAACTCTGCCCCTTATGGGTTTAGGGGCTTTAGCGGCGGCGGCTTCTACTAAAATTGCAGGGTCAGGGCTAGAATTGAAACCTATCACGGATTTAGTAGCGAGGGTAGTGAACCCTGACATTATCTTAAACCCTGTAACTGAGGCCATGATAGGGACAGGCTTAGGGATTCAAATAGCTAAAGCCATGAATATGAAATATAGGCCAAAAACCCCTGATGCTAAAACTGCCTATGAACTCTTTAGGAAAAAATTGGCTACCCAAGATGAATTTATGAAATGGGCAGGTTATGAGGGATGGAGTTCAGACCTGGCTTCTAGGCTAATTAAACTATGGGATTATGACCCGACAATAGGGGATCTTATTACCCTTTCCAATTATGTCGAGCTAACGGATGACTTTATAACTCAAGTATTCGACATTAATCGTTTTCCTGATGAACTAAGACCTTATTGGATAAGCATGATAAAATTGAGGCCTCTAAGAAATGAGATTAGTGCCTATATAGGTTCGATCGTAACTCTAAGAAACAATGGCTACATAACAAGCGATGCCTTCTCTGGCTACATGCAGCAAGCTTATCAAAACAATTGGATAAAGCAGAAAGAAATTGACTTAAGAAATGCCCAGACTAGGGTAGGCTTTTTAAAGAACCTTCTAGATGTTAAAATCGAAACTTTAAGGTATATGTTCAGGAAAGGCACTTTAACGGCAGACCAACTAGAGGCATCCCTTATCAACTTAGGCTTAGATCCCTTAATGGCAAATGCAATAAAAGAGAACGAGTTAGCAAGAGCAGGTCTCCTTACTGCTGCTTAGAACGAATGCTCTAGAATATCTCGAAAAGCGTGAATTAGTCTTTACTTTGGAAAATATTTAGTTTTTAAAGTGGTTTTGTGAATTGTCTCGGCAGCTGCCTGTTGGTTGAACCTTTTTCTATTAGCTGTGTCGGGTACCCGTGGCAGCTAATAGTAAAAGGGCCAAGTTTTTGGCCATTTTTGAGGCTTTTAAGAGGATCCTTAGGGTTTCCTTAGGGATGTTTTCGGGATGTTCAAAAGTTCAGTTTTCGAGGGTTTTCCTATGGTTTTCTCCTTGTTTTTATCTGATGTGATTATAAAAATTATATTTTGGTATAGGATAGTATATAATAGTATAGTAGTAAAGCTTTTTATAGGGCCGACGTGGACGTTAAGACGGTCTGAAATGACTATGAGAAGGGGGCTAAGACCTGGTTCTAACCCTGGGGGAGCCAGGAAAGCCCAAAAAACCCAGGGAATACTAGAACAAAATAAGAAATTCTGGGCAGAACGAGCTAAAGACCCTTGGCTTATCAATAGATTTAAGCAAATTGGGGGGGATTGCTAAATGGAATTCATAAATAGAGACCAAAATACCTTAGAGAAAAAGACCCTTTTCGAGCTAATGGGCCTAGATAGAATTTTCACGCATGAAGATCTGCACTTTCAGATAAGCTATAACTCTGACGGCCATTTAACCTTAAGATGGGTTTCAATTCAGAACCCTAGCCGAGACTTTCTTTTAGTCCTGGACCAGGAGGAAACAGACAAGGTTCTGACCTTTATCCGAGACCTGGCGATAGTAGGCCAGAGATTTAGGGGGGACCCTTAAAAATGGTCAAATTCAGGAACGTTATCTGGCTACCTTTGGATGCCCAAATCTCAATAGATGAACTGACTAAGAAGATAAGACTACCTTCTAACGTGATTATAGCCCAGATAGTCTTGGAATTCCTAGGTAAGGATGGAAACCTGAAAGAGGCTTACATTAAGGCTAAATTCTGCCCTTTATGTGGGGTTTATTTCCAGAATGGGGCAGAGGCCACGGCCCACATGAAGAAACATAAAGCTTCTGAACTAACTCTGAAATACCTTATTTCTAGGGGGGTAGAAAAGAAAAAATGACTTCAGTTCACGTTAGCGAGGAAAATTGTAGAAGATGCGTTTTCTTTAACAAAGTAACTGTTTATGGCGATATTTATTGCGACGTTCATGGCCTAGCACGAAAAGGATACGAGTGCTTTTATTTTAGACCTAAAACCTATTATAAGAGAGAGGTGATTATAAGGCATGAGTGAACCCGAAAAAGAGGATATTAATGACCTCCTTTTAGAGCTTGAGAACATACATGCAGAATTAAAGGCCTTCTCTGAGAGACTAGCTACTGCATTATCTACCTTAGAATGGTTTTTAGAAACTTCAGAAAAAGCCTTAGGTATCGAAAAACAGGTTAAAGAAAAGAAGTTAGCAACTCCAGAACAAAAGTTCATTATTAACTATCTTATGGAGCATTTAGGAGAATACAAAGACAGGGAAAAGCTACTTAGCATGAGCTTTGAGGATGCTGAAAAGACTATTGCAGAATTATATGAGAAATGGCAGAATAGAGTAATCGAGAGATACAAGCAAATCGAAGCCCCTAGTAAACCTTTACCTAGTCCTGCCGAGAGAATGAAAGATAAAGTAGCCGATACCTTACCCCCTTACGTTAAACCTGCCCTGGAAATTAAGACTTCAGAAGGTATTAAAGAAGCGATCGAAGTTAAGCCCCAACCTGTTTTAGCAAAACCTGCCACGAAAAGGCAGAAACTCTATATTATGGACCTAGTTAAGAAGCTTAATGAGAACCTGGACCTGAACAAGCTTAGCAATATGAGTTCTGAAGATGCTTCTGTTTTGATACGACAATTAAAGGAAAAGCTAGAAAAGAAGAAGGTAGAGGGGCAATGATACTAGAAATACTTGTTTTAATCCTTCTTATTTTTATTATTCTAGGGCCTATTTTTTTCGTGGCCCTTCTGGGTTATGATGAAACAGGGATTTTGAAACCTTTAATGAAAGGCCTGACCGCTTCTGAACCCTTAATTTTTATAATGATTTTGGCAATAATAGTTTATTTAGTAATAGTATTTTGCCCTATCGCCATTATTTCCCTTCTAGGCCCTAAGACAAAAGACTAAGGCTATATAGTCAGTAGTCTAAGGGACTGAGTAAGGCCAAAAAAGTTTAAATACTTAGCCTACATAGACTACTGACTATGGCAAAATCGGCAGAGTATAGAGCTAGGAAATATGCGGCCAAATTCGACCCTACTGTCGTAAGTTCTAGGTTCACGGCAGTAAAAGACCTTTCAGTAGAGCAAACTAATGCGGCCCAAAGTGCCCTTCATAGCATAGAGGACCAAGTCAGAAGTATCTTGTCGGCCCATGCCTTACCTACCTGGCAGAATATTCCTTACCTAAATGCGGCCAGAGCAATGTTCAGAAAAAGTAGAAACTTCTCTGGCCCAACTTTAGATAACGAAATCTTAGCTATAATAGAAGGATGGGCTTCTAAGGGCTTAGATAGAGACATTTTAGCAGAAATAGCATCTATCTTTGGAGTATCCGTCCCTGGCTACTACTAAACTAGCTAAAGACTAGGAAAAAGAAGGACCTAGGCTTAGCTTAGGCTATACCTTCTTTTAAGCCCCTTTTTTTCAGAGGGCTTCTATTTTTTTATGATTTTTGTCGAAAAGGGGTAGCCCTTTTTATCGAAACTTAGACTAAAAGGGCATGAAAAACCTTAAATAGTTAGAAATACCTTCTTTTTAGCATGACAGAAATAAATTGGGAAAGGTTAGGAGTAGTTAGTCTCTACATGGTTCTAACTCTAATAATAGCTATCAAAAATCCTGAATACCTTTCTTTATGGGCCTCAATAACTCAATTGATTTTAACCTTCTACTTAGCCCAAAAAATGGAGACCTTCTTTAAGAAGGTCCAGGAAATAAAGCCAAAGGGCCTCTTTGAGGATCTTACAAGCTTTATAGTCTTTGCTCTAATTGCCTTTCTAGTGATAGTTATCTTTACATATATATTCGTGCATACAGTATAAAATGGACCCTTTTTTAGAAAACCTTTTTTTACTAATTCTTGTTATCTTCATGGGCCTTAATCTCTATGCTATTCGACAGGTTCTCTTAATGTATTCAATGCTAGAAAAGCTTATAAAGAAAAAAGGCATTAGGAAAAGCCATGAGCGAAAGAAAAGAGGACATAATAGTTGATTACTTCTTTGGTGCTGAGGATGTAGTTAA
>Ga0272448_1008405_pt1 | contig 10745 bp, 7 predicted proteins | sample YNPCB0191_FD_202220 | JGI IMG/M metagenome (GOLD analysis project Ga0272448, IMG submission 202220) | Hot spring sediment microbial communities from Yellowstone National Park, WY, United States - YNP-CB-019-1 | ecosystem: Environmental > Aquatic > Thermal springs > Hot (42-90C) > Sediment... | reverse complement strand
AACACTAATTGATTATTTTAAAAGGTGAGGTGGTGCAGAATATTAGATTCCTACGTTTGTCGTTGGGATCTGGCTCCATATAGATAAGGCCAGCATCTTCTAAAGCTGGCAAGATTTCACGTCTTAGCTGCCATTCTGGTAGCATTCGGCCATATACTTCAAAGTGCCTTCGCATAATCTCTTTCATGAAGAGGCCTGAAGGCTCCGCCTTCTGCTCCTTGTCTTGTTCAAACAGATGGTTGTTTGCCTCAATAAACAAAGGCTTGATGATCTCATTAAAGAAGTTGTGGATGTAAGGGGGTATACCCAATTCTTGGCTTTCTGAGATCTTATCGAATAACTTGAAAGCGTTCTCTATGTCCTCTTCGTTTGCATAAACATTGTCTTTGTCATCCCTCTCTCTATTAAATAGGTTCAGCAGGGCCAGAGCCTGTATCAAGGAGAAGATCCTTTCTATGTCTCTTTGATGCCTGGGCTTAAGTTTTAGATGTCTTTCCAGGAAGATCGCAACAACTTTCTCACGGTCTTTCACTATTACATGTTTGACGTTGGCGTTTTTGATAGCTCTAATCCTCTCCTGTTATGATACCTGATGGTGCTAAACTGCTCATCTTTCAATTCTCTCTATGAGATTCATATAAGGATAAACTACGCCTATCGAATAGTCTTAAAATCTTTCAATTCTCTCTATGAGATTCCTTTAACGTCTAAAAGCCATTCAAAAGCGTCATTAGGCTTTCAATTCTCTCTATGAGATTCTCCAAGCTATTCAGATGTTTCCGTTTTCCCATATATTACCTTTCAATTCTCTCTATGAGATTCCATCCTACACCAGGTGGTGTTCCGGAGATCAAGTTTCTCACTTTCAATTCTCTCTATGAGATTCCCCCATTGGAGTATGGTAAAACCTATCGTGTTACAGTCTTTCAATTCTCTCTATGAGATTCTGCGTGTGAAATTCACAGCCTTCTACGGAACAGGCTACAACTTTCAATTCTCTCTATGAGATTCGAAGATTGAGGGAGAAGATTGAAGAGGCGGTGCTGAGATCTTTCAATTCTCTCTATGAGATTCTTAGGTGCGTTTTTTCTCCCCTGGTTGTCTATTGGTATTTTTGCTTTCAATTCTCTCTATGAGATTCAAGAAAATACGGCGTTCAAGTCGACGGCTACAGCTTCCGCCTTTCAATTCTCTCTATGAGATTCTTGCTTTTTTCTTTGATTTTGACGGGGCAAAGTTTGACTTTCAATTCTCTCTATGAGATTCCCCCAATAATAACAAAATGCATATGGAACTTTTACTATTCTTTCAATTCTCTCTATGAGATTCATGTCTTATCGAGCACAATATCAACTATCCGTATATCATATCTTTCAATTCTCTCTATGAGATTCGGCAGCTATTAAGAGGAGAATAGAATCCTTCGAGGCTACTTTCAATTCTCTCTATGAGATTCGGCAGCTATTAAGAGGAGAATAGAATCCTTCGAGGCTACTTTCAATTCTCTCTATGAGATTCGTATAAGGATGGAACCGGCTCCGTTTTAATGGTGCTTACTTTCAATTCTCTCTATGAGATTCATATGAGGATATCAAGCGTATTCAAACACCTGAAGTTGGCTTTCAATTCTCTCTATGAGATTCTTATCAAGGAGATGGTTCTTAGAGGATGTGATGACGTCTTTCAATTCTCTCTATGAGATTCGGTCTATTTGTATTAGATGGTCTGTTAGAGTTTTTCCTTTCAATTCTCTCTATGAGATTCGATGCCATAATCAAAGCAAGAGACAATCCTACACTGAGCTTTCAATTCTCTCTATGAGATTCCAATAGCTGACTTCAAACGGCTTGTAAAAAACATAACACTTTCAATTCTCTCTATGAGATTCTGTGATAAAGTAATTACTTTACTTGAAAATTTTAATTCTTTCAATTCTCTCTATGAGATTCGTGCCTAATTCTTCATCCGATTGGGTGGTGGTGTATAAAACTTTCAATTCTCTCTATGAGATTCTCGTCTCTCTCATGGAAGGACAAGAGAGGGAAATAATATTCTTTCAATTCTCTCTATGAGATTCATGATTTCAAAGCGTAAAGAGAGCTGTCTGGAGCTAATCTTTCAATTCTCTCTATGAGATTCAGGAAAAACTCTTATAGTAGTAAAACGAACCGTAGATGATCTTTCAATTCTCTCTATGAGATTCTTCCAATAGCAAAGGAGATGGATGAGGTGGTTTTATACTTTCAATTCTCTCTATGAGATTCCTACAATACTTTTCAACTCTTTATCACTTACCTTTAACTTTCAATTCTCTCTATGAGATTCTGAAGAGTGGGTTGATTACATGAATAGAAAATACGACTTTCAATTCTCTCTATGAGATTCGGGTGATAAAATGCCTTGCAAATGGAAAAAGCATAACTTTCAATTCTCTCTATGAGATTCGTGCATGGTATACAAGAAGATTCAAGAATAAGACAGATTACTTTCAATTCTCTCTATGAGATTCTTTAGCGAAAAGACCTTTGTTTGATGCGAATAGGAATTCTTTCAATTCTCTCTATGAGATTCGATTACCACAATTATAATAACAATTTTACGTCAATACTTTCAATTCTCTCTATGAGATTCCGACTATTACAGGGGCTGTTTTGACGAATGACGCTAATTTTAACTTTCAATTCTCTCTATGAGATTCTCTTCTCCTCCATCCAATTTGAATATGCTATGCCGTCTTTCAATTCTCTCTATGAGATTCCTGGAATGAGATAGGTTTCTCCGTGGCCACGTAAATGTCTTTCAATTCTCTCTATGAGATTCTTTCTTGAAGGCGATACTTCAGAAATCTCCTTTACATCTTTCAATTCTCTCTATGAGATTCTATGATAGAACGTATCGCCGTAAAATCTTCCAGATGATCTTTCAATTCTCTCTATGAGATTCGGGAAAACAAATGAAGATCATCGAATGCTATAACACCAACTTTCAATTCTCTCTATGAGATTCAAGTATGACATCAAGTATGCACCTGACACGACCGACTTTCAATTCTCTCTATGAGATTCCAGACAAACTCAAATCAAACTTTACAACTTTGAGTTGCTCCTTTCAATTCTCTCTATGAGATTCGAAAGTGCCCAAGATGTGGGTCGCCCCAATATGTTAAACTTTCAATTCTCTCTATGAGATTCTTTGGCTTTGGCCGCATGGCAGCTTTTCTTCCAACCTCTTCTTTCAATTCTCTCTATGAGATTCCTGGATAGAGCGCAGAGAATCATGGAAAAAGCCCGTGAGCTTTCAATTCTCTCTATGAGATTCCGAAAGGAACAGACATTTAAACCATCACCCCAAGCTGTTCTTTCAATTCTCTCTATGAGATTCTAATTCTCTGACGTGTAAGCCCTTTCATAGTCATAATATCTTTCAATTCTCTCTATGAGATTCTGGTGAAAAGGAGGCAAAGAGAACGGGTAAAATTATACACTTTCAATTCTCTCTATGAGATTCTTTCATCTTACTACTCTTCCTCTTTCTCCTTAAAGCCTTTCAATTCTCTCTATGAGATTCCAGAAGAAGAATGTCTAAATAAATATGAACAACCCCTCTTTCAATTCTCTCTATGAGATTCTGACCCTATTTTATGCCCTATTAAGCATATAAACCTTATTTTCTATTTCTTTCTAAAGCCTTTTTCTGCTACCCCCTGACTTGCAGCAGAGTATATTAAGGGTAGAAAATTCCAGCTGCTTTACCTTTTTTGAGGGCTATAAGCCTTAAATCTCAGAAGACTTTTACCTATCCTAGGTTGTCGTTTACAAATATCGTCTTAGAGTTATATACTCCTGAAGACATTACGTTCCAGAGTTTTTCTGGCTATGCTGTAAGAGGCATGTTCTATAGTATTATTAGGCGCGTTAATGAGAGTTATGCTTTTGAATTACACAATTCTAAGATGCTTGCGCCCTTTAGTGTTTCTCCTGTGCTTGTTGCCAGAGGTGAAGGCTTTCATCCTTGTTTCGATAGGGTTAGTAAAGGTTTCTTGAGGGTTAATTTTACGATATTTGACGGGAGACTCAATAATGTTTTGCTAAAGTTCATCCAGGAAGGGCTTGGCAATGAGCTTATGTTAGGTAAGGTGGAGGTTATATTGCATAGTCTATCATTTCAACAAATACACTATGATAAACTTTACAGAGACTCTGATGAAATAAGGTCTTTTAAGATAAGTTTTTATACACCGACATATTTTCGCCAAACACCAAGAGACATATTAGAAAGGTACGGAAAGAAGCTTGAGGAAAAAATTACAATATCGCCATACCGTTTCCTTCCATTACCAGACCCAGTATTGTTCTTTAAGAGCGTAGCAAGGATTTGGAGAAAATTTTCTAACCAAGACCTTGCGCTCCAAAATTTTGTAGAATGGCTCGAAATTGGAGGAATTGCAGTTTCAGGATACCCTACAGGAATAAGGACGCACGTTGTCTATGAACATCCTACGACAAGAAAATGGAGTGTAGGTTTCACTGGAACAGTACACTTTAGCTTGGTAAAAGACCTCTATAGCCCAGAGAGGGCCAAGATTGCAGACACACTACTAAAGTTTGCAGAATACACGAACGTTGGAGGAGGCAGAACAGCAGGCCTGGGGCAGATAAAATACCAAGTGAAAGAAGGCGAAGAACCTATCGAGCAGGAGTAGCGAATCAAAATCCACCAAACCGTAAACTTTCTCTTCATGTTTTATAAAGTCTAATTATATTCCCTTAAAATTCAGCTATTAGCTGATTCAAAGACAGTGTTTAAATAAAATTCAACGGTCCACTCAAAGTATAAACCTAAGCTAACCTTACTTAAAGGTATAAGAGAAAGCAAAGTAGGGCAATTTAAGACCTTCTATACCTCCCAAAGATCTGATTTCTAAGCAATCTCTAGACTAGGTTTAGGTCTCTAGATCTAGGCGCCTAATCTTTGCATGATTTATGCAAAAGTCTTTATTTTAATCTCTTAAACTTTATTACCAAGGAATATAACGTTATAACGTTGTACAGTAGTTTACTTGATGATGCAGATGAGCTATTAGACTTCCTAAAGAAGTTTGCTGAAACCAGAAGGTGGCATTTAAAATATTCGAAGTTCAATTGGCGTGTTCACCAATCTTTACTAGCTCATTCTCTAAATGTCAGTTCATTATCATATTCCATTCTCGATTACTTAGGAGAACTTCAATACGTTAAAGTTTCTGACAAGTTGCGTATTCAGGTACTTCTAACTGGCTTTCTACATGATGCAGGAAAAGAAACTGAAAGTTTTCAACTAGCTGTTAGAAACTTTCTTGACGGAAAAGGCGCCGACCCTCTTGACTTTGGTCATCAACAAAGTATAGACTTCGTTACCATAATAGAGCTTTTGCAAAAAGGTGCCGAAGATCAATTTCCATTAATGAAAGATTTCAAGGAAATATGGAAAGAGATTATTTGGAGCGTCAGCCAGATGGGGCGAAGGGAAGATGCCGGTGCAGTCTCTCAAAGTTTCGAAAGAGCACCATCTTATGACGCCTTGATTTGTAAGGAAATTGTTCATTTGGCAGATATGATGATGTCCAAGCTTATGATAGAGGAGGTGGCTTCTATACGTCTTGAAGGACAAGTAATATCAAAATTGAAGCTAACATATTCAAAAGTTTCAATCGTCAGAGGCGTACTTACACAATTCTTACATACTGCTCTTGAGAGCCAGTTCATCGATTCCGGATTTAAGCCTATTCAATGGTTCCCAAACGGCACTGTCTATATAGGTAAAGCGGATTCTAAGGTTCCGCAAATCGATTCAGATAAGCTGGTTGAGTCGATAGTGAAAAAGATGCAGGATGTACTTGACAAGAGTCGTCCTCGGGAAATGGCTAAGGCGGCATTCGGTAGTCTTACAGCCCAAGTTATTGCTGCGCCAGAGTTTCTCTTTGCCAACAACATTATTGTTCATGAATTCTGGCAAAATATCACAAAACAAAGGTTTGCCAAACCCAGTAACAAGAAGCCGGATGAACTCACCGATGCGGACAAGAAAGTCTACCAGCAAATTTCAGACCAGCTAGACGGAAGAGATGAGTCTACAAAACAAACTTATCTAGCCCGCTTTCTTGCAGACTTTAAACTCTTGATCGTTCTCTACGCTATGCAAAAACAGCTAATTGAAAATGTAAGGAATATTGAGTGCAGTAGAATGATCGAAGAAGAGGCGACGAAGAAGATTCAGGAGTGCCTCTCCCAAATTCTGGAAATTCCATCTACGTCTATCGCTACTTGGCCCAAAGTAGCCCTTCAAACAAAGACTGAGAATCCATTGGCTATTGCAAAGGCGCTTTGGCAAAGCCCCTATTATAGGAGCCCCGCTGATTGGCAGAAAAAGTTCTTAGAGGCATTGGAGAGAGCCACGATCGAACTTGCAGCCCTATGGCAGAGATACGTCCCCAACAAGTACACTGCCGTAGCACTTCTTCTACTGTCTGACATCACACACCCTCTAGATCCTGAATCCATAATGGAAACGGTGGAGAAGCTGAATAAAGTTATAACAGAAGGAAAGACTGGTCATGGAACCCCTACCTGTCAACGATGTGGTGGAGTAGCGGTCTATGAAGCCCAAGCAGAACTTTTCGGAAAATCCGAAATTTACCATGACAATTTGGTTGCAGGTTCTAGGGTTGGAGGTGGCAACAAGATTCAAGTCTGTGATTTATGCGAATTTGAGGAGAAGATACGTTCTGTGTTTATGACAAGAGGACAGGAACCTTTCTCTGTCTTCTACATTTTCCCACAACTAGCCCTATCTAGAAACCAACAGCTAGATTGGCAAAAAAAAGTTGATGATATCAAGTACAATCTAGGTAGGTTCCCTCCGCTTCTACGTACAAATCGATGGGCAGAACTTATCATAAATGGTGACATTTCTCCTTTCTCTCTCTCATTAGTGAAGCCCGAATCTTCCTTCTCTGAAAAGGAACTCGCTTGGGCGATTCAGGAAGTTGCTAATGACGAAGGATTAGAGGGCGATTTATCCTCTATGATAGACCATCCATTAGAAGCTAAAGACGGAAAAGCTGTTGCATCTTACCTCCGCCAAGGAAAATGCAAACTAAAGAAAAGGTTTGAAGAGAAAGTGTATGAAACCATTAACCCAATGGAACCAATCTATCTTTCACCTAACTTTATTCTACTCCTTACCAATGGTACGGTGGCAGATCGAGATGAACCTGAGTCTTCAGCAGCAGTCAAATGGCTGTTCCTCAGATGTTTATTGGCATGGCTTTTCAATGCAACAGTGCTTGGTGGTGACTTAGTAAGGGAGGAGGAAGCAATGTTAGGTTACACCACCATTCCATCTAATATTGTTCTTAAACCTCTGGCAAGTAAATTCAATACTAAGAAGGGATGGATCATTATTCCAGAGCTCGAGAATTCTTTGAAGAAGCTTTCTGCCCTCATTTTGGTTGCCCGTGAACTTTTAAATTCAGATGCAGGCTATGGTAATACCACACTCCTTCGCCTTCTGAATGAGGAACCAGGTCGCGTCTTAATCCGTGCGACAAGCAGAAAGCAAGCAAATCCGAAAAAAATTCTTTCCTATTTGGATATTTGGGAAGATGGGACATGACATGTGATAAAATACTGAGAAAGTTATATATTATGCGTATGTATGCGATAGTAAGTGATAAGAGGTGTAAAATATGCGTAAGCCGATCATAATGGAAAAGATGGTCACAGATCAGGCGTGGCCAACCGAAGAAATAGATGCAGCAAAAGAAAGCCTCTATAAGTATCTTGCTGAATATCTTCCAGAAAGGTGGGTGTACACCAAACATGCGATTATGGGACCTGTGGGGAAACTTCTCGCAATAATTGGAGCATCAAAATTTGGAGACAATGTGGACTCATATGTTGGATATATAGTCAACATTCACAGCCAGCAGAGCAAGAAACACCTCACGGTAGAGGGTATGGAGAACTTGAAGAAAGCTACCTCTGTGCTCATACGATTGAAGAAGAGCAGCTCTGAACGTGCATTCCTCAAAATTCTCAATAGTGTAGACTACGGGGTTTACTATAAGAAGGTTAAGGAAATCAGCGAGAAATCTGAAGAAAAAAAGGAGGTGAAAAACAATGAGTGAGATCAGTATTGTAGAGGAGGTCAAGAATAGAGTTCTTACTAAAATTCCAGTCCTGCGTACACCTAAGACAGTTCAAATCATGTTAATTCGCCAAACCCATGACTACACGATACTACGGACAGAGGAAACTAGGGAACTTAACATTGCGGTAACCCCTACTTCCATATCTGACCCTACTCAAAGAGCAAGAGTGGTTTTTCTTGCATCAAAACAAAAAGCTCCAGAAACACGTGAATTTGCCGCAATGATCAAGGAGTATTATCACCACCATAAACTTAACTTGGGAGAGGTGGAGGATGCCATTTTAAATTGCGAGATTAAAGATAGACTTTGCCGTGCTTGTCCTAGGTGCGCCCTTTTTGGCGCGGTTGTAACAGACCAAAAAAGTCCAATTTGGAAGCAACGATGGAACATAAAGCATCGCATCGAATATAGCAGTGCCTTCTCGATCGAACCCTACGACCTTATCAGTGAAAACATCACTTTTAACGCCGTAACGGAAACAACTCAGCTCACCGAACAAGCATTAGGTTTCACCGAAAATGTAGCTCCTATGGTGAACTTCCCAAGCATCATTGCACTAAACTCTCCAACTTGGGAGGAACTCGTCTTGGTCATCAAAAATGTTCTCCGTTGCAAGAGTTATGGGGCGGAGGGTAGAACAAAAGGTGACACAGTAAACTACATCACAGGCCTGATATTCGCCAACGAAGAAGTCTTAACTCCGCTTGAATATGTCTTAGAACTCTCTGAACCAAATGTTAGTAGTGATTTCCTGCAAGACACATACAGAATTGCCCAAAAATATGGTAAAATGGCTGCCTTCCAGGAGGCGCTCAGAATTCTATCACCTAAAGAACTTGAGGATTTCATAGACTACGTCCAGACTTTGCAACTAGGAAAGGAATTCATCAAAAAAGCCTTTGAGGACGCATTAGACTTCGGTAAACAGATCGAAGCGTTGAGCAAGGGCTAGAGATTTGCTGAAGAACATGTATACGACAGCATCGGATCAAAAGGTGGTATACAGATGCAAACTCATAGCACACGATTACCTTTTCTTCACTACGTTAGGTTTCAGAGATACGAAGATGACGAATTACATAGGGAACTATGCACTCATCTATGCGGTTAACCGTCATGTACAAGCGATCCAAAGAAACGCTTCAGGAACACAACCACACTATCAACAAGATCTGTCTAAAATATCCATTTACGTAACACCCGCATCTCTCTCGTCTGAGTCAAGAGTGCCATTTGCTGAAGACAAACGATTTGCCTGGGAGAACCAACCTCAGGTTTACATCACATTCAACAGTGTTAACACGCTAACTCAGCTCACAGAAACAGGGCGAGCAAACCTCCCACAGATTGGACGAAAAGCAAAATATCCTCCACTTAACAGCTTCGAATTCTTTGCAATAGGAGGAAAACCTCAAGGCATTGTAAGACTTGGAAAAAAACAAGTCCCTTGTCGAATCTTTGCCAGCCCTCTAAAGGTTGACAGAGTCTCTGAAGAAGTCTTCACCGCTAGTCACCCTCTTAGCCCTACAGACTTAGCCAGCTTATCACCTAGAGACATAGAAAGTGCTGAGTTAATACGCCAAACTCCCCCTCTTCTTGTAAATGCCCGTCTCAAAGCCACACATTATGTATGTCTTGACGGAGAAAGAATATTTTACGTCGCAAAACCTGATCCTAATAAATACCCTAATGTGCCATTGCCATGAAAATTCATGTTGAGGCTCTAAAGCTTCCTGTATCACAAGATCCCGAGGATAGAATAGGAGACATTCGTCTAAGGCTCTATCAATCCCAACTAAGGCATTGCAACGAACGGCGAGTCTTACTTAGGGCACCAACGTCAAGTGGTAAAACTCTTGCCTACCTGATTAGGGCTATAGAAGCAAGAGGAATAGAGTCCCGTTTCAAGACCACCATCATAATCTACCCGACTAATGCATTAACATGGGATCAAGCACATTCACTTCATACACTTTTAACACAAAAGATAGGCAAGAAGACAAATTTAACTGTGGAATCTGATGAGAATGCCCAATGGAGAACTGAAGACGCAAACGCTGAGATAGACCTATACGTGTTGAACGGAGAAACGTTAGCTACACTCTCACAAGAATCAAAGAGTTCTGAAGGAAAGGCTTTGATAGAGCAACTCCGAAGAAACCAAGCAGAGGCTAGAATTATCCTTACAAATCCAGAAATATTATATTACATGTTCCTTTATAAATTTGCTAAAATGGAAGACTTGATTGACCTAGTGTTCAATATTAAGACCCCAAATCTACTCATATTTGATGAATTTCACCTTTACCATGGATATAGCTTAGCCACTATAACGTATATGCTAGTTTACATGAAAAAATATTTTGACCAGATAATTTTTAGTAGTGCAACACCTATTGAAGTAAAATCCATCATTCATGAGAAATATCAGGAGATATCAGCTCAACCATCAGTTGAAGGAGATACAGTTAGGCATCCTATAGAATTAGCAATTGAAGGAGCAAGAGGAATCCTTAGTTTAAATGATGTTCCAAACGTTAAAAGATTAGTAGAC
>Ga0272448_1008404_pt1 | contig 10746 bp, 8 predicted proteins | sample YNPCB0191_FD_202220 | JGI IMG/M metagenome (GOLD analysis project Ga0272448, IMG submission 202220) | Hot spring sediment microbial communities from Yellowstone National Park, WY, United States - YNP-CB-019-1 | ecosystem: Environmental > Aquatic > Thermal springs > Hot (42-90C) > Sediment... | reverse complement strand
CCGAAAAATGCTCTACAAACCCGAAAAACTCGTCCATTTGCGCCTCCAGCAAGTCATTACTTACTGGTTCCACACACGTGCACAAGGTTCCTTCCTGGTTTTACTATTTTAATGCGTTTGCCCTGGGCGATAGGTACTCTAGATCAAGTCATTCAGGTAAACAGCGCTTCAACAGAGGAGTTATCGAGCACTGCGGAAGAGCTTACTGCTCAGGCCGAGCAACTGATAGATATAACGGCGTTCTTCAAACTTGACGGTGAAATGAGTTCAGGAGCTGGATCCCCGCGCAGGGCCGGATCAGGAGCGAAGAACCAGGTGCGAGCAAATGCGGTACCTACACGAGTCCACGCAGATGGGTTCGTCCTGAAGTTGAATGACACCACAGATGATACTGATTTTGAGCGCGTAGCATAACTCGAATTCTCGGCAGGCGGGATCTATGTGTCGAATAATTTCCCGCCTGCCTCGATATTACCAAAACTGACCGATGATATGAGTGAAAATATGACCCATGATCCACATGTAGGCATTGATAAGCAGATTACCGAGACACTCTCGCTCAGCCGATATCTTATGTCTGATCGAGAATTAAACGAATTGATTCGATTGATCCACGATTCGTGTGGGATATCGCTCAATTCTACGAAGAAAAGCATGCTTTCGGCAAGGCTAGGAAAGCGGTTGCGCGCACTGGGATTGCCGAATTTCAAAGAGTATTACAAGTATGTGCAGGAGACTCTGGGGCAGAACGATGAGCTTGTCCTGCTGATCGATGCCGTAACCACGAATACGACCCATTTCTTTCGGGAAAACAACCATTTCGACTATTTGGCTCACCATGCATTGCATAAATTGCACGGAGACAACGACAACATAAAGGTTTGGAGTGCAGGATGCTCGACGGGGGAGGAGCCATATACCATAGCTATGGTGCTGTCCGACTATTTCAGACATCATCCTGGTGATTATCGTATTTTGGCTACAGACATATGTACTTCTGTGTTGGAAAAGGCAAGACAAGGGATTTATGAGTCGAAAGAGTTGGAGAACATTCCTCCTCAGTACAAGTACAAGTATCTGATGCGTGGAAAAGGTGCCCAAGCTGGTCGTTGGAGAATTGTGCCTGAAATCCGCAAAAAGGTGGATTTTGGTCGATTCAACTTGGTTTCAGATGATTATGATATAGGTGGGCCATTCGACGTAATCTTCTGCCGAAATGTCATCATATACTTCGACGCTGAGACAAATGCAAGGCTGATTGACCGCTTCTACAGGCATTTGGTTCCTGGTGGATACTTATTCATCGGGCACTCCGAGACCCTTACGGGCAAGAACGAACATTTCAAGTCTGTTGCACCAACCGTATATCGTAAACCCGAGAAATATGACTCTGCTGTCAGGAGGCTTGCGGGATGAACAAGATAAAAGTACTCGTAATAGATGATTCCGCCGTAGTGAGGCAGACTCTAACCGAGATACTGAACTCCGACAGCGATATAGAAGTGATTGGAACCGCCGCGGATCCGTATATTGCTGCACAAAAGATTTCTCAGCAAGCCCCGGATGTAATCACGCTGGATGTCGAAATGCCACGGATGGACGGTCTGACATTTCTCCACAAGCTGATGAATCAGCACCCCCTGCCTGTAGTAATGTGTTCGAGTCTTACGGACAAAGGATGTGAGACCGCATTCAGGGCGATGGAATACGGCGCTGTCGATATCATTACAAAGCCCAAACTTGGTGTCAAGACGTTTCTTGAAGAGTCTAGGATACAGATTTGCGATGCCGTTAAAGGTGCTGCGCATGCCAAAGTCCGACGCCTATTCCGACTTACAGATCAACCCGAGGCGAAACTAACAGCCGATGCGGTGATAGCAAAATCCTCAAGCAAAGCAATGATCCAAACTACCGAAAAGGTAGTAGTGGTCGGCGCCTCTACGGGTGGTACCGAGGCTCTGCGGATCGTTCTCCAGATGCTTCCAGTGGACTCTCCAGGAACCATTGTCGTACAGCACATGCCTGAGAAGTTCACGGCTTCGTTTGCAAAGCGATTGAACGAACAGTGCGGCATTTCGGTCAAAGAAGCGGAGAATGGTGACAGCGTAGTTAGAGGAAGAGTGCTGATTGCTCCGGGGAATAGGCACACGCTTCTCAAGAGGAGTGGGGCCAATTACTATGTCGAGGTCAAGGACGGTCCGCTTGTCACTAGACATCGCCCGTCCGTGGATGTGCTGTTCAGATCAGCCGCTCGATATGCAGGGAAGAATGCAGTTGCTGTGATCATGACGGGAATGGGCGACGATGGTGCGCAGGGCATGAGTGAAATGCATGATGCCGGTGCTTTTACTATCGCTCAGGATGAAGCTACATGCGTAGTATACGGTATGCCTAAATCTGCCGTTGAGCTAGGTGCGGTAGACACTATTATGCCTCTGAATTCTATTGCACATGAGATTATCAGAGCCTGCAAGTAGTACCTCACCAATTTGATTTCGTGTGCCGTCTCATGGGTCAGACCCTATTTTTGCCTTGCAAAAAAGCAGGTCAGACCCCTTCACTACACATCACAACTCTTTTGATGAAGTAGTACAATCCCCCGAAGTATCTGCTGTGCACGAATTTTGCTAATCAAAGACTCGCTTTTATACCCCTCGTACCTGATGGAATTACCAGCATTCGCCAATAATTATGAAAGCTAATCCAGTCGGTGGAGTTGCACTTCTATGTGACTTCCCGTTCACCGGATTTTGCGTTCCATTATATGAATTAATGCTGTGGAAGTAACGATGCATTGTATAGACAATTCTTCTGATCGTGTCATAACTCTTGCGCCTGAATGCAACTTAGATGCATCGGCAGCAATGGGAATTATTCCGATGATCGCTTCAGCGATCGCCGATGGTGTGCAGAAAGTCATTATTGATTGCTCGAAAGTGGAATCGATGGACGCCGGTCTCCTGCGGATGATCGTCATATCGCATAACTCCTTATCGAGTAATGGCGGGGTATTAGAGCTTGCCCAAGTCTCGACGCAATTGACCGAACTCCTCGAGTTTACCGGTTTGAAGAGCCTGCTTTCTCATACAGCAACGGAGGGTGGTCATGACTGACGATCTCGTTCTCACATATCTTGCAGAGTCGAGAGAGCACCTCTCCGCGATCGAAGAAGACTTACTCGCTATAGAAGCGGGTGGAGAGAACATTGACGAAGCACTGGTGAACAAGGTGTTTAGAGCGGCACATTCTATTAAGGGCGGTGCCGGGTTCTTCGATCTGCACAGGATTCAGGAATTGTCGCATAAGACGGAGAACGTGCTGGACATGATCCGTTCCCGTCGGCTGGTGCCGTCATCTGAGAATGTGAGCATTCTTCTAGCCTCATTTGACAAGCTGAGAGAGATGTTCGAGGACATAGATCAGAGCAACTCCACTGATATCGATGGGTTAGTAGCTGAGCTGGTGGCTCTGTGTGAGGAAAAGCCTCGGGTGACTGTTGAGCCATCAGAGCCTGAAATGATGGAGATTCCGCTACCGGACGAGCGGCTGATAATAAGCGTAGTTCAATCTGAATTCGAACGAGTGCAGAAGGAAGGCTATCTTCTCTGCCTTGTCGAGTATGACATATCGAAAGATATGGTCATAGACGGACGATCTCCGATCGAAGTAATGAATTCTCTGAAAGCAAACGGACTCGTCTTGGGGTCGGTTTTAGATATCGAGACAATCGGCACCCTGGATTCAGAACAGAATGGACCGATGCCGTTTTTCGTGCTTTTCGCCACCAGGATGCCCTCGTCACAATTAATCGAGTTCCTGGGAGTCGAAGAGGACAAAGTGCTTCAATTTCACGGTGAAGAAGAATCCGATGATGAGGAGACCGCTCAGATCGATCCTCCATCGGAGGCGATTGCAGGCGAGGAAAAGTCCAAATGCCCGGCGCAAACAACTCCGCCTGCATCGCCTGTAGAAGATGCAAAGCCCTCTGCAAAGGCTTCTCACAGCGCTGCTGCTCAAGGCGAAAACAGTCTCAGAGTCAGCGTGGACTTGCTCGAATCGCTGATGAACCTCGCAAGCGAGCTGGTGTTGAGCCGAAATCAACTGATGGAATCCATCGCTACCGGAGACTTGCGGCTGATCAAAGCGAGCGGTCAGCGTATGAACTCTGTTACTTCCGAATTGCAGGAAACGATAATGCTCACCCGTATGCAGCCGGTGGGGAATGTGTTGAGCAAATTCCCAAGGGTTATTCGGGATCTTTCCCGAGAGCTCAAGAAGGATGTTCACATACAGGTTCTCGGTAGAGAAGTCGAGATGGACAAGACGATTATCGAGAATTTGAGTGATCCTTTGACCCATCTAGTGCGAAATGCGGTCTATCACGGGATAGAAACGCCGGAAGAGCGCATGAGGGTAGGGAAGAACCCGCTGGGGATTGTCAGCATAAGTGTCTACCATTCAGCCGGTCAGGTGATGATCGAGATGAGTGATGACGGCAAAGGGATCGACGTCGAGAAAGTATGTCAAATTGCACTATCGAAGGGGATCATAACAGAAGACCGTTTGAAGACCATGTCCGGAAGCGATAAGCTCTCACTAATTCTTCAGCCGGGACTCTCGACAGCGGATGTAGTGAACGATGTCTCGGGTCGCGGTGTGGGAATGGATGTCGTCAAGACGAATTTGGAAAAACTCGGCGGCAAGATTGATATCAAGTCCGAGCCGGGCAAAGGAACGACATTTCGGATCAAGCTTCCTTTGACACTGGCGATAGTGCCTTCCCTACTTATATCGGTTCATGGTGAGAAGTTTGCTATCCCTCAAGTCAATGTGCGTGAATTGCTCAGGTTGAGCCCTGCCCAGGCGAGTGAACGGATCGAGGCGATAGGGGACGCCGATGTGCTCTTCCTGAGGGATGAAATGATACCCCTTGTTAGCTTGGCGGATTTGCTGGAAATTCAGAGGTCGTACGAGGATGAACACGGATGTATGATGCCGGACCGCAGAAAACGCCTTTCCGACAGGCGCTCCCGAAACCGCAGCATACCTCATTCACAGAGCAGCGAACCCGATACGTTGGTTAGCGCGAATCAATATGATGAAAGACGTTCTGGTGAAAGGCGTTACAGATCGAAGAGCGACACCAACATCGTCATAGTCACGGTAGGCGATTCGAACTACGGATTGGTAGTCGATGAACTGCACGATACACTGGAGATTGTCGTCAAACCGCTCGGCCAGCACTTGAAGAGTCATCGTGAATATGCCGGTGCCACAATCATGGGCAATGGGGCAGTAGCTCTGATTCTCGATTGTGCTGGTTTGGCCGAAAAGGCCGGGCTAAAATCGGGCGGCGATCAGTTGCGTGCTGCAAATGCTGCCGATTCCTTGAAAATAGGATATTCGTTTGAAGATGAGGCGTATCTGTTGTTCTGCAATGGTCCGCATGAGCATTATGCTGTATCTATGTCTCAAGTCATGAGCATTGAAAGAGTACGACCGGATCAGATAGAAAATACTGCAGGCAAACGAACCATGCAATTCCAGGATACGACTCTGTCCCTGGTAACATTGAAAGACGGCCTTGATGTAGAAAATCTGAGTACCGACCAAAAGTTGGTTGTCATCGTATTCGACATTGCCGGAAGGCAGATTGGACTGCTCGCCGCCATGCCGATAGATATCATAGAAGATGAGATCGAAGTCGACCAACTGGCTGTAAATCAGACAGGAGTAGAGGGGTCGGCCATCATTGATAGACAGACAGTGGTGATTCTTGACGTATCTGAATTCATACGGTCCATCATCCCTGAATGGTTCGATCAGGCATCTGTTAAGGCTGAAACGGATCACGAGGTATCCACAGTTTTGCTCGCCGAAGATTCGGCGTTTTTCAGGCATCAAGTCAAACGCTTCCTCGAAGATGAGAAGTACGAGGTAATGGTTGCGGAGGATGGACAGGAAGCCTGGGAGATACTCGACGCACAGGGAAGCAGAATCAATATGTTGGTTACTGACATAGAGATGCCGAGAATGGACGGATTGTCGCTCGTCAAGACTCTTCGCGGGGATCGCAGATTTGAAAAGCTACCTGTTATGGCTATCACCTCGCTTGCCGAGGATGAAGATATGATGCGGGGGAAATCCGCAGGAATCGATGATTATCAGATCAAGTTGGACAAGGAAAAAGTCATCGCTGGTGTCAGGAAGTTGTTGACTTCCACAGCCGGCATCGAATAACTTGCAGAGAAGGGGAAACTTCCTATGAAGTGGCTTTACGACATGAAAATCGGCTCGAAAATCATTGGCTGTTGTGTAGCAGTATCCGTAATCACATGTGTGGCTACATTGATCGGTCTGAGCGCCGTTAGAGCAAGCGCCGACGGAACTATGGGATCCATGTATGTCATGATGGGAATTAGCTTGCTCGTATCCTTGGTAGTAGGAGTGTTCCTATCCAATGCAATCACTTCTCCGATTCATGAATTGACCAAGGACGCTGCCAGATTGGCATCCGGAGATGTTCATTTGAAAGCTAAGATTCGAAGTAAGGACGAGATAGGAATCCTTGCTCAAGAGTTGAGCGCAACTGCTGAGATCATCAAGGGTTTGGCCGATGAGTCGATCTCTATGTGCGAGCGAGTGAATGATGGCGCATTGGATGCTCGCATGAAGGGCGACGGATTTCGGGGCGTATTTCACGATATAGCGGAATCGGCGAATGCTTCTTTCAATGCCATCGCAGGCATGATAGAAGATATGCCCGCATCTATAATTGTTATAGATCAGGATCACAGAATTAGGTATGCAAACCGCAGGGTCGGTGAATTTGCGGGCAGATCGACGGATCAATTGATCGGTGACAAGTGCTCGAACCATTTCCGCACTCTCGAGTGTGCCACATCAGATTGCGGATGTATGCGCTCTATCCGAGATGGCAGCAGGCATGAGATAGATACAGTTCTTGAGGTTGGCGACAAGAAAATTCATGTCTCGTATGTTTCCGCTCCGGTGAGAAATCATAAAGGGGAAATTGTTGGAGCCAGCAGCGTTATTACCGACAGGACAGCACTAGCTCACATAGTGGATGGATCAGCCCAGATCGTAGATACCCTGGCATCGGCATCATCTCAACTCAGAGGGATCTCAGAAACCCTTGCCTCGGGAGCTAACGAGACATCCGACAAGGCAAACACAGTCGCCTCGGCCGCAGAGGAGATGAGCGTCAATACCATGTCCGTTGCCGCTGGAATGGAACAGGCTGCAGCGAATCTCAATAGTGTGGCCGCCGCAACCGAAGAGATGACTTCGACGATCAGTGAGATTGCCGAAAATTCGGAGAAGGCGCGATCCATTACAGATGAAGCAACAAGACAGGCGAGCGCTGTTTCCACCACCATTCGAGAATTGGGACAAGCAGCTCAAGAGATCGGAAAGGTTACAGAAACCATATCCAGTATCTCTGCACAGACCAATCTGCTTGCTCTGAACGCAACCATCGAGGCTGCAAGAGCCGGTGTGGCAGGTAAGGGCTTTGCGGTCGTGGCGAATGAGATCAAGGAACTTGCGCAGCAGACAGCGACGGCTACGGAAGACATACGAGCAAGAATTTCGGGAATTCAATCTTCAACCGTCGATACTATTGCCGATATAGAGAAGATAGCTCGTGTCATAGGTGAAGTAAACGATATAGTTTCGATGACTGCCATAGCCATCGAGGAACAATCTACAGCTACAAGAGATATCGCAAGCAACATAGCACACGCATCTCAAGGTGTGGGGTTGGCAAACGAACGCGTCGGGCAAACCGCTTTCGTATCGAAGAGCATCGCTCAAGATATCGCTGACGTGAATATGGCGGCGTCGGTGATAAGCTCAAACAGTTTGGAACTGCAGGCAAATGCGCTCGAACTATCGAAGCTGGCAGAACAGCTCAGGTCGTTCATTCATCAGTTCAATACTCAGAAGCGAACGTAGTTCGGATGCAAAGGAGCCGACAAATATGGCAGTAGTATCACCAATTGCACAAGGCGGCGATAGATTGTTGATATCGACATTTTACGTCTCAGGGACAACCTACGGACTGGATACCGACGTTGTGCGAGAGGTTATCAAAGTCGGGAATTGGACAAAGGTTCACGGTGCTGCTGAATACATAAAGGGTATAAGCAACCTTCGCGGAAGAATAGTCACCATCATAGATCTTGGTCAGAGACTGAATCTGTCCTGTTCGGAGATTACATCGGAGAGTCGCATATTCATCGTTGAATGGCGTAACGAATATGTAGGTCTGTTGGTAGACGCGGTATCGGATGTAGTTGTGGTGGATGTAGGGAAGCTCATGCCTCCGCCGTCGAATGTCGGCCAAATTCAAGGAAAGTATTTTAAAGGCATTTGTCAGTCGAATGAAGGGCTAATCGCGATAATGAATATCGATGAGGTCCTGCGCCTGGACGAAGACCGCAGCTAGATATAGAAGTCGAGGACGAAATTGGAATGCGTGAAATTATAAGGACGCTCATCGCGGATGACACAATTCTGTATAGAAAGATAGTCGGTGATATTATCTCCGATATGCCGGATGTCGAAATCATCGGCGCTGTAAGTACAGGAAAGATCGCGCTCGAACGCATAGAAGCATTTCGACCGGATTTGGTCATCTTGGACATAGAAATGCCTGAAATGAATGGGTTGGATGTACTCCAAGCCATTAAGAGTCGTGGTATCGATTTGGATGTTATCATCCTGAGTGCATTTTCTGAACGAGGCAGCGAGGATACCGTTCGAGCACTGGAACTCGGAGCGTTCGACTTCATCGTCAAACCCTCCGGTACATCACTTGAACAGAACAAGGCTGCAATCAAAGATTCCCTGCTCTCGAAGATCAAGGCATGCGGAATTCGGCAGGAGATTCGACGAATTTTGCGAGGGTCGTCGATTGAAGACCAGCCGGTATGCTCATCGTCATCTCCGAAAAGCTGCAGGGCACAGGATGCGCAGCCTCGCATCCTCAAGCCGGATATGGTGCTTATAGGCGTCTCGACCGGCGGTCCCCAGGCATTGGGCAAAGTGCTCTCAGATCTCCCCTCAGACATCGGGGTTCCACTCTTAATCGTCCAGCACATGCCCGCCATGTTTACCCGATCTCTGGCTGAGAGTTTGAGTTCCAAGAGTTCTATAAAGGTGAAAGAAGCGGAACATGGCGAAGAGGCTGTTCCCAATACTGCCTATATCGCACCGGGCGGACGGCAAATGGGAGTATACAGGGGGGCTGACGCTAAGATCATGATAAGGGTTGAAGATGGGCCTCCGGAGAATAACTGCAGACCATCTGTAGATTACCTGTTCCGCTCGGCTGCGGATGCATTCCCCGGCAGGGCTGCTGCCGTGATTATGACTGGCATGGGTAACGATGGCACAGCTGGATTGGTGCACTTAAAACGTTACGGATGCTTTGTCGTGGCTCAGGATGAGTCGAGTTGTGTGGTCTTCGGCATGCCGAAAGAAGCTATAGAAGCGGGCGTGGTGGATGCCATAGTACCGCTCGATGATATTGCTGACACGATATGCAAATCAGTGAAACGGCGAAGAATATGAGAGAATTGTCTGCAGTAGAGTTTCGAACGCTCGCCGACTATGCGCACAATCTATGTGGTATACGTCTCGATGACAGCAAGAAGTATCTTGTGGAGTCGAGGCTTCTCGGCTTGTTGAGGGAGACTGGTTGTGTTTCGTATGGCGACCTCTATCTCAAAGCGAAGTCGGATCGTAGCCTAGTCCTGCCGCAAAAGATTGTCGAAGCATTGACCACACGGGAAACGATGTTCTTCCGGGATCCAGCGATATTCGAATCTCTGGAAAAAGCGATAATCCCGGAAATCATTGAGAGAAAGAGATCTGCAGCCTCTAAATGCTTGAAGAGTCACATACGAATTTTATGCGCGGGCTGCTCGACGGGGCAGGAAGTGTACAGCATTGCCATGCTCATGAGGGAAATCCTCGGCTCCCGCTCGGATTTCGCCATTCGAATATTGGGTTTGGACATATCCGAGGATGCTCTCGCTTACGCCAGGCAGGGAATCTACAGCGAATCGGAGGTTAGAAGAGGACTTCCGATCGACAAGCTGGATAATCACTTCACGAAATGCAGTACCGGTTGGAAAGTGCGGGATGAGCTTAGAGAATGGGTGACCTTTCAAAGGATAAATCTCATGCTGCCTTTCGATGACTTCGGAAGATTCGACATAGTGCTTTGTCGGAATACCGCCGTCTACTTCGCGGAAGGAGATAGGGCTAAGCTATTCCAACGTATTGCCACGATACTCGACCGTGAAGGCTGCTTGCTGGTGGGAAGCACCGAATCGATCTCGGATATGTGCTCCATGTACGATATAAAGCGATGCCATAGAGTGACATACTACCAGCTCAAGAAATGAGTAGTAGACGTGTATAACGGCAAGAGGCAAATTAAGAGAGTATATACAGAAGCGTCCGTCAAGCAGAAAGAGTCGTTAGCCGATAATGATAATATCGGGTGTATTTAGTCATAATCTCTCGAGATTATGACTACCGATCCAGCATATAGTGAGACAGACGGCCATATTTCATTCTGCGCAGCCTTGTGTCATCCTACTCTAATATTGTCAAGTGCTTTCCTGGTAGATTGGACGGCGATTAAGTTTAGGGTGGCCACTTTTGATAATCCAGACGAGCGGAAGCTGCTGCTCAAGTTCGGGCAGTTTAGTC
>Ga0272448_1008402_pt1 | contig 10747 bp, 12 predicted proteins | sample YNPCB0191_FD_202220 | JGI IMG/M metagenome (GOLD analysis project Ga0272448, IMG submission 202220) | Hot spring sediment microbial communities from Yellowstone National Park, WY, United States - YNP-CB-019-1 | ecosystem: Environmental > Aquatic > Thermal springs > Hot (42-90C) > Sediment... | reverse complement strand
TACATTAGCCATTTCTCCCTCAACATACACGGGATTATAGCCGGAATTGAATAATGTTGTTTTTATATTTTCAAGCGCTGTCTTATTGACTTCATATCCCGCATCTTCTGGTTTGAAGGTGAAAATAACTATAGCTCGTTTGCTACCAACAAGTTCTCGTGTTGGAACACGGAGGGATTGTCTTGGCCAGACCGGTACCTGGGGTTCGGGTGCATCAAACCATTCTGCTTCCCAACCATTTTTATACCTTACTATTATACGGCGATCTTCAACTGAGACGCTTGTAACATAAGGCAGGGTCTGAATTTTTCGAGCGATTTTTTGCCAAGTTTGGGGATCATTCCGGTCAAATTCGGTGTTAACTGTTTGAGTTATTTCCTGGTTTCTTGTCCAGACTGTCTTGGCTTGTTCTTTGATTGACTCCTGAGGTGGTGTGCCTCCTCCTCCACCACATCCAGCTAATCCGAAAACAACCAGTAAGCCAATCGCCAACATCCATCTCATTCTTCTCATTTTTCTATCTCCTTGCGACGGTTAGTCAGCTCCGAATAGCCAAAAGCCACTCAGAACCGCCTTTACCGCCACAAGGACTCAGAACAGGAATATAAATTGTCAAGGAGCGTTTGTTCTAATTCTCTTTTACTCTTTTTAGATAGGAAAGTCAATAAAAAAAGTCCGCCTGCGTTAAAGCTTGGCGGACTAGATCACAAAGGACAAATGTTTTTGCAAGACGAATATTAAGTTCTAGCGGTCTTTTTCACTCTTTTTAATTCTTTCCCTCTTTTCTTAGCCTTTTCTCTTAGAGGTTCAACATACTCAGCAATATCCCGCAGGTCATCACTTCTTGGCTATTGCTTCAAGAGTTTCTGCCAAGCTTCTTGTCTTAGAGGTTCAACGTATTCAATAATATTCAGCAGGTCACCATTGCTTGGGTTTTGTTTCAAGAGTTTCTGCCCAGCTTCTACTCTTAGAGGTTCAACATATCTAATAATATCCCGCAAGTCAGCATTGCTTGGCTTTCGCTTCAAGAGTTTCTGCCCAGCTTCTACTCTTAGAGGTTCAACATATTTAATAATATACCCCAGGTCAGCATTGCTTGGATTTTGTTCCAAGAGTTTCTGTGCAGCTTTTTTTCTTAGAGATTCGACATGATAAATAATATACCGCAGGTCACCGTTGCTTGGATTTCGCTTCAAGAGTTTCTGCCAAGCTTTTTTTCTTAGAGGTTTCACATATTCAATAATATACCTCAGGTCACCGTTGCTTGGATTTTGTTCCAAGAGCTTCTGCCAAGCTCCTCTTGTTTGCCCTTTTTTCATCCACCTAGCTCCTTTCGTTTATTTTGCTACTTCCGTATTCTACAACATTCCTCTTCTGACAAAAGGTAATGTTCTGGCAAACAAAGGATATTATCTAAATCACAAAATTGTCAAAGAACGATTATGCTATTTTCCTTTTACGCCTTTTGAATAGAAAAGTCAAGAAAAAGCCCGCCTTTGTTGTGGCAACACTAATTAAATCCGGCAAGAACAGATACCAGACAAAAGTAATTTTCTGTTTATAATAAAGAGAGTAAATGATTTTGGTAAAACACTGCCGGGTCTCAAATGTAATGTGACCTATACACAATGTTGAAAAAGAATCAATTTAGAATTAAAATGTAAACGCGGGCATGTAGCTCAGCGGTTAGAGCGCCACTCTTATAAAGTGGAAGTCGATGGTTCGAATCCATCCATGCCCACTAATAAAATCTTTAATGTAAAAAATTGACCTTATTCTATTGAGATAGCGGAGACGGGACAGGCTTCAACTGCCTCTTTAATTTTTTCCTCAGGGTCGCCGGGCGGGTCTATTGGTTCTGATTTGTGGGTTTGTTCGTTTAGTTTAAAACTTTTGGGGCATAGCGAGACGCATGTCCCGCAGCCTATACAAAGATTTTGATCTACCTTGATTTTTGCCATAAGCCCTCCTATGAAATAACTTTCGGAATAAATTTAAAAATATCGCTGGCTAAAACTCCCTCGCCATATTCCTTGCAAGCCATTTCGCCTGCTTTGTTGTTAATATAACAGGCGGCACAAAGCGCATCGAACAAGCTAACACCTCTTGCAAGCAAAGCGCCACAAATGCCTGTTAGCGTATCTCCAAATCCGCCTTTTGTCATTAGCGGATCTCCGCCCTTATTAAAATACAATTCTTCTCCGTCAGAAGCAACATCTATGTGTCCTTTTAACAAAATAGGTGCCCTAATGATTTTTGCCCATTTTTTGACCTTTTCTTTTCGATCAAAAAAATCCGGATTTGGCTTTTCGCCCGTCAGTTGCCTAAACTCATCAGCGTGAGGAGTTAAAACGGCGCTTTTGCCTTTTAAGATTTGCCATTTATTTTCTAAAGCACGGATGGCGTCAGCATCTAATACCATTGGCAGGATTGCTTTTTGGATAATAGAATGAACTGCCTTAACCGTTTCCTTCTCTCTGCCCAAACCGCCACCTAAAACTAAAGCAGTAATTCTTCTTTCCTTAATAGTTTTAAAAATCAAGGGAATCTGGTCTCGCGTTAGAAAATTCCCTTTGTATGGCACAGTCATCATTTCTGGTGCGACCGTTGCTAAAATGTTAGACACTCTGTCTGGCGTAAAGATATAAACTAAATCAACCCCTGCTCTTAGTGCCGCCATTGCATTATACCAGGGGCTGCCTGTGTATTGATGAGAACCGCCAATAACAAGGAGTTTGCCAAACTGGCCTTTATGTACCCAGGGCTCGCGTTTTGAGTAGATTTTTTTTAGATTAAACAAAGTCCCCTCGCTAATAGCGAATAGAGCCAATAACTAATTATTCGTTATTGGATTGATTAGTTATTGGTGAGGCTATAAGTGGCAGGTCCATCCTCCATCAACCACAACAGTTTCACCTGTCATATAGTTTGACAATTCAGAGGACAAAAAGACTGCAACGCCTGCAATATCTTCAGCCTTACCTGTTCTGGCCAATGGAATTTTGCTTAAAAAACCCTGGACTGTTTTTGGGTCTTTCAACATTCCTTCTGTCATTTCTGTTTCAATGATGCCAGGGGCGATGGCATTGACATTAATACCCAGCGGCCCTAGCTCCAGTGCCATACTTTTGGTCAGCATAATCACAGCCGCTTTTGAGATGTTGTACATAGTGATTTGGGGGAAGGCAGAAATTCCTGCAACAGAGGCGATATTGACAATCTTACCCTGCTTTTTTGAAATCATTTCTTTTGCCACTGCTTGGGCCGTCCATAAATAACCTCTTAGATTTACATTCAAAATTTTGTTCCAGTTTTCATCATCTATCTCTAAGAAATTTTTGAAGCCTAATACGCCAGCATTATTGACCAAAATATCTATTTTGCCGAATTTCTCGATTGTTTCTGTTACCATTTTTTGGATATCTTGCCGGACTGTAACATCAACTTGAATAGGCAAAGCCTTTTGTCCTATTTTCTCAATTTCGTTTGCTACTTCTTCCAATTTTTCAACTCGTCGTGCGGCTAAAACTACACTGGCGCCTGCTTTTGCCAGATAAATTGATATTGCTCGGCCAATCCCCGATGAAGAACCAGTAACAATTGCGGTTTTGTTTTCTAGACTAATTAAATTTTCCATTTTATTTCCTCACCTATAAAACATCGAATTGAGAGGGATCCAGATCCTTTTCTAAGGACTCTATTTCAGAGGTATCAAGGTCTGTTTCGATCTCATCCATCTCTTTTAAATCGGTCTCCACGGTTGTCAATTGGGCTTCTGTTGTTTGGCGGGTGATTTGTGTAGTAGCAGTAGGCGTGGTTGTAGTGGTGATTGGTTTTTGTGCCTGCCAATAAGTATAACCCCAAATAGCCGCTCCAATGACAATCACTAAAACCACAGTGATTATAAATTCTTTACTTGGTTTCATTTGTTCCTCCTTTTAATTTTGCTTTAGCCGCTTTAATTTCCCCAGCCAGTTTTACCAATTTAGCCCGCGCCTGCTCAGCGAGTTTCCGTGCCTCTCTCCAGTCGCCGGCTTGGTTCTTGGTTTGTGCCTGATTAATTAAATCCTTTGCTTCATTCAGAGTTTTCTCCATTGCAGTTACATCCTGTCCTTGTGTTTTCAAAGTGGAGATTTCTGTTTCTATCTTTGTGGCAATCGTGTTGAGCTTAGTAATTGTTTTGTCAATATGAGAAGCAAGAATTTCTGCAACAATCTCTTTAACAAACTTTCTAATCTCTGATAGTTTGGCTTTCACTTGTAAAGTTAAGCTTTTTAGTTCGTCTTTTGTTGTAACTGTCCCAACCTTCTCCTCTAGACTATTTAAGGCAGTGATTTGTTCTTCAATTTGGGCAATCAGTTTGGTTTTTCTATCATTAGTGATTACTTTTGTCTTTGAGATTCTTGTTTTAATTTTTTTGAGACGGAAGACAGCCTTATCAATAGCCTTTTGGACCATTGTCTTGGCTATTTCCAAGTTGGCCTTTTTTTGCTCGGCCGTTATTGTCGCTCTTTGGGTTTTCATCTCCTTTATTCTGTTTTGCCACTCTGTTCTGATTTTTTGATAATTATCAGATGGGTTTGCAGATGATCCTGTGGATGTTTCTGTTGTTGATGTTTCTGTTGTCTCGGTAGGTTTAGTGGTTGTTTGGGCAGATGAGGCTTTTTCTCTAGCAGCGGCCGCAGTCAGGCCAAAGATAAACAAAAAGGCCAAAGGCAATAAGACTACTTTGGCTAATTTTTTGTTCATTTTTCCCTCCCCATTAAACTTTTGGTTATTATATATTAAATTAAGCATTATTCACCTTTAATAGTAATTTGAAGACTAAAATTTGTCAATCCCCTTTTTAATCAGGGCCATCCGGGATTCGAACCCGGGACACTCTGCTTAAGAGGCAGATGCTCTACCACTGAGCTAATGGCCCGAAATGCCGAGGGGCAGAATCGAACTGCAAACAGAGAATGAGAAATGTGTGGTGCCGGGCCCCAGAGTCGAACTGGGCACAACCCTGATTTTCAGTCAGGTGCTCTAACCGCTGAGCTAGCCCGGCTTAGCATAAGTCATCTGCTCTTTTTGGGCGATTTTTAACGCCTCGCGCGGAGGCTCGGCTAAATCGCCCACTGAGCTACCTCGGCATTTTTATGGTGGGCAGTGGAGGACTTGAACCTCCGACCTCCTCGGTGTAAACGAGGCGCTCTAAGCCGCTGAGCTAACCGCCCTTTAATCTATTTGGTAAGACTGCTTAGTAAGACCGTGCCGCACCAAGCTTGGTGCCGAGGGCGGGACTTGAACCCGCACGCTCGCTAAGGAGCACAGGCCCTCAACCTGTCGTGTATACCAATTCCACCACCTCGGCTTGGCATATCAAATTATACTAAAAAACCCGCCATTTGCAAGTATAATTCTTTGTGCTACTTATGTCTGTCTCTTATTATCTCTTCGGCCAGTCTAAGTTGTTCCTTAGTATTAATACCCACCACCTGCTTCCAATCTTTTATTGGCAATGTATTGATTTTTTGACCTTGTGCGACAGCGAGTTTTAAAATATCTGTGAGATAGTATTCGCCGGAGCGGCTTTTTTTAATTTTAGATAAGGCTTTCCAGAGCCAATCGGCTTGGACAAGATAGCACCCCGGATTCGATTCTTTAATTTTTTTCTGTTTTTCTGATGCTTCTTTTTCTTCAATAATCCCCAAGACATTCCCCTTTTTATCTCTGATTATACGGCCATATTGGAAAAACGAGGGTTTGTCCAGGATGACCGTGGCTATAGAAAGAGTAGCACCTGTTTTTTGGTGGCTTTTGATTAATCTCTTGAAAGTTTCTGGGCGCCAAAAAGGCATATCCCCATAAATAATTAAAACAGTGTCTGCGTTTTGGAGCGCTTTTTTGGCCTGCACCACAGCATGCCCGGTCCCCAGTTGCCTTTTTTGCCAGACACAGGTTGCTTTATTTTTTAAATAGTCCTGAACTAATTTACCTTTAAAACCCACGACAACCACCGGTTTTTCAAAGCCAGCCTTATTTAGCGATTTGATGATATAGTCAATAATGGGTTTGCCTAAAATAGTAAACAAGACTTTTGGCTTAGATTTTGCTTTGAGCCGGGTTCCCTTACCCGCCGCCAAGACTAGTGCTTGAACATTTTTCATTTCTTTACCATTTTAAACAAAAAAAAGAGGGGTTCCAATATTTAGAACCCTTTTTTCTAAAACCCCTAAAATTTGGATATAATCTCCCAAGGTATTTACTCTAAATCTTAAATGATCGGGCCGGGCTCAAGGTTTGCGACAGTTAGTGGATTTTCGCCATCCAGGGTGCCAGGAATAATGATAAGAGAGTTGTTGAATTCCCGTTGGAGTGCATTAAAGATTCCGAGTGGCAGATTTGTGCAGACTATATATTGAGCCTTTCTAGGGTCAGAAGGATAAAAAAATTGCTCAATGTCATACAAACGATAATCCAGCCTTGCCATTTCTCCTTCAATAAGGCCACGCAATCTTGTTAAGGTATCCATTTTTAGGGGAATGGCCACAAATGATGCACCGGCGCCTTCCTTTTGAATTGCTTTTCTTTTTTCAGGCGGAAGAGCGAAGAATTTATCCACAATCTCTAATCCCGTTGCTCCAGCCATAAAAAACACCTCCTATCCTTGATTATTAATAAATGCCCGCGGTCAGATTTGAACTGACACCCTCTTTTGGAGGACTACGTCCTGAACGTAGCGCGTCTACCATTCCGCCACGCGGGCAGACTACAAGCAGATTGCTATTTTGATATTTGCATTTTTGTATTTATATACCAATTCTCAATGTTCCAGAATCTATCAGACTTAACCACTCCTTCTGTTTTTCCCACCCCTTTTACTATACCACTGACGCGGTAAAAATAAATAGGTTGATAAAGGAAAATGGCTGGTGCCTCGTTTTGGATGATATCAATAAATCTTTCGTATTTTTCCCTTCGGAAATTTTGGTCTGCGCTTTGCCGCGCCTCCACTAATAACCTATCCACCTCTTTGTTTTTAAAAGAAGATAGATTAAGGCCTGTTTCTGAAGCCTGCGATGAGTGCCAAAATGGATAAGGGTCAGGGTCTGCCTTTTGGTTTATGCCAGTCAAAAGGAGATCATAATTGCGTGAGGCTACTTCCTTTTCAAAGAGCGAGTTACTTAAAACAACCAGGTTAATTTGAAGACCCAACATCTCCCACTGTTTCTTTAAAATCTCGGTTACCTTTTGATTTTCTTCGCTTTGGCTGGTTAAAAGAGTCAGGGTTTTATTGGTAATTTTAGATTTAACCAGAATTGATTTGGCCTTTTCTAAGTCGAAGGTCGACTTTGTTCCCTCTTTATAGCCTAAAAACCCAGGTAGAATAGGCGAGTCAATTTGCTTCACTCCTTTTATGTTGTCCAGAATTTCCTGTTTATCTGTTGCCAAAACCAAGGCCTTGCGGGTTGTTTTGTCTAAGTTAGGTGAATCAAGATTGAAGAAAACGGCTTTATATTGAGGAAGGATTATTTTATAACCGCCAGATTGCTCACTGCCTCCATCCAAAAAACCCAGAATCTGTTTTTTTGAAAATGCCCTTAAAACTTCTTCTTTATCTTTGTATATTTTAAAAATAAATTTGTTAAGGTAGGGTTTTTTCAGATAATAGTCTCTATTGGCTTTTAGTGTCACAGATGTCTCTTCTCGTTGCTGTGTAATTTTTGTTAGTTTAAAGGGACCACTCCCTATAGGTTTTTTGGCAAATGGAGAGTTGGCTAGTTTTTCAGGAGAGACTTGAGAAAGGAGATGTTTTGGCAGAACAGGTACGGTTAGCGAGCTCAAAAAGGGAGCAAAAGGCGTTTTTAAATCAAAGGAGACTGTTTTGTCGTCTATCTTTTTGATTTCCACTTCTTTAAAGGCTTCAATAAAAGGGCTTTTTGTTTCTGGGTTTAATATCAGAGATAAGGTAAACAACACATCGTCCGCAGTTAATTTTACCCCATCCTGCCACTTCGCTTCTCTGAGATAAAATGTGTAGCGCTTGCCATCCGGGCTCATCTCCCATTTTTCAGCCAAATCCCCAGTCATTTCTCTTTTTTCATTTTCTTTGACCAAAGAGGAAAAGATTAGTTTACTGATGTCTTTTTCTGTTTCATTTTGTTTTAAAATAGGAATTAAGGTGCGTATCTCGCCTACGCCACCTTCTATAAAGGTCCCGCCAAAAGCAGGAGTGGGGATTTTTTTGACAAAAAATTTCTCAAAGCCATAAAGGGCGGTAGTGATTAAAATGATGCCGCTAAGAAAGAGGACGATGCCCTTTTCTATTTTTGATAGGTATTGAGGTAGTTGGTAAAGACGTTTGAAAAAGATCAATGTTTTGTTTATCAAAACTGTTCCTTTCGCCCTCCATTAACTTGTGATTGTGTTGGCGACAGTTATTATGACAAACAAACAAGCAAAGATAATGGTCGCATAAAAAAGAAACTTTTCTATGCCGCGCTTGGAGCGATAAATGTTGGATTCAGAAGCAAAGGTCCCGCCGAGCCCTGTCCCTCGATGCTGTAGCAGGATAGCCGATATCAACAGGATAGCAAGAACAATTTGGGTAATTGGTAAGAATTTTTCCATACAAGGAACAGTTTAGGTCTAATATTGATTTTTGTCAAGCCCTTTTGGTAGAATAGAAAAAGCAAGCGGGTGTAGTTCAGGAGCAGAACGTCTCGTTGCCAACGAGAAGGTCGTGGGTGCGAGTCCCATCACCCGCTCCAAGTGCTTGGCGTGATGGCCGAGTAGTTAGGCAGCGGCCTGCAAAGCCGTTTACCCCGGTGCAATCCCGGGTCACGCCTTTTACGCGAATGAGGTAATATGGCCAAGAAACACAAAAAAATCTTTAAGCAAAAATTGAGACAGATGTTGGTTGCTGCTGAACCTACCCCAGTGGCTCAGCCTGCCCAGCCTTTGCAATCTACACCTTCTTCGCAGGCGCCTGCTCTTAGGCCATCTCCTTCTTCTGTTTCGCTTATCAAGCCTGACCTTATTAAATCCGACCTTAAGAAAATTGCTTTTCTATTTCTGATAATATTGGTCTTTATAGCCGCGGCTGTTATTATTTCAGACAAGACAAACTGGTTCTCTATTGTGGCAGATAAAATTTATAACTGGGCGCAACTTGGCGCTTAGTAGACTATCTCCTTTGGTCTATACTGGATTGCTTCGGCAATATGGTTTGTCATTATTTTTTCACTTTTCGCAAGGTCAGCAATGGTCCGGGCCATTTTTAAAATACGATGATGGGCCCGTGCAGAAAGATTTAGTTGAGTTACAGCGCTTTTTAATAAAAGTTGCGATTCTTCATCAATTTGACAATATTTTTTAATATCAGGGATTCTCATCTCTGCATTGGTTTTAATCTTAGAATTTGAAAATCTTGCCCTTTGCCTTTCTCGCGCCTCTTCTACCCTTTCTCTTATTTTTTTGGATTCCTCGGCTACTTTCTCATCGGTCAGTTTTTCGTATTTTACTCGCGGCACCTCAATATGGATATCAATTCTATCAAGTAATGGACCGGAAATCCTCTTTTGGTAACGGAGAATTTGAGCGGGGGTGCAGACGCATTGCTTGATAGGGTCATTTAAAAATCCGCAAGGGCAAGGGTTCATCGCGGCAACCAGAATAAAATGAGCGGGAAATTGTAGAGTGCCCGATGCCCTTGAAATAGTAATTACCCGGTCCTCAAGAGGCTGTCTTAATGCTTCCAAAACAGCCCGGCCAAATTCAGGGAGTTCATCTAAAAACAATACTCCTTGGTGGGCTAATGTGATTTCACCCGGTTTTGGGCGCTGGCCGCCACCAACTAACGAAATATCTGAGGCAGTGTGGTGGGGGCTTCTGAATGGTCTTTCTAAAACCAGTGGCCTTTCGGCAGTCAAAAGTCCGGCGATTGAGTAGATTTTGCTTACGTCTAACACCTCGTCGTCGGTCATCCTTGGCATGATAGACGGCAATGCTCTGGCAAGTAAGGTTTTACCGCCTCCGGGCGGGCCTGACATTAAGACATTGTGCATACCGGCAGCAGCGATTTCCAAGGCTCTTTTTGCTTGCTCTTGTCCCTTAATATTAGCAAAATCATAGTCATAGTTACAAGATGCAGGAGATAAGATAGAGGATTTAGGAATAAACTTACTTATCTTCTCTTCATTTTTCAAATGGCTAATTAATTGATTCAAAGATTGGACAGGATAGATTTCTATGCCTTCAATATAAGATGCTTCTTGGGCATTTTGATGAGGTAGAAAAAGTTTATTAAAACCTTCTTGTTTTGCCAATAAGGCAATGGGCAGAATCCCGCTTACTGGTCTTAGCTCGCCATTCAATGAAAGTTCACCAACAAAAATGCACCTTTTATCTAAAGGTGCAATTTGTTTAGAGGCAATGGCCAAAGCAACAGCCAATGGCAAGTCAAAAGAGGGTCCTTCTTTTTTTAAATCAGCCGGTGCCAAATTGACAGTTACTTTTTTTGATGGAGGAAGAAGGCCTGAGTTTTTCATAGCCGCCCGGACCCGCTCTTTTGATTCTTCTACTGCTTTATCAGGCAGACCAACAATTAAAAAAGAAGGTAATCCAGAGGAAATGTCCACTTCTACTTCAATGGGTTCTGCTTTTAACCCAACAATGGCGGCCGAAAAAACCTTTGATGTCATTCTGATTTTTATTATCTTATAATCCAAAAATTAGCGCAAGAATCGGTCCGCTAACTTTT